>Ga0070738_10005849_pt1 | contig 13308 bp, 8 predicted proteins | sample Coa_R2_2_FD_66446 | JGI IMG/M metagenome (GOLD analysis project Ga0070738, IMG submission 66446) | Surface soil microbial communities from Centralia Pennsylvania, which are recovering from an underground coalmine fire - Coalmine... | ecosystem: Environmental > Terrestrial > Soil > Unclassified ... | reverse complement strand
GTCGGCCCTCGACTCCCTGCCGGAGTCGGGCGTCGTGCTCGTCGCCGTGAAGGCCCACGACGACGCGACCGTCGTCGAGCGACTCCGGGGTCTCAAGTCTTGCGTGACGGTCGTCACGCTCGGAAACGGCCTCGGCCGCGCCGAGGCCCTCGAGCCCCTCGGAGCCGACCGGGTCCTCCTCGCGGCCACGGCGGAGGGCGCGACGCTCGAGGGTGAAGGTCGCGTCCGCCACGCCGGGAGGGGCCCGACGCGCGTCGCTCCGCTGGTCCAAGGAGGCTCGAAGCGCGCCGAGAAGCTCGTCAAACGCCTGGCGGCCCTGGGCTTCGACGCGCACCTCGCTCCGGACGCGCGCGCGCTCGCCTGGGAGAAGGTCGTCGTCAATGCGGCGATCAACGCGCTCACCGGCATCCTCGATGTGCGCAATGGAGGCCTTCTCGAGAGCGAGGCGGCCTCCTCACTCGCCGATCGAGCGGCGACGGAAGCCGGTGCCGTAGCACGACATCTGCGCATACCCGGCGACTTCACCGAGGAGCGCTGCAAGGAGCGATGGCGGACGGTCGCCAAGGCGACATCCGAGAACGTCTCCTCGACTCTCCAGGACCTCCGAAACGGCCGGAAGTCGGAGGTCCATGGTATAAACGGGGCCATCGCGCGCCAGGCCAGGCAGGCCGGGCTCGCGGCGCCCGTGAACGAGCTCCTCGCCGCCCTGATCCTCAGTCGCGAGCAGCTAAGTCACGCGCGCCGAGGAGTTTGAATGGCTCAGAGCAACAATCCCGAGAGCGACGCTCCCAACAACGGCTCGTCCCTGATCCTGGACAAGCCCATCGACGAGGAGATGCGGACCTCCTACGTCAACTACGCCATGAGCGTCATCGTCTCGCGCGCCCTGCCCGACGTGCGGGACGGTCTCAAGCCCTCGCAGCGCCGCGTGATCTACACGCTCAACGAGCTCAACCTCTCGCCCCGCGCCGCGCACAAGAAGTCGGCCCGTGTCGTCGGCGACTGCATGGGTAAGTACCACCCGCACGGCGACGACCCGATCTACGGCACGCTCGTCCGCCTCGCCCAGCCGTTCTCGTCGCGCATAACGCTCGCCGATGGTCAGGGCAACTGGGGCGGCATCGACGGATCGACTCCGGCCGCCATGCGTTACACCGAAGTGCGCATGGCCCAGGCGGCCGTCGACATGGTCGAGGACATCGACCGCGAGACGGTCGAGATGCGGCCCAACTTCGACGACTCGCTCCTCGAGCCCGTCGTCCTGCCCTCCAAGTTCCCGAACCTCCTCGTGAACGGATCCCAGGGCATCGCCGTCGGCATGGCGACCTCGATCCCGCCTCACAACCTCCTCGAGGTCTGCGACGCGGTCACGGCGCTCATCGAGAACCCCCAGATCCGCGACGACGCGATCATGAAGATCATTCCCGGCCCCGACTTCCCCACGGGCGGGACGATCATGGGGACGACGGCGATCAAGGAGGCCTACCTCAAGGGCCGCGGCAACATCACGATCCGCGGCACGGCCGAGATCGTGGCCTCGGGCGACCGCACCCAGATCCAGATCACCGAGCTCCCCTACCAGGTGACGACCTCCATGATCATGGAGCAGATCGTCGCCGGGATGCAGTCCGAGAAGATCACGGGCATCCAGGGGCTCCCGGTCGACCGGACCAAGAAGACGCCGCTCGTCGTGGTCCAGATCAAGAAGGGCGACGACCCGAACGTCACGCTCAACCAGCTCTACAAGTTCACCCAGCTCCAGAGCAATTTCTCCTGCAACATGCTGGCGCTCGACCACGGGAGGACGCCGCGCACCTTCACGCTCAAGGAGATGCTCGCGGCGTTCCGCGATCACCGCTTCGAGGTGATCCGCAAGCGCACGATCTTCCTCCGCAGGAAGGCGCGCGAGAAGCTCCACCTCCTCGAGGGTCTCAGGAAGGCCCTCGACCAGATCGACCTGGTCGTCCAGACGATCCGCCAGGCGCCCGACACCGAGACGGCGCGCGAGGCCCTCAAGAAGCTCCTCCAGGTCACCGACATCCAGGCGCAGCACATCCTGGACATGAAGCTCTCGCGGCTCACCTCGCTCGAGCAGAAGAAGATCGACGACGAGATCGGAAGCCTGAGGAAGGAGATCGCCGACTACGACGACATCCTCAAGAGGGACGAGCGCGTCTTCGGGATCATGAAGTCCGAGCTCGCCGAGATGAAGGCGGCCTACGCGAAGGAGTACAAGGACGTCGTCAACCGCCGCACCAAGATCGAGGCGGCCGAGGCCGACGACATCGACATCGAGGACCTGATCCCCGACGAGCAGGTCGTCGTCACGCTCTCGCAGCAGAACTACGTCAAGCGCTCGCCCGTCGACACCTACAAGTCCCAGAACCGGGGCGGCAAGGGCGTCTACGGGTCGGCCAAGACCGAGGGCGACTTCGTCAAGCAGATGTTCACGGCCTCGACGCACGACTACTGCCTCGTCTTCACGAGCCAGGGTCGCGTCATGTGGCTCAAGGTCTACGCGATCCCCGAGTTCGCGCGGACCGGCCGCGGCCGCGCGCTCCAGAACCTCATCAACCTCCTCCCGAACGAGACGGTCACGACCGTGCTCCCGGTCGAGGGGGCGTTCGACGAGAAGCGCGAAGTCTTCATGGCGACGGCCCTGGGCACGATCAAGAAGACGAACCTCTCGCTCTTCTCGAACCCGCTCAAGAAGGGCGTCGTCGCGATCAAGCTCGACGAGGGCGACACCCTGATCTCGGCGCGGCTCACCGACGGCAACTGCGAGATCGTGCTCGCGACGCAGCTCGGCCAGGCGATCCGGTTCCACGAGAACACGGTCCGCTCCATGGGCCGCGTCTCGCGTGGCGTCCGCGGCATGACGCTCGAGGGCGAGGACAGGATCTGCTCGCTCATGGTGATCGCTCAGCAGCAGGCGGGCGTCCTCGCCGAGGGCGGGGCGCCGGCACCCGCCACCCCCGAGGGCACGCCGCCGGCGAGCCTCGAGACGATCCTCACCGTCTGCGAGCGCGGCTACGGCAAGCGGACCAAGGTCGAGGATTACCGCGTCACGAACCGCGGCGGCAAGGGGATCATCAACATCCGCACGACCGAGCGAAACGGCAAGGTCGTCGAGGCGGTCTCCGTTGCGGCGGAGGACGAGGTGATCCTCATGACCTCGAGCTCGAAGCTGATCCGCACCAAGTGCTCGGACATCTCCGAGATCGGCCGCGCGACCCAGGGCGTCCGCCTCATCCGCATGGACAGCCCCGAGGACCGCGTCGTCGCGATCGCCAAGGTCATCAAGGGCGAGGAGGCCGGCGAGGCCGCGACCCCGCTCAACGAGGGCGAGGCGGAGTAGCGCGACCGCTCAGCAGTACTCCGCGACGGCCTCGAGCAGCGGCGTGAGCTGCACGGGCTTGAGGAGCACTCCGACGGCGCTCGAGCTGCTTTTCACCGCCTCGACCCTCTCGCGCGAGGCGGCCGAGACGATGACGATCGAGACTTCCCGCAGCGCCGGGTCGTGCTTGACGGCGGCGAGGAACTCGGCCCCGCTCATGACGGGCATCATGAGGTCGAGGAGGATCAGGCACGGAGCGTCGTGCGACTTGAGGTAGTCGAGCGCCTCCTGGCCGTTCGCGGCCTCGGCGACGAGATAGCCCTCGTCCTCGAGGACGTCGCGGAGCGAGTGGCGGACGGCCGGTTCGTCTTCGACGATGAGGATCCTGTCGGTCATGCGGCCCTCCTGCCACCGTCCGGGAACGCGACGGTGAACGTCGCCCCTTGCCCCGGCTTGCTCTGCACCGAGATCTTGCCGCCCATGGCGTCGACGAGCTGCCGCGCGATCCAGAGACCGAGCCCGAAGCCGCCGTAGCTCTCGGGGGAGACGGCGCGCTCGAAGCGGCCGAAGATCCGCTCCTGGTCCTCCGCCGCGATGCCGATCCCGTGATCGCGCACCGACACGAGGACCTCTCCGTCGAGCCGGCGGACCTCGACCTCGATCGGCTTCCCGCGGCCGTACTTGAGCGCGTTCCCGAGGAGGTTCGAGATGACCTGGTCGAGCCGGAGCCGGTCCCAGGAGCCCTTGACCTCGTCGCGCGCGACGACCGTGAGCGGCGAGCCCGCCGCCTCGAACTCGGGGCGGACGCGCTCCGCGATCTCGCGCACGAGCGTCGCCACGTCCAGCTCCTCGTACTCGAGCCGGAGCCGGTTCTCGCCGAGCCGCGAGACGTCGAGGAGGTTCGCCACGAGCCGCTCGAGATGGGCCGCCTGCTGGGTCGCCTTGACGAGCTTGTCCTTCACCTTCACCGTGGGGAGGTCGCTCCCGCTCCGCTCGGCCAGGCGCAGGAGACTCTGGATCTGGAGGGAGAGCGGCGTGAGCGGCGTCCTCAGCTCGTGGCTCGCGATGCTGAGGAACACGTCGCGGGCATGGACGGCGCGACGCAAGGTCTCCTGCGTCTCGAGCTCGTCCGTCACGTCCGTGTTCGTCCCGAACCAGAGCTTGACCTTGCCGGCCTCGTCGTGGATCGGGACGGCGCGCGAGAGGAACCAGCGGTAGGTCCCCTCCTTCGCGCGGAGGGGGAACGTGTCCTCCCACGGGCGCCCGTCGGCGAGAGCGCGCGTCCACTTGCCGACGACGCGCTCGAGGTGCTCGGGGTGCTGGACGCGCTTCCAGCCCCAGCCTTGCATCTCGTCGAGCGTCGTGCCGGTGTAGTCGAACCAGCGCTTGTTGTACCAGAAGAGGTTGCCCGTGGTGTCGGCCATCCAGGCGAGCTGGGCAATGTTGTCGGCGAGCGCGCGGAAGCGCGCCTCGCTCTCGACGAGCGCGCGCTCGGCGCTCGTGAACCGCTCCGTCACGTCGCGCGTGACCTTGCCGAACCCGCGGAGCGTTCCATCGCGGTCGAAGAGGGCCGTGATGACGACGTTGGCGAGGAAGCGCGAGCCGTCCTTGCGGATGCGCCAGCCCTCGTCCTCGAAACGTCCGTCGCGGACGACGAGGCGGAGTTCCTGGTCGGGCCAGCCTTCGCGGACCTTCTCCTCGGGGTAGAAGGTCGAGAAGTGCTTGCCGAGGATCTCGTCGCCCTTGTAACCGTAGAGGCGTTCGGCGCCCATGTTCCAGGTCATGACGTGCCCGATCGAGTCGAGCAGGTAGATGGCGTAGTCCTTCACCGACTCCATGAGGAGCCGGAGCGAGTCGGCCGCGTCCTTCGTTTCCGCCTTGCGGTCCATCACGAAACGTACTACGCCGAGGTTCCACGCTAGACCGACCTTCGTTCGAAACAACCCACAGGGAGAAACTCTCGGTCAGCCGAGCGGAAGCGTGAACCAGAACGTCGCCCCCTTCCCGGGCATGCTCTCGACGCCGATCTTGCCGCCGTGCGCCTCGACGATGCCGCGCGCGATCGCGAGACCGAGCCCGAGGCCCGATCCGACCGCCGCGCCGCGAAAGCCCCGCTCGAAGAGCCGCGATTGCTGCTCGACGGGGATGCCGGGGCCGCTGTCGGAGACCGAGAAGCGAACGGCGCCCGGCGCCGGCTCCGCCCCGAGGACGATCGTCCCTCCCGCGGGCGTGAACTTCTTCGCGTTTCCGACGAGGTTGCCGAAGACCCGGTGCACGTAGTCGCGGTCGCACGAGACCGTCCCCAATCCCGGCGCGACCTCGGCTCGCATCGAGATCTCGCGCTCCTCCGCGCCCGGCTGGAACGTCTCGAGCACCTCGTCGAGGAGGCTCTGCGCCGAGACCGGGGTCTTCGCGAGGCGGACCATGCCGGCCGTGAGGGCGATCTCCTCGAGCAGGTCGTCGATCATGCGGCTCGCGCGCTCGGCCGTCCTCCGCACGGTGTCGGCGCGCTTGCGGAGGCGCACCTTCTCCGTCGGGATCTGATCGTGGAGGAGCGTCGCGCCGAGGATGATCGCGCCGATCGGGTTCCTCAGGTCGTGCGAGAGAACGGCGACGAACTCGTCGCGGGCGCGAAGCGCCCGGTGGAGCGCGGCCTCGGCCTCCTTGCGGTCGGTCACGTCGAGGGCGGCCCCCGTCATGCGCTCGGCGCGCCGCTCGGGGCCCTCGAAGACGGTCTGCCCCTTCGAGGTGAACCAGCGGACCGTGCCGTCCGGCCTCACGACGCGGGCCTCGACCGAGAAGACGCCGCTCCCCGCTGGATCGAGCGCCGCCTCGAGCGCGCGCTCGACGCGCTCCCTGTCCTCGGGGTGAATGGCGTCGAAGGAGCGCTCGAGCGACGGCGTCTCGCCGGGCGCCAGGCCGGCGCCGAAGAGACCGCGCGCCCGCTCCGACCAGTGGAGCTCGCCCGTCACGAGGTTCCAGTCCCAGGTCGCGAGCCCCGTCGCCTCGCTGGCGAGCCGGAGCCGCTCCTCGCTCCGGCGCAGCGCCTCCCTCGACGCATGGTGGACCAGGAGCGCGGTCGCCCGGCTCGCCATGCTCCTCAGGATGAGCTTGTCCTGCTCCGAGAAGTCGACCGCCGTCCTGGACCCCATGTGGGCGACGCCGATCACCTTCCCGTCGTGGACGAGCGGGGCGCCGTAGAGGACCCGGAGCCCGCGCGTCTTGAGCCCCGCGCTCGCGGCGACGGACTGGATCTCGTCACCCCGGAGGAGGAGCGGCTTCCCGGTCGCGGCGATCTTTCCCGCGAAGCCCGCGCCGATCCTGGCCACGAGCTCGCCCACGTCGAGGCCGACGGCGGCCCGGCGCCGAAGGTGCCCCTCCTCGACGAGGAGGATCGCGACCGTGTCCACGGCCTCCGTCGTCTCGAGCACGACGGCGAGGATCCGCGGGAGGCATTCGTCGGGGTCGCCGCTCGACAGCGCGAAGGCCGCGACGCGGTCGAGGGCCTCGAGGGTCCCGTGGCGCGCCACGGCGTAGCGATTGACCGCGGCGTTGACCGCCTCGTCGAGGGCCATGTTGAGGACGCGGAGCTCCTCGGGCTGCGAGAGCTCCTGGCGCTCCTTCCCGAGGAGCTCGAAGATCGCCCGGCGGAGGACGCCGTACTCGACGATGACCTCGGACAGATCGTACCCTTCATCGAGACGCGCGACCGCGTGCTGCTCGGGGCTCCGGTCCCGGAATTCCCCGTCGGCGTGTGTCTGTCGAGCCTGCTCGACGTAATCGGCGATCCGGTTGAGAAGCTCCGGGACATGGTCGATGAGACGGGGCCTGTCGAGCTCGCGTGCCTTGGGGAGCTGGCGGACGGCCTCCTCCCAGACACGCAGGATGTCGGTCTGGCGGCGGCGCAAGAAGTCCCCGACACAGCGGATGAGCGATGCCCGGCGCTCGACCGCGGAACCCTCGTCCGGAGGGACGCGCTCCTCTTCCTTCATGCTCTGGCCCTCCGCAACGGACGCGCCCGGGCGCGACGTGGGCCGGCGTTTGAATGGATCGAACGGTCTCCGAGTCTCAAGGCGAAGCATGATCGTCCCCGCGACCGACTCTTCACGCAGCAACGGCCCCGGAAGGCTCGTCCTCGTGGCCGAGCGCGACTCCGCGACGCGCTCGCTCGAGTCGCACTTCCTCGCCGCATCGGGCGTGTCCGTCCAGTGCGTCGCCGACGGCCAGGCCGCGCTCGAGCTCGCGAAGAGCGCGAGGCCCGAGATCGTCATCACGGAGATCCTCATCCCGCGGATCGACGGCCTCGCCCTCTGCCGGCGCCTCAAGGCCGACGCGGAGACGAGCGACACGCGCGTCCTCGTCGTGAGCGTCCTCGCCGCCGCCGTCCGGGCCCGCGAGGCCGGCGCGGACGGGTTCCTCCTCAAGCCGATCTCGGAGGACCGGCTCGTCGCCACGGTCAAGAACCTGCTGTCGCAGGAGGGGAGCCGCGATGAAGCCCGCGACGTCTGAGCTCGCGACCCTCGCCCGGCTCGAGACGGGGAACGAGAAGCTCGACATGATCCTCGGCGGCGGGTTCCCCGCGAGCTCGATCAACATCTTGATGGGCGAGCCCGGCTGCGGGAAGACGATCGTCGCCGAGAGCCTCGTCTTCGCGAACGCCGGCGGCGACCGTCCGATCCTCTACCTGACGACGCTCTCCGAGCCGCTCGACAAGATCGTGCGCTACCTCCAGCAGTTCACCTTCTACGACGAGGCGAAGCTCGGGTCGCACGTGATCTACGAGTCCGTCGGAGACGACCTCGTCGAGCACGGGATCGCCGGGCTCGCGCCGCGCCTCAAGGACGCGATCACGTCGATCCGGCCCAAGATCATCGTCATCGACTCGTTCAAGGCGATCCACGACCTCGCGACGTCGGTCCCCGAGATGCGGCGCATGCTGTTCGAGGTGGCCGGGCTCCTCACCGCCTACGACACGACCGCGTTCTTCGTCGGCGAGTACTCGTCTCACGACATGGCGCGTTACCCCGAGTTCGCGGTCGCCGACGGCGTCATCGAGCTCGCGCGCGACAAGCTCGGGACGCGCGACGAGCGCTACCTCCGGGTCCTCAAGCTCCGCGGGAGCTCGTACCTCGAGGGGCTCCACGCCTTCAAGCTCTCGCGCGACGGCATCGAGGTCTTCCCGCGACTCACGACGCCGCGCTTCCCGCCGCAATACACCCAGAAGACGGAGCGCGTCTCGACCGGGACCGGCGGCCTCGACGCTCTCTTCGGAGGCGGCATGCCGCGCGGCCGCTCGACCGTCGTCCTCGGGCCGACCGGCTCGGGCAAGACGACGCTCGGTCTCCAGTTCGTCCTCGAGGGAGCGCGACGCGGAGAGCCCGGGCTCTACGTCCACTTCGAGGAGAACCCGACCCAGCTCGCGGAGCACGTCGCGAGCCTCGAGGGCCGCGCCGGGAAGGCCGACGGTATCGGGTTCATCTACCGCTCGCCGGTCGAGCTCCAGATCGACAGCTTCGTGAGCGAGATGTACGAGACCGTCCGCCGCGAGGGAGTGAAGCGGGTCGTCGTCGACGCCGTGGGTGAGCTCATCGTCGCCGCGAGCGACCAGCAGCGGCTCGTGTGGTACCTCTACGCCCTCGCCCAGCACTTCGCGGCGCGCGACGTGACGAGCGTCTTCCTCTACGAGCGGTCGGCCCTCGATGTCCCGGACGAGCCTCGCCTCAGCGCCCTCGCGGACAACATCCTCCAGCTCGACGTGGACCTCGAGGGGAAGGCGCGCCGCACGCTCCGCATCGTCAAGGCACGGGGGATCGGGCACGACCTCGAGAGGCACGCGCTCGCCATCGCCAACGGCCGTCTCACGGTCGCGTGAAGCGTGGGCGGGCCGCTCGAGTCCGAGGACGCGTTCCGCAAGCTCCGGGGGCTCACCGAGGTGGCGCGGGCCCTCAGCTACATCGACTCGGTCGATGCGATCGTCCGGCTCGGCGTCGAGCGAGTCCAGGGCGTCCTCGGATGCGAGCGCGTCGCCCTCCTCCTGACGGACGAGCATGAGGTCCTCTCCGTCCGCGCCGCGCGCGGGATCGCGTCGCTCCCGAACGACCTCCCCGGAGCCCTCATCGACGAGGCGTTCGTCGGCCGCGTCCGCGTCCGCATCGAGGAGGGCGGACGCACCCGCTTCATCGCGGTCCCCCTCGTCATGGGCGGGCGCGTGGGCGGCGTCCTGGCCGTCGGTCTCCCGCTCGATGGAGAGGACCGCGGAGGCGACGAGTGGCTCGTCGCGGCGCTCGCGGACCAGATCGCGGTGTCGATCGAGCGGACGCGCTCGAACGAGGCGGTCGCGGTCTCCGAGCGGAAGATCCGCCGCTGGCGCCACATCTTCGAGAACGCCGGCTGGGCCGTCGCGGTCGTCGAGCACGAGACGCACCGGATCGACGCCGCGAACGCCGCCTTCGCGGCCATGCACGGCTACACCGTGCCGGAGCTGCTGGGCTGCCCCTACCACGTCGTCTTCGGAAACGGCTCGCGCGCCCTCGTGGAGGGTTACGCGCGCAACGCCGACCGACAGAACGACTACGTCTACCGCTCCGAGCACGCGCGCAAGGACGGGAGCCGGTTCCCCGTCCTCGCCCACGTGAGCGTCTACCGCGACGACTCGGGCCGGATCCGGTACCGGGCCGGCACTTACCAGGACGTGACCGCGATCGAGCGCGCCGAGCAGGTCCTCCGCGACGCCGTCCAGGCTCGCGACGCCTTCCTCTCGATCGCGAGCCACGAGCTCAAGACGCCGCTCACTCCGTTGAGACTCCACCTCGAGAGTCTCGGCCGCCTCGTCCGCCGAGACGCCGCGCCCGCCTCGCCGCCCAAGATGCTCGCGCGGCTCGCCGGAGCCGAGCGGCAAGTCGCTCGCCTCGAGAGGCTCGTCCTCGACCTCCTCGACGTGTCCGAGCTCATCGAGAACCGGCTCGAGCTCGTCCCCGAGGAGACCGACCTCGGCGCCCTCGTCTCGGCGGTCGCGGCCGAGGCTCGCCCCGAGTTCGAGCGCACCGCGACGCCCCTCGAGGAGAGCTGCCCGGCGGGCGTGACCGGCCTCTGGGATCGAGCCCGCGTCGCCCAGGTCGTCTCGAAGGTGCTCTTGAACGCCCTCAAGTACGGCCAGCGGAAGCCCGTCTCGGTGACGGTCGAGAGCGACGCCCTCGAAGCGACGATCCGCGTGCGCGACCGGGGGATCGGGATCTCGCCGGAGGACCAGGCGCGGATCTTCGAGCGGTTCGAGCGCGCCGCTTCCCCCGAGCACTATGGCGGCTTCGGCATCGGGCTCTGGATCGCGCGCCAGCTCGTCGAGGCCATGGGCGGGACGATCCGCGTCGAGAGCGCTCCCGGCGCGGGCTCGACGTTCACGATCAAGCTCCCGCGGCGCCGGGCCTCGCGCGCGGCCTGACGCGCCGGTCGTTCTGAAGGAGAAACGGGAACCACCGAAGACACTGAAGACACCGAAGGGCTTCATGCGAGAGCGGTTCGGTTTGTCCGGTATTCGGCAATGCCAGGAGTTTCGCCATCAAACGAGCGCTGGCACGGAGAAGACGAGCCACTGATTCGACAGGCGCGCTTCGCGCGCACGCGGATCGTCCCCGTCTCGAGGGGAGCCGTTCTTCTTCCACCTTCTTCTCCCTCGATGCGCCTCGAGGAGCGGTAACGAGTGGATCCGTGTGCGCGCACGAGCGCGCCCGTCCGATCAGTGGCTGTTCTCTCTTCCCGGGCGACGGCGCTCGCCCCGCCATCGCGCACTCGGTGGCTCGCCACTTGGAAGTGAGGAACGCCCTGGACTCCCGGCATTACGGTATTCGGTGTTTTCGGCGTCTTCGGTGGTTGCCGTTCCGTCCGTTCCGTCTTCAGATCGGCGATCCGATCAGGTCCTTCGCCCGACGCGATCAGCAGAGCTCGAGCGTCCCCACGAGGGGCAGGTGGTCCGAGGCCCGCGCGCTCGCGGCGCTCCGGTGGACGCGGAGCGCGAGGGCCGTCACCTGTTCGCTCACGAGGAGGCGGTCGAAGCGGAAGAGCGGGAGCGGCGAGGGACACGTCCGCGCGCGAGCCCCGAGGAGGCGGGCCGCGTCCTCGAGGCGGCCGAGCCGCACGCTCGTCTCGGTCAGGTGGTTGAAGTCGCCGCCCAGGACGAGCGGCCCCTCCGGGAGGAGCGAGGCGAGGCGAGCCTCCTGCTCCCGGCGCTCGAGGGGACCGAGACCGAGGTGGACGCTCCCGAGGGCGAGGCGGCACGGAGACATGACCGTCGCGACGAGGGCGTTCCGGGGCTCGTGGTGCGGGACCGAGAGGTCGATCGTCCGCGTCCCGGTGATCGGGAGCCGGGACAGCAAGGCGTTCCCGTAGCGGCGGCCTCCGCGCTCGAGGGCGGGCGCGAACGCGACGTGGAGCCCGAGGGCGCGTCCGAGGCGCTCCGCGTGGTCGGAGTGCGGGGTCTTGCCCCGGAAGTCGCCCACCTCCTGGAGCGCCACCACGTCGGGGGCGAGCTCGTCGAGGACCCGGGCGACCCGGTCGAGGTCGAACGCGCCGTCCGTGCCGATCGCGCTGTGGATGTTCCAGGTCGTGAAGGTGAGCTTCATGAAGAGACTACGCCCCGCGCGTCCGTCGGGCGCTCAGCGCGGCACGAGGCGGTCGTCCTCGACCCTGAGCCCCGTCCGGCGCTCGGCCTCGGCGAGGAGGTCCGCCGGCGTCGCGCCCGCGATCCCGAGGAGGGCCTTCCAGTCGTAGACGTCCACGTCCGAGACGCCCGCCGCGATCCACGCCCCGTCCTCGCTCCCGGCGAGCGCCGGCGTCGAGGGCGAGCCGGCATCGGCGACGCGGAACTCGAGGCGGACGTCGCCGGTCGCCGCGTCGACGAGGCGGACGACGCGCCCGGCCATGACGACGATCGTCCGCGCGTCGCCCCAGAGGAGGGCCGGGTTCACGCCCGAGGCGGGCAGCGCGAGCGTGCGCTCCGCGCCCGAGTCGGTCTCGTGGATCCGCAGGCGTGACTCCGGGGCCGAGTGCGGCTGCTCGAGGAACGCGAGGTGCGCCCCGTCGGGACTGAAGGCGAGCCCACGGAACGTGGCCGCCGTCGGCGGAACGAGCGCGCGGGTGCCGCCCTTCGCGAGGTCGTGGAGGACGACGGACATGCTCCGCGCCGGCTCGAGGCTCGCGCGCGCGAGCCAGCGCCCGTCGGGAGAGAGCGCGAGCGAGGGCGACTCCGGCGCGGCGATCCTCGCCTTCCGCTCTCCGCTCGGGACGTCCCAGAGGGAGATGTCCTGGATCCCGGCGGTCGCGAGGACGAGACCGTCCCGCCGCCAGGCATGGAACCCACCGCTCAGGGAGAACCGGCGCTCCGGCCTCCCCTCGAGCGCCCAGACCTCGCTCGTCGCGCCGAGGTGACGGAGGGCGTGGCGGCCGTCGGGACTGATCGAGGCGAGCCGTCGCACTCCCGCCTCGCGCGCGACCTCGCGTCCGTCGAGCGAGAGGCGGTGGAGGGTCCCCTCGGTGTCGAGCGCGAGGACGTTGCCCGAGCGGAAGCCGAGGCCCACGACGCGCCCGAGACGGCGTGCCACGGTCCGGTGCTCGCCGCGAGCCTCGAGAGCGACGACGCGGACCCCGTTCTCGTCGAGCGCGAGGGCGTCCGCGCCGGGTCGCCACGCGAAGGGCGTGTACTGCCAGTCGTCCGCCCCGACGCCGAGGCGGAGCTCGCCGCTCGCCGGGTCGTAGACGCGGATCCCGCCGCGGCGACCGGCGACGGCGAGGAGGTTCCCGTCCTGGCTCCAGGCGAGCTGGCCCGCGCCGGCGCGCGGCGTCACGAGGCGCGGGAGCTCGACGCCGTCCTTGGTGTCGAAGACCCGGACGCTCTCGGCGCCATCCGCGACGGCGAGGCGGTCCCCGCGCGTCGTCCACGCGAGCGCCACGCCCTCCACGTCGGCCGCGAGCTCGCGGGC
>Ga0070738_10005848_pt1 | contig 13309 bp, 11 predicted proteins | sample Coa_R2_2_FD_66446 | JGI IMG/M metagenome (GOLD analysis project Ga0070738, IMG submission 66446) | Surface soil microbial communities from Centralia Pennsylvania, which are recovering from an underground coalmine fire - Coalmine... | ecosystem: Environmental > Terrestrial > Soil > Unclassified ... | reverse complement strand
CTGCGCCGCTGGCTCACGCTGGCCAAGGAACGCGTCTCGTTTCAAGGCTTGCCCGCTAGAATTTGCTGGCTGGGCTACGGCGACCGCGCCAAAGCCGGTTTGCGGTTCAACGAACTGGTCGCGAGCGGTGAAATCTCCGCGCCGATCGTGATCGGGCGCGACCATCTCGACACGGGCAGCGTCGCGTCGCCGTATCGCGAAACCGAATCGATGCGCGACGGGAGCGACGCGATCGCCGATTGGCCGATCCTGAACGCGCTCCTCAATACGGCGGCCGGGGCGCATTGGGTCTCGTTCCATCACGGCGGCGGCGTCGGCATCGGGTATAGTCTGCACGCCGGAATGGTCGTCGTCGCCGACGGCAGCGAGGATGCGCGCGAGCGTTTGGCCTGCGTGCTTGCGACGGATTGCGGCATGGGCGTGGTGCGCCATGCGGACGCCGGCTACGAGATCGCGATTCGAACCGCGGACGAAAAAGGCATCGATTGGCGGCTGTAGCGCAGCTGCTCGTTCGCGCGAAAACTCTCGTCACCAACGCCGGCGCGGCCGCGCAGAACCGCGTGTCATTCGAGGATCTGGGATTGGTACGGGACGGGGCGCTGCTGGTGACCGATGGGAAGGTCGCGTTCGCCGGTCCGCGCGCGCAGGCCGAAGCGCTCGTGCGGGGTGACGTTGCCGAATACGATGCGCAGGGCGTGGTCGTCCCCGGCTTTATCGATGCGCACGCGCATCCGCTCTTCGCGGGCAATCGCGAGCCGGATTTTGCGGCGCGCCAGCGCGGCGATGCGCCGCCGCTCGGCATGCTGTACACCGTGGAGCAGACGCGCAAGGCACTCGAGCATCCCGACCGGTTCTGGCCGCACGTGCGCGAGCGTTTGGCCGCGGTCCTCGCGCACGGCACGACGACGCTGGAAACCAAGACGGGCTATGCGCTGCATCGCCCGGGCGAAACGGATCTGCTGCGCATGATCGACACGCATCGCGACGAGCCCGGCCTGCCGCGGCTGGTCGCGACGTTCTTGGGCGCCCACGCGCTTCCGCCGGAGTTCTTCACCGAGATCGACTACGTCGACTATTTGATCGATCAGTGCTTGCCGGTCGCCAAAGCCGACGGTGCGGTCTACGCCGACGCGTTTTGCGAACCCGGATTCTTCTCTGCGGAGCAGACGCGGCGCTATTTGGAAGCTGCGCGGGCCCACGGGCTGCGCTTACGCGTGCATTGCGACGAAATGGCTTTCGGCCACGCCGCTGAAATGGCCGCGTCGCTCGGGGTGGACGCAGTCGATCACTGCAACTGCATCAGGGAAGAAGACGCCGCCGCCATCGCGGATCGCGGCATCGTCACCGTGGCGTGCCCGGCGACCATCGCCTACCTCGATCTCAAACGGCGCGCTCCCGTACGGGCGCTGCTCGAACGAGGCGCAACGGTGGCTCTGGCCAGCGACTTCAATCCCGGCACCTCGCCCTGTTTCAACTTGCAGACGGTCGCGTATTTCGGCCGCGCGATCTTCGGCTTGTCCGCGGCCGAGGCGCTGTACGGGGTGACGCGCGCGGCGGCCGAGTCGCTGCATCTGGACGCCGGAACGCTCCGTGAGGGAGCCGATGCCGACTTCGTCGAGCTGGCCCTCGACTCGCCCGAAGAGTTCGGCTGGCAGTTCGGCGCGAATTTGGCGCGCGCCGTCTTCCGTTCGGGAGAGCGCGCGGCATGAACGCCGCGATCGTGCGCTGCGCGCGGGCCCTCGTCGACGGCGCAGAGCGTCACGAGTTCGCCTTCGCCGTTGAAAACGATCGGATCGCGGCGGTCGATACCGCCGAGAATTTGCGCCTGCGCTATCCGCACGCGCAACTGCGGCATCACGGACCGGAGACGGCCGTCGTGCCCGGATTCATCAACGGGCACAGCCACGCGTATCAGATCCTCATGCGCGGCTGGGCCGACGACTTGCCGTTTGCGCGCTGGCGAAGCGAGGCGCTTTATAAGGTCGTGCCCCAACTGACGCCGGATCAGACCTACGCGACGTTCCGGCTGGCCTTCGACGAGATGCTCGCCGCCGGCATCACGACCGTTGCGGAATTCTTCTATTTGAACGGAGCGGGTAACGCGCACGCCGTCGAAGCGATCCGCGCCGCCGCCGATGCGGGCATCCGGTTGATTTTCGCGCGCACCTGGATGGATGCGGAGTACGCACCTGCGGCATTCCGCGAAACGATCGATCAGGCGCAGCAGCGCACGGCGGCGCTCATGAGCGAGTTTCCCCGTGCGAATGTCTGCGTCGCGCCCCATTCGCTGCACGCCGCCTCGCACGAGATGATTCGCGCCGGCGCGCAGTTCGCGGAGCAGCAGGACTGCATGCTGCACGTGCACGTGGCCGAAGCGCAGTACGAAGGCAGCGAAACGCTCGCGCGTTTCGGCTGTGCTCCCATCGAGTTGCTGCACCGCTTGGAGGCGCTCAACGAGCGCACCGTCGCAATCCACGCGATTTACGTCAGCGATGAGGAGAAGCAGCTCATCGCACAATGCGGTGCCCGCGTCGTCCACAACCCGATGACCAACCAGTACTTGGGAGACGGGATCTGCGACGTCCCGCGCCTGCTGGAGCTCGGCGTGCCCGTCGGACTGGGCACGGACGCGGACGTCCGGCCGTCGATCGTCGAAGAGATGCGCGCCGCATCGCTGCTGCAGAAGGTTCGCACGTGCGACGGCAGCGCGCTGGGCGCCCAAACCGCATTGCGTTTGGGAACGTCGGGCGGCGCTCGCGCCTTGCGCATCGACGCCGGATCCTTCGCGCCGGGTGCCTATGCCGATTACGCGGTCGTCGACGTGGCGTCCATGGACGAGTGGGGCGTACTGGCTAATCACTTGGTCTACCGCGCGCAGGATGCCGACGTGGCGGAAACGTACGTCGGCGGCCGGCTCGTGCGCTCGCGCGGTCAAGCCGCACCGTCGCGAGAGGCGCTCGCGCCGCTCCTCGCTGCGCTGTCGCTTTAGCAGTCGTTCGACGGCGTTAAAAACGTTCCCAAGAACGAGTACCAGCCGTTGGCGGACGTGGACGGCGGCCGTTTGCACGTGAAGTAGTCGTGAAACGCCAGCTCCTGCACGTTGTACTCACGCCCGTCGGACCGGACCATCTCGTGCGACCCGTCGAGCGGATCGCCGACCTCGAGCAAGCCCGCCGGAGTCTGATTCGTTCCGAACGGGTCGTCCAGCCACTCGCCGATCTCGTGCGTGGAGACCTCGATGTTCGCGACCCGTTCGAATTGCGGTCCGATGAACGAAAGAACGCCGCGATCGTTGAACACCGTTACCGCAAACGTCTGCGGCCCTAGGCTGCTGTGGTACGCGACGCCTCTGCCGATCACCGTATTGTATGAAAGAAAGACGACGAAGCGGTCGGGCTCGACTTGCTGCGAGTGCTTGAGGTAGTCGCGAACGGCTTTAACCGCGACGGCTTGACTGATGCTCGCCCACTTGATCCCGTTGCGCAGCACGTGCGTGCGGCCTAGGCCGTCGGGTATCGTCAGCACGATCGGTTTGATGGTCCGGGGCGTGCCCAGCAGGACGTGATAGCCGGGCGATCGCCGTGACACGTCGCTCCAAAAATTCGCGCGCTGAAAAGCGTCGACGTATTGCGTGTCGCCGGCCCACACCTTTCCGGATCTAAACGGCACGGCTTCGAACAATGGTGACGAGACGAACGCTTGAACGGCCGAGATCTTCAGCGTCTGCGTACGCATCGTCGCATCGAAGACGCTTCCGTCCGGCATCGTGAACTTGAACGGGACGATCAGCACGGGGATCGTCGTGCTGGTCGAGCCCGCTGCCGGGTCCGTACCGACCATCGTGTACGAATACGTCGTGCCGGCGTCCGAAAACGTGCGCGTCCACAGCGGCAGCATCGGCTTGCCGCGCGCCGCGGCCCACGCCTGCGCATCTTCGTCGGGCGGCTCGGCCAGGTAATTCCCGAGCGGCGATGCACTGAACTGCATCGCCGGTTGCGCAACGGCTGCGTGCGACGCGGCCGGGAGAAAGACGGGCGGTTTCGAGCCGGAGCATGCTGCGATCGCCAGGGCAGCCGCCACCGAAACGATGCGACGCCGAACCATAGGGGGATGATCGCCGCGCGCTCGGCTGCCTCCTCCCCAAGCGGCAGGCCGAGGTAATGAAGAGGGACGCGCATCCTGCGCGTCCCTCTTTTCTCTGCCCACGGTGCACTCATACCCCGGTCCGCGCTCGTCTAAAGCAGTGCCGATCGGATGCGCTGCATGAGCGGTCCGAACTTTGCGTTATTCTCCGCAGTCGACGGCATGCCGGTGTACACTACCGCTACATAAGCGCCGCCTTGCCCGGTGTACAGGATGCCGCCGTCGTGCGTTACTTCATCGGTATCGCCCGTCTTGTGTGCGAAGCGATCGCCGGCGCGCAACCCGCGCGGGAGCTTGTCGTTCCATTCTTGGCGCAGCAATATCGCGCGCAATTCCTGCGCTCCCGGAATCGCCCCCAGAGCAATCTGTTCGAACAGCGCGGCCGCGTCTGCAGCCGGATGCGTGTTGCGATGCACGCCGTCCCAGCCGGGATCGTCGATCAGCGGCACGTCGCCGGACAATTTGCGATAGAAGGCCGTTTGCCGCAAGCCGAGCTCGCGTTGGGCGATCCGCGTCGCGCGCTCGCGGCCGAGCACGTCGTAAAGAACGTTGGTCGCGACGTTGTCGGAACGCGCGATCATCAGATCGATCAGTTCGCCGATGCGCGCTCGATAGCCGGGCACGAGCGGCGATCGCGCATCGTTGGCCGTCATGTTGCTCTGCTCGACGGTCGCGGCGTCGTCCAACCGCAGCGCACCTTCGCGAACCAGGCAGTACGCGGCGGCCGCCAGCGGCGTCTTGATCATGCTTGCGGGGTACAGCGCCGTGCCGGGCTCGATTTCAGCCAATGGAGCTTCCGCGCCGGCGGCTTTAACGACCGCGGACACGGGATCGATCTCCAGGTCGGCCGCCCAGCCCGCGAGGTCCACGGCTCCACAAATGCTCTGGAGGCCGGCGGCATCCTACCCCGGCTCGGGGCGCAAGTAAGTACTTGCATTCACGACCGGCGGTATGCTAAGATGCCGTTGCAAGTATGTACTTGCACTCATTCACAGACGATGAAGACGAAGATGCTTACTAAATTTGCCGCCCTGCTCGCCGGCCTTTCGGTCCTGGCAGGTGCCTTCGCCGCCGCCGAGCCCCAGAGCAGCCAGACGCTTGACGCCCGCACGATCATGGACCGCATCCAGGCCCGCAACCCGTCCCTGCAGTCGTTTCAGGCGCCCGTCCACGTCGACGTCCGCATGCGCACCTTCCCGTGGCTGGCTCCCAAGCTCGACGGTACGGCCTACTATAAACGTCCCGACAACTACGAGGTCGTTTTCAATCGCGTGCCGCCGTATGCTCACGGCATCAACAAACTCTTCGGCGATATCGGCGACCCTGCGGCGTGGCGGCGCGACTACGACGTCGCCTTCGCCGGCGTGCAGACGGCCGGCGGCCGTACCGCGCTGGCGTTGCGCCTGACCAAGAAGATCCACAGCGACCAACTGGCCGATACCATCGCCTACGTCGATCCCTCCACCTATCAGGTCGTACGCTTGGATTTTCACTACACCAACGGCGGGACGATCAGCATGACGCAAGACTACCGCGATCAAGGGCAATATAACGTCATCGTCGCCCAGCACGCAGACATTCACATCCCGCACGTCAGCGCGGTTGCCGACGCCACGTTCGGCGCCTATCAGGCCAACGTGGCCATCAGCGACGAGGTTTTCACGAAGAAGTAACGATGCTGCACGAAGTACCGGCCCGTTCGCCCGAAGAAACGCGGACCCGCATTCTGGCTGCCACGCGCCAGCTCTTCGCCAAGAAGGGACGCCGCGGGACGACCACGCGCGAGATCGCCGAGCTGGCGGGCGTCAATGAAGCCACGCTCTTCCGGCACTTCGGCAACAAGGACGCGCTGATTGAGGCGTGCGCCGAACATTACTGCGCCGCCACCGCATTTCAAGAACTCCTGCCCAAGCTGAGCGGTAAACTGCAGGAAGATCTGCGCGTTATCGCCGGCACGCTTTTCCAACGATTGGAAGACGTGCGCGACATGATCGTGATGTCGCTCTCGGAAGAAGAGAACGACAGCACCGTCGGCCTGGCCGCATGGCGCGGGCCGCAAGCGGTACGCAGCCTGCTGGTCGACTACATGGCGCGGCGTGTCGAGAGCGGCGAGCTGGCGGGCGATCCGCAGCTGCTCGCGCGCTTCTTCATGGGCATGATCTTTGCGCAGGTCGTGGGCCGCAAGAAGCTGCCCGAACTGCAGTACACGATGGATCAGATACTGGACTTCCAAGTCAACGTATTTCTCAACGGTGTTAGAAAGTAAGAGATGATGGAGACGCGCGAGCGTGAAAAACAAACCGTCACGACCGGTTCCCCCGGCGAAGGCCGGAACGGCCACGTGAACGAGATCGACGCCGAGCCGGGCCGCAAGCGCAACCTGCGCCCGCTGCTGATCGCGCTGGGTTTCGTCGTTGCCGTGTTCGTGGTTATTTGGGGCGTCCGCTACTTCATATACGCGAGCGCGCACCAATCGACCGACGATGCCCGCGTCGACGCCAATACGGTGGCGATCACGAGCAAGATTTCCGAGCGCGTCGATCAGATCGCCGTTCAAACCGATCAACCGGTCAAGAAAGGCCAGCTGCTCGTGGTCCTCGACTCGGCCGACGAGCGCGCACGCCTCGATCAAGCACAGGCCAATCTGCAGCTCGCGCTGCAGAATCAGCAGGCCGGCGTCGCGCAAGGCAGCGGCGGAGTATCGCAGGCGCAGGCCGACGTACAGAACGCGGCGGCACAAGTACCGGTAGCACAGGCGGGCGTTGCGGCAGCGCAGGCGCAAGTACAGGCGGCGCGTGCGGCCGTTCCCGGTGCGGCTCAGGCGCTGGCACAGGCGGCTGCCAATCTGCATCGCACGCAGACGCTGGTGCGGTCGGGCGACGTCGCGCGCGAGCAGCTCGACGCGGCGCAAGCAGCGTATGCCCAGGCGCAGTCCCAATACCGGGCCGCGCAGGATCAAGTCAACGTCGCGCTCGCGAACTTGAGTGCGGCGCAGCAGAAGATCGGCGCGGCGCAAGCCGGTGTCGGAGCGGCGCAAGGCGGCGTTCAGGCCGCGCAGGGCAAGCTCAGCCAGGCGCAAGCGCCCGCGCAAATCGCAACCCAAGTTGCAGCGGTGGCCATTGCCAAACAGAACCTGGCGTACACGCGAATCTACGCGCCCATCGACGGTACGATCGGCGAGAAGAGCGTGGAGATCGGGCAAACGGTGAGCCCCGGAACGACGCTGCTCACGCTCATTCCCAACGACGTCTACGTCACCGCTAATTTCAAGGAAACCCAGGTCGGCAACATGCGCGCCGGCCAACCCGTCGATATTCGCGTCGATGCCTATAAGGGCGTGACGTTCCACGGGAAAGTCGACTCGATCAATCCCGCCTCGCAGAATACGTACGCGCTCGTCCCGGCTCAAAACTCGACCGGCAACTTCGTCAAAGTTACGCAGCGCATTCCGGTCAAGATCGTCTTCGACCGCGATACCGACTTCCAACGCTATCCGATGCGTCCGGGCATGTCGGTCGAAGCGTCGGTACAAGTGAAGTAGCCGTGGCCGCCGTCCATCAAGCGCGCCGGGTGACCGCTCACGGTCACCCAGCCGCCGCACGTCCCAAATCGGCCGCGTACGCCCCCGTTATCGAGTTCGGCTGGCGGCGCGCGGTCGTGACCATGGCGGTGATCACCGCCACGATGCTCGAGATTATCGACACGACGATCGTCAACGTCGCCCTGCCGAACATTCAAGGCAATTTCGGCGTCGCGGTCGATCAGGGCGCATGGGTCGTGACCGGCTATATCATCGCCAACGTCATCGTCATCCCCATCACGCCCTGGCTGCAAGCCCGCTTCGGGCGGCGGGCGTACTACATGGCGTCGATTCTCATCTTCACGTTTGCGTCGGTCATGTGCGGCTTCGCCGCTTCCTTCGGCCAACTCGTCTTTTGGCGGCTGGTGCAGGGCGCGGGCGGCGGCGGTTTGATCTCCACCTCGCAAGCGATCCTGCGCGAGACGTATCCTTTGGCCGAGCAGGGCAAAGCGCAAGGGGTCTTCTCGATGGGCGTGATCGTCGCGCCCGCGCTGGGGCCGCTGCTCGGCGGCATTATCACCGACAACCTCACGTGGCGCTGGGCGTTCTTCATCAACATCCCGATCGGCATCTTGGCCGCCGCGGCAGTGTTCTTCGTTCTGCGCAATCCGGCGCCGGCCGATCGCACGCGCCGCCTGGACTGGGTCGGCCTCGGGCTGCTCGCCGCCGGTTTGGGCGCGCTGCAGTACGTGCTCGATCAGGGACAGCAGTACGACTGGTTTGCCGACGGCAACATCCGCATGTTGAGCGCGCTGTGCGTCGTCTCGCTGGCCGCCTTCGTCGTGTGGACGCTGCGATCGCGAATTCCGGTCGTGGATCTCCACGTGCTGCGCTATCGCGAGGTCAGCGCGGGGAGTCTGCTGGGCGCCGCGCTCGGCGTGAGCCTGTACGGGTCGGTTTTCATTCTTCCGCAATACGTCCAGAATTCGCTGGGCTTTACGGCCACGCTGTCGGGGGAAACGATTCTGGTGCGGGCGCTGGCGATCGCCTTCTTGACGCCGGTTGCCGCGATTTTGGCGACGCGCGGATCCGTCGATTCGCGCTGGACCATCTTCGTGGGATTCTTGCTGCTGGGTATCTCCAATTGGATGCTCGCTTCGGTGACCACGACCGATTCGTCGTTCTGGACCTTTGGCGCCGCATTGATCTTGAGCGGCGTCGGCCTCTCGCAGATCTTCGTGCCCCTTTCCATCGCCGTGCTGGGCTCCATTCCCGCCAAGGACGTTCCGGCGGCCTCCGCATTTTTCAATCTCGCGCGCCAGGTCGGCGGCAGCATCGCCACCGCTGCGCTCGTCACCGTGCTGGTGCGCGGCGTGACGCAGCATCAGGATGCGCTCGGCGGCAACGTCACACTCCACGCGCAGGCGGTGCAGCAGTACCTGCAGGCTCGCGGCGGCGAGCACGCGGTTGCGGCGCTGCGCAATCTGGCGGACCTCATTACCCAGCAGGCCTACGTCCTTTCTTACGCGGACACATCGCGCGTGACGGCATTAATTACCTTGGCGCTTGCGCCCCTGGTACTGCTGATGCGCCGCCCGCGGCCGCACCCGCCGGTTCCTGTCGAATAGGAGTATCACGTTGAACGTTTTTGCAACGATCGCGCTCGTCGCACAGGCAGCAGTACCGTCGCCCGCGCCGTCGCCGCAGCTTCCGGCGGTCCCCGCCGTCGCGCCGGGATACGCGGCACCTGCCGTTTCGCCGCCGCCGCCCTCGATCGTCGGCGTTACGCAAACGCCGTTCGTCGGCATCACGCTCGAGAACGCGGTCGGCATGGCGCTCTCGCGCAACCCCGACCTCGCAGTCGCGCAAGCGAACCGCCGCATCGCGGAGTACCAAATCCAGGCGGCCAGGGGCGCATACGACGTGCGCTTCTCGGTTCAGCCGCAGTACCAGTACGCGACGCAGCCGCCCACGAACGAATTTTTCGCCGGCCCCAATTTCTCGCCGATCGTCCAGAAGACCGCATCGGTGGGAGCGGGCGTCTCCGGCGTTTTGCCGGGCGGGCAGCAATACTCGGTAAGCGCGTCGGCAAGCCAGCAGTTCAACAACACGCAAATCAACACGTTCGACCCCACCTATCCGAGCATTTTCTCCGTGTCGTTCTCGCAGCCGCTCGGCAAGAACCGGTCGACGAACGACACGCGCCGCCAGCTGCAGCTCGCGCAAATCAACGCCCAGTCGGTGAGCGCGCAAACGCTGGGCACCGTCTCGAGCACGATCGCGCAGGTCGAGAATACGTACTGGGACCTCGTGGCGGCGTGGCGCAACGTCGCCATTCAGGAACAGGCGCTCAAAGACACGATTACGCAGCAGCACAGCAACGTTCGCCTCGCGCGTCAGGGCGCCAGCGCTCCTATCGACGTCGTTCAGGCGGACAACCAGGTCGCCGTCTTTCAGGAGAACGTCTTTGCGGCGCTTCAAAACGTGGCGGCGCTGCAGAATCAACTCAAATCGGAACTGCTCGCGGACGCGAACGATGCGATCTGGAATGCCAACCTCGTGCCGACGACGCCCGTGCTGCAGTTGCCGTCGCAGCCCGCGCTGAGCGATCTCGTCCTGCAGGCGCTCAAGAACCGCCCCGAGATCGCGCAGATTCGCGCGCTGCGCAACACGGCCGACGTCAACTTGGCTTACGCGCAAGACCAGACCAAGCCTCAGTTCGACCTGCAGCTGAGCTACACGAGCAACGGCTTTGCCGGGACAGCCGTGAATCCGGCATCGAGCCCGTTTCTGCTCAGCAGCATTCAGCAGTTCGCGGCAATCAATCAGCTCATCGCAGCGGTCAACGGGCTGGTGCCGCCGTCGCAGCGCATCGCGCCGCTGCCCAACAATAACGTGCCCACGCCGGGCTATCTGCAGGGCGGCTTAGGGCAATCGATTAGCAATCTGCTCTCGAACAAGTTCCCGGTTTATACGGCCGGTTTCTTGGTCTCGTTTCCGATCGGCGACACGACCGCCCGCGCGAACCTGGGCGCAGCTCAGGAACAAGAGCGCAGCGCTTTGATCCAGCAGGTCTCGACGATCCAGCGGGTCACGCTGGACGTTCGAAATGCTCTGCAGGCCTATCAGAGCGCGCAAGCTCGCTTGGTCGCCGCCGGCACTGCCCGCCGCACTTCCGAGCTCGTCTTGGCCAGCGAGATCCGGCGATTCCACGCGGGAGCGTCCACGACGTTTCTCGTCCTTCAGCGCGAGATAGAGCTGGCCAACAACCGCGGCCTGGAGCTCGCGGCCCAGACCGATCTCAATAAAGCTGTCGTCGAATTGCAGCGAGCCACCGGAACGATCTTGACAGCGAACGGCGTTAATGTAACAACTGTTGGAGAAGGAGCGCTCAAACCATGAAAAGCAAATTTCCCGCGGCGGCGCGCATCCGACTAGCCAGGCTCATGGAACAAAAGTTGCAGGAGCGAAGCGCGGCCCTCTACGTGCGCGCGTTGGAACGCTGGAACACGCGCAAGATTTCATCGTAGCGCGTTCCACAAATAGCGGACTTCGATGCCGGCGAGCCAGTTGGCGTCGAGAAAGCCTCCCCCGCTGGTCTTCGCGGTGAGATTCACCCACCGCACGCCGGCGTAAAAATCGCCTTTCTCGTGATGCGTGCTCCGGCCGAAGGCAATGTCCGTGAGCGCTCCCTGTTCGTCGACCGGAACGTGTGACAGCGTCGCGGGAGTATAGACCCACGAGAGTACGGCATTCACGTGCGGCGTCGCAGCGATCCTCGTGTCCCACGATCCGTTCCCGGACGGCAGCGACGCCAGCGCCTCGTACCGCGCGCCCACGCCGCGCGACGCGTCGAACTCGGTGACCGTCGCGGAGTCCTCGTACTTGGTTCGCTGATTCCACAGCATCTCGCCCGCGCCCAGGCCGAATCGCCCGTTCGCGCTGTAGTAACGCGCCGAGCCGTCCGCATACTCGGCGCTGATCGAACGAATGCCGTACCCCCCGGATGAAAGCGGGATCTGCCCGACCGGCGGAATCATCTCCACGAAGAGCTGCGCGCGGCGGTGCCGGTACGAAAGGTCGATCGTCGGCACCGGTATCAGCGCGGTGGCGATGTTCTCGTCGAACTTTTCGCGGTGATGCACGTCCGCGGCGAAGAGCGTCAACCCTGCCTGGAGTTGGTTGTCGGCGGCACGCGCCCGCAGCGGATGTAACGCGGCCGCGCATGCTGCAGCACCGAGCAGAAAGAATACGAAGTATTTGCCCACGCGCGCGCCTTCGTTGCACCTTTCGCGAGCTCATGCAGTGCGCGTGACAGGGGCTTGCGCTGGTGCTATGGTGGAATGGATGCATGCGCCGTCCCAGCGCGCCGGTTCCGTGCTAGCGTGCCTCGTGCTGGCCGCAGCGGTGGCAGCTTGCGGTCACCCGCAGGTCGATTCGTTCGTCCCTGCGGCCGCCGGTGACCGAATCGCCGCGTCGAGCGTGGCTGCCGCGGCGTCTTCGGAGCGCCTGATCTACGATTTTCCGAGCTGGCGGCGCGGGGGTTTGCCCGTCGCGGCACTGACCGCCGGCGACGCCGGCCGGATGTACGGCGCAACCTTATATGGCGGAACAGGCCCCTGTAACGACCTCTACCCCGGCTGCGGCGAAATCTTCGAACTCACGCCGCAGGGCGGCGGGTTCGCCGAAACGACCGTGTACGATTTTCAGAATCACGGAGACGGATCGCGGCCGCTTTCGGTAATAGGCAGCCCGAACGGCGAGCTGTTCGGTCTGACGACGTCGTATGTGTCACCCTCGGAGCTTTTCCGGCTCGAGCCGCAGGGGAAGACGTTCACGGAGAAGACGCTGTATCAATTTACGGGTAACCAGAATCCGTGGGGCACACTCACGCTGGGGCCTGACGGATCCCTTTATGGAACCGACCTGAGCTTTGGAAGCGCCACGTGGGGAATGATCTTCCGGTTCACGCCGTCCGGGAAATCGTACACCGAGCATATCTTATATGATTTCACGCAGCCGCTGTCGGGCGTCGATCCGAGTTCTCCGCTCCTGGTCGATGCAAAATCCGGCGTCATCTACGGCACGACGTCGCAAGGAGGCACCGGAAACGCTGGAGAGTGCCTTGGTTTGGGATGCGGCACGATCTTCATGCTCACTCCCACCTCAGCGAACGTGTATACGCACACGATCCTTTATAATTTTAAGGGCACCGACGACGGCGCATTTCCCCACGGCCTCGCCGCGGATCGCAATGGGACGTTGTACGGCGTGGGCGGTTTGAGCGGCGGCAGCGCGTGCGTGGACGGCGGCTGCGGAACGGTGTTCTCGTTCGATCCCGTCACGCGGCGTTTCAATCTGCTGCACAGTTTTTCGCGAAGCGGTCTGTGGTGGCCGGACGCGCAACTGGTCGTCGATCGAAACGGAGCGCTGTATGGAACGGCGGCCCAAAATGGTTTGAACTTGGATACCAGCAACGGCGGTGTCTTCAAGTTGACGCCCGGCTCCAAAGGGTTCGTCTACAGCACGCTGCATACGTTCGCGGGATCCCCGCGCGACGGTCAGTATCCTCGGGGCGGATTGCTCTTGGATCCGTCCGGACAGGATGTGTACGGGACGACGTACTGGGGCGGCCACGGGATAGGT
>Ga0070738_10005847_pt1 | contig 13309 bp, 12 predicted proteins | sample Coa_R2_2_FD_66446 | JGI IMG/M metagenome (GOLD analysis project Ga0070738, IMG submission 66446) | Surface soil microbial communities from Centralia Pennsylvania, which are recovering from an underground coalmine fire - Coalmine... | ecosystem: Environmental > Terrestrial > Soil > Unclassified ... | reverse complement strand
CTCGAGCGCCACGTCTTCCTCGCCGTCGGCGAGCGAAGGGTTCCGGCGCGCTTCGAGCCGGGCTGGAGCGACGAGAACCGGATCTCGGCCGTCCAGTTCATCCGCTTCGCCCTCTCTCCCGACGACGTCGAGCGCTTCAGGAAGGAGAGCGACGTGAAGCTCGCGATCGATCACGCTCGCTACAAGGCCGAGACGCTCCTCGCTCCCGAGACGCTCGCGGCGCTCCGCGAGGACCTCGCGACCGCGTAGGCGTCGCCCCTGGCGACGCTCTGCTTCGGGCTCGCGGGCGAGAAGCGCCGCTGACCGGATCGGGACGAGGCGGTGACACGTGGCGGGTACGGTGCGCCGACATGAAGCGCACCGTCCTCGCCCTCCTCCTCGTCCTCGCCGGTTGCCGGAAGGGTGCGCCGCCGCCGCCGCCTCCGCCGGAATACGTGCTCGAGGTCTACGACGTGCACGACCTCCTCGCACGCCACCCGGAGCCGCGGATCCAGCTCGGCCGCTCGGATGCCTTCACGTTCGACGACGAACCGGAGACCGGCATGACGGCCGACGATCTCGAGGACGCCGTGAGGGAGCTCGTCCACCCCGCGTTCTGGAACGAGCCCGCGCTCTATGACCTCCATCGAGGCCAGATCATCGTCTACCAGACGCCGTTCGTTCACGACCGGATCGCCGCCTGGCTCGCGGAGCGGCGGCGGACGCGCTGAGCGCGGCGAGCTATTCCGGCGCGAGGAGCCCGAGCCGTTCCCCCTCGAGGTCGAAGAGGACGGGACGGCCGATGGCCTGGAGGACGTTCATGCCCAGGTCGGCGGTCTCGCGATAGCTCGCGTGGACGAGGACGAGGTGCTCTCCCACGTCGAGGGAGCCGATCGCGACCCGCACGACTTCACCGCGCGGCAGAGCCCCGGGACCCGGGGCTTCGACGCCGGAGAGCGACCGCGCGAAGGAGCGCGGTGCCCCGGTGTCCACCATGGCGTCGATCGGCTTCCCCGCGAGCGTGATCGGAATCGTGAGCTGATCGACGGCGTTTCGCCGTCCCCGGACGAGTACCGCTCCGGGCCGCGAAAGGAGCGGCTCCACCTCCGCCCTGGGCACGAAGACGAGACGGTCGCGCGGGAAGTCGAGGACGAGCGCGCGCCCCTGGAGGGCGCTCGGGGCGAGGATCCCGTCGCACTCCCGGAACCCGAACTCCATGAGCCCGAGGTTCTCGATGCGACAGATGCCCGGGACCGTGAGCCCCGGCAGCTTCCGCATGAACGCGTACTCGGCCCCCGAGCCGCCGAGCTCCGTCGGCTCGCCTTGCACCCGGTACCAATGGAGCGAGCGATCGAGCCCGGCGAGGATCGAGCTCCTGAGAGCGCAAACGCTCGTCCCAGTGTCGAGCATGAGGCGCGCGTTTCGCGCCCGTCCGCCGCCCTCGTCGAGCCCGACGTCGACGTAGATCCGTCCACCTTCCTCGACGATCGGGCGTGGCGCTCCTCCGTTCGGCGGCGTGAACGTCGCGAGGGACGAGGACGAGAGCACCGGCGCGACGAACGGGACGACCGCCGAGTCTGTCATGAGCCAGGTCGCGCGCGGCACGGGCTTCGGCCAGGTCGCGAGCTTCCCGACCCCGATGCCGCAGGGCACGGCGAGGATCGCAGCGAAGAGGAGCCGGCGCCTTCGCGGTGACGGTCGGGGCAGAGGATCTCGCGCGTTCTCCATGGCCCCTCAGGAACGGACCGCGAGGACGAGGGTCGTCTCCGAGAGGAGCGGCACGACCATCCGGGACCGCTTCACCGTCCACCCCGACTCCCCGAGCTCGCGCGCGAAGTCGGCGACCGTGCGCCTCGGCCCGAGCGGCTTCCCGCGGAGACGGCGCGAGAGCGCCCGCACCGTGCGGCTCGTCGGGAAGCTGAAGACGAGCCAGCGCGTCGCGACACGCCGCGCCTCCGCGAGCACGGAGCGGCGGACGGGCTCCGTCAGGTGATGGAGGAAGCGGAGGCAGAGGACGCCCTCGAAGCGGGCCGCCGCGAAGGGGAGCCTCGTGGCGTCGGCGGCGACGAACGTCGCCCCGGCGCGCCGCGCCCGCTCGCGGCCGAGCTCGAGCATGGCGAACGAGAGGTCGACTCCGACCGCGCCCGGAGGCAACGCTTCGAGCGTACGCCCCGGGCCGCACGCGAGGTCGAGCCACCTCGTGGCGCCCGTCTCCACGACGAGGCCGCGGGCGAGCGCGAGCTCGCGGCGCCACGAGAGCCGACGCCACCACGAGCGTGTCCTTCGCTGTTCGTAGGACGCGGCCTTCCCGGGGTCGAGATAGAAGCGCGACCAGAGGGGGTCGGGCGCGTCCTCGGCACGCATGTCAAGGACCATAGCTCTTCCGCGACCCGCCACGGCGCTGCTAACTTGGGAGGAGGGAAATGGCAGGTCCGGCGATCCAGCCGAGAGCACTCCTCGTGGGCGCCGCCCGATCGCGCGCCGCGCTCGCCGCGGCGCTCGAGGCCGAGGGCTTCGCGGTCGTGGGCGCGTCGAACGACGCCGAGGCCTACAAGGCCATCGTCGCCGGGATCCCCGAGATCCTCGTCGCCGACGTGAGCAAGGACACCCTCCTCTCGCGCGAGGCGCTCCTCGTCGGGATGCTCGCGACGCCGGCCCGCCCGCCGTTCGTGGCCGTGGCCGACAACGATGGCGCCAAGCAGGCGGCGGCCCTCGTCGAGCGCGGCGCGTTCTGCGCGCTCCGCGAGCCCGTGGAACCCGCCGAGGCGCGGGCCGTCTTCCGTCGCGCCCACCAGGCGCGCGCGAAGGAGCGGGAGCGGACGGTCCTCGCCGGCGACCTAGACGCCATGCGCGAGCTCGTCCATGACGTGCTCCTCAACGTCCAGGACGGGATCTTCATCGTGGACTCGACGGGGACCGTCCAGTTCGCGAACGACGAGGCGGCCAGGCTCCTCGCCCAGAAGCGCGACGCGCTCGTGAAGACCCGGCTCGAGGGAGCGTTCGGCACCGACATCCAGGCGCTCCTCAGGGGCGCGCGCGAGGCGGCCGACCGGCGCGCCTCGAAGGAGCTCGATGTCGGGTCCGAGAAGGAGCGCCTCCGGGTGCTCGCCCGAGGCTCGATCATCCACGACCACGCCGGAAAGCCCGTCGGGGGCCTCGTCGTCCTCCGCGCCCCGGACGCGAAGCGGGCGGGGACCGCCACCCCGGTCACGACGACCGCGCCGCCGCTCTCGGCCTCGGCCGTTCTCGCGAAGCTCGGGGCGGCGCCGCCTTCGACGCAGCCCACGCCCACCGCCGCGACGCCCGCCGCCACGCCGAGATCGAACGTCCCGCGTCCGTCTCCGGCGACGCCCGCCGCGTCGGCGCCGCGCCCCCCCGCGAAGAGCGACGAGGCGCGCGTCGCCTCGATCCTCGACGCCCTCCGCAAGAAGACGGGCGAGTTCCAGGCGAAGAAGCTGGCCGAGGGCGAGGCCGCCAAGGAGAATCCGTGACCGAGGAGCGGACGAGCTTCCTCCACCGCCTCTTCGTCGCCGACCCGCGCTGGAGCGCCCGCTGGCCCGAGGTCGCGCGCGAGGCCCCGAGCGCCGGCGGCGACGACGACGACGACGACGAGGAGACCGTGGCCGAGCTCGTCAAGACGGCGTCCACCGCGAACGGCGCCGAGCTGCGGAAGCTCCTCCGAAACCGGCGCGAGAACGTCGTCCTCGCCGCGCTCAACAACCCCGCGATCACTCCCGAGCTCATCTCCGAGCTCTGCTCGAGCAGCAAGGCCACCCCGAACATCCTGGGCGTGATCGCGCGCCGCAAGGAGTGGTCGGGTGACCCCGCGCTGGCCCTCAAGCTCTGCCTCAACCCGAAGACGCCCTACTTCGCCTCGCGCTTCCTCCTCACCCACCTCCAGCTGAGCGACCTGCGCGAGGTCTCCCAGTCGGGCCTCGTGCCACCCGCCCTCACCCACGACGCGCTCGCGCAGATCGAGAAGAAGCGCACGCGGAAGATGGGACGCTGAGTGGAAGACACCCTCGACTCCTTCCTCGCCCAGTGCGGCAAGCCGACCGTCGAGGCCTTCCGGACCGGCTTCCCGCATCCGTTCCTCTTCCGCGAGGTCACGGTCGGAGAGAGGCTCGAAGCCCGCTTGACGCGCGTCGTCCGCCGCGACAAGGGGTGGCCCGTCGCGATCGGGAGCGCCTCGCCCGCTCACGTCTTCCTCGGCGAGAGGGGAACGCCCGCGGTCGCGTGCGAGGTCGCGCCCGCCGTCTCGGGAGGGCACTTCACGATCACGATCAAGGCCGAGGACATCTCCTACGACGGGGAGCGCCTCGCGCCCGGCGCCGTCGTGCGTCTCGAGGAGGGCCGCGTCCTCGAGCTCGGCCCGGAGACGGCGGTAAGGACCTTCTCCTCGACCGGGCTCGTCCACTTTCTCGCGTTCCGGTCGGCGCTCGAGGCCGTGAAGCGGGGAGGGTAGACCGCCACATCCGAGCGTCTCATCACCACCCGTTCGTGGGTCGAAACCGGCGCCGACGTGAGCAACCCCCTGCGGCTGGGCTCCCTTCGCGAGTGGCACGGGGATCGCTCCGCCGGCCTCGATCATGAGAGAGACACGCCTCGCCCTTGCCCTGGGGATCGTCGCCATCATCGCGACGCCGGCCGGGGCCCAGGACCCCGTCGCGATCTCGGGAGTCCACCTCGGCTTCGACGCGCTCCGCTTCCAGACCGGGGCCGGAAGCTCGATGAAGACGCTCACCGTCAAGACCGACGGCACCTACACGATCGACGCGGGCCGCAAGCACCAGGCGGGGACGCTCACGCCGAACCAGTACTACGAGATCACCGTCGGCGCGGCGAAGGCGGACTTCACGGGTCAGGGCGCGAAGGAGCTCGGGGCGGACGGGACGCCGTTCACGCTCACCGCGACGACGAAGGGAGCGGCGCTCTCGGTCTCGGGCGCCGAAGGCTCGGGAAGCCTCGAGAGCTTCCAGGACATCGTCCGCTCCATGTCCGACTTCACCTACGAGAAGACGCGCTGGTTCCCGGGCTTCTCGCTCTTCAAGCCGAAGCTCCCGGGCGCCCTCGAGCTCACGCTCGACAAGGACGGGAAGACGAACCTCCACCTCGTCGTCTACGACAACGGCCTCGTCAGGATCGATCAGGACGGCCGCACGCTCGAGGAGACGCTCACGCCCGACGAGGAGGCGGCGCTCGCCAGGGCCGTCCGCGACGTGGACGACTCGCGCGCCCTGGGCGACGTGTCGTGGAACACGAAGCCGACCGACACCAGGTTCAAGATCGTGACCTACGAGACCTTCCGCGAGTACCTCCTCGCGGGAAGCGTCGGGAACTACGGCGCCCACCCGGAGGTCGGCGGCGTCATGGTCGCTCTCGACACGATGCTCGACCGGGTCGCCCGCGAGCGGGCCGCCTCGTCGAACAACATCTTCGGCGACATGCTCTCCGACCTCGGGAAGACCTTCGACAGGATGCGCGCCTCCGGCGCCTCCACGGCCTCCGCTCCGGCGCGAACGCCCGGAATCGACGGCGCGCTCATCGACGCCCGGACGAAGGACGCCGAGGACGCGGCGAAGGGAGACGACGCCGCCGAGCGCTGACCCGGGACTTGTTATCGTGACGGCCTCGCGGAGGCCGCCCATGAAGAGAGTCCTCGTCTGCGCCGCTCTCCTCCTCGTCGCCGGCTGCTCATCGGCCGAGCCGCGGAGCGGAATCGACACGACCTGCCTCGACGAGTCCGTGCGCCCGCAGGACGACCTCTTCCGGGCCGTGAACGGCGCCTGGCTCGCGCGGACCGAGATCCCGTCCGATCGCTCGATCTACGGCGCCTTCGAGATCCTGCGCGAGAAGACCGAGGTCGACTGCAAGACGATCCTCGAGCGGCTCCAGAAGAGCGCCCAGGGCGACGAGGAGCGGAAGCTCGCCGACTTCTACGCGGCCTACATGGACGAGGCCCGGATCGACGAGCTCGGCGCCCGGCCGATCGCGGGAGAGCTCGCCGCCGTCCAGGCGATCAAGTCTCCCGAGGACCTTAGAAAGCGCCTCGCCGCGCTCAAGAAGATCGGAGTCCCGGGCGCGTTCAGGCTCGGCGTCTCGCAGGACTCGAAGAACTCCGAGGCTCACCTCCTCTCGCTCTCGCAGGACGGCCTCGGCCTCCCCGACCGCGACTACTACTTGAAGCCCAAGTACAAGGAGAAGCTCGACGCCTACGAGCCCCACGTCGCGCGCATGCTCGAGCTCGCGGGCGTCCAGGGAGCGAAGGAGCAGGCGGCGACGATCGTCGCCTTCGAGACCGAGATCGCGAAGGCCCACTGGGGCCGGATCGAGAGCCGCGACGACTCCAAGCGGCACAACAAGATGACCCGCGAGGAGCTCGCGAAGACGGCGCCGGGCTTCGACTGGAGCGCCTACATCGATGACGTCGGAGCTCCGGCGAGCGAGCAGACGGTCGAGGTCGCGCAGGTCTCCTTCTTCGTGGCGCTCGGGAAGATGTTCGAGACCGTCCCGCTCGAGACCTGGAAGGCGTGGCTCTCGTGGCGGATCGTCCACGCCCGCGCCGAGGTCCTCGGGAGGGACCTCGCCGGGGAGGACTTCGCCTTCTACCAGAGGAAGCTCTCGGGCGTCCCCGAGGAGCGCCCGCGCTGGAAGCGCGCCGTGCAGGCGACGAACATGGCGCTCGGCGAGGCGCTCGGGAAGCTCTACGTGGCCGAGCACTACCCCGAGGCCGCCCGTGAGCGCATGACGACCATGGTCCAGAACCTGATCGCCGCCTACCGGGACCGCATCGGCAAGGCCGAGTGGATGTCCGAGGAGACGCGGAGGAAGGCGCTCGCCAAGCTCGATCGGTTCACGCCCAAGATCGGCCACACGAAGAAGTGGCGCGACTACACGAAGCTCCAGATCGACCGCCTGGACCTCGCCGGGAACGTCGAGCGGACGCACGCCTTCGAGTGGGCGCGTCAGCTCGCGAAGCTCGGCCACCCCGTGGACCGCGACGAGTGGCACATGCTCCCCCAGACCGTGAACGCCTACTACAGCGAGAGCATGAACGAGATCGTGTTCCCGGCCGCGATCCTCCAGCCACCCTTCTTCGACCTCGAGGCCGACGACGCCGTCAACTACGGCGGGATCGGCGCCGTGATCGGCCACGAGATCGGGCACGGCTTCGACGACCAGGGCTCGAAGTGGGACGGAGCCGGGAACCTCGTCGACTGGTGGACCAAGGAAGACCGGGCCGAGTTCGAGAAGCGAGCCGGCATGCTCGCGGCCCAGTACGACAAGTTCGAGCCTTACCCCGGCTTCAAGGTCCAGGGCAGGCTCACGCTCGGAGAGAACCTGGGCGACCTGGGCGGCGTCTCCGTCTCGCACGCCGCCTACCGGATGTCGCTCGGCGGCAAGCCGGCGCCCGTGATCGACGGCCTCACGGGCGACCAGCGCTTCTTCATGGGCTTCGCGCAGGTCTGGCGGGCGAAGGTCCGCGAGGACGAGGCGAAGCGGCGGCTCGCGACCGATCCTCACTCGCCCCCGGAATGCCGCGCCAACGGCCCGGTCAGGAACGTCGATGCGTTCTACGAGGCGTTCGGGGTCAAGGAGGGGGACAAGATGTATCTCCCTCCCGCGGAGCGCGTCCGGATCTGGTGACTCTCTAGCGTCCCGTGTCCGCATCTCGTACGTTCTGAGGGTATGAGAATCCCTCGGGTCGCACGCGTCCTCCTCGGCGCGTCCGCGCTCTGTCTCGCGTTGGCTCTCCCCGCGATCGCCGACCTCGAGGTCACCATGCCTCCGGGGACGCCGTTCGAGTGGTGGCGCGAGCTTCCCGATCGGTATCCCCGCCTCCGCGGCACCGCGAAGAAGCCGGAGGAGAAGAAGAAGGAGCCCGAGAAGAAGCCCGAGGAGGAGAAGAAGCCCGAGGAGAAGAAGGGCACGCAGGAGAAGGAGAAGGGGAAGCCCAAGGACAAGCCGCCCGAGCCGGTCAAGACCGAGGTCCGCTCCGCGCCCGAGATGGCGACCGTCAACCACAAGCCCATGATCTTCATGGGCGTCCTGACCGAGGACCTCCCGATCCACTGCGGCTGGGTGAAGCGCCAGGGCGAGCTCGGACCGCGCCAGTATCCGCCGGGGATCACGGACGACATCTTCTGGCACGCGCAGGTCGGCTTCCTCCGCTACCTCTGTCATCCGTCGCTCGTCCCCCAGAGCGAGGCGTTCTGGTACCTCGTCCTCCAGGGCGACTGCGCGCTCGAGACCGCCAAGTCGGCGAAGACGGAGCGCTACCTGACGGACTTCGCGAACAACGTCGTCGCGGCGATCCCCGTCCTGCCGAAGGACGCGCCGGCGGTCCCGGACGGGGGCGACACGCCCGAGGACAAGATGCTCATGAAGCTCTGCCGCGACGACGTCGCGGACGGAGACCCCTTCGCGCTCGACCCGGCCTACTCGTGGCGCCTCCTGTCGCTCGGCGAGGCCGGCCTCCCGTCGCTCCTCGCGGCGGCGAAGAGCGAGCACCCGCTCCTCCGCCGGAACGCGGCCTGCCTCCTCGGCAACTACCCCATGCCCGAGGCGGACGAGCAGCTCCGGAAGATGTGGAAGGAGGACAAGGACCTCGTCGTCAAGACGCGGGCCTTCTATCACCTCGTCCGGCACAAGGACGCGACGATCGTCCCCGACCTCGTCGCCATGCTCGGCTCGACCGAGAAGTACCAGGCGCCCCTCGCGGCCTTCGGCCTGGGCATGATCGGGACGAAGGAGTGCGTCGCGCCGCTCGTCGATGCGATGCAGAAGAAATGGGAGGACTGGGACTTCCTCGTCGCGGTCACGCCGGCGCTCGCGCGCTGCGGGGCGGCCGACGACAAGGCCGGCGCGATCCCGATCCTGAAGAAGCTCGAGGAGTCGCTCCGGGGCGCCGAGCCTCGGTTCAAGGAGGACCAGAGCGTCCCGCGCCCCGGCGCCGACATCCCCGACAACCCGACCGTCAAGAACCGCATGCTCCTCGAGCTCGCGACGATCGCGCTCGCGCGCCTCGGAGACAAGGACGGCCTCAAGAAGTTCGAGACCCTGATGACGGGAGGCTACGAGGACAAGGAGCATCCCGTCGGCCACGCGAACGCGAGCGGCCCGCAGCGAGCCGATCAGTCCGAGGCCATGAAGTTCATCTGCCCCCCGAGCTACGAGCTCGTCGTCGAGACCTGGGCGGAGCAGGGGAAGGCGGGCGTCGCCTACCTCCAGCAGCTCATAGGCAACGTGAAGTCGAACGAGCGCCTCAAGATGTTCGCGCTCCACGCGCCCGAGATCGCGAAGGACAAGAACTTCCTCGCCAACGTCGCGATCAACTCGGACTCGCCCACGCTCCGCGCGCTCGCCATGCGCATGCTCTACCCCGTGGACGAGTCGAACGCCGTCAAGATCGCGACCTCGGTGTTCGCGACCTACGCCCAGGGCAAGCCCATGCCGAACGTGGACACGAAGGGTGACATGACGGTCGTCGCCGCCCTCGAGATCCTCCACAAGGCGAAGAAGCTCAAGGTCGAGATCCTCAAGCCGGCCGTGAAGCGCGCCCTCGAGGAGTGGTCGTACCTCAAGCCCGAGGTCACGCCCGAGGGCATGAAGCCCTTCTGGTTCTCGCCCCCGATCATCGAGATGCTCTGCGACGAGCTCTCGTTCTTCAACGACAAGAACGTCGTCCCGCTCCTCAAGCAGATCGCCAAGGACAACCGCCTCCCCATGCGCTCCGAGGCCGCGCTCGCCCTCGGCTACGTCAACGTCCCCGAGGCGCTCCCCGTGCTCGTCGAGCTCCTCGACGAGGAGGACGGCTGGCTCCGCTACAACGCCTACCTCGCGCTCCGCATGAAGGGCCAGGACCACTTCGCCGACTGGATCTACGGCACCAAGGACGACATGAAGGACGCGATCGCCGCCTACAAGGCCCTCGTCAAGAAGAAGTAGTCCCGGTCGCGTCGAGACGGACGACACCGTATCCGGGCCTGCGCGTTGCACCCTCGGTCGTCGAGGGAGACGTCATGGCGATCCTCCAGGGCCTCCTCGCGGCGATCTTCCACTCGCTGGGCAGGATCCTCAACACGGCCTTCGGCTGGGCGACGATCCTCCTCTTCGGGAAGGTCCCGGCGCGAAAGCAGGTCTACCTTTCTGCCGCCTCGCTCGCGTCGCTCGTCTGGTTCCTCGCCGCGCTCTCGATCGCGTTTCCGCGGGTCGGCGCGTTCCTGCTCGCGTTCGTCGTGCTCCCGGAGTGGGTCGAGGACTCCTACATACGGATCGCCATGCTCGTCGCGGCGGTCGCGATCCCCGCGATCGTCGGCGGACTCTCGATCGCCATGCACGATGCCGAGGACCGGCCGCGCGGGGTCGGCGGGAAGGTCATGGCCGTCCTGCGCGGATACCCCTACACGATCGGCCTCGCGCTCACGTTCGTCCTCATGATGGTCTTCGCCCCGATCCTGCGGCTCCAGGCCGCCGCCCGGCGCTGGACCTCGCAGCACGTCCCGATCGTCGTCGAGCCCGAGGACTACATGACCGTCCTCTCGGACGTCGAGAAGGCGCTCGCGACCGGCGGCGTCGAGACGCGCCGCGAGCAGGCCACCTGGATGCTGAGAGTCCCCACGAAGGTCCTGTCGTTCTTCGCGGGCTCGACCGTCTCGCGCTTCATCGCCGACCAGCTCACGACGCTCCGGGGCGAGAGCCTCGAGGTCATCCTCCACCCGTCGGACCTGCTCGTACGCGGCCCCCAGGCGACGGTCGCCCACCTCCAGGCGATCCTCGCCGAGCGCCTCACCTTCACGAAGGCCTATCTCACCTACGAGAAGGAAGCGCACGAGCTCGAGGATCGCCTGCGCGAGATCTGGGAGGGTGCCCGCCGCGCCGGGACCGGGCGCTTCGACCGCCCGCGCCTCGAGGCGCTCCGGGCCGTCGAGAAGGACCTCAGGAAGCTCGAGGTCCCGTTCGAGGAGTGGGAGGTCCTCCTCCGAGAGAAGCTCCAGGTCGAGCGCGCCCTCCTCGGAACGGCGCTCGGCCTCGAGGAGTACCGAGAGCCGACGGCCGTCGAGCGGCTCGCGGAGGCGGCCTGACGCTCGGGTCCGCTCTCCCGACGAACGCCTCTGACGGATCGAGAGAGAGCTCGGCGCTACACCTCGATCTTGTAGCGACGGAGCTTCCTGAGGAGCGTCGGACGCGAGATCCCGAGGAGGCTGCACATTCGACCGCGGTGCCCGTTGGCCCGGGCGAGGGCGCGGCGTATGTGCTCGCGCTCGACTTCGTCGATCGTCGGGAACGTGCCCGCGTCCTCGTCGAGGACCTCGGCGTCGCGGTGCTGCGACGCCTGGGTGGCGGCTCCGATCTCGAGGTCCGATGCCTCGATGACCGACCCACGCGACTTGAGGGCGGCGCGCGTCAGGCTGTTCCTCAGCTCACGCACGTTCCCGGGCCAGTCGTGCGAGGAGAGGAGGTCGAGCGCACCCACGGAGAGGCCGGCGATCGGATGGCCGATCTCGCGCGAGATCTCGGCGAGGACGCGGCGGGTGATGACCGGGATATCCTCACGCCGTTCGCGGAGAGGCGGTAGGGTGATCGACGCCACGTTGAGCCGGAAGTAGAGATCCTCGCGGAACTCCCCGTTCCGGACCATGGCCTCGAGGTCCCGATGCGTCGCCGCGACGACGCGCGCCTTGAAGGGGCGCGACTCGGTCTCGCCGAGCCGTTCGTAACTCTTCTCCTGAAGGACGCGGAGGAGCTTCACCTGCGCGGCGAGCGGCACGTCGCCGACCTCGTCGAGGAACAGCGTCCCCTCACCCGCCGCCTCGAGCTTGCCGACGCGGTCGCGCTCGGCGCCCGTGAAGGCGCCTCGCTTGTAGCCGAAGAGCTCGGCCTCGATGAGCGTGCCCGGGAGGGCCGCGCAGTTGACGGGCACGAAGGGCTGCTGGGCCTGGTGGGAGAAGTCGTGGAGGGCCCTCGCGGCGAGCTCTTTGCCCGTGCCCGACTCGCCTCGGAGGAGGACCGTGGCGCGACTCGTCGCGAGGCGGCCGAGCGACTTGAAGATCTGGCGCATCGCGGGCGCGTCGCCGACGAGGTCGACGTGGTGGCCTGCCGCCTCGCCCCCCTCGGCGTCGGCTGCGAGGCCGAGCGCCTCGGTCGACGCCGCGTTGAGTCTCGCCGCCCGCGCGATGACGAGCTCGAGCTTCTCGGTGTCCATGGGCTTCGTCACGTAGTCGAACGCCCCGTCGCGCATCGCGCGGACATGTGAGGCCATGTCCTTCTCGCCCGTGACGACGATCACGGGCAGCTTGGGCGTCGCGGCGAGCAACTTCGTCAGCGTCTCGAAGCCGCGCTCGGCATCCGGGAGCCCGAGGTCGAGGAGCGCGACGTGGACCTGCGGGGCCGCGGCGGCGGCGAGAGCCTCCGACTCGTTCGTCGCGATGGTCGTCTCGTGGCCCGCGTCCTGCAGGGCGACCGCTGTCGCATCCCGAAAGGACGCGTCGTCCTCGATGATCAAGACCCGGCACATGGGCGCCTCCCCCTTAGTAGCCGACCCTCGGAGCACGGGCGGGTCCGTTGGCTCGCAATCCCGTAAGTACTTGGTTCTTGCGAGAGGCGGTCGGTCCCTCGAGGGGGGTCTGTAATGTTCCTTTCCGCGGCCGGCGTATCGAAGTGATCCATGCGTCACCCTGCCGGTCGCCTGATTCCTTGGCTCACACGTCCCGTTCCCGCGAGCACCTCGCAAGACCAGCCGCCGCGTCGCTCGCGACCCGGCAACTCGTTTGCGTCTCCCCCTGGCGAGGTGGGTAGGTGGCCGACGATCGCGACGAACCGGCTCCGCATGTCACGCTCGAGCGCATCCTCGTGGCGCTCGGTCTCTCGGGAAGGGACGAGCTCGAGGGCCCGCACCGAGAGCCGCTCGGCGCGGCCGCCCGGGCACTCTGGCTCGCGCTCCCGGCGAGCCTCTCGGAGAAAGAGAGCGGATTCCTCGCGGCCGCCGACCGTCTCGCGCGTGATCCCGCGAGCATCGTGAGGCGTCTCGCCTACGCGCAGCTTGCCTTCGCGAGCGGCGCGCTCGCGGAGAATCCGGATTCTTCGAGAGGGCGGCGGGAGCTGGGTCTCCAGGCGGCCAAGGGCTTCTCCGCCGCCGTGACGGATGCGGCCGTGCGCGCCGCGCTCCACCTCGACGATCGACTGAGGGATCTCTCGGACACTCCCGTCGTCGATCCGATCTCCTCGTGGACCCGGTCCTCGTCGGCCGCCGCGTAAGCTCTCCGCTGGTCGCGAAAACCGACGCGCTGTCGCCCGGAACGGTCCATGCTTCGAGACACGGAACTCGGAG
>Ga0070738_10005846_pt1 | contig 13312 bp, 14 predicted proteins | sample Coa_R2_2_FD_66446 | JGI IMG/M metagenome (GOLD analysis project Ga0070738, IMG submission 66446) | Surface soil microbial communities from Centralia Pennsylvania, which are recovering from an underground coalmine fire - Coalmine... | ecosystem: Environmental > Terrestrial > Soil > Unclassified ... | reverse complement strand
TCGCCATATAGGGTCTCGACGTGCAAAGTCACGCCCGCATTGATGGCAAAGGCGTTGAACCATTCGCGCACCAGTTCGGTATCGAAGGTGCCGATCTTGTCGCGCGGGAATGCCGCCTTGAACACCAGGAACGGCCGGCCCGAAATGTCGAGCGCGATCCGGGTCAGCGTCTCGTCCATCGGCATGTGCAGCGACGCATAGCGGGTGATCCCGGCCATAGTGCCTAGCGCCTGCTTAACGGCCTGGCCGAGCGCGATCCCGACGTCCTCGGTGGTGTGGTGATGGTCGACATGGAGGTCGCCGACAGCCTTCACCGTGATGTCGATGCGGGAATGCCGCCCCAGCAGGTCGAGCATATGGTCGAGGAAGCCGATACCGGTCGAGACGCTGGACGCGCCCGTGCCGTCGAGGTTCACGGTCACCTCGACGTCGGTTTCCTTGGTCTTACGCTTGATGGTGGCGCTGCGCATGAAGGTGCTTCCGGACGTCAAAAACGCGCCCTTTTAGCAGGCAGATAGCCCCTTCGCTACTGCGGGATCGGCTGGTCGGCCTGAACTTCAGGCTATGGTGACCGGATTTGACCCGCGCGGCGGCCCTGATTGTAAGGACGGCCCCAAGCCCCTAAATCAGGGCCCGAAACGAGGTAACCCAATGCAAGCATCCCAAAACGAGCCCCTGGTCTGGCACGGCACGACGATTGTCACCGTCCGCAAGGACGGCAAGGTCGTGATCGGCGGCGACGGCCAGGTCTCGATCGGCCAGACCGTGATCAAGTCCAACGCCAGGAAGGTCCGCAAGCTCGGCAAGGGCGACGTGATCGGCGGCTTCGCCGGCGCGACCGCGGATGCCTTTACCCTGTTCGAGCGGCTGGAGAGCAAGCTCGAGAATATCCTGGGCAACTGACCCGGGCCGCCGTCGAGCTCGCCAAGGACTGGCGCACCGACCGCTACCTGCGCCGCCTGGAGGCCATGATGATCGTCGCCGACAGGGACGTCTCGCTGGTGCTGACCGGCACCGGCGACGTGCTGGAGCCCGAGGCGGGCGTGATGGCGATCGGCTCAGGCGGCAACTATGCGCTGGCGGCCGCGCGCGCGCTGATCGACACCGGCCGGGATGCCGAAGCCATTGTGCGCCGGTCGCTCGATATCGCCGCCGATATCTGCGTCTATACCAACCGCAATGTTACTATCGAGACGCTGCAAAGCGGCTAGAAGGTGCACGCCTCGTGACCAAAGACGGCAGCGCCGCAGCGCTTCCGCGCTCAGCCCTGGTCTGGCTCGCGATCGCGGCCGGACTGCTTGCGTTGCAGGCAGCCCTTCTGCTCGCGATGGGCCGCGTGCCGATTTGCACCTGCGGCTACGTCAAGCTCTGGCATGGCGTCGTGCAGAGTTCCGAGAACTCGCAGCACATCGCCGATTGGTACTCGTTCTCGCACATCATTCACGGCATCCTGTTCTATGCCGCGACCTGGGTGCTGTTCTCGCGCCTGCCCTGGCCGGCACGCCTGACCATGGCCATGGTGGTGGAGATCGGCTGGGAGCTCGTCGAGAACTCGAACTGGATCATCGAGCGCTATCGCAGCGCCACCATCTCGCTGGATTATTTCGGGGACAGCGTCGTCAATTCGGTCTCCGACACGCTGTTCATGGTGATCGGCTTCCTGCTTGCCAGGAACCTCCCGGTGTGGCTCACGCTCCTGATCGCGGCTAGCTTCGAAATCCTGGTCGGGCTTCACATTCGCGACAATCTGACGCTGAATATCATCATGCTGATCCACCCCTTCGAGGCGATCCGGCAATGGCAGGCCGGTCCGCCCATCATCTGAAACGCCAACCGGCTTGCCCCCGCCGGATTCCGACCCTAGCTAGGTGACATGACAGACTTCTCCCCCCGCGAAATCGTCTCCGAACTCGACCGCTTCATCGTCGGCCAAAGCGAGGCGAAGCGCGCCGTCTCGATCGCACTCCGCAACCGCTGGCGCCGGCAGCAGCTCGACAACGGGCTGCGCGAGGAAGTGCTGCCGAAAAACATTCTGATGATCGGCCCGACCGGGGTCGGCAAGACCGAGATCGCGCGGCGATTGGCCAAGCTCGCCGGCGCGCCCTTCATCAAGGTCGAGGCCACCAAATTCACCGAGGTCGGTTATGTCGGCCGCGATGTCGAGCAGATCGTCCGCGACCTCGTTGAAGTCGCGATCGCGCAGGTACGCGAGCGCAAGCGCAAGGACGTCGCTGCCCGCGCCCAGCTCGCCGCCGAGGAGCGGGTGTTGGATGCGCTGGTCGGCGCCAATGCGAGTGCCGCGACCCGCGATTCCTTCCGTCGCAAGCTGCGCGCCGGCGAGCTCAACGACAAGGAGATCGAGGTCGAGACGCAATCCTCCGGCGGAATGCCGATGTTCGAGATCCCCGGCATGCCGGGCGCGCAGATGGGCGCAATCTCGATCGGCGACATCTTCGGCAAGCTCGGCGGCCGCACCAAGACGCGTCGGCTGACGGTCGCCGGCTCGCATGAAATACTGGTCAACGAGGAAAGCGACAAGCTGCTCGACAATGATCAGCTGGTGCTGGAGGCGATCAGCGCGGTCGAGAACAACGGCATCGTCTTTTTGGATGAAATCGACAAGATCTGCGTGCGCGACGGCCGCGTCGGTGGCGACGTCTCGCGCGAAGGCGTGCAGCGCGACCTGCTGCCGCTGATCGAGGGCACCACGGTCTCGACCAAGCATGGCGCGGTCAAGACCGACCACATCCTGTTCATTGCCTCGGGTGCTTTCCATATCGCAAAGCCGTCCGACCTCTTGCCGGAGCTGCAGGGGCGGCTCCCGATCCGTGTCGAACTGCAGGCGCTGAGTCGGGACGACATGCGGCGCATCCTGACGGAGCCCGAGGCATCGCTGATCAAGCAATATGTTGCGCTGATGAAGACCGAGGGGGTCACGCTCGATATCACCGACGGCGCCATCGACGCGCTCGCCGATGTCGCGGTCGCCGTCAACTCGACGGTCGAGAACATCGGGGCACGGCGCTTGCAGACCGTGATGGAGCGCGTGCTGGACGAGATTTCCTTCACCGCACCCGACCGCAATGGTGAAACCGTGCAGGTCGACGCCGACTATGTGAAAAAGCATGTCGGGGACCTCGCCAAGAATGCCGATCTCAGCCGGTTCATTCTGTAAGCCTCGTGTAAGCAGCGCGATACCTTTGAACCTCCTGTTCCCATCGAAGCTCTAATCAGCTGCATCGGCCGACCGGGCGCTAGCCGTCCGGTCGCAGCTCAATGTAGACTGGTCGAGGGCGGTCCCGGCCGAATGGCTGGAGATATCGAGCGGGGCGGAATGCGACTGGAGGCATTGAAGCAGCCTTTGCGTCAGCCTTGGCGGCTGATGCTGGCCGTCAATGTTGCCGTGATGATCGGCGTCTTTCTCTACAAGACGCGCTCGTCACCTTATGTCCCCTACCTCCATCTCCTGGTCGACTACCATTTCGGCTTTACCAAGCGGGCGCTGATCGGGGCGCTGGTCGGCCTGTTCACGACGAAAGTACCGATGTGGCTGGTATTTGCGGTCGGCGGCCTGATCTGGCTGATCACACTCGCCCTGTTCCTGCGGCTGTTCCACAAGGTGTTTTCATTCCACGACAAGCAGCTTCCGCTCCTCGTGTTCATGGTGGGCTCGCCGTTCTTCTTCAAGAACTTCCTGCACTCGCTCGGGCATTTCGACATCTATGGCTGCGCGGTCGCGATCTGTCTGCTGCTCGTTCCCGCCCACTCAATCCTCTTCGTGCTGCTTGCGGCGCTGCTCTCAGGCGTCCTCATTCTGATCCACCACATCCATATCCTGATGTATGTGCCGACCATCGCAGTGATCGTGCTCGTGCGGCATCATCTCGTCGAGGGCGCCGCGCGCGGCTGCATGGTCGTTGAGGCGTTGGCCGCCATCGCGCTCGCCGCGCTGTTCATTGCGGTGCAGTTCTGGGGCACGATGCAGGTGCCGCCGGAGCAGTTCGCGAGCTATCTGCAAACCAAGATGGAGAACCCGTCGGACCTCGCTACCTTGTCGTTCAGCTTCATTTGGTACCAGCCGCTCTCGAAAGAGATCAGCGACACCTGGGCGCGGCTGCCGTGGAATCTCTGGGGCGTTCCGGCCTTTGCGCTCCTGATCTGGCTGCACGCGCCGCTCTGGCGCTATTTTGCCGAAAGTATCCGCGCGCTGCGCGAGGTCTGGCACCGGCGCATCATCGTCGCTGCGCTTATTGCGGTGACGATGGGCTATCTCGTGATGTTCGTCATCATCTTCGACTACTCCCGCTGGGTAGCGAACTGGGCGGTCTGCATGTTCCTGATCCTGCACGCGGTCAAGATGCTGCCGGTCGCGCGCGCGGTTCCACCGATTCCGGGCGATGACGAGATGACGCAAAAGCTCGGCTGGATCGCGACTGTCATCCCGCGCGTCGGCATCACGCGGCCGTTCTAGGCATCAACCTGTATTCCTGAGCATGATGTCTTCGGGAAACGACTACACACTTTCCGCAGCCGTTCCGGTCCGGATCATGCTCTCGCCCGCCTGATGCGCACATAGAGCGCGCCCTCGCCACCATGACCGATATGCGCCTGCTCGAAGCCAACGACGAGCGAACGGAATTCTGGCAGGCTCAGCCATTGCGGCACCTGGCGGCGCAGCACGCCGCGCTCGGCATCCAATCCGTTCGCCGTGCCCTTGCCGGTGATGACAAGCACGAAAGTGAGACCATCATGGTGCGCGCGCTGCAGAAACCCGAGCAGCGCATGATGGGCGCGGACCTGGGTCATGCCGTGCAGGTCAAGTCTTGCATCGATCTCGCTCTTGCCGCGCGAGAGTTTTGCGCGCTCGCGCCGGCCAAGCCCAACCAAAGGCGGCACTGCGGGCTTGCTTGGCTTCGGTGACGGCACCGCTGCGACCGGCCGGGGCGCTGCCTTCGCCGGCCCTGGCCCCGGTTGCCTGGGCTCGGCGGCGACAGCCTGCTTGGCCGTTCGCGGCTTCTTGCGTAGCGGCTTGATCTGCTTGGCCACGCTTTCCCAGAGTGACCTCTCCTCCTCGCTCAAGGCGCGCTTGCGCCTGGGCACGCGGACATCGAGATCGGTAAATGTGCTTGAGCGCTTCATCGGCCGTGATGCGAACGCCTGCCATCATGCGACGCCGGCAGTTCGGGTCCCGGCGCTGTGCTGGGCCGCGGCTCGGGCAGCGGGACCGTCGATGAGATCGAACCCGTCGCCTGTGCGATGGATGAAGATGCGGGAACGGCGGCCTGCTGGTCTTTCGGTTGAGCTTTGAGTTGATCCCGGCCCTGATCCTTACTTGAATCCTTACCGGACTGCTTGTCCGGTTCCGTCTGCGGAAACAGCTTTGCGATCTTCTCCGAAGGTCGCGGGTCGGGCAGGGGCATCTTGCGGCCGCGCTCGATCGGGTCGATGCTCTTCGGTACCAGCATCACAAAATGCATGGGATGCTTGAGCCGCCCCGAGACTTTGCCGGCTTCGGCACCGGCGCCGAAATACAGATCGGCCCGCGCCGGACCCACGATCGCCGAACCGGTATCCTGCGCGATCATCAGCCGGTGAAACGGCGTTCTCGATTGTGCGGTCTCGATCGGCAACTCGCCCTGGATGAAAAACGGCGTGCCGTAGACATGCAGCGAGCTGTCGACCGCGATGGAGCGACCCGGCGTGAGCGGCACGCCCTGTGCGCCGACCGGCTCGTCCTTGTCCGACAGCTGCACCTGGCGGAAGAAAAGATAGGAGCGGTTCTGCCGCCGCACGTCGTTCGCGGCCTCCGGGTTCTGCTCCATCCACTCCCTGATCTTCTGCATCGACATCTGCTCTTTCGGGATGATGCCGCGGTCGATCAGGATGCGGCCCACAGCCGTATAGGGATAGCCGTTATGTGCGTCATAATTGATGCGAATGGTCGAGCCGTCATCGAGATGGATGCGGGCCGAACCCTGGATCTGTGCAAATAGCAGGTCGGTCTGGCTCTTCAACCATGCGATTTCCAGGCCGCGGCCGGCGATGGCGCCGTCCTCGATCTGGGCGCGGTCGTAATAGGGCACGAGCTTGCGGCGCCCGATCTTGCGATAGACCGGCCCCTTGTTCGGCAGGTTGGGCGCATCCTGGGCATAGCCACGCACGAACAGGTTCGAGGGGCGGCGATAGACCGGCACGTCGTAGACATCGGTCTGTGTCCGCGAGCCCTCGAGCACAGGTTCATAATAGCCGGTGACAAAGCCGTCGTCCTCGCCGAGACGCGAGATCTGCAACGGCACGAAGTGACGTTCGAAGAACACCCGCGCGGTCGCAGCGTCAGTGATCTCGGTCTCGCGGGCGAGCCTGCAGGGGTCGCGCAGGGAGCCTCCAAGCGCCTTGTCGTCGGTGGTCTGCGGTGGCTGCGCTGTGATCGGTCGGCAGGACGTGCGGAACGTCTTGTAGGCGGCGAGATGATCGTCCTCGGTCCATCCGGGAATGTCGGCAAAACTCACCGGGATATATTGGCTCCCGGAGATCTGCAGCGGAAAGTCGAGGCGAGGGTAGGGCAAGTGGCGGGCGGCCTGGACAAGCTGGTGATGGGCTCGCCAGTTCCGCGCCGCCCAGGCGGCAAGCGGCACCAGCGATAGCGCAACCGCGATAAGCAGGCCGGCCGCGGCGTATCGCTTCAGGCGCGTGAGGTCAGTGAGCGCTTCCCGTACCAACCAGCTTCCAGTTCGGATCGCGTGAAGTGGTGTCCCGGGCAAAGGTCCAGATATCGGTGATATCGGCGACCTTGTCCGGATTGCCGTCGACGATCGTACCAGCCCTGTCACGGGTCACCGAGATCATCTGCGACACAAAGCGCACGGTGAGCTGGGCGACGCGGTCGCGCAGCTCGGCGCCGACCAGCTCCGCCTTGTCGATCGAAACGAAGCGCGTCTCGGTCTTCTGGTCGTGCTTCTCGCGATCCTTGATGACCGCCTCGAAGCTTTCATAGACATCCGACGACAATAGGTCGCGCAGCGCGCGGCGATCGCCATTGGCGAAGGCAAGCACGATCATCTCATAGGCGCTGCGCGCCCCCGACAGGAAATGCTTGGGGTCGAATGAGGAATCCTGGGCGACAATGGCATCGAGGCCCTGCGCCAGCGGCGTGCCCGGCTCGGCCACACCCTTCCAGCGGTCACTGACCGGGGCGGCCTCTGGCACGGGCACTGGCGGAGGCTGGTCGATGACCTTGCCAGGCGGCATCGGAACCATCCCGGTATCGGGCGTTCCCGGCACGACGTTGCGCGCGGCGCGATCGAACGGCGGCCGTTCATTGCCGGTGCGCTGGCCAAGCACGTTGCGCAGCCGCAGGAAAATAAAGACGGCCAACGCCAGGAAGATGATCGTATAAATATCCACGTCGTTTTCCGCTTCTCTCTAATTCCTGGGTCTCTGACGGGTCGGCAACGGGACCCGGATTGAAAGCGTTCCCCTAAGGAGGGGGAACGGCTTGACACTACATCACCGATTCAAGCCCGAGAGGATGTAGGCACGAAATCTTGCCCGGCCAATGGCGTGCTCGTTGAGGCGAATTGTAGCGCGTTTTGCGGCCAAGGGGAAACCCGATCCTTTGGTCGGAAATCACGCCTGTTCAATCATTTAGGGCGCGATCAAGCAGCCTTCGGGCCGTTTCCGCAAGGGTTAATAAAGAGCAACGCCTTCCTGAGGTCTGCTTGTGGAGGGTGGCAGGGCTATGATAGCCACTCGCCCGGTAAAGGATGCGTTTTGCGCCAGGAGAGATTTAATGACCAACGGCAATGGTAACCCCCCGACGGCGGGTGCACCGCCCCAGCTCAACGTTCTGGCGCAATACACCAAGGACCTGTCGTTCGAGAATCCGAACGCCCCGGCCTCGCTGCAGCCCCAGGGAAACCCGCCGCAGATCAATATCCAGATCAATGTCGGCGCCAACCCGCTCGCCGAGTCCGAATATGAAGTGTCCCTGACCATCGAGGGCAAGGCCGAGAACGCCGGCAAGGTGATGTTCTCATTCGAACTGGTCTATGCCGGTGTATTCAGGATTGTGAACGTGCCGCAGGAAAACCTGCATCCGCTGATCATGATCGAATGCCCGCGGCTATTGTTCCCGTTCGCACGCGAGATCATCGCAACGTCGGTGCGCGACGGCGGCTTCCCGCCCCTGATGCTCGATCCCGTGGATTTCGTCGGCCTATACCGGCAGAACATGGAGCGCCAGGCTGCGGCCGCTGCGCAAGTCAGGCCGAGCTGATATTCGAGCCAGGCTAGCTGGCCGCCGCCGCTGCTTCTGACGCGGGTGGCGGCAGGAAATCATTCCAGATCGGCTTGTCGCCCAGCGTGGCGACAAAGGCGCGATGTGCCTCGCGCTCGGCATCGCTCAAGCGGGGCGCGAGGGGAGCCGGGCGCTGCCGGCGGGGCGCATCAATCGTTCCCGTAACCCGAATCTCGCTGGTGTCGGACGCCAGGATCAGCGACGACTGCCGCGCCCCGATCAGGTCGACATAGACTTCCGCCAGAAGCTCGGCGTCAAGCAATGCGCCGTGCTTGGTGCGACGGGAATTGTCGATCGAATAGCGCGAACAGAGATCGTCCAGCCGGTTCGACACGCCCGGATGCTTGCGCCGCGCCAACAACAGCGTATCGACAAGCCGCTCGCGTGGAATTGGCGCCAGCTTGAGCCGGTCGAGCTCGGCGTTGATGAAGCCGACGTCGAAGGAGGCGTTGTGGATCACCAGCGGCGCGTCGCCGATGAAGGCCAGGAACTCCTCCACAATTTCGGCGAACAAGGGCTTGTCGGCCAGGAACTCGTCCGTCAGGCCATGCACGGCTACCGCTTCCGGATTGACCAGGCGCTGCGGATTGATGTGCCGATGAAAGGTCTGCCCGGTCGGCATGCGATTGAAAATCTCGACACAGCCGACTTCGACCAGGCGATCGCCACGCAGGGCATCGAGGCCGGTGGTTTCGGTATCGAGAACGATTTCGCGCATGACAATCAGGACCGGTGGACGCGGGCGAATCAGGCGCGCCGCTGCGGCATCTTAGCAACCTGCTCCAGAATGTCGCGGATCTGGGCGCGCACCGGATCGAGCCCATGCGAGGTATCCACCACGAAATCGGCCCGCTTGCGCTTCTCGCTGTCCGGCATTTGCCGCGCCAGGATGGAATCCAGCGCCTCGCTGGTCATGGTGCCGCGGGCGAGGATCCGCTCGCGCTGCAGCTCCGGCGAGGTCGTCACCACCACGACCGCGTCGACACGCTTGTCGCCGCCGGTTTCGAACAGCAGCGGCACGTCCATCACTGCAACCGGCGCGCCGAATGCCTCCGCCTCTTCCAGAAACTTCTGATGATAGCTGCGCAGCATGGGATGGACGATGGCTTCCAGCTGCCTGATCGCCGCAGGGTCATGCACGACCCTGGCCGATAGCTTCTGACGATCGACCTTGCCGTTGACCGTTGTGCCCGGGAAAGCCGCCTCGATCGCAGGTGCGGCCTCGCCCTCATAGACCTTGTGCACGGTCGCGTCCGCGTCATAGACGGGAACGCCGGCCTCCGCGAACAATTTCGCGGTGGTGGATTTCCCCATTCCGATCGAGCCGGTCAGGCCAAGTATTCGCATCAAACGCTCTATCGCCGATTGGTGGTCATAGCGCAAGCAGACCCTGGTGGCGCAGGAATGCAAGCAAGGGCAGCAGCGGCAGGCCGAGGATCGTAAAATGATCGCCGTCGATCCGCTCGAACAGATGCACGCCAAGCCCCTCGAGCTGATAGGCGCCGACGCTCGTGGTCACCCGCTCGCCGGCCTCATCAAGATAGGCTGCAATCTGCGCGTCGCTGAGCTGCCGCATGCTCATGCGTGCGACACTCACATCCTCGAACAGGATCCTGCCGTCGCGCGCGACCGCAACCGCGGAGTGCAGTTCATGGACACGACCCGCGAGCGCGCGCAATTGCTCGGCCGCTGCAATCCGGCCGGCCGGCTTGCTGAAAAGGGTTTTTCCGACTGCGAGCGTCTGATCAGCGCCGACCACATAACGTCCCGGCTCGAACAGCGCGATCGCAAGCGCCTTTTCGCGAGCCAGGTGCGCTGCGACGTCACCTGGCGCAACCAACGCCGCGCTTTGCTGAACAGCGCGCTCGTCGATATCAGCAGGTATTGCTACGAACTCGATCCCGGCTTCGCCCAGCAAGGTCTGACGCGCCCGGCTTTGCGAAGCGAGAATCAGGGGAGCGTCTCCGCGCCAGATCGTCATGGCTGCCTCATTCCGCAAGCCGTTGCCGCTGCCGGTCGGAATAGAGCTTGAGCACGGCGGCTGCGGTCTCCTCGATGGAGCGCCGCGTGACGTCAAGTTGCGGCCAGTTGAATTTTGCGCTCAGCCGCCGCGCATAGGCAACTTCATCCGTCACCGACTGCCGATCGATATAGTCCTCGTTCGAAGGTCCTGCGCCCATGCTGAGCAGCCGATTCTGCCGCACCTGGATCAGGCGCTCCGGCGTTGCATGCAGGCTCACCACCAACGGCTTGGTCAGGATCTCCAGCTGATGCGGAGTGGGAATCCCCGGCACCAGTGGCACATTCGCGGTGCGAATGCCGCGATTGGCGAGATAGATCGAGGTCGGCGTCTTGGAGGTGCGCGACACCCCGACCAGCACGACGTCGGCCTCTTCAAGCCCTTCGACATGCTGACCATCGTCATGCATCATGGTGTAGTTCAGCGCGTCGATGCGCTTGAAATATTCGGCATTGAGCACGTGCTGCGCGCCGACCCGACCGGCGGTCGCGGTCCCCAGATAAGCCTCGAACAGCTGCATCACCGGCCCGATGATTGACAGGCTCGGAACGTTGATCTCCTTGCACTTGCTCTCAAGCCGGCCGACCAGATCCTTCTCCAGCAGCGTGAAGAGCACGATGCCGGGTGACTCCTCGATCTCATCCAGCACCCGGTCGAGCTGCTTCTGGCTGCGTACCAGGGGATAGACATGCTCCACCGGAGTCACGTGGGCGTATTGCGCGGCGACCGCGCGTGCCACGGTGATCAGGGTCTCGCCCGTCGAGTCCGACACCAAATGAAGATGAAAATAATTGCCTGAGGTCGGCACGTCGATCCTTTAAGTCCTGTGGACACTTGTGGAGTTAAGGCGAGTCAAGAGGCCGGCTTTCCAAAAGCAGCGGACAACAAAAATTGTTCTTCACATGGCCACGTCAAAGAACAAGTTCACCCGCCCGCCACAATGATAATGGGGTTATGTGGACTTGTCTCTGAATAAGCTGCCGATATGCGTTGGCAAGCCGCTGATGCACGGAGAGTAATCCGGCTGGATCGATGCCGCCCGGCGAATGTTGAAGGATGTGAACAAGATTGGCGCAACGCGAGGATCGGATTGCATGAGTCCAATCCACCGCCACTACAGACTCAAACCCTAAGATTCTAAAATTATTTGGTTTGGAAGAGAGGCAATCGCGGATATGTCTCGCTTCCAGACAAGGACGCGGCATCAGTGCGTGGCGTGTGTCGCATGGTGTCGACGAGAGAGTAGAAGCGATCCTGCCGATGTATGAATGGATCAAGGCGCTGCACATCATCGCCGTCATCTCCTGGATGGCGGGTATGCTCTATCTGCCACGACTATTCGTCTATCATTGCGAGGCCGAGAAGGGCTCGAAACAATCCGAGACGTTCAAGGTGATGGAACGTCGCCTGATGCGAGGGATCATCAACCCCGCGATGGCCGTGACCTGGCTCGCCGGTCTTTATCTCATTTGGGCCGGTCACTGGTATTTGTCCGGCTGGTTCCACGCCAAGTTCCTGCTGGTCTTGATCATGTCTGCGGTCCACGGCTTTTTTTCACGCTGGCGCAAGGATTTCGAGGCCGACCGCAACACGCGGAGCCAGAAATTCTATCGAATTATCAACGAGGTGCCGACACTGCTGATGATTCTGATCGTCATACTCGTGGTCGTGAAGCCGTTTTGATGAGCGGCTTGGTCGACAATCGCCGATCATTCAGGCATCGAGGCTGCTTGCGGAACGCCGGTTGATTTTCTATATTGCTTTTATCCCACCCAACGCAGGCGGATGCGATTGCGTCCCGGTTTTAGGCCGGCCGCCGCATCAGGTTTGAAGCCTAACCGGCGCTTTCCTCGCTCAGACCTGCGGACCTTCTTCTTTCTTGGCGTCCGCTTTTCTCGAAGCCCCCTCGCACCCCTCATCCATTAAGAAATGCTCCACAGGACTACCCCAATGCGGGAAATCAAACTCCAAGACCTCAAATCCAAGACGCCGGCCGAACTGGTCTCGTTCGCGGAAGAAAACGGGGTCGAAAATGCCAGCACCATGCGCAAGCAGGAGCTGATGTTCGCCATACTCAAGCAGCTGGCGATAGCGGAAACCGATATCATCGGCGAAGGCGTCGTCGAGGTCCTCTCCGACGGTTTCGGGTTCCTCCGCTCGCCTGACGCCAATTACCTGCCCGGACCTGACGACATCTACGTCTCGCCCTCGCAGATCCGCCGCTTCGGCCTGCGCACCGGCGACACCATCGAGGGCCATATCCGCAGCCCCAAAGAGGGCGAGCGGTATTTCGCGCTTCTGAAGGTGAACACCCTCAATTTCGAGGATCCGGAGAAGTCGAAGCACAAGGTCAACTTCGACAATCTTACACCACTATTCCCGAATCAGCGCTTCCGGATGGAGATCGACGATCCCACCCGGAAGGATCTCTCGGCCAGGGTCATCGACATCGTGGCCCCGATCGGCAAAGGCCAGCGCGCGCTGATCGTGGCGCCGCCGCGCACCGGCAAGACGGTGCTGATGCAGAACATCGCGCATTCGATCACGCACAATCATCCGGAGTGCTACCTGATCGTCCTCCTGATCGACGAGCGTCCCGAGGAAGTCACGGACATGCAGCGCTCGGTGAAGGGCGAGGTGGTGTCCTCCACCTTCGATGAGCCTGCGGTCCGTCACGTCCAGGTCGCGGAGATGGTGATCGAGAAGGCCAAGCGCCTGGTCGAGCACGGCCGCGACGTCGTCATCCTGCTCGACTCGATCACCCGGCTTGGCCGCGCCTACAACACCGTGGTGCCGTCATCGGGCAAGGTGCTGACCGGTGGTGTCGACGCCAACGCCTTGCAGCGGCCGAAGCGCTTCTTCGGTGCCGCGCGCAATATCGAGGAAGGCGGCTCGCTCACGATCATCGCGACCGCCCTGGTCGATACCGGCAGCCGCATGGACGAAGTGATTTTCGAAGAGTTCAAGGGCACCGGTAACTCGGAGCTGATCCTCGA
>Ga0070738_10005845_pt1 | contig 13315 bp, 10 predicted proteins | sample Coa_R2_2_FD_66446 | JGI IMG/M metagenome (GOLD analysis project Ga0070738, IMG submission 66446) | Surface soil microbial communities from Centralia Pennsylvania, which are recovering from an underground coalmine fire - Coalmine... | ecosystem: Environmental > Terrestrial > Soil > Unclassified ... | reverse complement strand
AGAACTTCGACGCGTTCTTTCATGCCCAGCAAACCGAGCGAATCCGGATTATCCACGTCGGCTTCGCTGAGACCTTGGCCGTCGTCCTGCACATTCAAAACGACGTATGCGCCGTCTACAATTAATTCCACTGTCACGGTAGTCGCCCGAGCATGGCGGGCCACGTTGGTCAGTGATTCCTGGAAAATACGGAACAGCGCGGTTGAGAGTTGCATCGGGAGGAGGGGTTCGGTTGCAGGCAAACGAACCGTGCAGCGAATGCCGGTGCGCTCTTGAAAACGACGGGCCTCGCATTGCAACGCCGTGCCCAACCCCAGTTTGTCCAGCACTCCGGGGCGCAGTTCGGCCGCGATTCTCTGCACTGTGGTGATCAGCGAATCGACCGATTCCGTCCCGGCAACCACCCGATCGAGGATGGCCTTCAGCGCGGGCGAACCGTCCAACGCATCCAACTTCCGTTCCACCCAAAGCAGATCCATTTTCAGGCCGGTGAGCGCCTGGCCAAGTTCGTCGTGAATTTCGCGCGATATTTGGGTGCGCTCTTCCTCTCGCAACGATTCCATGCGGGCGGTGAGCGCCCGAAGACGTTCATGGGACGCCTGCAGCTTGCTTTCGGTAATATGGCGTTCGACAATCTCTGCTTTGAGCTCCCGATTGGTGGCCGCCAATTCTGCGGTCCGGGCTTCGACACGTTGTTCGAGTTGCTCGTTCAGCCTTTGCATCTCAGCTTTGCCCTGGCTCAGTTCGGGAGTTTCGAGCACCTCCCATCGACCAACACGCCTGGCAATGGTGTAATCGTGGGTGCGCGCCAAATCGAAGATTCCCTCCGCCCGACTCATCGCCAGTGCATGGGTGCACAGAATGATCATACGTTGATCGGCGATCAGATCGTCGAGCTTGCCCTCGTAGTCCACAAATGCTTTCCAGTCGCTTCCGGTGAGCCACGTCGCATTGCCGCTCGCGCGCATTCCCACGTAGCCATTGGTCAATGCCCTGGCGAGCTTTTCCTTCCAACTGGCGAGCAGTTGGTTAAGCGCGAAACTGCCGGGCTGGGCAACCCAATGTGTATGCGGCACAATCTCGATTTGGCCCGCGTTCAAACGTTGGTCGAGATCCGGAACCGCGCTCCGCAACGCGTCCTTGGCTCTTTCACCGCTTGGAAAATCAAAAACTATCCAGACACACAATTCCTTGCTTTCCAATCCCGCTTTAAAATAGGGGACCAGTATTTGCAGCAAATCCTCCTCGGTTTCATAGCAAAGACAGAAGTGCGTCCCCCACGGCACCTCTCCCACAGCGCTTATCCCAGTCTTCCTTAAGTGGATAGTATTCGCGTCTGTGTTCATAACAGGTGAATTGCGCTAACCACTGTGCACCAGCTTCTCTCCGATGTCTATGGGGCGCCACGGGCCGCCGAGCGCCGCCCCCAGGCTGCAGAAGTGTGCGAATGGGGTTGGACGTCATGTCGCTTGGTTGCCGCCCGCCAGTTCCAAAACCAAACCCGCGGTGGCTATCCGCTTTAGTTCAGTTCGCTGCTGCCAGGTCGACACGGCAGTTCGAGCGTGAAAATCGCACCTTTGGCCAATCCCTCGCTGTGAGCGCTAAGCTTTGCTCCCATTTCCTTGGCAGCCAACGCCGCGCTCCGCAAACCGAAACCGTGCCCGTCTTTCTTTGTGGTGAAGCCGTAGTTAAAGATTTGAGGAAGATGGTCTGGTGAAATGCCCACCCCGTTGTCAGCAACGCTGATTCTCACGCCACCTGCGTCTTTTGCCAGGACGACGACCACCCGGCGCTCCGTGCCGCTCGACTCGCAGGCCTGGCAGGCATTTCGAATCAAATTAGCCAGGATCTGAAGCATTTTATGCCTTTCAACCACGACCGGCGCAATGTCATCAAATTGCCTAATCAATTGGACCCTGCTTCGCTGCAGCCCAGGAGCATTGATTCGAATGGCATCTTCGACAATTTGCTCTAATCGAAGCGGTTCTGACGTTCCAGTTAGCTTTGCATAGTTTTGCTGCACGGTAATGATCTCTTTAACGTGCTGGACATTGCTTTGAAGCTCGTTCAATTCCTTCAGCGCTTTGGTGTGCTCTAGCGCCAACTCTTCGGCCAGGCGCTCCAGAAAATCAACCACCCTTTTTCCGTCAGGGTCCTGCGACAGGAACTCCCCTAAATCCGCCTTGTGCGCGCGCAACAGCGACACGACCTTGCCCAAGTAGCTCGTTTTCGATTTTTTCAGATTGTCCGTCACGCAGGTCGACGCCACGTTGATACTATTGAGGACATTTCCGACATTGTGCAGAACCCCGGCGGCAATCTCCGCCATCCCGGCCAGACGCGACGTACGTACCAGGTTTTCGTGGGCCTCTCGCAATTGCTTCTCGGCGCGTTGACGCTCGCTGATATCCCGAGCGACGATTGAAAAATAGTCGAGCTTCCCACAGGGCTGCTTGTGAGCCATAATCTGAGCCGAAACGGGGATGCGAGCGCCGCTTTTGCCTAAAATGTGGCTTTCCCCAATCCAAATGCCGTCGCGTTGCGCCTGGCCCAACTGTTCGGCGAAAGTCATGGCGGCCGTGTCGCAAAACACATTGGTCAGCAGGATTTCATGGATAGGATCGTGCGGGCCGAGCTCAAGGATCGACCGCCCGGCCGAATTCAAATAAAGAAGGCCTCCGTCGTGGGGCCTGGCGATCGTGATAAAATCGCGCGTGGCGGAAAGCAGGTCCCGCAAGCGCGCTTCATTAGCTTTGGCGTGTTCCTGCAGGGTTTGCTGACGCTCGAGCCGGGCAGCCACCGCAGCCACGAGCGTTTCTCTTCCGAATGGCTTTGCCAGATAATCGTCAGCGCCACGTTCCATGCTGCATCGGACTGACGCGTTCTCGGGATTTCCAGTCATTAGAATCACCGGAATTGCGGCGGTAGCCGGCAAGGCACGTAGTCGCTCGAGCAACGCCAGCCCGGTCATGCCCGTCAGGTTTACATCGCTAATGATGAGGTCGGGCTGTTCGCGGACCGCGATCTCAAACCCACTTTCACCGCTCTCCGCATCCAGCACGGTGTAGTCAGGTGAATTAAGCGAAGCCCGCATCGCCTGGCGCGTCGGCGCTTCGTCATCGACAATAAGAATCTTCTTCACGGGGACCGCCAGCTGTGCTGGCTTAACATCCTGGTTGCTTCCAAACCAGCGAATCAATCTGAGCTAATACAGTTGAGCAGTTCTTACGCCACGAAACTGCGTTTAATTGAGAATCCAGAACAACGAGAAGCGGACATCGCAAGTGTCACACTTGGTCTACAACCCGCGGAGACTCAATGTCTGAATCCAAGACTGGTTGTCCAAAGTGCAAAAATTCGTGAGGTTGCAACAGTGTACTTATCACCACTCGCCGATTCCCCAGCTTGCCTGCAACCTGACGTTGCAATCCTCCGTCCCAAGGCTATCGGGCTGGCAGCTCAATACAGTCCTTGACAACGAGCGGTCGTGCCGGATGCACACTGCTGCGCTACTGCCGCTCGTACTCACCCTTGTTGACGCGCTTTAGAACCGTAAAACCAGCCTTTTTCGCGTCAGATATGGAAAGTGCTTTGGGTGAATTGAACGCCGACCAGACCTTCCGCACCGGCTTTTTGCACGCGGGACACTGGGTCAGTGGTTTTGCTGAAAGGGGGCGAACCAAAGTGAATTTTCCGCCGCACACCGCGCATTTACCGTCGCACAATTCGTATTCGTAAAGGGGCATAAGATCGACCTTCAACCATTCACGGACATCAAAATATCAGCGGAGTTTGGCAAACTCCAGGCGCTTCCGCTCCAGGCAATTCTGCCGGATGCGGCCTTGATGATTGCAAGATCACCTGTTGGACTTCATTGCCTCGGAAAGCGCCTGCAGAAGGCCTGGGTGAGGCTGTCCCCCCATCTGCTTGCATCGTTCGAGGTCAGCGCTGGCTTCGGGCAATCGTTTGAGTTGAAGGTAAGCCGCAGCCCGGTTGTTGAAATAGGATGGGTTGGACGGGTCGAGCTTGATGCAACGTGCGTAATCATTCAACGCTCGTTCTGGGTCCCCGTTTCGAGCCAGGGCATTGGCGCGGTTGTTATAAGCGTCCGCATACCCGGGGTTGATCTGAATCGCGGAACTGAAATCACGAATCGCGTCGGTGTACTGTGCCAGGTCGGACAAAATACTGCCCCTATCGTTGTAAGCTTCCGCAAGAGAGGGATTCAACTGAATTGCCGAATTGTAATCGGCCAACGCAGACTGGGGATCGCCTGCGTCAAGGAGTGTCACGCCCCGATTCGTGAAGGCGACCGCGTTGGGACCGACGGCCAATGCCGAATTGTAAAGGGCCAAAGAATTGCGCCAGCGGGGCATGTCCCGCACGGTCATGGCCAGGCAAACGATGGCGACGGCGAAGGTGGCCGCCCATCGCGCTGAAACGAAGCGCAAAGCCGCGCGCTCTGCCCATGCAGCAATGGCCCAGACGATTCCAATGCCAGCGATGTACGTGTAGCGATCGGCAACGGCGAAATCCCCGAACGCAACAAATCCAACGACCGGAACCAGCGTGGCAATAAACCAGAGCCACCCAGTGAGAAACCATGACCGCGTGTCTCGCTGAAGAAAGGCCAGCAGGCTGAGCAATACGAGAAGCACCGTGCAGAACACGGCCGAACCTACGTGGATCGGATTGATCGGGTAGAGAATCGATAGGTTATGCGGCCAAAGAATTTTTCCGAGATAAAAGCTATAATTTAACGGCACTCGCAGCAACCCGAACAGGCCTTCTCCGGGGCGCGTCGCGAAGGCGCCCCGAGAGTGGAGCGCACTGGCTGAAATGCTCAGGACGACACAAATAGCCGCAAAAAAAGGCACCTTCTCCGCCACCAACCGGGGGAGCCTCGCCCTAGAGTCCCGTAATTCCAATCGCTGTAAAGGCCACCAATCCAGGATCAGCAAAACAAATGGGAAAGTGACCATCATCATTTTGGACATCAGCCCTGCCAGGAAACACAGAAACACCGCTGTCCAACGCCGGCCGTCCGGCTTGCGCACGTACGCAGCATAAGCCAGCAGCCCGAACATCCAAAAGAACGCGCACAACACATCTTTGCGTTCAGCCACCCAAACCACGGATTCATTCCGGAGCGGATGCAGGAGGAAGATTGCCGCGACAGTGGCGCTGACCCAGAGGGATTGGTTCATCGCGCACAACGCCAGAAATAGCAGCGCGCCGGCTGCCGCGTGGAAGAGGACATTAGTAGCATGATAGCCGGCTGGCCGCGATCCCCACAGAGTGGCATCGCATTCATAAGAGATCCAGGTCAGGGGCGCCCACGTGCCAATGTCGCATGAGGTCAATGCGTATTTGACTGCGGGGATGCACAGACCCTGCAGCACCTGCCGGTTGCGATAGACGTACGCGTCATCATCGTAATTGATGAACCCGTAGGATATGGACCGCGAGAACAGGGCTACCGAAACAATTGCGAGCACCAGGGCGATCAGTACCCACCGTTTGAAACGGCTCGGATCCGAGCTTGCCTCGAGTACCATGCAAAATGAAGCTGAAGAAGTTCCGGACGATTTTCAATGCCAAAGGCTCAACCGCGCGGTTCGAGGAGCCCGGTAAAAGCGCAGCATCGAGCTCGATACTTCGCCGAAATTGGTCCTGAGAGCGCTCCGGAAATCAGGGTTTGAGCGAGCCTTTGAGAAATGGGCCAAACAAGTCGATGGGCACAGGCAGGAACGTGGTGGTGTTGTGCTCGCTCGAAATTTCGTGCATGGTTTGAAGAAATCTTAACTGCAGAGCAATGGGTTCCTTGCTGATCATGGCCGCCGCCTGAACCATTTTTTCGGCCGCCTGAAATTCCCCTTCGGCGTTGACGATTTTGGCCCGGCGCTCGCGTTCGGCCTCAGCCTGTTTGGCCATGGCCCGCTTCATTCCTTCCGGCAAAGAAACGTCTTTGATTTCAACAGAGGTGACTTTGATGCCCCAGGGATCGGTTTGACGGTCGATGATCTCTTGCAAAGTTTGGTTGATCTTGTCTCGACGGGCCAGCAACTCATCCAACTCAGCCTGGCCAAGCACGCTTCGCAGTGTGGTTTGCGCAATCAGGGAAGTCGCTTTCCAGAAGTTTTCGACTTTCACGACCGCGGCGACGGGGTCGATCACTCTAAAATAGACAACGGCGTCCACGGTGGCAGGGACGTTGTCGCGGGTCATCACCTCTTGTTTGGAGACGTCTATGGTGACGACTCGAAGGTCCATCTTTACCATGCGGTCAACCATGGGGATGAGCACGATCACGCCGGGCCCTTTGGCACCGATGAGCTTGCCCAGTCGGAAGACGACGCCGCGCTCGTATTCACGCAGGATCCGCAAGGCCTGCGGCAGCAGGATCATTACGAGGACGATAAGGACGAACAGAACGGGTATCACTTTGGCTAGATTGGAAAGATCCATAGCGGGTGCGTGTTGGCTAAGCTTGCTTTGGTTTTACCTTCAGTGTCAAACCGCTGATTTCGACAATTTGAACCAGTTGTCCCGGTTGGATGGGGGTATCGCTAACCGCATTCCAGTACTCGCCCTCGATAAACACCTTGCCGCCATGGGGATCAATGGGAGCTGTGGCCGGAGCGGCTTTGCCCAGCATCGCTTCTTTTCCCGTCCTGACAGGCAAAGCCTGGGCGCGAATGCCCTTGCCGACGATGAATAAAAAGAACAGCGCGGTAACCACCGTTGCCGGGATGATATAAACAAGGGACAGTCGGAAAGCGGGATCCGCCCGGTTGAAAAGCATCAACGCGCCCAGGAAAAACGCAACGATCCCTCCAAAGGTGAGGACGCCGTGGGTCGGTGCAAATACGTCGATCACAAACAAAACCATGGCAAGCCCGATAAGCGCCAGGCCGGCAAGGTTGATGGGCAAAACCGCGGCCATATACAGTGAGAGAATCAACGCGATGGCGCCGACCACCCCCGGCAGGATGGCGCCGGGACTGCTCAGTTCACCGATGATTCCGTACATGGCGGCCAGCATCAGCAATAGCATGACCTCGGGCCTCCATAGCAGCTGAAACACGCGTTCCCGGGCGGCCATCGGGATCTCAGCCACGGTCGCCCCCGCTGTCGCTAGTCGTTTTCCGTTGACTTCACGACCATCCAACTGCTTCAGAAGGTCCGCCACATCCGGTGCGATGATATCAATAACTCTTTCGTTGAGAGCTTTTTCGGCCGTGATCGATTCGCTCTTTACAACCGCGTCACGGGCCCACTCGACGTTGCGGCCGCGCTTTTCGGCAATGGCTTCTATGTAAGCGCTGGCATAATTCTCCAGCTTCTGCTTCATAACGTCGTCGAGCTTCTGCTCGCCACCCCCGCCATTTAACGAAACGGGATGCGCCGCTCCGATGCTCGTGTGAGGCGCCATTGCCGCTACGTCCGCCGCCAACGTGATGAAGCAACCCGCGCTCGCCGCATTGCCTCCCGACGGCGCAACGTAGACGACGACCGGCACCGGTGACGCATACAGCTTTTGAACAATTTCCTTGGTCGAGTCCAACAAACCGCCAGGCGTGTCGATCTGAATGATCAGGCAAGCATCGCCCCGCGCGGAGGCAACATCGATGGCCCGCCCGATGTAACTGGCCGTCGCAGGCCCAATGGCGCTTTGAATTTTGATCAGGCCGACCTCTGCGGCCCGGGCACAGGGCACCCCCACACAACCGAGCGCCACAAAAATGCTTAGCAGCCAGCGGCCCATACAGTCCTCATCACCTCGTACTATACCAAATGCCCGCAAACGCGCCTAGGCTAATTTTGGCGTGACTCAGCACGACGCGGTTCAACACGGGTTGGCGGCTCTTTTACATTTCTTTGGGATGTTCCGCGGTTTATTGTTGTTCATGGCGCTGGTTCGGATTCTTGTAGATGGTTATAGCTTGCTGCACAGTTGGCCGGAAGTGGCCCCAGGCGAACCGAGGTTTTCTGCGGCGGCGCGCGAGCAACTCGTAAAACGTCTGACTTTGTACCAGGACGCCGTTTCGACTCCGGTAACGATCTTCTTTGATGGAAGCGCGCCGAAGACCGGGCCCCGGGAAAAGCATTCAAAGGGGACCGTGGAGGTGTTGTATTCGAAAGCGGGGCAGACGGCGGACCAGATGATCGAAAGAGCGGCGCATCGCTTTGCAGCGTATGGGGAAGTTTTGGCAGTGACCGATGATCATGCGGAGCGTGAAACCGTGATCAGCGTCGGCGGCTTGGCTTCCAGTTGCATCAATTTCATAAATGAAGTCGAAAACACCTTGGCTGAACTGACTGATGATATTAAGGATTACAACAGGCGCGAGCGGCACCGGTTTCGCAACAACCGTTAAGTGAACAACGTGAACAAACGACCTTTGGCCATGAGATGGCGAGCGGGCTGGTGGGTTTGGGTTAGCCTGTTTGCGTTTCGCCTGGCAGGCCTGTCCCAGACGACTAACGACAGCCCCGTTTATCCGCCGAACCGGTTTTTGCTCATTGTCGAGACCTCCCACGCCATGCAGCGGCGAGGCGATGCGATGACCCGCGCGGTTCGTGACCTTCTGAATTCCGGTTTTTCAGGACAGGCGAGGCGAGGCGACAGCCTGGGAGTTTGGACCTTTAACGAGGAATTGCATACAGGGCTTCTTGCGCTCCAGCAATGGTCGCCGGAATCGCAAAAAGCCATCACTGAACGGGTCGCCGGCTTCATAGCGGGTCAAAAGCTCGAAAAAAGGACCCGGTTCGATAAAGTACTTCCCGCGCTGGAGCGGGTGGTCAGGAACTCCCCTTTCATTACGGTGGTCCTGGTTTGCATGGGTGATGAGGAGATTTCCGGGTCGCCTTTTGACCAGCGCATCAACGAATTCTTCAGGACCTGGCACCTCAAGCAACCAGATGAAGGCACTCCGTTCGTCATAGCGTGGCGCGGCCAAAACGGCCGGCTGGTAGATTGCACGATGAATCCCTCGCCGTGGCCGGCGGAATTGCCGGCATTGCCTAAAGAGCTGATGACTCCCTTGCCAGCAGCACGGCCTGTGGCCCGGGTTTTGCCCAAGCCTGATTCACCCAAACCCGCAACCTCTCCGGTGCCGCCCCTGATCCTGTCTGGTAAGAAACACGAAAAAACTGCAACGTCAACTTCTGAGCCGGCATCGACGAATGTCGCAGTCCAAGCCTCGGCAAATCCAACAACGAGCACAGTCTCCCCGGCAGTCACTCCAACCGAGCACGCCCTGGTGGCGAGTGCTCCTCCTGTCGCGAGTGTCACTCAGGCTCAATCAACGCCGGTTCCCGAGTTCAAACGCAAACCTGCAGAAACCCAGCAGCAGCCGACCGCTTCGATCGCCAAACCCGCCGCTGCGGAGCCGGTTTCCGGAGCCGCCCAACAAGTCACGTCAAATGAGCCCGCACCTTCAGCGACCGCGTCAGGCCCTGCGCCGGTCGCCCCGGTTCAAGCAGCTACTGTAAGCCAGGCTTCGGGACGGGTTTCCCCAGTATTTCTTTTGGGAGCGGGTTCGCTCGTGCTCATCGCGGCAGCAGGCGCGTTTTGGGTGTGGCGTAGGCGTTCTCGTTCGGGCGATGAACTGAGCTTGATTACAGAATCGATTGACCGGGACAAAAAAGAATAAACCTGTGAGAAACTTGCAGGCTGCAAGTTCGGGCTGCAGTCACATGGGGGTGCGCTAAATCAGGTCCGTTCCTTGTTTGCAACGGCTCCGGGATCGGCGGAGCTCTCAGCTTTCATGTGGCGATGCACAAAGAAGTAATACATCCCCCCGAGAACCAGCATAGCGCAGCCCAGCCAAATAGATATTCGATGAGCTTCGCCCCGCATGAGTTCTCTGTCCTGACCCATTTTGATACCGATATAACAAAGGACACCGCACCATGCGCAGGAGCCGAGGATCGTATAAATTGAGAACAAGCGATAATTCATCTGCACGACGCCGGCGGGAATTCCGATAAGGTGGCGCACAACGGGCAAAAGACGTGAAATGAAAATGCCCATGGAGCCATAATGCGAAGCCCAGCGTTCCGCGCCTCGGACCTTCTCGGGCGAGATCAGGAAATATCGGCCAAAACGCAGAACCAGGGGCCGGCCGGCAATCCGGGAAACCCAATACATCAGTGAGGCCCCCAGCCAGGAACCCACCGTCCCTGCTATTATGATTCCAACGATCCCAAGCCCTGCCTGGTGCGTGTAAGCCAGGTGAGCCGCCGGTGGAATGATCAACTCGCTTGGCAGAGGCACAATCGAGCTTTCAATCGCCATGAGCAGCATTATGAGCGGGTACCCACCCGTGCTGAGTTTCGCGAGGTACCAATCCATCAGCCCTTTTAACATGCGCGCACGTTATAAGCAGAAAGCGAACGTAGGGCAAACGCCGAATACTGGCTGAGCCAGAATAGCGATAAAGGTGAAGCTTCGGCTCTCGGCGCATGGTACTACGCGAAAGTTATGGTATCTTGGGCCCAAGCCGGACTTTTGCGTCTTGCCTGTAGTGAGCCGGTGATTACGATGGTCCAATGAAGAATTCAGGGACCTGGTTGATTCCGCTGCTGGCCTCCGTTTTGTGCGGTTCAGCGCAGGTCACCGTTGAAGTTACTCAGGAACAACAGCAATTTCTGGCCGGCGAACCGCTCAAAGTCGCCGTGCGAATCACGAACCGTTCCGGTCGCGCTTTAAAGCTGGGTGCCGATGAGGATTGGCTTACCTTCTCAATGGAGTCGCGCGAAGGAACGGTTGTGCCGAAGCTGGCTGAAGTTCCGGTCCAGGGAGAGTTCTCTTTGGAGTCATCCAAAGTCGCGATCAAGAGAGTCGACCTGGCTCCCTACTTTATGCTCTCGATCCCGGGCGCGTACCAGATTGAAGCCACAGTTCGGATTCGGGATTTGAAAGCGGAGCTGACCAGCCCGCCGAAATCCTTCGACCTTATCCAGGGGGTGAAAATCTGGGAGCAGGATGTGGGTGTCCCGTCCGTCGCGGGCAACGGAGCGGAACCGGAAGTGCGCCGCTATACCTTGCAGCAGGCCAATTATTTTCGCGGCCAGACCCGGCTGTATTTGCGGGTGACGGATCAATATGGAAAGCTGATCCGCGTCTCGGCCGTGGGACAGATGACGTCCTTTGGCCATCCCGAACCGCAAATTGATCGTTCCAACCGGCTCCACATCCTGCACCTTGAAGGGGCTTCTTACTACAATTACGCGGTGTTCGATCTGCAAGGCAATCTGGTGCTGCATCAAACCTGGGAGATTGGCAACTCGCGCCCCCGTTTGCGGCTGGATGATGAAGGCAACGTGACGGTCGCAGGGGGTACGCGCCGGATTATGACCACTGATTTTCCCCCTTCCAAGAACGACGAGGACGATTCGAACCCGGCCGCGCCGCCACTCATGCCGCCCCCCACGACGAGCGAGGTCAGCAAGGCCGGCGCAAAAGGACAATAAAACGACGGGAATCCATCGCGCGCCAGTTCGGACCCGTTTTTTTATAAAGTCTAAACTCTCACGCCTCAGCTCCCCTACTCCATCAGCTCATCCAGGGCGTGCGCCTTTGACTGAATATCGCGCACAATCGGGGTCGCCCTAATGATTGCGTTTTCTTCGGTTTGGCCCGGGAAGGTTTTCATCACAATCCGAACCGCAGCCATGGCATCTCCGTTGCGGTCGCGCAGCGGCATGATAACCGAAACAACGTCCTTTTCCCTTCCGTAATAGGTTTCGCCACGGCCAATCACTTCCTGCTCGGTTTTGGCCCCTGGGCGCCCCAATTCGGTTTCATCAGCGCTCGCGATGATTCGCGTTTTTGAAGCATCGCCATCTGTGATGTAGACTTTGACGCCGAGCAGGCGCGGGTAGTGCTGCATAATCTCGCGAACGATTTTTTGAGCCGAAGTCTCGAACGGAGTGTAGCGAATCACGGTGTCTCCGAAATAACTGACCGAATCGGATTTTGTCCAAAAGCCGATTTTGCCGCTCGTAATGGCGTTCGCCTTATCGGTCACCGAGATCAATTCCTTGCCGTCGAGAAGGCACTTAATCTGGTTGCCTTTGCAGTCGACCGTCAAATCATGCCAGGTGCCGAGCGGGATCTCGATATCCGGACCAACGGGCGGGCCCCGCTGACCGTCCAGGACTTTGTAAAACCGAAACGTATTGCCCAACGAACTGGCGCGCACAACGTAGTAGTTGCTTTCGTTGATCACCCGAAACGCGACGCCGGCCATTTGCTCAATAACGCCGCGCATGGTCTTGAACCGGGTTGTCAAAGAGAAGTCCCCAAACTTCTCCACATCATAAATCAGGAGAGGAAAATGTTCGTCCGCCGGATCCTGGGCCAATTGGGCCAGAACCAAATGCGAGGAGTGTGAAGAGGAGGGTTGCCCGTTCAGGGATGGCATCAGCGAAGGCACATCCTCGCGGATCACTTTCCAGTCGCCGGGTTTTCCTTTGCCGGTAACGGTACTGCGAAAACCTTGCGGGGCTTGTCCTTCGGTGAGCTCGCTGAAATCGATCTTACGCTCCGCGGCCGTACAAACCTGTGCCAGAAACAAGACCGCAAAGCATATCCCGTTACGCATGGGGGCCGAAAGTAACACAAACGCCCACGGCGACAAGCGGCATCACCAAACGGCGCGCCGCCGCCGAGGGTCAGGCGCGCCGCCGTTTCGTTCGAGACAATCCACCCTGCGGCTCAGGGCTTCCAAATCATGTCGGCGACGGTGTGGCCGGCCGGAATAAATGGCAGCACGTGTTCTGTGTATGGAACGATGATATCGAGCACGTATGGCTCGTTGGCATCGAGCATGCGCTGCATCGCCGGGCGCAAATCCTTCTGATACACCACGCGCTCGCACTTCACGTTGAAACTCCTGCAAACCGCAACGTAATCCGGATAAATCTGCTGCCGATTTTCGGGATCGCCCAGGTACGTGTGGCCGCGGTTACCCTGGTAAAATCGATCTTCCCACTGCACCACCATGCCGAGGTGCTGGTTGTTCAAAATGATGGCTTTTGCAGCGATTTTTTCGATGTGCGCCGTCGCCAACTCCTGGACGTTCATGAGAAACGAGCCGTCGCCGTCAATATCGACCACCTGGCGGTCCGGGCAGGCGACCTTGGCTCCCAATGCGGCCGGGTAGCCATAGCCCATCGCTCCCAGCCCCGCGCTGGTAAGCAACTGGCGGGGATACTTGAATTTGTAAAACTGGGCCGCCCACATCTGATGCTGTCCCACGCCGGTCGTGATAACCGCTTCACCCTTGGACAATTCGTAGAGAGT
>Ga0070738_10005841_pt1 | contig 13325 bp, 8 predicted proteins | sample Coa_R2_2_FD_66446 | JGI IMG/M metagenome (GOLD analysis project Ga0070738, IMG submission 66446) | Surface soil microbial communities from Centralia Pennsylvania, which are recovering from an underground coalmine fire - Coalmine... | ecosystem: Environmental > Terrestrial > Soil > Unclassified ... | reverse complement strand
CCGCCGCGGACGGCGCACGATCGCGCCAGCGCACGGCCTCGCCGGCGGGCGGTGGCGCATGCGGCGGTCGAGGTGGCGCATCGGTGGGCGACCGACGCGCCTTTGTCGCGTCAACACGCGACGGACCGCGTGAACCGGGCGCCATGAACGGCGCCACGGGCGGCATCGACGCCGCGATGTGCGCCATTCGCGACCAAGCATCGGCCAAGGCGGCGCGCGGCGCGACAGCGGCACGCCCACGAAGCGCCTCGTCGTGCCCGGAGAGCGCCACGCGCGGCGGCGACCGCGCGCCGCTCGCGTCAGAACACCCGCTGGTCGACCTTGATCGTGTCTCCCGCCTGCAGCGGCACGTCGCTCAGCTTGCCGTCCGTGATGTCGTCGACGCTCACCGTGGCGCTCACCGTCTTGGCCGGCCCCACGAGGCGCGTGATTCGCACGTGGTCGCCGTCGGCGATCGACGTCAACCCGCCCGCGAGCGAGATGGCGTCGACGAGCTTCATCCCCTCGGTCCACGCGAAGCTGCCCGGCTTGTTCACCGCGCCGACGATGCTGATCTTCTTCGAGTTGTACTGCTTGACGATGAGCGTGACCTGCGGATCGACGAGGATCTTTCGGTCGATGAAGCCCTTCTTGATGAGCTCCTCGATCTGCTGCGGCTCGAGGCCGGCGACGGTGACCCGGTCGAGATACGGGAAATCGACCGTCCCGTCCGGCTGCACCCGGTACTCGTGCGGGATGTCCTTCTCACCGAGGACGGACACCTCGAACAGGTCGCCGGGGCCGACCTCGGTGCTCTGGCGCGGCGCCGGAAGGTTGGGCGGGCCGGAGTGAGCATGCGCGCACGAGAGGGCCTGAGCCGCAACGCAGATGCACGACAGCAGCAGGAGACGAAATAGGCGATGCATCGTGTGGCGGCGACCGAGCATGGCGCATGGCGCGGCGCCACGCCAACGTTTCACATGAACCAGCGCGCTCCCAGGAACGCCTCGAAGCGCGTCCACGCCATGTCGAACTGGCTCAGGGGGTTATCCTGGATGTCCCGTATGTCGTGCGTCTGGCTGAAGTTCTCGCTGTACCGGAGCGTCGCGTTCAGGCCGAACGTGTTGCTGAAACGGTATTCTCCGAACAGCGTCGCGTCGGCGCGGATGTCCGTGAACGCGGCGTGTCTGAGCTCCGGCCCGGGGTGCGTCGGCGGGGCGGGTAGCCAGTACATGGTCGGATATTCGACCGCGCCGACGCCGCCCTCCAGCGTCACGAGCGCGCGCCCCGCGAAGAAGTAGTTGAACCTGACGTAGCCGCGGTCGGTCCCGTAGAAGTTGCCGAGGTAGCTCGACTGGAAGTCGCGGCTGTAGCCGAGCGTCATCGACGAGAGCGCGAGGCCGAGCTCGGACAGCGCCGAAGCGCCGGGGTTGGCCGACAGGAAGAACCGCGCCTCCGCCTGGCCGATCACGCTGTCGTATTGAGGTTGCTGCGGGACGAGCGTCGTGTCCGTGAAGCTCGCGCCCCAACCGACGAGCGCGAGCAACCCGAAGCGGTCCGTCACGAGCCCGTTCAACCCGATGCGCGTGTGCACCGGGGAGGAGTTGACCAAGCCTTGCAGGTTAGCGGCCGGCGGGTTGGTGTACGACGCGAAGCCGAGTGACCCGTCGTAGACCAACGCCGTGCGCGGGCGGAACTTCCAGCGCCCGCGCATCAGCGCCGTGTGGGTCAGGTTGTTGAAGCCGACGCCCGCCGAGTCCTCGAAGAGGATCCCGGTGACCTGGTAGCCGAAGTGCCAGTCGAGCGTGCCGCTCCCGGGCTGCAGCGCGAGCTCGGCGCCGCCGGTCAGCGCGTCGTTGTTGAACGACAGGTTCGGGTCGATGGTCGTCAGGTTCGGCTGCGCCGCGCGAGCGTAGTTCACGTACACGGCGCCGCCGACCGGCCGTTCGGGCTGGATGTCGAGCCTCGCGTTGGCCCCGATGCTGGTCGCGGCGAAGCTGCTCTGCTGCGAGATGTCGTTCTGCCCCGAGCAGTTGCTGCCGAGGCAGATGAAGGCGCGGTACGTCAGGTTGGCGCCCGCGCGAAACAGAAAGCTCGGAGGGGGAGCGTTGACGTCTCCTTCGCGACGCGACGCGAGGGTCGACACGTAGAACGAAGGCGTCACGCGAAATTCGAGGGCCGGGACGATCGGAGCGGGCTGAAAGCCCGGCGGCGGCGCGGGGCCGTTGACGACGCCCGCTCGATCCGAGCGCAATAGCCAGTTCGAATCGTAACCGAACTCGCCGGCGATGCCGGGGTGCAGCTCCAGATCTCCGGCGCGAAGCCCGATTCCTTCGTTGTATCGACGGTCCTTCAGCCACTGCGGGGTGTCCGCCTGCGGCACGGGCTGCGACTGGGCGCTCGCCGCCCGCGACGCGAGCATGACGACGGCGACACCGCACAATGCAAGGACTTGTCTCTTCATCAGAGCCGCGAGGAAGGTACACGAATCTACGGCAGAGCTACTGCAAAAACGTCACCACCGGCGTCGACGCCGACCGCTCGTGCTGCGTAGAAACTTCTAATTCGAGCAGGTCATGCACATGGGAGGCTCTCCCAAGCCCCCCACGTCGCTCGGCGGATAAGACGTATTGTCCTCACCGGGCAGCGTCGGATCGACGTACGTGGATATTTGCGTCTGACCGATGTACGCGAGCTCCTCGCCGATGCACTGGTTCGCCTCCCCCGTGAGCTGCTCGACGCGCTGACGGAGCACCGTCAGGATCGTGTACTCATGGTTGGCGAGCTCGGAGTCGCTCCGCTGCACCGCCGACTGCAGCGCAGCCTGCCTGTCGCGCGCGGAACGGTTCGCGACGTCCATCTGCGAGAGCTTGTCGTTGAGGCACAAGGTCTTGACCACGTCGCGCGCGGCCCTCGCGTTCTCGAGTTGCCGGCGGACCTGGCCCACCGCCTGGTCGATGCGCGACAGGAGGAGGTCAGCCTGGGAGAGCTCCTCCTGCATCGAAAGCTGCGGCCGTCGCTCGAAGCCGACTGGACCGTTGTTGGCGGCCGCTGCGGCGCCAGCACCGGCGCCGCCTGCGGCCTGCTGGGCCGTGGCCGAGTCGCTGGCGCCCAGCACCAGGGCCGCCGTCGCGATCCACCTCAGAGTCGCGCGAAACCGCGTCGCCAAAGCTAGGCCTCCTGCTGAGCTACGTTCGGGCCTTGAGACTCTAGGGTCGCAGACAACCGGTGTCAACGCCCGACAGTTCAGCTCATTCGGCCACTTCGATCGGCGCCGCGGACCCACCCCGTGTGCGTTGCCTCTGAGCCGGGCGCCATTCAATCGACACGCCCGCCTCGCGAGGCGCCCGCCCCGAAGCCCCGCGTCGCGCGCGGCGCCAAGCCGAACGACGGCGCGCTCGCGCAGCGCGCCGGTTGGTTCAGCCGCCCTGCTTGACGAAGTTGAACGGCACGCTGATCTGCGAGCCGCTCGGGCCGGGCGCGTCGAACTTGGCCCGCCGCGCGACCGAGGTGATGCAGTTCGCGACCTGCGCGGAGAGGCCGGCGTTGCTCTGCACGGTCGCCGTGTCCACCTCGCCGCTCGGAGCGACCTTGATGAGGATGACGATCTTCCCGGCTTGGGTGGGGTCGCTTTCGAGCCCGCGCTGGTAGCACTTCTTGGCGCCGGGATGGATCTGGCTGCGAATGACGGCCTCGGCGTTGGCCACGGGCACGCTCATCGCCGACTGGCCGTACTGCACGTCGCCGACGGGCACCACCTTCACGATCGTTCCGGCGGTGGTCGATGCGCCGCCCGTTTCGCCTCCGCGCAGCCCCTGCAATCCGCCGCCTGCGCCGGGCCGGATGGGTCCCCCTGCCCCTCCGGGGAGATTGAGCCCGCCGGTCGTGTTGCTGACGCCGCCGCTGCGGTTGGCCAGGCTGTTCAGGTCGACGGGCGCGCCGTTGTCGTCCTTCATCGCACCGTTGATGTTCGGGCCGCCGTTCAACGCAGCGAGGATCGCGATGCGCGCCGTCTCGGCCTCCTGCATCAAGCCCGAGACGACCTTCGCGTCGGGCGCGCCGTTCGACTTCGGCTGCGCCTTGGGCGCCTGCGTGGGGGCCGGCGCCGTGTCGGTGGACGACGCGCTCGACGTCGGGGTCTCGTTCGTCTCGACCGGAGGAGGCAACGTCTTTTGCACCATGTCGAGCAGACCGGCCGTGATGTCGTCGCTCACGACGGGATCCATCCAGTCGCTGTACATGGCGCCGATCAAGCCGAAGTGCAGGAGAAAGCTGAACGCGGCGATGATCGTCAGGTTCCAGTCGATCTGGCTCGCCATGCCGCCCTTGACCGACAGCGGCAGCTGCGGGCGCGGTTGCACCGGCGGAGGCGCCACGAACTGGAAGAGAAAGGTCGTCTCGCCGATGACGATCTTGCCGCGCGCCTCGTCGGTGAGGCGAATCTGGTAGGCGGGGCCCACCCGCTTGGCCTGCCCCTTCATGGCGGCGAGGTCGGTGATGCCGCTGGCGAGCGCGACGCGCCCGGTCATCCCGTCGAGGAAGTTCAGGTAGTAGTCGCTGCCGATGAGCTCGAACAGCTTGAACTGAGGCGGCACGTTGGCCTGGACGACGAACGTCGACCGCTCGCTCGGACCGACGGTCACGGTCGTGCGTTGCTTGACGATGCGCTCCTCGAGGATGCGGCCCGCCGCGACCAGCCCGATGCGCAGCACCTTGGGGCCGGTCTGCTGCTGCATGGCGCGCATGACCGCCGTCATCTGACCGGGACGGCCACCGTGCGGCTGAGGCCCCGCCCCCTGATTCATCTGCGACATGCCGAAAGCGCCTTTCTCGAAGGAGGCCCGCCCCGATCGCTTGGACCCGCGAGCTTGGCCGAAGGTTCCCGCGCGACGGCCCTAGCGTACACGATGGACTCTCCTCGGAAAAGGATCGACGATCGCGTCCCGGTCCGACGCGAGCGCCTGCAGGCGCTCGACGAGCCGGTCCGTCGCCACGAGCCGCGCGCGCACGTCGCGGGCCGCCCGCACGTGCACCGCGACGCAGAACGCGGTGGCGGCCACGCCGATGGCGAGCGCGTTCAATGCCGGCAGAAGCGCGCTCCAGGCGTCCGGCGCCGGCGCGTCGCCCAGCCCGCGGATGACGGCGACGGTCGCGAACAGGAAGGCGGCGCTCGTCGCGACGCTGGCGCACACCCTGGGCGCCCGCTCCCAGCGCCGCGCCCTCCAGTCGAGCTCCGTGAGCTGCTCGTTCACGAGCGCCACGCGCGCCGCGTCGTCGCGCTCCGCGAGCGCGTCCCAGAGCGCTGCTTCCCAAGCCGCGCGCGGGCAAGCGACGATCGCTTCGCGCAGCCGGGCCCGCTCGTTCGGACCGCCGGAATCCTCGACGGCTCGCAGCAGGAGCGTCGGATCGAGCCCGGTCGGTTCGACGGCCGCCGCGAGCCGACGCGCGCTCGCCAGCACGCAGAGCCCGGCGACGACCGCCGTCAGCAGCGTGAGCATCGCCTCAGAACGGGTCTTTGCGAGTCGCCTCCTCGATGCGGTCGAGGAACGGCTGCCGTAGCTCGGCGAGCGTCAGCTTGGGCTGGATCTTCGCCACGTCGACGGCCGCGATCGGCTTTTGCACCCGGCCCACGATGGTGATCTCGCTGATCTTGAGGACCGCCTGGTCGTGCTTGGTCTGGCGCGACGGCGGCTGGGCGCCCGCCTGATCCTGCGCCAGGGCCGCGGAAGAAACGGTCGCGAACAGAGTGACGGCGGCGGCGACGATGGCGACTTTCTTCATGGCCGGTCCTTCGGGGTCGTGCTCCCCACGTCAGGGTAGCTGACGGATGATGTTGCCGCTCGATCCGCCGGTGGTGGTGGCCGGCTTGGTCGTCCCGGCCTTCGCGGGAGCGGTCCGCTTGGCGGGCGCGGCCGCCTTGACCGGCGGCGCGGCGGCGGCGGGCTTCGAGGCGGCCGCGGCAGGTGTGGCGGGCGGCGGCGCCGGCGCGGCGGCGGTGGGCGCCGCGGTCGCCGCCGGGGCGGCGGTGGGCACCGCGGTCGCCGCCGGCGCAGGCTCGGACGCGGCGGCCTGCTTCTTCAGCTGAAGCTCGCTCTGCTTGCGCTTTGCCGTGCTGAGGAGCTCGTCGACGTCCTCGCCCTGCCCCTTCGGGGCCTTGGCGCCGCGCATCGACTTGTACGTCTCGAACTCCTTGATCGCCTTGGCGAGCTGATCGTCCTGGCCCGCAGCGCCCGGAACGCCCGGCGAGAACAAATAGAGCAGGCCGAGGTCGTAGTGCACGCCCGCCAGCGTCGAGTCCATCGCGATCGCCTTCTCGAGCTCCGCTTTCGAGTCGCCCGGACGACCGAGGAGCCTGTAGCAGTCGCCGAGATCCAGGTGAGCGACGGGCACGTTCGGCGCGTAGCGCGTGGCCTTCTCGAGCGGGTCTTGCGCCTCGCTCGCGTTGCCTGCCTCGAGCTTCATCTCGCCCAGGTTGACGTACGCCTCGAACAGGTCGGGCCGCTTCTGGAGGGCCAGGTCGAAGTCGGCGAGGGCCTGCTTGCGCTGCCCGATCTCGCGCTCGATGAGGCCGCGCAAGAGGAGCGCCTCGGCGTTGCCCTTGTCGCGCGCCGGGATCGATCCGTCGTCGGCCCCGTCGAGGATGGCCTGCAGCGCGTAGCGGGCGAGGTCCCAGCGGTGGGTCCTGTAGTGGTCGCGCGCGATGACGACCATCGCGTCCTTGAAGTCGGGCTGCTTGGCGAGCGCCTGCTGGGCGAGCAGCTGGCACCCCGGGCTGTCGCCCTCGATCGACTTGACCTCGGCCTTGTAGGTCATGAGGGCGGCGGAATCGGGCGTCTGCGCGAGCTTGTCGCTGAGCAGCTGCTCGGCCTCGGCGCCGTGGCCCGTCTCGGCGAGCAGCACCGCGTGGGCGCCCAGGGCCACCTCGTATTTCGCGTTGGCCGTGTAAGCCGCCCGGTACGCGTCGAGCGCCCCCTGCGTGTCGCCGAGGCGCTCGAGGACGCAGCCGAGCGAGTAGCGCGGGCCGCCGGCCGACGGGGCCTTGCGCGCGGCGTCGCTGAACGCGGACTTCGCCGTCTGCAGGTCCCCGGACATCCACGCCTGGAAGCCCCGGTCGTAGGCCGACTTCGCGTCGCCCGTCAGCTCGCTCGCCTCCGGGCCGACGCTCACGCCGAGCTTCTGGCCGGTCGCCGGCTTCGCAGCCGGCTTCTGGACCGCGGACGCCACCGGCTTGACGGGCGCTTGCGGCGGCGGCTGGCTGCCGCCGCACGCCGACGCAGCGACGAGCGCGAGCGTGGCGGCGGCGAGTGACGCGCAGGTGCCCCGATACGATCCGGCTCGCATGATGACCTCGACAGCTCAGGGGGTGGCGGGCAGCGGCGCCGGCTCTCCGGTCGGCGGCGGCGCCGAGACGACCCCTGCACGCCACTGCAGGAACTCGCCGTTGACGTAGTCGAGCGTGTGGCCCGGCTCGAGCGGGTTCGGGGTGCTCTCGACGTACCCCTTCATCTTGTCGTCGCCGAGGTAGTCCGTGAAGAACGCGAGTCGCGCGATCCCGCTCTGCACCGACGAGTTCTTCACGTTGTACTTGCGCGCCGTGAGGGCGGCGGTCGTGTACTTGCCGACCGCCTGCTTCGTGCAGACCTCCATGTACTTGTCCTTCGTCTCGCGCCACTTCGCGCGGACGACGTCCTTCGTGTCGTCGATCTGCTGGCGGATCTTGTCGGCCTGCGCGCTCTGCCCGGCCGCGTCGAGCTTGTCGGCGACGCCGGACAGCTTCTTGAGGAGCGCCTCCTGCTGCGGCGTGAAGTAGTTCGGCACCACCAGATCGAGACCCGTCCGGATCGAGTCGTAGAGCGACCCGATGCGCGCCGTCGCCGCGGCCGCCCATTCGAACGAGCCGTACTGGGTCGCGACGTGCTCGAGCTTGGGCCGCCAGGTCTTGTCCGCCTCGCCGAGGTCCTTGTCGAGCTTCTTGACGATGTCGGGCGCGTTGCCGGTGTAGTGGTGGTGGCCCGTCGCGTAGTCGAAGTTCGCCTTGATGTCCTCGTCGACGAGCGTGAAGTCCGCCTCCGCGCCGTAGTCGGAGTACGGGGCGTCGTTGGCCGACACCTGCGACGACCTTCCGTTCACGATCGCGCCCGCCGGGTGGCTCTTCAGGTATTCCCAGTCGGCGATCACCGTCTTGAACCACGTGCGGTAGGCCGGATCGTTCGCCGACTGCGTCATCTTGCCGATGCGGTACGCCGCTTCGAGCGTGTAGCGGGCGGCCTCCGGTTTGTTCCTGTTGGCCGTGTGAAACTGGGTGAGGGCCCCGACGGCCTGCCGCCGCGCCGCCGAGTTCCCGGCGGAGTCGCCGCCGTTCGGGTTCCAGAGGCCGTAGTCGAAGCTCGCCTTCAGGTAGTCGGCCTCGGCGCGCTTGTCGGGGGTCAGGTGCATCTTCGGGTCGACGAACACGTCGTACATGCGCGTCATGTTCGTGCGGTCGCCGAGGTTCGAATAGAGCACCATCGCGATGCGCGCGGCCGACGACCGCCGCTGGTCGTCGAACCGCTGGGTGTTCGCGATCTTCGCGAACGACTCGGCCGCCCGCTGGTACGCGAAGAACCCGTAGTACGTCGTCGACAGCGCGTCGTACGCCATCCCGAGGTACTTGATGCGCTCCTGGTACTGCTCCGGGTTGGGCGGGTCCCTGTCGGGCGGAGGCGTCTGGCTCTTCTTGTCGGGATCGATGCCGCCCTTCTCGAGGTACGTCAGGCGGTCCTCGCTGCCGTAGGCGTTGATGAACAGCTGATAGAGCTCGATCGCCTTGTTGAACTCGCCGACCTGCTTGTAACAGAACGCCGAGTTGATCGCGGCTGCGGGCGCGTCCTTGTGGCCGGGCGCGGCGCGCAGCGCTTCCTCGTACATCTTGCCCGCCTTGCGCCAGAGCGCGTCCTGCTGCGGGCCGGGGGGCGTCTTCTTGGCCTGATCGAACACCTGGTTGGCGCTGTCGAACGCCGCGTTCTGCAGCACGAGATCCGTGAGGTCGCCCTTGTTGTGCTCCGTGAGCTGGCCTGCGTCGACCGCGCACGTGTGCTTCTTCTCCGCCTCGGCGAGCTGAACGGAGCGAGCGTCGTTCTTCTGGAGGTTGCTCATCTGGATGAGGCGCTTCCAGGCCTCGTAGCCGAGGCGGTCCTTGCCGCACTTCTGCTCCCAGATCGGCTGGAACCGGTCCTGCGCCTCCTTGAAGTGCCCGTAGAGGTAATACTGGTCGGCCGTGTAAAACGCGTACTCGGTGGCGTGATTCTGCCGATCGCGCTCGGGCGGGACGCGCTGGATGTACTCGTCGCGCGCCTGCATCGACTTCTGGATCACGTCGGGGACGTCCTCGACGACCACCTTCTGATCGCCGACCGCCCCCTCGAGCCTCGGGCTCTTTCGCGGCCCCACGCCCTGCGTGCCGCTCGAGTCGCGGAACCGCTGGAACGCGAGGTCGCGATCGACGTCCGACAGGTCGACCACGAAGAGCCCCGCGTTGTCGATGAACTGATCGTCCTCGTCCGAGTCGCGCACGTCGACGGCGGCCTGCTTGGCGACGCCGATCTCCGCCGACGTCGGCTCTTGGTATCCCCTGGGGTCGAACTGGTGGAGCGCGAGCTCGAGGCGGACCTGGTTGTGCAGGGCGTCGGCGTAGAAGTACCGGCTCTTGTACGAGTCGGGCGCGTTCTCGTCCTGCTTCAGGTAGCCGAGCCAGCCGATCGCCGCGAGCTTGTACTCCTGGAGCGCGTAGGTCGTCAGCCGGAGCTTCTCGCGCGCGTCGCCCGTCTGATCCGCGGCCTCGATCGCGGCCTGGCCGTTTCGCGTGTGGGTGACCGCGGCGCCCTTCAGGCCCGTTCGAACGAGCTCCTCGGCGCGCTGCAGGGCGGAGGGGTTGTCCTTGTTGGCGTCGACCCAGGGCGTGTCGCCGATGTACTTCGCGAGCGCCGTGCGCGCCTCGAGCACCTTGCGCTCGTAGTCGCGCCGCTCGTCGCCGACCTTGGTCTGGCGCGAGAGCAGGTCGTAGACCTCGGCCACGGCGTTCTGCGTGTCCGGCGCCGACGGGTCCATCGGCCACTTGTCGAGCATCAACTGGTAGACGGCGAGCGCGTTCTTGTATTGGTTTATCGCGCGAAACTCGAGCGCCAGCGCCTTGTAGATCTCGCTCGTCCAGGGCTGGTCCTGCGGAATGATGCGCGGGTCCTGCACCCGGTCGATGGCCACGTGCAGCTTGGCCTCGGCCTCCGCCGGGCTCCGGGCGGTGTCGAGGATGTCCGGCCGCGCGATGTACGGCTCGTCGGGCCGCGGCCCGACGAAATCGTAGTTGTCGAGCGACCCGGCGATGTACGTGTACGCCTCCTGGCGGAAGTCGGCGCCCGGATCGCCGGTGAGCTTCTGCTGCTCGTCGGTGTAGTTCAAGAGGTGGACGAACTCGCGGACCGCCGCCTCGTAGCGCTGCTGCTTGAACAGCGTCCACGCGTACTTGTAGAGGGCGACGCCGTAGAGCGGCGGCTTCTTGTACTGCATCGAGTGCGTGTACGCGCTCGCGGCGCGGTTGTAGTCCCACACGGCGAACGGCTCGTACTCGACGACGCCCCCCGGCAAGTCGAGCTGGTCGAACTCCCAGTCCCCCATTCGCCACCAGACCTCGGCGACGTACTTGGGCTCCTGTCCGGCGAGCACGCTCGCCTGCGGGATCATCGCGCAGTCCTGCGGATACGGATCGTCGAACACGGTATCGGCCGGCGGGCCCTTCTTGAGCGCGTCGCCGATCGGGTACTTGCCGCGCCAGGTCTTCCAGTAGGCCTCTTCGTGATCCTGGGGCATCGGCACGATGGTGTCGACGTCGGGGTCCTTGGCGTCTGCGGCGACCGGGTACGCGTAATGGTTGTGGCAGACCAGGGAGCGCCAGACCTGCTGGGCCTCGTCGCTGCGGCGAGCGTCGTTGAGCGCGTGGCCGAGGAAGTAATAGATGCCCGCGAGCTCCTTGTAGCTCGGGAACTCGCGGATGACGCGCTTGTAGAGCGCGATGGCGGGCTTCAACGTGACGGCCGGATCGGCGTTCGGATCGTCGTCCGTGCGGGCGCGCTCCTCGTAGAGCGCCGCGAGGCGATACATCGCGTCGGGCGTGGCCTCCGGCTGCGCGTTCGGCCCGCTGTACTTGGCCACGAAATCCTCGAGCCGCTTGATCGCGGTCTCGCGGGCCTTCTTGAGCTCGTCCTTCTCGATGCCGATCTCGCGATCGAGCCCGCCGAGGATCGCCTTCTTCTTCTCCTCGTAGTGCAGCGTGATGATCGTCGTGATCGTGTCCTTGTAGTCGGTCGCGCCCCGGTCGTACGCGTCGGCCTCCTGGCGCATCGTGTCGTACGCGGCGAGCTGCTGCGGCGTCGGCGCGGGCAGCTGCGCGCCGCGGTGCCTGGGCGTCGACGGCGGCGAGGCGGGTGCAGAGCCTGCCCCGACGGCTCCGGCGGGGGGCGCGCTCGCGGCAGGCGCGACCGCCGACGCCTGAGGTCCCGCGTCGACGTCGGCGGCGCGCGTGGTCGCGCGCACGGCCCCGGCAGGCGCGCCCCCGTCCGCGCGCGCGGCGGGGGGCCGCGCCGGCGACGCGGCGGGCTGCGCCGCCACGCCGAGGGCGACGGCGCCGCAGAGGGCCGCGGTGAGCGCGCCGACGGCGCGCGGTAAGGTCAAGAACCTGGAAGCTCGCCTGGACATCCCCAACACCTTCTGCGCTCGGACGTTCCCTCGATGGTCCCGGCGATCACTTGCCCGTCTGGCCGGGCTCCACGCCGTCGTCCCTGACTTCCTTGAGCTCCTCGTCGAGCAGCTGCTCCTGCCTCGAGCGCTCCGATTGCAGGCTGCGAACGCGATCGAGCTCTTCCTCGCGCACTTCCCACGCCTGCTCGGTGATCCCGACGTCGGCGCGGAGCACGATGCCGCGGAGCTTGTCGCGCACCATCCGGAAGTTGCGCTCGGCGACCCGGCCCACGAGCTCGCGCGCGTTGCCGTCGAGCGAGTCGAGCTGCGCCTGGTAGTTCGCCATGTTGGCGCGCTCGGCCTCGATCTTCTGCTGCAGCTCGCCCGCGCGTGCCGCGACGGACGCCTCGAGCTGCTGCAGCGCGCCGATGAGCTGCGCCTCGTACTGGTCGGCCTGCGTGAGGATGGGCCCGAGCTGAATCGCGAAGCGCTGCGCTCCGCCGCCGGCAGCCCCGCCCGACGCGAGCTCCACCTCGCGCTCGAGCACCTGACGGAAATCGGTTCGCGCCGCCGCGTCGTGCTGGTAGCGCGCGTCCCCCAGGCCGATCTGCGCGCGGCCGAAGTCGATCTGCCGGCGTAGCTCGGCGATCTCCTCGGTGAAGAGCTTCAGGTTGTGCTCGTTCGCGTCGAGCTCGGCCTGGAACCGCCCCACCGACGCCGGGTCACGCACCACGCCGCCGATCGGGCCCTCGCTCAGCATGCGGCGCAGCCCGTTGATCGTCGCGTGCAGCGAGTCGACCTCCGACGCCCGGCGCGTGAGCTCCTGCGACAGCCTGTTCCACTGCGCCTTGCCTTGCTGCTCGCGTCGAGCGAAGTCGTCGCCCGTGACGGGCAGCTCCTCGATGGCCGCCATGAGCGCGCGCCGCTGCTGGCGCACGCCGCCGATCTCGCCGCCGAGATCGCCGGGCTCCTCGTCGTCGAGCGCGTGGGCGAGCCTGAGACGCGCGCGCGAGATGCGGTTGACGAGCGCGAGCGCCGCGGTCTCCCCCGCCTCGAGCTCCGGGAACGCGCGGACGCGATTGGCGGCGCCCGTCAGCGCGGTCAGCTTGTCGACGAGGAGCTTCGACTGGCGGATCAGCGTCTTGCACTCGTTGACGTCGTCGATGACGGCGAACGCCAGCGGGCCGTCCTCGGCCTCGCGCGCCCAGCGCACGGCCATCGGCGGGATCTCCTCCTCGCGCGACAGCACGTCGAGCTGCTGCGCGGCGAGCTTGTCGTAGAAGACCGCCGTGTCCTTCGTCGAGTCGATGAACGCGTCGACCTTCGCCCGCATGGGATCGTACTGCGCGCGGATGTTCTCGTAGAGCTGGAGCGCGCGGTCGAACGCGCCGGCCCGGAGCAGCAGGTCGGCGCGCAGCAGCGTGCCGTCCGCGATGTACGCGCTGTTCGGGTCGCTTATCATCAGGACCTCGAGCGCGCGCTCGGCGCGCTGCACGTCGCCGAGGCGGACGTACACCCACGCGAGCTCGTAGAGCATCGTGTCGAACTCGGGGCTCTCGCGGCCGACCTTGTTGTACGCCTCGCTCGCGCGCGCGTATTGCTCCATCTCGTAGAAGAGCCGCCCGATGGCCATCCAC
>Ga0070738_10005839_pt1 | contig 13331 bp, 7 predicted proteins | sample Coa_R2_2_FD_66446 | JGI IMG/M metagenome (GOLD analysis project Ga0070738, IMG submission 66446) | Surface soil microbial communities from Centralia Pennsylvania, which are recovering from an underground coalmine fire - Coalmine... | ecosystem: Environmental > Terrestrial > Soil > Unclassified ... | reverse complement strand
CATGACGAGCGAGCCGGCGCGCCGCAGCTCCTCCTTGAGCAGGCCGACGGCGTTGGTCAGGGCGGCGCCGCGCATCGAGTTGGAGCAGACAAGCTCGCACAGCGCGTCGCTCGTCTGCGCGGGGGTGCGCGCGACGGGCTTCTGCTCGACAAGTCGGACGGCGACGCCGCGCTCGGCGAGCTGCCAGGCCGCCTCGCAGCCGGCGAGCCCGGCGCCGATGACCGTCACGCGGGGCGTCGTGAGGGGCATGATGCGGCTGCGTGTAGCACGCGCGAGCGCGGTCGTGCTACGGCAAGGAAACGGAGGGTCGTGGCGCGCCGCGAGCGCGCCGTGGCCGCGCGCGAGCCTTGCTGACCACGCTCATCGGCCTCGGCTTCGGCATGCTGCAGGGCGTGCGCCACGCCATCGAGCCGGACCACCTCGCGGCCGTCTCGACGCTCGTGGCGGATCGTCGCTCGGCGCGGTCGGCCGCGTCCTACGCCGCTGCCTGGGGCCTCGGCCACGCGCTGGCGCTCCTCGCCGTGGGCGGCGCGCTGTTCTCGCTGCGCGCGCGCCTCCCGGGGCGCATGGCCGCCGCGTTCGAGCTCGCGGTGGCCGTCATGCTGGTCGCGCTGGGCGTCCGCGCGCTCGAGCGCGGCCTTCGCGCGACGCTCTCGGGCGACCGCCGGCCCGTCGCGCCGACCGCGGGCGCGTCGGCGGCGCGCGCGCTCCCCCGGCGGCCGCTCGTCGTCGGGTGCGTGCACGGCCTGGCGGGCAGCGGCGCGCTGGCCGCGGTCGTCGGCGCGCAGATGCCGTCGCTGCCGGCGGGCCTCGCGTACATGCTCGTGTACGGCGGCGGAGCCGCGCTCGGCATGGCCATCCTCGCCGGCGCGGCGGGCGTGCCCCTCGGCCTGCTCGTGCGCACGCGCCACGGCCTCCCGGCGCTGCTCGCCGCGACCGGGGCCCTGTCGCTGCTGCTGGGCGTCGCCTGGGGGTGGTCGGCCGTCACCGGCGCGTCACGCTGAAGAGCTTCGCTCCGGCAGGCCGTCGACCGAGCCGCCGGCGAGCCCTGCTAGAGTGCCGCCGGCATGGACTGGAACGGCAGGGTCGCGCTCGTGACGGGCGCCTCGAGCGGCATCGGCTTGGCGGTCGCGCGGGCCGTCGTCGCCCGGGGCGGGCGCGCGGGGCTCGTCGCCCGCTCGCGCGACAAGCTCGCGGCCGCGGTGCGCGAGCTCGGGACCGATCGCGCCGAGGCGTTCCCGGTGGACGTCACCGACCGCGACGCCCTGGCAGGCCTGCCGCGCGCCGTGGTCGCCCGCTTCGGGCGCCTCGACGTGGTCGTCAACAACGCCGGCGTCAACCACCGCGGCGACGTCCGCCGGCGCAGCGCCGGGGAGCTCGCCGAGATCCTCGACACGAACCTCGTCGCGCCGGTGCTCCTGACGCACGCCGCCCTCGCGCACCTGCCGCCCGGCGGCGTCGTCGTCAACGTGGCGAGCCTCGCCGGCAAGGTGCCGGTGCCGCACGAGGCGGCGTACAGCGGCTCGAAGGCCGGGCTCCGCGCCTTCGCGCGCGCCCTGCGGTTCGAGCTCGCGGACGAGGGCCGCGGCGTGCGGGTCTGCACCGTCTGCCCGGGCCCGGTCGACACGGCGTTCTTCGGCGACCTGCGCGAGGTGCCGGACCTGGTGTTCTCGCAGCCGATGAGCAGCGCCGAACAGGTGGCCGACGTCGTGGTGCGCGCGATCGAGCGCGGCCCGGCGGAGGTCGACATCCCGGCCGCGTCCGGCAAGCTCGCGACGCTGGGCTACCTCCTGCCGCGGCTCTTCGCGGCGCTCCGACCCGCCCTCGAGCGCCGCGGCGCGAGGAGCAAGGGCCGGTACCTCGCGCGCCGGGGCGTGGGCGTGCGCGCATGATCGCCTCCGATCCGCTGACCAGGGCGGGGGCCTCGCGCGCCGCGACGCGGGCGCGCCGGCTGCTCGCGATCGCGGGGCCCTGGATCGCCTACGTCGCCGCCGCGGTCGCGTGCACCCACTACCTGAACCGCCGAACGGACTTCATCCCCAAGTGGGGTCACTGGTACATGGCCGACCCGCACCCGTACGTGCTGCTCCAGGTGCGCGCGTTCCTCTCGGGCAAGCTCGCCCTGTTCGACCATCCGTCCGGCGCGGGGCACGACTACGTGTGGGGTCGCGGCGGCATGCAGCAGGCCTGGGGCCTCGGGCTGCCCCTGCTCGCGACGCCGCTCCACCTCGTCGGCAGGCTGTTCGGCGCGCCGGGCTTTCCGGACCACGTGCGCTTTCTCCTGTTCCACGCGGCGGCCGGCGTCCTCCTCGCGCGCGCGCTGCACCAGGTCTCCCCGCGCGAGCCGACGCGCCTCGCGGCCGGCGTGACGACCGCCGGCTTCGTCATGGTCTTTCCGACGTTCGTCGGCCTCGTCGCGGCCCGCTTCCAGATCTACGAGCAGACGATCGCGACCGGCGCGGTCTGGACGGTCGTCCTCCTCGCCGGCGTCCTCGCCCTGCTGCACCGGTGCACGCCTTGGCGACTCGCCGCCGTGTGCGCCGCGGCCGGGTTCGCGCCGATGATCCGCGCTCCGCTCGCGTCGTACGGGGTGACGACCGTCGTGCTCGCGCTCATCATCGCCGACCGCAAGGGCCTGCGGCCTCGCGCGCTCGCCGGCGGAGCGTGCGCGGCGGCGGCCATGGGGGCGCTGTACCTCATCGGCAACACGCTTCGCTTCGGGTCGCCGCTCGACTTCGGGTACACGAACGGCCTGGACGGCCCGTTCGTGAACCGCCTGCTGCGCTGGGGGCTCCCCTTCGCGAAGGTCCCGTTCGCGGCGGCGGCCACCGAGCTCTTCGTGATGCTCTTTCGGCTGGACCCGGTGCCCGGTCAGATCATGACGCCGATGCCGCCGCCGCCGTCGATCGCTCCGTACGCGCTCTCCGAGCGATGGCGCGAATACTACTCGCAGACGTACGACAAGTTCGTCTTCGCTTGCTTCGTGGCGACCGTCGCGATCGTCTGCTGGCGCGTGCTCCGCGGCCGGCTGTGGCGGCGCGACCGGCCGCTCGACGGCGAGCTCCCGGCGGTCCTCGGCGCCTGGGCGCTGCCGCCCGCCATCGGCCTCTTTTACTTCTACGCGCGCGCGGGAAACATCGTCACCCGCTACCTCGTCGACTTCTATCCGGCGTTCGCGGCCTGCATGATGTGCGCTGCGACCGCCGCCGTGGCGGTCGTCCGGAAGCGCGCGCCGGCGGCGACGGCTTCGGTGCAGCTGGTCATCGCAGGCGCGGGCGCGCTCTACCTCGCCGCCGCGAGCGGCCGCAACTGGCCGACCCACCTCTCCGAACCGGTCGACGCCAGCGTGATCCGCGCGCGCATGGCGCTCATCGACGGCCTCTCCGACGCGATGCCGCAGGTGCCGGACCACTTCCAGTGCAACGACCGGCGCGGCCCGCCCCCCGTGCACATGCACCTCGACGGCTGGATGCCCGACTGCACGTTCGCGTCCGGGATGGTCTTCGCCATGCCGCACAGCCGGTGCGTCCGGTTCACGCTGCGCCCGAACGGCGCCTCGTGGACCGACGCGGACGAGAAGGCGCTCGCCGGCTTCCGGGCGACGGCCGACTCGGACTCGATGGTCCGCTGCGACGCCGCCCCGCTCGAGGGGGGCGCGCGGCGGCTGACGATGTGCGATCCGCGCCCGCCGCACTACCTGCTCGACGGCCTGCGGCTCTACTCGATCGCGTCGCTCGACGAGCAGCTCGAGCCGATGGACCGGCTGCGGCTCGAGCGCATCGAGGGCGCGCCGGCGTGCCGGTGAGGTGGAAGGTCGTCACGGGGCGAGCCGCGCTTCAGGCGCGCTCGACCGCAACGACCCCCTTGACCTTCTGCAGGGCCTTCATCACGCCCTTGAGCTGCTGCAGGTCCTGGCAGACGAACGAGAAGAGGTTGACGGCGCGCCCGTCGTCGCCCGCGCGGCAGTTGGCCTCGCTGATGTTGATCCCCTGCGCCATGAACGTCTGGCCGACGTTGGCCAGGATGCCCGGCTGATTGGCGGTGACCACGCGCAGCTGCACGCTGCGATTGATGCGCGCCTTGCTGTCCCAGGTGATCTCGACGCGGCGCTCGGGGTCCATGTCGAACGCCTTGGGACAGCCGCGCCGGTGGATGGTCACGCCCCGGCCGCGCGTGATGAAGCCGAGGATGTCGTCGCCCGGCAGCGGGTTGCAGCAGCGCGCGTAGCGCACGAGCACGTCGTCGATGCCGTTGATCCGGATCGCGCCCTCGTCGCGCTTGATGACCTTGCGCACGAGGCCCGCGAGCTTGCCCTCGCGCAGGCCGACCGGCGGCTTGCTCTCCTGCCCCTGCTCGTCGGGCGGGGCCAGAAACTTCAGGACCTCCTCGGTGTCGATCTTGCCGTAGCCGATCCCGATGAGCAGCTCCTCGAGGTTCTGCACCTTGAGCGCGTCGTACAGGCGCCGCAGCTCGGACTCGTTCTTGAGCAGCTTGCTCGCGCTGATGCCCGCCTTGTGCAGCTCTCGCTCGAGCAGCTCCTCGCCGAGGCGCTTGCTCTTGTCGCGCTGCTCCTGGCGCAGGAAGTTGCGGATCTTCGACCGGGCGCGCGTCGTGCCGACGAAGTCGATCCAGTCCTTGTTCGGGTGCTGGTGCGGGCTCGTCAGCACCTCGATGACGTCGCCGTTGCGCAGCTTGTAGCGCAGCGACTCCATCTTGCCGTTGACGCGCGCGCCCGTCACGTGGTCGCCGAGCTGGGTGTGGATCTGGTAGGCGAAGTCGATCGGCGTGGCGCCGCGCGGAAAGACGCGCACGTCGCCCTTCGGCGTGAACACGTAGACCTCGTCCTGGAAGAGGTCGACCTTGACGCCCTCGAGGAACTCGGCGGGGTCCTTCAGCTCCTTCTGCCACTCGAGGAGCTGCCGCAGCCACGAGAAGCGCGCGGCGTCCTGATCGCTGATGCCGCCGCCCCGCTCCTTGTACTTCCAGTGCGCCGCGATGCCGCGCTCGGCCACCCGGTGCATCTCGTGCGTGCGTATCTGGATCTCGATTCGCTCGCGGCCAGGGCCGATGACCGTCGTGTGCAGCGACTGGTACATGTTCGGCTTCGGCAGCGCGACGTAGTCCTTGAAGCGCCCCGGCACCGGCGTCCACTGCGAGTGGATGACGCCCAGCGCGGCGTAACAGTCGCTGACGCTCTCGACGACGACGCGGAACGCGATGAGGTCCTGCACGCCCTCGAGGCCCGACTGCTGCGCCTTCATCTTGCGATAGACGCTGTACAGGTGCTTGGACCGCCCGTAGACGTCGGCCGCGAAGCCCTGCTCGGCCAGGCGGCTCGAGAGGGTCTTGCATACGTCGGCGATGTACTTGTCGCGCTCGCGCTTGGTCGAGTGCATCTGCGCGACGACGTCGGCGTAAGCCTCGGGCTCGAGGTAGCGGAAGCTCAGGTCCTCGAGCTCGCTCTTGAACGACTGGATGCCGAGGCGGTTGGCGAGCGGGGCGTAGATCTCGAGCGTCTCGCGGGCGATGCGCTCCTGCGCCTCGCGGCTCATGTGCTCGAGCGTCCGCATGTTGTCCAGCCGGTCGCAGAGCTTGATGAGCAGCACGCGGATGTCGCGCGCCATCGCGACGACCATCTTGCGGAAGTTCTCGGCCTCGCGATCCTCCTTGGAGGTGAAGTTGATCTTCGACAGCTTGGTGACGCCGTCGACGAGCTCCGCCACCTCGACGCCGAACTCCTTGGTCAGCTCGTCGGTCGTCGCGAGCGTGTCCTCGACCACGTCGTGCAGCAGCCCCGCGCACACGCTCGCCGCGTCGAGGCGCAGGTCGGCGATGATGCCCGCCACGCTGACGGGGTGCACGATGAACGGCTGGCCGGACTTGCGCTTCTGGCCGGCGTGCATCCGGAAGCTGTAGTCGTATGCTCGCTGGATGAGGTCGCCGTCGACCGACGGCTGATACGTTCTGACGCGTTCGATGAGCTGATCGACCTGGAGCATGACGACGCCGCGACAACGGCGTGGCGCGGCAGCGTATCAAAACGTAACACTCAGGGCTTTCCGCGGCAATGACGACGCAAGAGCGCCACAACGACGGACGGGCGCCGTCCATCGCTTCGATGCCCTCGATGGGCGTTTACGTGCACTTTCCATGGTGCCTCGCCAAGTGCCCCTACTGCGATTTCGTCAGCTACGCGGCGGCGCGCGACGCGATCGACCACGCGGCTTACGCGGACGCCGTCGTCTCCGAGATCGACCGGCGCGCCCCGGCCGCGGCGGGCCGGCGCGTGCGCAGCGTGTTCTTCGGCGGCGGAACGCCGAGCCTCTGGGAGCCCCGCGAGCTCGGGCGAGTGCTCGCGCGCGTCGTCCGAGCGGCGGAGACCGTGGGCGACGCCGGGCTCGAGGTCACCGTCGAGTGCAACCCGAGCTCGCTCGACGAGGACCGCGCGCGCGCGCTCCTCGACGTGGGCGTCAACCGCCTGTCGGTCGGAGTCCAGTCACTCCGCGACGACCGCCTGCGCTTCCTCGGCCGGCTGCACGACGCCGACCGCGCGCGCGCGGCGCTCCGCGCTGCCCAGCGCGCCGGCGCCGGGCGCGAGCTCGCCCTCTCGGCGGATCTCATCGTGGGCCTGCCGGGGCAGTCGCCCGCCGAGGCGCGCGACCAGGCCATCGAGCTCCTCGAGCTCGGTCTGACCCACCTCTCCTGCTACCAGCTCACGATCGAGCCCGGCACGCGCTTCGGCGAGCTCGCGAAGCGAGGTCGCCTGCCGCTCGCGGACGAGGGCCAGGTCGCCGAGACGTTCCTCGCCGTCGACGAGGCGCTGTCGGGGCGCGGGCTCCGTCACTACGAGGTGTCGAACTTCGCGGCGGCCGGCGACGAGGCGCGCCACAACCTCGGCTACTGGCGCGGCGAGGAGTATCTCGGGCTCGGCTGCGCCGCCGTCGGCTTCCTCCGGCACGCCGAGGGTCGCTCGGGCGGCGCGCGCTACCGAAACGAGCCGAGGCCGGAGCGCTACGTCCAGAGGACGCGCGAGCGCCGCCCGGAGCCGCGCGCGGCGGAGCAGCCAGCCGGGCCCGGAGCCGCCGGCGACCCGATCGACGAGATCGCCGAGACCGTCGAGCACCTCGACGCGCCCACGTTGCTGCGCGAGCGCATCATGCTCGGTTTGCGCCTCGACGAGGGCGTCGACATCGAAGCGGCGGCCCGCGAGCTCGACACGCCGGGCTGGACGCCCGAGCGCTCGCGCGCGGCCGCGTGGCTCGAGGCGCGCGGACGCCTGGTGCGCCAGGGCGGGCGCGCGCGCATCCCGAGGAGCGCCTGGTTGTGGACGGACGACACGGCGGCGCGGCTCTTCTGATCGAGGGCCGATCTCGAGCAGCCGCTCGCGGCCGCTACTCGCCGGTGCGACGTGCACGCGGAAAGCAAGCCTCGCGACGACCGGAACCGGCGGCGCCAACGCTTGCGAAGCCGGTCATACCGTTTCCGACGTGCTCTTCAGTTCGTCGCGCAGATGCGCTTCACGTCGTCGTCCGACACTTCGCGCTTCTGGTCGGCGATGGCCTGGAAGGCCTGGAACGCCTGCGCGAGCTGGTCGCCGCGCAGGTCGAAGCCGAGGGCGCGCGCGCGCGCGGCGAAGCCGGTTCGGCCCGAGAGCTTGCCGAGGACGATCTCGGTGCCGACCGGGTGGCCGATGCGCGCCGGATCGATGCACTCGTAGTTGGTGCGGTGCTTGATGACGCCGTCCTGGTGGATGCCCGAGGCGTGGCGGAAGGCGTTGCGGCCGACGATCGCCTTGTTGGCCGGCACGGCGATGCCGCTCCGCTCCTCGACGAGCCGCGAGAGCGGGTAGATGCCCGTCGTGTCGACGTCCGTGTGGACGCCGAGGCTCGCCCCGTGGACGGACAGGGACATGACGACCTCTTCGAACGACGTGTTGCCCGCGCGCTCACCGATGCCGTTGACGCAGAGCTCGACCTGTCGCGCGCCGGCCGTGACGGCGGCGATCGCGTTGGCCGACGCCATTCCGAGGTCGTTCTGGCCGTGGAACGACAGGACCGCGCGCGCGAGCTCCGGCACGGCGCCGCGCAGGAAGCGGAACAGATCCGACACGTGATCGGGCAGCGCGTAGCCGACGGTGTCCGGGATGTTGATCGTGGTGGCGCCGGCGCCGACCGCCGTGCGCACGAGCTCGGCGAGGAACGGGCGATCGGCGCGCGTCGCGTCCATGGGCGAGAACTCGACGTCGCCGACGACCCGGCGCGCGCGCGCGATCATGGCCGCCGCGAGCTCGAGCACCTGGCCGTGGCTTCGCTTGAGCTGATGCTCGAGCTGGACGTCGCTCGCGTTGATGAACACGTGGATGCGCGGGCGCGCGGCGCCGGCCAGCGCCTCGGCCGCGGCGTCGACGTCGCCGGGCACGCACCGCGCCAGGGCGCAGATGCTGGCGTTTCGCACGTGACGCGCGACGGCGTTGACCGCGCGCCACTCGATGGGGGACGCCGCCGGGAAACCGGCCTCGATGACGTCGACCCGCATCGCGGCGAGCCGCTCGGCGATGTCGAGCTTGTCACGCTCGGAGAACAGGACTCCGGCGGACTGCTCGCCGTCTCTCAGGGTGGTGTCGAATACGATGACTCGGTCGGACATGGCGGCTCCTGCTGCTGCTGCTCACGATGATGGGGTGCGTGGCCGGCGACAGCGACGATGACCGAGTGGTGTCGACCCCGCCTCGCCGTGCTCGGCGAGAGAGGGTCAGGTGCTTCAGCCCAGAAGCCGACCCTCTCCCGCCCCGGTAAGGAGCAGGTGAATAAGGCGCGCGGTGGGCGGCACGATACGCATCAGCGCCGAGGGTGATAGCTTCCGCTGAGCCGCGTGTCAAACGACGGACTGGCTTTTTCGTGCGGGAGACGCGTTCGACCGCGAGCTCGAGTGGGAGCGCGAGCGGGTGCCGGGAAGGGGGGCTTGGGGGCGCGGGGCGCGGGGCGCGGGCGCGGGCGCGGGCGCGAGGCGCGGGCGCGAGGCGCGGGCGCGGGCGCGAGGCGCAGGCGCAGGCGCAGGCGCGAGGCGCGGGCGCGAGGCGCGGGCGCGAGGCGCGGGCGCGAGGCGCGGGCGCGAGGCGCGGGCGCGAGGCGCGGGCGCGAGGCGCGGGGCGCCGGCGATGCCTTCCGCTGGTCGCGTCGGGTCGACCGCGCCCTGTGGAAAAGCCCTGAACAAGAGCGGGCCTCGCTGGGGGCCAGCTGTCTGGCGGCTGTGGGGACGGCTGTTCACCCGCCATCGTAAGTTCAGGCGTCTTGACCCGTTCCCGCCGGGGCCCGGGCTGGGGACTGACGAGGGTCGGGCGGCCTCGCTCGGCAAGGTGCTGGCGAACGCGTGGCGCCTCCGGGAGGGGTCGAGCTCAGCCGCAAATGGCCCGCTCCTTGTGTCGTGACCGTGCGGGGTGTTGCGCCGACGAGCTGGTGCGATAACCGGTGACGTTCGGCGACCAACTGACCCAATCCATCGTGGCTTTTGCTAGACAGGCCCAATATCTTGGGGGTACAAGCTGGAGCATGGGACTTGTTCCCCGCGGCTTCCGCGGCTGAGGCTCGCCCGTCGAGCCAGCCAGGATGCGGGGCGGGTCGCCCAGCGTCGCACAGGGTCCAGCACGGTCATCGTAGAGGGTCGGGACGGATCACACGGGAGCCGGAAGAGGGCCTCCCGTGAGGGGTTTCTTTTTCGCAACCGGCTGAACATGCTCGCAGTCCCATCGCACCGCGAGCGGGTGCTCTTTTCAGCTGAACGGAGGCACAGATGGCACACTCGGTCGACTTCAACGGCAACGGCGTGACGCACAAGCTCGGTCGGCAAGGAAACGACAGAACGGCCCACGCGCTAGACAAGGAGAAGTTGACCGCTCACCGCTCCCACGCACGCGACAAGGCCGACAAGGCGGACAAACCCGCCAAGCGGGGCAAGAGCGCCCGCTCCAGCCGGGGCCTGCGCGTGCAGCGCCGCTTCACGGTCGCCGGGGCCGACCCGCTCGACGCGGTCGTCTACGAGCGGCGCTCGAGCACGATCGCCAACCCCGACGGAAGCGTGGTCTTCAAGATGGAAGGCGCCGAGGTGCCGGCCGCCTGGAGCCAGCTCGCCACGGACATCGTCATCTCGAAGTACTTCCGCAAGGCGGGCCTGCACGGCGACAAGGACGTCGGCGAGACGAGCGTGCGCCAGGTCGTGCACCGCCTCGCGCACACGATCCGTCGCGCCGCCGACGACTTCGGCGATTACTTCGCCACGAAGGCCGACGCCGACGCGTTCGAGGCCGAGCTGTCGCACCTGCTCGTGCACCAGTACGGCGCGTTCAACTCGCCGGTCTGGTTCAACCTGGGCCTCTGGCACGAGTACGGGATCGCCGGCCAGGGCGGCAACTGGGCGTGGGACTTCGAGCTCGGCGACGTGACCGAGACGGAGGTGGCCTACGAGCGGCCGCAGTGCTCGGCGTGCTTCATCCAGGCCGCCAAGGACGACCTGATGTCGATCTACGACCTGGTCAAGGCCGAGGCGCGCCTCTTCAAGTACGGCTCCGGCACGGGCTCGAACTTCAGCGCGATCCGCGGCAAGCAGGAGAAGCTCTCGGGGGGCGGCACGTCGTCGGGCCTCATGTCGTTCCTCGAGGTGTTCGATCGCGCGGCGGGAGCGACCAAGAGCGGCGGCACGACGCGGCGCGCGGCCAAGATGGTCTGCCTCGACATGGACCACCCCGAGATCGCCGACTTCATCGAGTGGAAGGTGCGGGAGGAGAAGAAGGCGCAGGCGCTCATCGCGGCGGGCTTCGCCGCCGACTTCAACGGCGAGGCCTACCATACGATCAGCGGACAGAACTCGAACAACAGCGTGCGCGTCACCGACGAGTTCATGCGCGCGGCGATGGCCGGGGCCAAGTGGCAGACGCGCTTTCGCACGACCGGCGAGGTCTGCGACACGTACGACGCGAAGGACCTCTGGCGCCGCATCGGGGCGGCCGCCTGGGGATGCGCCGACCCCGGCGTGCAGTACGACTCGATCATCAACCGCTGGCACACGTGCCCGAACTCGGGGCGCATCAACGCGTCCAACCCGTGCTCCGAGTACATGTTCCTCGACGACACCGCCTGCAACCTGGCGAGCGTCAACCTCGCCAAGTTCTTGCGCGAGGACGGCACGTTCGACGTCGAGGCGTACCGGCACGCGTGCCGCGTGTTCTTCGTCGCGCAGGAGATCCTCGTCGACCTCTCGAGCTATCCGACGCCGAGCATCGCGCGAAACAGCCACGACTTCCGGCCCCTCGGGCTCGGCTACGCCAACCTCGGCAGCGTGCTCATGACGCTCGGCGTGCCGTACGACAGCCGCGAGGGGCGCGCCATCGCGGCGGCGCTCACGGCCATCATGTGCGGCCACGCGTACAGGACCAGCGCGGACATCGCGGCGGCCAAGGGCCCCTTCGCGGGCTACGCCAAGAACCGCGACCCGATGCTGCGGGTGATGCGCATGCACCGCGACGCCGCGTACGACATCGACCGCGACGCCGTGCCGCTCGACCTTTACCGCGCGGCGTGCGAGGACTGGGACGAGGCCGTGCGCCGTGGCGAGGCGAGCGGATACCGGAACGCGCAGGCGACCGTGCTCGCGCCGACCGGAACGATCGGCCTGCTCATGGACTGCGACACGACCGGCATCGAGCCGGACTTCGCGCTCGTGAAGTTCAAGAAGCTCGCCGGCGGCGGCTACTTCAAGATCGTCAACCAGACGGTGCCGCGCGCGCTCGTGCGGCTCGGCTACAGCGAGCGCGAGGCGCAGGAGATCGTCGCCTACGTGTCGGGCACGAACACGCTGCTCGCGGCGCCGCACGTCAACCGGCGCACGCTCAAGGAGAAGGGGCTGACGGACGCCGAGCTCGAGAAGGTCGAGGCCGCCATCCCGGGCGTCTTCGAGCTCGAGGGCGCGTTCGCGCCGTGGGTGCTGGGCGAGGGCGCCCACGATCGGCTCGGGGCGAGCAAGGCGATCCGCTCGCAGAAGGGCTTCTCGATCCTGGCGCACCTCGGGTTCACGCGGGCGCAGATCGAGGAGGCGGAGGACACGATCGTCGGCCGCATGACCATCGAGGGCGCGCCGCACCTGCGCGAGGAGCACTACCCGGTGTTCGACTGCGCGAACCGCTGCGGCAAGCACGGCCGGCGCTTCCTCGCGGCGATGTCGCACGTGAGGATGATGGCGGCCGTGCAGCCGTTCCTGAGCGGCGCCATCTCGAAGACCGTCAACCTGCCGAACGAGGCGACGATCGAGGACGTCGAGGCGATCTACGAGCAGGGCTGGCGCCTCGGCCTCAAGGCGGTGGCGCTCTACCGCGACGGCTGCAAGGCCAGCCAGCCGCTCTCGACGTCCGCCGACAAGAAGGAGGCCCGGAGCGACGCGCCGGCCGCCGCGCCCGAGCCGCTGCTCGCGCCGATGCCGCAGACCTCGGAGATGACCCCGCAGCTCGTGCTGCCCATGGCGCCCAACACGCGCCTGTACGGCCAGCGCGCGCGACTGCCGAAGAAGCGCCGCGGCTTCACGCAGGAGGCCCGCGTCGGCGGTCACAAGATCTTCCTGCGCACCGGGGAGTACGACGACGGTCAGCTCGGCGAGATCTTCATCGACATGCACAAGGAGGGGGCCGCGTTCCGGTCGCTGATGAACTGCTTCGCGATGAGCGTCAGCATCGGCCTGCAGTACGGCGTGCCGCTGCAGACGTACGTCGATCAGTTCACCTTCACGCGCTTCGAGCCGCAGGGGCCGGTCGAGGGGCACCCGTACGTGAAGTTCGCGACGTCCATCGTCGACTTCATCTTCCGCGCGCTCGGCGTCGAGTACCTGCACCGCCACGACCTCGCCCACATCAAGCCGGAGCCCGACGCCTCGCCGATAGACCCGGGGCACACGCAGCCGGCTCCCCTGCCCTCGCGCGCTTCGCCCCCGCCGCTGCCGCCGCCGCCGGCTGCCGTGACCGACACGGCGCCGCTGCCGCACACGCGCGAGGCCACGGCCCGCAGCGCCGCCATGAGCGAGACGCTCGGGGACGGCGTCCCCGCCGGATCGCCGCTCGACGCGCAGCTCGACACCATGATGGGCGACGCGCCCGTCTGCGACGTGTGCGGGCACATCACCGTGCGCAACGGCGCCTGCTACAAGTGCCTGAACTGCGGCAACTCGATGGGGTGCTCGTGAGCGGGCGACGGACGTCGCGCGCGCCCTCGTCTGCGCGGCGGTTCTGATCGAGGGTGGCCGGGATGGGCGGGGAGCTCGAGACCGATTACCTCGTCGTGGGCGCCGGGGCC
>Ga0070738_10005837_pt1 | contig 13332 bp, 10 predicted proteins | sample Coa_R2_2_FD_66446 | JGI IMG/M metagenome (GOLD analysis project Ga0070738, IMG submission 66446) | Surface soil microbial communities from Centralia Pennsylvania, which are recovering from an underground coalmine fire - Coalmine... | ecosystem: Environmental > Terrestrial > Soil > Unclassified ... | reverse complement strand
GCCGGTCTACATTGCGGGCGAGCATTGCCACCCTGCGGGCGGAGAGGCGCGGTTCGCGGGCTGCACGCCGCTCGGCCGGCTGGGTCCGGAGGCGCTGGCCGGGTGGTACGCGCGCGCGGCACTGTTCGCGCTGCCCGCGCGCTATGAGCCGTTCGGCCTGGGCCCGCTCGAAGCGGCGCTTTCGAGCTGCGCACTGGTCCTCGGCGATATTCCGAGCTTGCGGGAGGTTTGGGGCGACGCCGCGGCCTATGTTCCGCCCGAGAACCCCGCGGCGCTCGCCGATACGCTGGGCGGGCTCATCGCCGACCCGCAGCGCCGCGAGCGGATGGCGCAGGCCGCGGCATCGCGCGCGAGAGAATACACGCCGCAGCGGATGGCCCGCGAATACGCGGCGATTTACGAGGCAGTTCAAGAAGCGAAGGCCGGCCGGAGGACGCTTTGCGCCTGATCTATTTCACCCATTCACTGATTTCGGACTGGAACCACGGCAACGCGCATTTTCTGCGCGGCGTGGCGACGGAGCTCACGCTCCAAGGCCACGAGGTGCGGATCTTCGAGCCGCGCGGCGGCTGGAGCCTGGAAAATCTGCTGCGTGAGCACGGCTCCGGAGCGATCGCCGGCTTCGAGGCCGCCTATCCACACATCCGCAGCGAGTTTTACGATCCCGCGGGCATCGATCTCGACCGCGCGCTCGAGGGTGCGGACGCAGTCCTGGTCCATGAGTGGAACCCGCACGAGCTGGTCGCGCGCATCGGCGAGCACCGCGCCCGGCACGGCTACCGCCTCTTCTTCCATGACACGCACCACCGCAGCGCCACCGCGCCGGAGTCGATGGCCGCCTATGATCTCCGCCATTATGACGGCGTACTGGCATACGGCGGCGCAATCGCGGAGATCTACCGCCGCAACGGCTGGGCGCGCGCGGTATGGGTGTGGCACGAGGCTGCGGACACACGCGTTTTTTACCCCCGCGCCGCTGCGCCCGCCGGCGATCTGGTCTGGATCGGCAACTGGGGCGACGGCGAGCGCACCGAGGAGCTACGGGAATTCCTGATCGGGCCGGTCGCGGCGCTCGGGCTCAAGGCGCGGGTCTACGGCGTGCGCTATCCGCGCGAAGCACGGGAGGAGCTGGCGCGCGCGGGCATCGAATACGCCGGCTGGCTGCCGAATTACCGCGTGCCGGACGTGTTCGCGCAGTTCCGCGCGACGGTCCACATTCCGCGGCGCCCCTACGCGCAAGCGCTCCCCGGCATTCCGACGATCCGCCCGTTCGAAGCGCTGGCCTGCGGCATCCCGCTGATCTCGGCGCCGTGGGAGGACCGCGAGGGTCTATTCCGTCCCGGCCGCGACTATCTGGTGGCGCGAGATGCCGCGGAGATGTGCGCGCATCTGCGCGCCGTGCTTTCCGATCCGGACCGGGCGCGCGCGCTGGCCGATTCCGGGTTGGAGACCGTCCGCAGCCGCCACACCTGCGCGCACCGGGCCGCGGAGCTGCTCTCGATCCTGACCGAATCCCGCGCGGAGGCCGCCTGATGCGCATCGCCTTCTTTGCTTCGAGCCTGGTGTCCGCCTATTGGAATGGCGCGGCCACCTACTACCGCGGCATCATCCGCGCCCTCGATGCCCGCGGCCACCGGACCACATTCTACGAGCCCGACGCTTATGACCGGCAGCGGCACCGCGATATCGACGATCCGCCGTGGGCCCGCGTGGTGGTTTACGCGGCCAATGAAGATGCCGCGCGGCGGGCCGTCGAATCGGCTCGCGGCGCCGACCTCATCGTGAAGGCCAGCGGGGTCGGCGTGTTCGATGAGCTGCTCGAAGCGGCGGTGCTCGATCTGCGGACGTCATCCAACCTGGTCGCATTCTGGGATGTGGACGCACCGGCGACGCTCGACCGTCTGGCGCGGAATCCCTCAGACCCGTTCGCGGCGCTGGTGCCGCGCTATGACGTCATCTTCACTTATGGCGGCGGCCAGCCTGTGATCGAGGCGTACGCGGCTCGCGGAGCGCGGCGCTGCGTGCCCATTTACAACGCGCTCGATCCGGAAACGCACTTCCCGGTCCCGCCCGATCCGCGTTTCGCCGGAGATTTGGGATTTCTCGGCAACCGCCTGCCGGACCGCGAAGCGCGGGTGGAGGAATTCTTCTTCCAAGCTGCCGCCGCGCTGCCGGGCCGGAGATTTCTGCTGGGCGGCGCGGGGTGGGAAGGCAAGCCGATGCCGCCCAACGTGCGCAGCTTCGGCCACGTCTACACGCGCGACCACAACGCGTTTCACAGTACGCCGCTGGCTGCGCTGAACATCTCGCGCGAGAGCATGGCCCGCTACGGCCATTCGCCCGCCACCCGCGTTTTTGAGGCCGCCGGGGCGGCGGCCTGCATCATTACGGACGCATGGGAGGGCATCGAGCAGTTCCTCGAACCGGGCCGCGAAATCCTGGTGGCGCAAAGCGGCGAGGAGGTCGCGCAGCTGTTGGCGGGACTGACACCGGAGGATGCACTGCGGGTCGGATGGGAGGCGTACCACCGCATCCGCGCGCAACACACTTATACGAACCGGGCCGGGCAGGTCGAGCTCGCAATCGGCGCGCGGACCTTGCACGCCGGGAGCGCCGGGCCGGCGGCAGGATGAAGGATCGACCGACCATGGACTTCGATATCGTCATTTTGGGCCTTTCCATCACCTCCTCCTGGGGAAACGGGCACGCCACGACTTACCGCAGCCTGGTCCGCGGCCTGGCGGCGCGCGGCCACCGCGTTCTTTTTCTGGAGCGCGACCAGCCCTGGTACGCCGGCAATCGCGATCAGCCGGAGCCGCCCGGCGCGGTGACGGCGCTTTACGAAAGCTTCGACGAGCTACCCGCGCGGTACGAACGCGCCGTCCGCGAAGCGGCGCTGGTGATCCTGGGCTCGTTCGTTCCGGATGGCGTGCGCGTGGGTGAATGGATCGCCGCGGTGGCCCGCGGCCGCATGGCGTTCTACGACATCGATACGCCGGTGACGCTCGACCGGTTGGCCGCCGGCGCCTGCGACTACATTTCGCCCGATCTCATTCGCCGCTTCGACTTATATCTCTCGTTCACCGGCGGCCCGACGCTTCGCTCGATCGAGAGCCGGCTCGGCGCGCGGATGGCCCGGCCGCTTTACTGCTCCGTAGATCCCGATTTATACAAGCCGATAACCGGCCTCCCTTACCGTTGGGATCTCGGATATCTCGGTACTTACAGCATCGACCGTCAGCCGGTCCTGGAATCTCTGCTGCTCGAACCGGCGCGCCGCTGGCCGGACGGCCGCTTCGCCGTGGTCGGCCCGATGTATCCCGAAGCCGTGGCATGGCCGCCGAACGTTTACCGCGATATCCACCTTTCGCCGCGCGAGCATCCCGGCTTCTATGCGGAGCAGCGTTTCACCCTCAACGTGACGCGCGCCGCGATGAAGCGCGCCGGGCACTCCCCCAGCGTGCGGCTGTTCGAAGCCGGAGCTTGCGCCGCGCCGGTCATCAGCGATTGGTGGGAAGGGCTGGACCTGCTGTTTTCGCCCGGCCGGGAGGTGCTGGTTGCCGAAGGCCCGGAGGACACGCTGCGGTTCCTCCGCGATCTGCCGGATGCCGACCGGCGCGCGATTGGGGCCTCCGCGCGCGCCCGCGTACTGGCGGCCCACACACCGGAGCAGCGCGCGATGCAATTGGAGGGCTATTTGAGAGAAGCCAATGACCACCTTTCTCCTGCTGCGCCACGGCGAGACCGACGCCATCGGAAAGAAGATCATGGGCTGGAAGCCGGGCTGGCGTCTGAATGCGAACGGCCGCCGGCAAGCGGAGCGGCTGGCGCAGCGCCTCGCAAGCCGGCCCATCCGGGCGATCTACACCAGCCCGCTGGAGCGAGCCAATGAGACCGCGCAGATCGTCGCTGCGCCGCACGCCCTCACGCCGCAAACGGAAGTTGCGTTCGGCGAGGTGAGGTTCGGCGAATGGGAGGGATTGACCATGGACGAGCTCGGCCGCATCGAGCTCTGGCATCGTTACAACCGCTTCCGCGGCGGCACGCGCCCGCCGGGCGGCGAAACGATGATCGAGGTGCAGTCGCGCGCGGTCGGCCGCCTGGAATCGCTCGCAGCCGCGCATAACGGAGAATCCGTGGCCGTGGTGAGCCACGGCGATGTGCTGCGCGGCATGCTGGCGTGGTATCTCGGCATCCCGGTCGATCTGATGCTGCGCTTTGAGATCGAGCCCGCCGGGCTCAGCATCCTGGAGCTGGCGGAGTGGGGCGCGCGGGTGATGTTGATGAACGAAACGGAAAGGTGATGAATATGTGGGGCATCATCCCGGCGGCCGGAAAAGGGACGCGCATCCAGCCGCTGGCATTTTCCAAAGAACTGCTTCCCGTCGGCGGCCGCTATGAAGGAGCGGAGCGCCGGCCGCGGGCCGTGAGCGATTACCTGATGGAGCGGATGGCGCTCGGCGGCGCCACGCGCATCTGCTTCGTGATCTCGCCGGGCAAATCGGACATCCTGGAATACTACGGCGGCTCGGCGTGGTCGGCCACGTTGTGCTATTCGGTGCAGCCGCGGCCCAGCGGCCTCTGCGACGCCATCTTTCGCGCGCTGCCGGTGATCGACCCCGAGGCGCCGGTGGTGGTCGGCCTGCCCGATACCATCTGGTTCCCGGCGGATGCGCTGCGGCAGCTTCCCGACGACCGCTTCTCGTTTCTGCTGTTCCCGGTGGACCGGCCGGAGCAATTCGACGCCGTGATGGCGGACGCGAGCGGGCGCATCGCCGAGATTCAGGTGAAGCAACCGGGCGCGGCCTCGCGCTGGATCTGGGGGGCGTTCAAAATGCCCGGCCGCACGCTGCACGCGCTGCACGATCTCTGGCGCGAGCGCGGGCAATCGGACGAGTACGTGGGCACGCTGGTCAACGCGTGGATCGCCCGCGGCGGCGCGGCCTGGGCGGTGCGCGCGGGCGCTTCCTATTTCGATGTCGGCACCATGGACGGGTACCTGGCGGCGATGCGCATGCTCAGCGAACCCGAAGCGCTCGCGGTTTCCCAGGCCGACCAGGCGCGGAGCGCGCAATCATGAGCGCCGCCGGGCCCTCCACGTTCAGCCGCCACGAGATCGAGCGCCGCGTCCGCGAGCTCGGGGAGTGGTTCCAGAATCTCGACCTGCAGGGCGTCCACACGGCGCCTCATCACTTTCTCGGCGACTACCCGAACGTCAAGTGGCGGAACTTCGCGCACGCGATCCCCGCGGACCTCTCCGGAAAGACCGTGCTCGAGGTGGGCTGTAACGCCGGTTTCTATGCGCAGGAGATGAAACGCCGCGGCGCCGCCCGGGTGGTCGCGATCGATTCGGACCCGGCATATCTCGCGCAGGCGCGGTTTGCGGCCGACGTTACCGGCGCGGATATCGAATTCCGCGAGCTCGACGTCTACGACATCGCCAGCCTGCGGGAGAAGTTCGATCTGGTGCTTTTCATGGGCGTGCTGTACCATCTGCGGCACCCGCTGCTCGCGCTCGACCTGCTGCATGAGCACGCCTGCCGGGACACGCTCGTGTTCCAGTCCTTGCTGCGCGGCAGCCGCGAAGTCGCGCCGGTCGAGCGCGACTACCCGTTCTGGCAAGCCGAACAGTTTGACCAGCCGGGTTATCCCGTGCTGCACTTCGTCGAGCACCGTTATTCGAACGATCCCACCAACTGGTGGATCCCCAATCGCGCCTGTGCCGAGGCTATGCTGCGCAGCGCGGGGTTTACGATCGCCGATCATCCGGAGGAGGAGGTTTACATTTGCCGAGTTGGATGAGGAACCGCCGAGGCGCCGAGACGCCGAGGCAAAACCGAATTTCTCTGCGCCTCTGTGTCCCGGCGGCGAATTCATTTCCTGGGGGTTTCCGTGGTTGAAGCGGTGATGCTCTGGAACGAGCCGAATAACCTCTCCCATTGGAACTTCGAAGTCGATAAGGATTGGGAGATCTACGCCCGGATGGTCAATCTGGCGGCCGATGCCGTGCGGGCCGAACGGCCCGGGCTGCGGCGCGTGCTGGGCGGCATTTCCCCGATCGACCCTGATTTCATCCGGAACATGCGCTCGCGTTGTGTGCTCAGCCATGTCGACGTGGTCGCGGTGCATGGCTTTCCGCTCGACTGGAATCACTGGACCATTCATGAGTGGCCGGAGAAGCTGCGCGAGATCCGGGCCGTTACGGATCTGCCCGTGTGGGTGTCCGAGGTTGGCGTTTCGACCTTCGGAGCCGAGGAGGTGCAGGAGTTCGGCCTGTGCCGCACCGCCGCGCTGTTGATCGGGCAGGCGGAGCGCATCCACTGGTACAGCCTGTATGACCTGCCGCGCGCCTGGCCTGCCACAACGCGCCACCGCGAAGCGGAAGGATCGGCCTATTACCGCCACTTTTACATGGGCCTGCTGCGCGAGGACGGCACGCCGAAGCTCGCGCTGCGCCGGTTCGCCGGTTACACCCCGGCTTTAGGGATTTGCCAGTGGTTCCACTTCGAAGACCACCGGCTCGACGATGCGGTGCGCTGGCTGAAGGACCTCGGCGTTCGCCACGTCCGCACCGGCCTGAGCTGGGCCGACAGTTTCCGCCCGAACGCCGAGGCATGGTTCGACCGCCAGATGCGGGCGCTCGAACCGTTCGATGTGACGCTTACCTATTGCTTCACCCCCGAACACTGCGGCGTGCTGCCGAACCACACCAGCCCTCCGAAAGATCCCCGCGAATTCGCTGAGTTTTGCGCGCGCATGACGCGGCGGTACGCGTAATTTTGCGGCCTCTGCGACACGAAATCATGGCATTCTGGAATACGACATGCCCGTCTCCCTGTTCAACCAGTCTGCTCTTGTGATCGGTGCTTCGAGCGGCATCGGCCGCGCAACCGCGGTCCTGCTCGCGCGGGAGGGCGTGCGGGTGATGGCCTCCGCCCGCCGCCTCGATCGTTTGGAAGCGCTACGCAATGAGATTTGCAGCGCCGGCCATTCCCTGGAAATCGCCGAGGCCGATGCGGCCCATCCCTCCCAGATGAACGACCTCGCCAGCCGCACGCTGGCCGCCTTCGGCAAGATCGATATCCTGGTCTACGCCACCGGCACCAACACCCCGGACCGCGCCATGTCACGCCTCACCACGGCCATCTGGGATGAGCTGATCGCCGTCAATCTCAGCGGCGCTTATTATGCGACCGCCGCCGTGCTGCCGGTGATGCGCTCGGCCGGCGCCGGCCATCTGATCTATATCTCCTCGATCTCCGGCCTGGTTCCGGATGTTTCGGGCGCAGCGTACCAGGCGTCCAAGCGCGGGATGCTCGGGCTGGCCCATGCGATTCGCGTCGAAGAGAAGGAACACGGCATCCGCACCTGCGTCGTATGCCCCGGCCTGGTGGATACCGAGATTCTCGCCAAACGGCCCGTGCCGACTCCGGCCGAAACCGTCGCCAAGGCCCTCCAGCCCGAGGATGTCGCAGAAGCCGTGCTGGCCGTCGCCAAGCTGCCGCCGCGCGCGTGCGTCCCCGAAATGCAGGTGATGCCGACGCTGCTGTAGACGGCCGCCGCCAACGCCGCCTGTATCGTTTCCACCAAAGCCTCCATCCGCGCCCTGCGCCTCCGGAGTGACAATCGGGAACATGGACAGCGCGAAATTCGTGATCTGCGGCGGCGGGATGGTCGCCGGTTACGCGGCCAAGCAGCTCGTCGAACTCGGCATGAAATCCGGCGACCTGACCATCCTCTCGGCGGATAACGCCGTGCCCTATGAACGGCCTCCGCTCTCGAAGGGATTTCTCGCGGGCAAGGAGACCGAGGAGGGCATCCGGATCAATCCCGAAGAGTTCTATCGCCAGCACGGCATCGGGATCCGGCTCGGCGGCGAAGTGACTGCCGTCGATCCGAATCGCAAGCGGGTGTCGCTCCGGGACGGCGGCGAGATCGGTTTCGAGCGCCTGATCCTGGCGACGGGCGCGCGCGTCCGGACGTTCGATCTCCCCGGAGCGCGGCTGCGCAACATCCGGTATCTACGCTCGCTCGACGATTCCAAGGCGATCCGCGAAACTGCCAGCCGCGTCCGGCACGCCGCGGTGATCGGCGGCGGGTTCATCGGGATGGAAGTGGCCTCCGTACTGGCCCAGGCGAACGTCGAGGTGACCCTCATCCTTTCCGAAGACCGCATCTGGAAGCGCTTCTTCACGCCGGAGATGTCGCAGGCTTTCGAGAACTATTTCGAGGCCCGCGGCGTGCGGTTCGTGAAACGGGCGGCGGTCCAGGCGTTCCGCGGCAAGGATGCGGTGGAGTCCGTCGAGTTTCGGGACGGAAGCGCGGTCCCGTGCGAGCTGGTGGTGGCCGGCATCGGGGTCGAGCCGGTGACCGGATATCTCGCGGGCAGCGGAATCGAAGTGGGCGACGGCGTCATGGTGAACGAGTATCTCGAGACCAATGTGCCCGGCATTCTCGCTGCCGGCGACCTGGCGAACTATCCGGACGTTCTGTTCGGCAAACGCCGGCGGGTCGAGCACTGGGACAACGCGGTGAGCCAGGGGCAGCACTGCGCCCGGAACCTGATGGGCGAGCGGGCTCCGTTCCGCCACGTTCCTTATTTCTTCTCCGACGTCTTCGATCTTTCGTACGAGTTCTGGGGCGACCCCGCGGATGTGGACCGGGTGGTCCACCGCGGCGATCTCGCGGGCGCCAGCTTCAGCGTCTGGTGGCTACGGCAAAGCCGCGTCGTCGCTGCGTTCGTCATGCGGCGGCCGGATGAAGAGCGCGAAGCGGCGCCCCGGTGGATCGAATCCGGCGAGCATGTCTCCGCGGCCAAGCTCGCCGAAGAGCACGGGCCGGTCGAGGCTGCGGTCGAACGATAACCCGCGCCGGGCAGGCTGGAAGGCTGCCGCGCCGCTGGGGACCACGGTCACGGTCGCGGTCACGTCCGGAATGTTGACGCCGCTGGCGTGGATCACGGCCGTGCCGACGCCGACCGCGCCTACCTGGATTTTGAGGATCGGCGCGGAGCTGCCGTCCCAGAAAAAGATGCCGTTCGCCTGCACCTGGACGACGTTGGGGTTGCTCGAACTCAGGTTCACGGGTAGAGAGAGCGACCACGGATTGCCGGAATTAGGGTCGAGCGGAGCGTGGGTCGTGAGCTGCAGGTTCAGCATTCCCGTGTTTCCCACGCCCGTGATTGTCAGGGACGGAGTGACCCAGACGACGGTTGCGGTGACGTTGATCACGAGCGGCGCGGCCGGCGTGTAGCCCGCGGCCGAGGCGGTGATGGCAGCGGCCCCGACGTTGATCGCATTAACGCTGGCGGTACCACTGGCCGCGCCCGCCGGGATCACGACGACCGGTGCGGCAAGCCCGGCGATCAACGGCCCGCTACTGCCGAGCTGCACCGTGAGGCCGTCGGCAGGAGCCGGTGTCGAAAGCGTGACCGTCAATTGGGCCGTGCCATTCAGGGGAACGGTCGCAGGCCCGCTCAGTGTGATGGTGCCGGGGGCCGCCACGGTTACGTTCGCCGTCGCGTCCGGCACTCCTGGAGCGCTGACGTGGATCACCGCCGTTCCGGGCGCGACGGGCGTGACCTGAAATCCGATGCTGGAAAGTCCTTCGCTCAGGAAAACGGAACCGGAACGAAGATACACGACGCCGGGATTGCTCGAGCTCACCGTGAAGGCGATCCCGCCGGCCGGCGCAGGCGTCGCGGTCGTGATCGAGAGCGTCCCCGGCGAGCTGCTGAGGACCAGCGGATTCGGCGTGACGGTGACCGCGGCGCTCCCCGCGGAGATCGTGACGGTGCTCGGACCGCTGGCGGCGTAGCCGTCGTTCACGATCAATTGCGCGACATAGGTTCCCGCCAGATCGGCGAAAAAGCTCGGCGAGGCGGTGGCCGCGCCCTGCAGCACCGCGGCGCTGCCCTGGGGCACGCTGAGCAGCGACCAGGAATACGTCAGTGGATCATGGTCCGCGTCGAAGGAGCCGCTGCCGTCGAGCGCCACGATCGCGCCAGCCGGGACGCTGCGGCTCGGGCCGGCATTCGCCACGGGCGGGGTGTTGGTGGTCGTGATCGTCACCGTGGCCGGGAGGCTGCTTTGCACGCCGTCGCTCGCGATCAACTGCGCCACGTACGTGCCGGGCTTATCCGCAACGAAGGTGACGACCGCGCCCGTGCTGCTGGAGAGCGCCGCGCTGCTGCCGGCCGGCTTCGTGAGCAACGACCAGGTGAAGTTGAGGGGCAATCCCGCGGGGTCCGTCCCCGATCCGCTAAGCGTCACGATCGAACCGTGCGCCACGGTCTGGTTCGGCCCGGGGTTCGCAGTGGGCAATTGGGTTGTGGAGCTGGTGGTGATGGTCACGGTGGCGGGATCGCTATCGATCTTGCCGTCGTTCACGATCAACTGCGCCACGTAGGTGCCGGGGAGGTCGGCCGTGAACGTCGGGTTGACGGCTCTGGGATTGCTCAGCGCCGCGAGGCTGCCCGCCGGTATAGTGACCAAGCTCCAGCGGTAGGTCAGCGGGTCGCCATCGACGTCCGTCGACCCTGCGCCGTTCAACTGTACGGTTGTACCGACGGCGACAGTCTGATTCGGTCCGGCGTTAGCCACCGGCTTGGTGTTGCCGCCTGCGACCGTTACGGTCACGGTCGAAGGGGCGCTGTCCGCTGTCCCGTCGTTGACCACCAGTTGCGCGATGTAGCTCCCGGGCTGGTCGGCCACGAAAGTCGGGGAGACCACGTGGACGTTCGAGATCACGGCGGTGCTGCCGGCAGGCTTCGCCACCAGCGACCAGGAATAGGTCAGCGGGTCGCCATCGGCATCGGAGGACAGACTGCCGTTCAGGACCACCGTGGCGCCCAGCGAGACCGTCTGGTTGGGGCCGGCATTCGCGACCGGCGGTGAATTCGCGGTGCTGACCGTGACCAGCGCCGTGTCGGAGCCCGTGCCGTTGCTCACCGTGAGCGATATGCTGTAGCTCCCCTCGGCGTCCACCACGAACGACGCGATGACGCTGTTCGAATTGGCCAGTTGCGCTCTGGAGTTCACCGGCCGCGAAACGATCGTCCAGGCGTACGTCAGCGGGCCGGCGCCAGCCGGGTTGGTCGATCCACTGCCGTTCAGGACCACCGTGGTTCCCACTGCAGCCGTCTGATTCGGGCCGGGATTGGCGACGGGATTCGCAAACGACCACGAAAGGCTGGCGAAGTCGAAAGGAACCGTCGTATCCACCAGCAGCGTGAATGTGTCGGCGCTGGTCGTCCGGCTGTTGGCCGGGACGGGCGCGAAGTGGAGTGTCCCCTGTCCGGCGACCACCTGAACTGCGGGAACCAGGCTGGTCACCGTTGCCGTCACTCCGGCCAGCGCGGCGCCGGGATTGATCAGGTCCGCCCGGTAGGTGAAATACGATTGCGTCCGCGTGTAGCGCGCCTGGCTGACCAGGCTGTAGTTCGTGATCGAGAGCCCGTTTTGTCCCCATACAGCCGGCGCTACAGCCAGCAACGCGAGAGAAGATAAATGGCGCATCATCCGATGCAAAGTAGCAACTCCGGCGGAAGTCCATCAATTGCCCGAAGGGCGTAGCGAATCGGTTTAAGCCGGAAGGCTATGCCGGAGCTGCCGCTGCGACGGCCCGTTACCTACGGCGTCGTACAATCGTCATTATCCATTCAGTCCAGGAGATCTGCATGATACGGAAGCCCTTTCTTCTCTTCGCGGCCCTCTGCGTGGCCGGCAGCCTTTTGGCTCAGGACGAACCGCCGCAAGCGCCGGCCGGCGGCGGGCGCGGCGGCCGCGGCGGCGCCGGAGCTGCGGCAGCCGAGGCCGAGCCCCAACCCTACGATCGCGTGATCACCAAGGACGCCAAGAGCACCAAAGGCGTCTTCACGGTCCATCAGATCAAAGAGCGCTACTACTACGAGATCCCCAAATCGGAGCTCGGCAAGGAATTCCTCTGGAATACCCAGATCGCCAAAAACGCCGCCGGCGTCGGTTACGGCGGCAGCCAGCTCGCGGATAAAGTCGTGCGGTGGGATCTCCGCGGCAATCGCGTGCTCCTGCGCGATGTCGATTTCAGCATCACCGCCGATCCCCGCACGCCCATCGCGGCCGCCGTCGCGGCGGCCAATAACGACGCGATCATCATGTCGTTCCCCGTGGCCGCCTTCGCCAGGGATGGCGCGCCGGTGATTGAAGTGAGCCGGCTGTTTACCTCGGACGTGCAGGAATTCAGCGCGCGGCAGCGGCTCGGTGCCACGGCGGTCGACGGTTCCCGGACGTTTATCGAGCGCATTTCTCCGTATCCCGAGAACGTCGAAAGCGAAGTCACTGTCACGTATACCCGTAGCGCGGGCGGCGCCGGAGCGGCGGGCGGCGGGCGCGGACCGGGCGGCGGCGGCCTCGGCGGCGGCCAGATGCGTCCCGGCAGCGCTACTGTGGTGCTCCATCACTCGATGGTGAAGCTCCCGGAAAAACCGATGATGCCGCGCATGTTCGATGAGCGGGTCGGCTACTTCACCACCTCGACGATGTCGTACTCGCACGACGACTATAAGGCCGAACGCGTTCGCTACATCGCGCGCTGGCGCCTCGAGAAGAAGGACCCCAACGCCGCCGTCTCCGAGCCGGTCAAGCCCATCGTTTACTACGTCGATTCCGCCACGCCCGAGAAGTGGCGCAAGTGGCTCATCAAGGGCATCGAGGACTGGAACGTGGCGTTTGAAGCCGCGGGCTTCAAGAACGCCATCCAGGGCCGCATGGCCCCCGAAAACGATCCGGACTGGAGCCCGGAAGACGTCCGGCACTCCGTGATCCGCTGGCTGCCCTCGACCGTGGAAAATGCCAGCGGCCCGCATATTTCCGACCCGCGGACGGGCGAGATCCTCAATGCGGACATCCAGTTCTATCACAACGTGATGGTGCTGGCGCGTGACTGGTATTTCACCCAGGTCGGGCCGCTCGACCCCCGCGCGCAGAAGCTGCCGCTGCCCGATGACCTCATGGGCCGCCTGCTCGAATACGTCGTGGCGCACGAGGTTGGCCACACGCTCGGCTTCCAGCACAACATGAAGGCGAGCTCGATGTACCCGTTCGAGAAGATCCGGGACAAGCAGTGGCTGCATACCATGGGCCACACGCCGTCCATCATGGATTATTCGCGGTTCAACTACGTGGCGCAGCCCGAGGATGGCATCCCCGAAGAGGACCTCATCCCGCGCATCGGCCCTTACGACATCTGGGCGACCAAATGGGGCTACACTCCGATTCCCGGCGCGAAGACCTCGGACGAGGAAAAGCCGACGCTCGATAAGTGGGCGCGCGAGCAGGACGATAAGCCGTGGCT
>Ga0070738_10005836_pt1 | contig 13335 bp, 9 predicted proteins | sample Coa_R2_2_FD_66446 | JGI IMG/M metagenome (GOLD analysis project Ga0070738, IMG submission 66446) | Surface soil microbial communities from Centralia Pennsylvania, which are recovering from an underground coalmine fire - Coalmine... | ecosystem: Environmental > Terrestrial > Soil > Unclassified ... | reverse complement strand
AGTCCCGGAGTGCACCGTCGATCGCGATGGGAGCGCGCCCTGCGGCGGATTGTCCGGCCGCGGCCGGTGCCGCAACGCGTCTTCGCCTTCGTCGACCGAGCCCGCCGGCTCGATCGTTTCTTCAAACTGGCGATCGCGGGCTTGACCCTGGGCCTGCTGGTGGTCCTCCTGGCGGCTCTGCCGGCGGGCCGCTACCTGGCCGGCTGGCTGGCCACGCACGGGCGGTGGACCGCCTACCGCATGATCGGGCTGGAGCCCGAGCGGGATGAGATCGACGCCGAGTGGCAGCGGAAACGGGACTACGACGTGGCCTCGGCCCGCGCCCAGCTTGCCGGCACCTTCGCGGCCTACGACCCGCCGCAGCAGCGGTTGCTCCGCTTCGCGGGGATGGACCCCGACCACGTCCTGCTGCGGTGGGGGAACTTCGACCGCACCGTGATGCTGCCGGCGACCGTCTTCGAACCTGACGAGTCCGGCCGGTCGTATCGGTTCCGGCCCAACACGCGGTCGATCTGGATCCGCAATTTCCCGACCAAGGGAGCGGTCAAAGCCTATTTCCAGGTCCCCGATACACCGGAAGCCGCCGAACTGGTCAAAGGGACCGGCGCTGCGATCGTCGCGGAGTCGGCCCAGACGACCAACTCCTGGGGCCTGCGCGGTCCCGAACCCAATCTCGAGGCCCCCTTCCGCGGCATCGCGCTGGGCGACTCGTACATGCAGGGTCTGTTCGTGGGCGATGACCAGACGCCGACCGAATGCCTCAAGCGCGATCTGGCGCAGCGGCTGGGCGCAGCGGTCGAGATCCTCAACACCGGCCATCTCGGTTACTCGCCCGAGCAGTATTATTACTCCCTGGTGGAATACGCCCAGCGCTTCCCGCCTCAATTCGTGGTCGTCAGCATCTTCGCCAATGATTTCGACGGCGACTGGAAGGCGGTGCTCGAGGGTCGGGGCGGCGATTGGCCGGAGGGGAAGTTCTGGCTGGGCCGGATCCGTCAGTTCTGCGCGGCCCGCGGCGTGGCCTGCCTCTTTGTCCCGGCCCCCTGGGTCAACCAGCTCGACGGGCCGCAGTTGGCCGGCTTCTATCCAGGCGCGGTCTCGAACATCCTCGAGACGACCGGATTCGAGTACCTCGATCCCATCAATGAGTTTTCCAACGCCCTGCTGGCCCTCTCGATCGACGGTCTGAAGCGGGGCGAACCGATCTCGGGCAATCCGCTGTTCAACGGCCGGATCGGGGACGGCCACTTCTCGGCGCAGGGCTGCGTGGTCTGGGCGGAGGTGGTCGGCCGCCGGCTGGGGCTGCTGGTCGACCTGCAACTGGCCAAGACCGGGCTGGCGCGGCCACTGCGGCGTCTCGGTCCGCGCGACCGATCATGGCCAGGCAGCCGCAGCGGGGCTACTCCCCGATCACCTTGACCAGCACCCGCTTCGGTCTCCGCCCGTCGAACTCGCCGTAGAAGATCTGCTCCCAGGGGCCGAAATCGAGCTTCCCCTTGGTGATCGCCACGACCACCTCGCGGCCCATGACCTGACGCTTGTGATGGGCATCGGCGTTATCCTCGCCGGTGCGGTTGTGTTTGTAACGGCTGGGTGAGGGGTCGAAGGGGGCCAGGTCCTCCAGCCACTTCTTGTAGTCCTCGTGCAGGCCGGGTTCATCATCGTTGATGAACACGCTGGCCGTGATGTGCATGGCGTTGCACAGGACCAACCCTTCTTGCACGCCGCTCTTGCGGACGATCTCCTCGACTTGCCGCGTGATGTTGAGGAAATCCATCCGGGCCGGGATATTGAAGGTCAGGTATTCGGTATGCGACTTCATCCGGGACACTTCCATCGCGGGAGAGATGCACTGCCACTTGTGTGACGACCTCGGGTCGACGTATCATACCACATGGTGGGGTTGTCCCGAGAGTGCCTCCTGACCGCCGCCCCCCGACTCATCGCCCTATCCCCAGGTCCCCGGCCGTTCCGCGGCGAAATCCACAAGGCCTCCCAAAAATGAACACAATCGATTATGTTTATAGATTCGATCCGAAGAACCCCAGCACCAAGCCCTCGCCTCCCGATGGGGACGTGGCCCGGATGAAGCTGGAGGACGGCAACCGCATGTTCGCGCGGTGGATGGCGAGCTGCCAGGGCCAAACGCTGACCGAGGATGAGGAGCCGAAGTACGTCGTCCAGTGCAACGGCCTGGAGGTGGGGATGGTCCGGAAGCAGGGAGGGATCCCCAAGCAAGCGCCGTTCGCCGTCGTCGTTGGCTGCTCCGACGCCCGGGTGCCCACCGAGATGATCTTCGGCCAGGGCTTCAACGACCTGTTCGTCATCCGCGTCGCCGGCAACGTCCTGGGGGACGTCTGCCTCGGCAGCGTCGACTTCGCCGTGGAGGCACTCAGCGAGAGCGTCAAGGTCATCGTCGTGCTCGGGCACAGCGGCTGCGGCGCGGTAACCGGGGCCGTGGACGCCTATCTGCGGCCGTTGAAATTCTGGTCGAGGTCGACTTCACCGGCGTTGCGATCGATCCTCCAGAAGATCTTCGTCTCAGTCCGCGAGGCGGCCAACGGCCTCGATGAAGTCTGGGGCCGGGAGGGGCGTCAGTCCCCCCATTTTCGTGAGGCCCTGATCGAGACGGCCGTCTGTATCAACGCCGCGCAGGCGGCCTTCGCCCTCCGCCAGGAGATCGAGACCGCGGGGCGGTGGGAGATTGACGTCTTGTATGGGGTCTACAACCTCTTCAATCACCAGGTCAGCATGCCCAACAATCCCTACGCTCCGGCGACGGACCATAACGTCCGGCTGGCCCACGCACCATCCAACCCGCGCGAGTTCCAGATCCTGGCGCGACAGATGGCGGAGATCCTCACACCGGACGGGGAGAAGCACCCGATGCCCGATGGGAACGGCTGCATCGCCGCCTCCGCCAAGGACGACGGCCAACCGCGGCGAGTGGACCCGGGCCAGTTGGCAGATGAGACCGGTCTGCACCCGGCGCAGACGACGGAGAATTGACTCTCACCGATCCACGGACAGAACTGGAATCTGGCGATCGGCCGCGGCCCGGTCCGGAGGCCGGGGGCCATGGCCGAGTTGCTGGTCCCGTTCCGCCAGGATCTGCTCGGCGGCCCGCTCCCGCGTGCTGACGCCGGGCTGGGGAAAGAACCCGCCGGCCAGGATGAGGGCCGCGAGGGTCAGGACCGCCAGTCGCTCGCGCGGTCCGATCCCCAGGAAGACAGTGGAGACGTGCCGCGCGCCGGTGAAGAGCCGTAAGTAGGCCCGCACCACCGCGATCCCATTGAGCGCGGCCACGGCGACCACGGCGATGCCCAGGGAGGGGTTGACCTTCACGGCGCTGTCCACCAGCAGCTCGGTCGAGATGAACCCCACCGTTCCGGGGAATCCCACGCTTGCCAGGCCCGTGAGCAAGAAACAGGCCGCCAGCGTCGGCGAATGCTCGTAGAGGCCGTGGAACCGCGCCAGCGAGAGCCGGCCGAACCGCGATTCGACGGCGCGGAGCGTCAGGCCGAAGCCGGCCAGCGAGAGGATCACCGAGAACCACAGGCAGAGCGACCCAGTCAGCGAGATCGCCGTGTGCAGCTCCAACCCGACCAGCACCAGCGACGCGTGGCTGAGGAACAGGAAGGCGTAGAACCGCCGCGTCTCGCGCTGGATCACGGCCATGCCGGCGGCGTAGACGGCGGTGGTCAGCGAGGCCAGCGCGAGGCTGCGCAAGGCCCAGTCCGGCGCGATCGGCAGCACGAGGCGGACCGCCGCGTACACGCCGCTGAGCGGGGCGACGTATAGCACGGCGATCCCGAAGGTGGCGTGCTCGAACCAGTCGGTCACCCAGCAATGGGCCGGCAGCGTGCCGCAGCGCACCAGGATCGCCAGCAGGAGCAGCACGGTTGCCCAGGTTGGCGGCGCCGCATCCCGCCCGCTGAGCTGGATCCCCGTCCAGCCGATCACTAGCAGCCCGAGGAACAGGCCCATGTGGAGGACATAGATCCGCGTCGACCGGCCCCGGGTCAGCAGTTCGACGGAAGGTGGCACGGTCGAGGCCGCCAGCAGCCCGATCAACACCCAGGGCTCCTTGCAGGAAAACGCGGCCAGGCCGATGGTCTCCGCGGTCAGGGACCACGTGAACGAGTACCGTCTCATCTTCATCCGCGTGGTGGCCATCACCGTCAGGAAATGGATCAACGCGACCGCCGGCACCAGCGGGGCATTCAGCTCGTCCAGCCGGAACACGCTCCGGTTGAAGAGCGCGGGCTGAACGCTCCAGCTCGCCAGCGACTCGGGTGCGACGCGAAGCTGGAAGCCCAGCCACGCCAGGACCGCGCATGCCAACGCCATCCCCGTAAACCCCAGGCCCCATTGGTGGGCGCGGATCGGGTCCCGCTGCCGGCTGACCCACAGCGAGCCGACCAGCGTCAGGAAGATTGCCAGCTCGAGCCAGGGAAGCTGGAGGATATTCATGAAAACTCCTCGATCGTTCCGAACCGAGGCTTGACCTCGTCCGACTCGCGCGACGCTCCGCCCGAGAGGAAATCGGTCCAGCGCCGTTCCAGCCGGTCGCACCACTGAAAGGCGCGGACGAACGGGGTGACGAGGTACACGGATAGGATCGCGTCCAGATAGCCCTGCTCCAGGGCCAGGCGGTACAGCCAGGAGGCGGCTCGGTCGGTCGCCAGGCGGATCCAGGGAAGCTTGGCCGGCGGGAGATGCTCCCCGATGGCATTCTCCAGGGTGTGGTAATCGTGGAGCAGGGTCGGCGCCCGCAGGAACTGGAGCGTGCGGAGGCAGGCGTGGCCCAGGAGATGGATCAAGGCGATATACCGCAAGCCCAGTCCGATCTCGGTGACGATGATCCCGACCTGGGTGAGCGAAGCGTAGGACAACACGGACTTGATATCCGTCTGCACGCTCCCGACCAGGTAGGCCAGCACGGCGGTCGCCAGCCCCAGCACCAGGACGATGCCCGCGAGGGCCGGCGAGGCACCCAGGAGCGGGCTGACCCGCAGGAGCAAGAAGGCCCCCAGGTGCACTGACAGGGCCCCGTAGAACACGGCGCTGGAGGGGGTCGGTCCCTCCATGGCACGGGGGAGCCAGCCCGAGAACGGGATCAGCGCCGACTTCCCCGCGGCCGCCACCAGCAGGAGCAATCCGACCAGGAGGGCCTGATGCGCCGAGACCAAGGCGTGCGACTCCGGCCAAGGAGTCGTGCCCAGCAGCTTGTCGAAGTCCCCGTGGCCTCGCAGGTGGTGCATCGCCACAGCCGCCAGGAGCAAGGCGGCATCCGAGACGCGGTAGTTGACCCAGACCCACAGCCCGTTCCGTGCCGGCGCGGGGCGCTCCTGGAAGAACGCGACCAAGAGCGCCGAGGAGAGCCCGACCAGCTCCCAGCCGATGAAGAGCGTCTCGATCGTCCCCGCCAGCGACGTTACCACCATGCCCAGCAGGAAGAGGGCGTAGAGGACGAAGAACCGATTGAAGCCCTGCTCGCGGTGCAGGTAGCGGCTGGCGAAGGCCCCGATCGTCCCCGAGAGCGTGAACGACAGGATCGCCATGGGCACCGACAGGCGGTCGTAGACGAACTTCACCGCGAAACGGAAGTGCGGCGGGATCGCAACCCAGTCGCCCAGGTCGATCGCCACGTGCCGCGTTCCGAGCACCAACATCGAGCCCAACACGACCACCGCCGCGAGCAGCCCGGAGACCACCGCCACCTGAACCGACCGGGCCGTCGTCTCCTCGACGAGCTTCCTGTCCAACAGCGACGAGACCCCCAGGACGACCATCAGCGCCAGGGGGGCCGCGACGACGACGACACCGAGCAGGATCAACCAGGGCGGTTCAGGGGACATCGTTTTCGCCTCGCTCCGTCGGACCTCATGGCTCGATCTGGGCGAACTCCAGGTGATCGCGCCAGCCTCGGTACCAGTCGACCGACGAGCCGGCCTTGGGGAGGACCGCGGCCTGCGGTTGATAGTCCCGGAACCGGCCCTCCTGGAAGACGCTGATCGCCTTGGTCTCGGGATCGATCACCGCCAGGGCCACCCAGCCATTGGCACAGAGACGGCGGATCCCCTCGTTTCGATCCATGATCCTCAGCATGGCCTCGGGGGTCGTCTCGATCAGGAAGAGCGATCGCATCGGCTCGTGGATCTCGACCATCTGCCAGGGCAGACCGGTTCGCAAGTCGCTCGCAGAACCGTCCATGACGCCGACCAAGGCGGCGATGTTGTGGGGCAACTTGGTCCCGCAGCCCCAGCCGGTGTTGTCGACGTAGGAGAAATAATACTCGAGGCTGATGCCGGAGCAGACGGGGAAGGCGGCCTGGAGGACGCTGGTCAAGATCGTGTGGTCGGCATCATCCTGGGTCGGGTCGTAGGAGTTGAGGAACGCCCGGCGGTCCAGGAACAGACCGCGCGTCCAGTCGCGCCGGCCGACGATCGTGATGGCGTTGGTGGCGTGTCCCCATTCCGGTCGCACCTGGGCCAGGTCTTCGGCCCGGGCTTCCACATGCTGCCGCGCCCCGGCGAAACCGAGGGTCAGGGGGGCGGAGCGGAACCGCCGGCAGCGCTCGTGCGCGTTGCGGTCGCAGGTGCGCTGGATCAGCGCGCGCACCGCCTGGAACTCCTCGCGGTGGAACCCCGGGATCAGGTCCCGGTCGAAGAACGTGACGTCCTCGCTGCTGGTATTGTGGATCCCGCCGAGGAAGTAGGTCTCCGGGGGGATCGTCAGACCCCGCAGCGCCAGCCGGTCCCGGACCCGCGGGTCATTGAGCATCTGGGCCAGGGCGCGGGCGTTGGGCCCGCCGCGGGCGCCGCCGCAGGCCCCGCAATCGTGGGCCGACTCGTGGGGGTTGTTCATGCTGGTCGACCCGTGCCCGATGATCAGCACCAAGCGGGCGAAGCGCGACGTCAGCCCGGTCTGGCGGAGGACGCTCTCGGCGATCCCGGTCATCTCTTCCAGCGTGAACCCAATGCCCCGGCCCTCGGGTCCGGCGGTCGGATCCAGCCGCTCGAGGTGCAGCCGGGTCAGGCGCGGGGACAGGACCATTCGGCCGAAGGTCTGGCGGATTCGCGCCGTCAGCCGCGGGAACAACGTGCGGGCGACCAGCGGGACCGAGGCCAGCACACCCACCGCCGCGAGCACCGCCCCATGGGTCAGCAACCGGCTCCCAGTGTGGATGCGGTGCGAGGCGATGCCCAGGGTCCGCCGCGCCCGGGCGCGCCAGCGATGATCCTCTTCCAGGCTGTCGACCACCCGCTCGACAACCCAGTGCCGGGGCCGGATCACGGCCGGGCAGAGCGGGACGAAATGCGCGTCCTCGGCCCCGCGGTAATACATGGCGATCGCGAAGAATCCCGCCGTGCCGAAGGTCTCGGCCTCCGGAGCGACCTCCTCCAGGTGGCGCCGGAACGACTCCTCGCGCTCGTCGATGCAGAAGATCGCCTGGAACCGCGGCTGACGCGGGGTGGGGGCGGGGTTGGTCGCATGCAAGGCGATCGCATCGAGCGTCTGGGTGTAGAAGCGGCGCTCGTAGGCCAGGTGGAAGATCCGCCGGCGTTCCAGGGCGGTGAACGACTCGATCTCCTCCAGGAGGGTCGCCCATTGGGCGCGGCTGAGCCGGTGCAACAGGTCGGGCGACAAGCCGACGATCTGGGCGAGCTGGAAGACCGGGAAGGCCCGCTGCTCGACGCTGGGGGGCCAGTACGCCTCCAGGCTCCGCAGCATGGCCAGGGGACCCGTAAAACCCAGCGCCCCGCGGGCAGTGTAGGCCAGCGCGAACCGATCGAGCAACAGGCGGACGGCCAGGAACTCGACCAGGCTGCCGTGCGGCACCGGGTGCAGCACGCGGTCGCCGCGGATCTCGATCTGCCGGATCATCCCGGCCCAGCCACGCAGCACCAGCAAGGTCGCCGAGAGGAACGGCTCCCACTCCGAGCGGCCGACGCCCAGTTGATCGAGCGACTCGCGGATCGAGTCCAGCGGCCCAAGCTCCCGGTCCTCCAGCCGGCCCAGTTCGCGGGCCAGCCCGCGTCGCCAGTGATCCGGCGGGCCGGCCGGCTGGCGATAGAGGGCGCAGAACGCGCGGAGGAATCCCTCGTCACGACGGGGGAGTTGCCAGTGGGTCAGCCCCTGGTCGAGGAACGCGGCGCAGAAGCGCGTCAGTAGGCCGTTGACCAACGCGTCGGCATCCTCGCCGGTCGCCTCCAGCAGCAGGTCCCGGTGTCGCACCGGAGCGTCCCGCGGCGAGCTAAATGTCGGCAGGTCCCGCACCCCATCGCAGCAGACCCGCCACAGCGCCTGGAGCGTGAATCGTTCCCAATCCCCATCGCTCCAGCTCTCGATCGTCGACTCCCCGAACCGGTCCAGCAGGTCGGCCAGGCCATCCGGCACCCCTCGATCGGCCTTGCCGCGGCGGGATGGACTCCCCGTCGTCGGCTCGTTTCCCCCGCGCAGGTCGCGGATGACCCAGCGCCGCGTCTCGGCGATCAGCCGGGCGCGGACGGCCGATGAGGCCTCTCGCCGCACCCGGCGCAGCGCGTCGACCTCCGCCACATACCAGACCAGCTCCTCGGTCGGCCCGAACCGCAAGGGGTACTGGAGCATCGCCAGGCGCAGGTCCAACCGTGTGCCGAAGCAGGGGATGGCCGCGCGCGCCCGCTCCCCCAGGTCCTGCTCGAGCACGTCCTGGAGCTCGACGAAGCGGATCCGCCCCCGCCGCAGTTCCTTCCGGTAGCGGTCCTCGGAGAGATAGGGCTGGCAGCCGTAGATCAGGGCACCCTTCTTGACCGCCTCGTGGAAGGGCAAGTCCTCGAACGCGTGCAGGGTGTTGTGATGGATGAAGACGGTGATCGGCCCCTGCGCCGGCAGGAGGTGCGCGGCCTGCTCGATCACCTCGGCCAGCTCCCGGTGATCCGGACCCGAGTCCCCCGCGCGCAGGCGGGGGCTGTCGTGGGCGATGGATGTCTTCATGAAGATCAACCGACTCGCTCGAGGTTAGGACCGCTGCGACAACGCGGATGGCAGGCTCCCCGAGCGGGCGAGCCGAGCCTCTCGCCACGCTCGCACGCGGGCCGGGCGGGCATCCCGCCGCCTGGCCGTGTCCGCGCGCCTGCGGGGGCATCTGCGGAGGGATCGGCCGAGGTTCTTTCGATCATACCGACAGGACGGGCTGGAATCGATCCTCACGCCGGCGAACTCGGCGAGGGTCCACGGCACGACATTGTCCCGTCGGAGAGGGCAGAGTACAACGCGATACCACGACCGGACCGGGCCGGGCCGATCCCGCATTCTCAGGACCGGCCCAGTCAGTCGCGACCGCCTCAGGCGATTGGGAACGACCGCCGGACGAGGTTGGCGATCACGATATCGACTGGGATGCCGATCGCCACGACCCAGCACTGGTGAAAATGGTGAAAATCACCGGCTTGGACTCGAGTCCAGTCGTGGATCGGCATGGTGAATCTCCACGGGCCGCGTCCATTTTATCCTGGGCCGACCAGCGGGTCGAGTTCGCCGCCCGGATGGCCGATCGGCTCAGGGCCGGCCTGGGGATTGAGCTCGGCCCAGGCACTCACCGGCCGTCCGCGCGGGTCGGTTCCGAGGACCTTGATGACGAGTTGGCCGGTCTGGTCGGAGATGCCCGTGAGGGGGATCGGACCGGAGGTGAGCTCACCACCAGCGGGGACCGCCGCAGTGCCGAATGCGGCGGCGACCCCGATCTGATCGAGCCGTCCGGGCCGGAAGTCGGAGGCGTGGGGATTCGGCCCTGGGGTCTGCCGCTCCCAGGAGAGGCCCGAGAGCCGGACCGCGACGCCATGGCGCTCCGCGACTCGGGCGCGGATGCCCAGTGATCCGTCGGCCGCGCGAGTCGTCTCGAGAGCCAGATCCAAACGCGGCCGATCGGCCTCCAGGGGCAGGGCCGTGACCTGGACCTGGGCCTCGGCCGGTCCCACGACCTCGATCTCGACGGCACCCGCCGCCGAGCCTTGCACCAGCACGAAGTGAGAACTCGTCCCCGCCGCCTGCCAGCACTCCGCCGGACCACCGGGGATGACCCGGCCGTACCGCGGCCCGGCCAGCTCCCATTCCCCGTAGGGAGCGCGGAGGTTCAACCCGCGGTAGCCGTCATCCCCGGCGGCCGGCCGCGCCGACATGGGGTCCATCCCGCTCCGGAACAGAGCCAGGGACCAGCGACGATACAGGTCGGCGAACCGCGACCCGGTCGCCGCCTCCAGGTTGTCGATCCCACGCCGGTCCGATCGCACCAGGGCCGGGAGCAGCCCCGGTCCGTAGCGATCGACGCACCAACGGAGGAACAAGTACGTACTCCCGCGATGGCCATGGCTCCGCAGGAGATCGGCCGCGAAGTAATCCTCGACGACCAGTTGATACCGCTCGGGACACGAGAGGAACGCGCTGACGCGATAATCGATGTTCGACGTCGCGAAGCCGTGGAAGTCCTCGGCCAGGTGGGCCATCGCCTCGTCGAGCCATCCCTCCTCCTCCAGGCAGTCGCCGGCCGTCCCCGCAGGCCGCAACCTCTTCTGGCTGGCGACGACCGCGTGCATGTACTCATGAGCGACGATGGTGCGGAGGTAAGGACCGGCCCGCAGCGCCGTGTTGAGGTACATCATGTCGCAGTGATTGCCGAAGGGAGCGGGGACGGACGAATCGAGGTCGGCCCCTTTCACGAACCCGTCGACGGCGTGCCGGCCGCCCCCGAGATGATCGAGATCGCTCGAGAGGAGAATGGTGAACCGGCCGTCGCCGTCGACGTCGCGTGCCGTGCCGAAGCAGCCGGCGGCCACGGGATGAATCCGGTCATCGAACGTGACGATCAGGTCTTCGAGGAGGTCGTCGCCGACGCGATCGGCGTCGGCGCGCGCCACGTAGACCTGCACGCGGCGTCCGACCGCCTTGAGCACGCTCCGGATGGGCGCGTAGTTGCTCGGACTGGCGAGATCACCCGGGCGCACCAGCATGTGGAACACCTGCTCGCGGGGTGGCAGCCCGTGCCCCGGCGCGCTCGGCGACGGCAGCTCCGGCGCGGCCTGGGGCGGGACCGCCGGCGGAGGGTCGCCCGCCGGTGCGGGTTCCTCGGCGCGATCGACAGGGCGGGCCGACAGTCGCAGCGGGTAAGGTCCCGAGGCGCGCGTCAGGGCCGAGACGACCACCAAGGTCTCGGACGTCGGCGCCGCGGTCGGGACCCGGAACAGGGCCCGGCCCCCATGCACGGCGACGGCCCGGGCAACCCCTGGGCTCCAGCAGGTCGCGCCCGCGCCGAGACGCCGGGGTCGCGCCCCGGCAATCCATCCCCCTGCCAGGAGCAGCAGCGCGGCGGCCACGACCCTGGCGGGCAACCGATCCGGATGGCGGAAATGGTGAGGCAGCATCCCGTACCACCGCGATCAGGCGGCCCACACACAGACTCCCACCCGTGACGGTGATCCGCCCGACACGGCAACAGCCATTCGATCGGCCCGGCCAGTTCACCGGCTTGAACCGATTGCGCCGCCAAGGCGGTGCGCACGGAGACCCCGCAGAACTTGAGGGTTTCCGGCAGCCGGGCCTCACGTGACGGCAACGTGAATCCAGGAAGATGGCGCGATCGCTCCGGCCCCCGATCCGGCGACCCACCAGATGCTCTCACGGTGCCTTCGGGTCGGTCACCACCAGGTCGATGGCCGCGAAGTGTTCGTGATCGCTGTGGGTGTTGCGGCTCTCGACGCGGACCAGGTAGGCGCCCGGGGTGTCGATCTTGAGCGTCGTCCGCAGCCCGGCCTTGCCTCCTGGCTTGAAATCCAGGTCGAAGGCGCTCTCCTGGACCACGTCGTCCTTCAACTCGGGGATTTCCTTCTGACCGGCCTTCCCTTCGCGGACGATGAAGAAATGCACGACCACGTTCTCCAACGTCTTGTGAGGATAGACGTTAGTGAACATGACCTGGATCCGGATCGACTCGTTGGTCCTGGCCTTGAGCACAGGCCTGGGGTTCTTCCCCCATTCCGGCGGGGTCTGGTCGACAAAGGCGGTGACCTGATCGCCTCGGGTGGAGACGTCGAGCTGGATCTTGGCATGCTCGGCCCGGGCCGAGGCCGCCGGTATCGCGCTCAAGACCATGACGCCAAGCAGAGTCCAGCAGCGGCGCATCGCGAGACCTCCGGATTCGGTTGACTTCAGGACCATTTCCAAGCCGATCTTCTGAAAGAAGACCCGTGGTTCCTCCCGATCATCCTATCGCCGGGTGCGCCGCGATGGGCAAGGAAATCCTGAGACCCGATTCCACCTCCCGGCGCCGGATGGTCGAATCGGCCGAGGTGCTGTCGTAAGTTGTGACCGGACATAGGATATCGACCAAGGCGCGATCGGCGGACTCCTCCTCATGATCCCCACTTGCGATCAGGTCCAGCGGACCGCCTACGAGCGCTGGCTGCGGCGCGGCCGGGTTCACGGGCAGGACCGCGAGGATTGGTATGCCGCCGAGAAGGAGCTTCGGTTCCGTCTGAACTACGAGACGATCGTGGAGTACCCGCTCGTCTCGGGTCAACGGCTGGTCCTGGGTGATGGGGCGGTCCGCGCCTGCCGCTTCTGCGAGCGGACCTCGGGTCAGGCCCGCTTCGAGGTTCCGCATCCCGTGCTGCCCGGCCTGCTGGGGAGCCGGGCGCCCCGGACCTTCGCGATCTGCGACGAATGCCAGGCGGAGTCGCGCGAGCCACTCGAGGGCGACTTCCGCAGGTTCTGGAGCGGCTTGCAAGCCGACGCCGGCGTCACCCCGGCTTCGCCCGAGCCGTGGCGCCGCCGCCGCGGCTCACTCGCCGCGTACAAGTCGCTGGTCGCCGGCGCCCTGCTTGTCTTGCCCGAGAGCGAGCTCGGTTACGTCCCGGATGCCCTGGAATGGGTGAGTCATCCCGACCCCGAGAGCGACGCCGGCCTGTTCGCCGGGGCGGCCTGTCGCGTCTATTCGGGCGACGGCCTGGGCGGGCGATCGTGGGTCAGCCTGGCGCGGCGGCTCGATGACGAGATGCCCTGGCCTTACCTGCTGTACTTCCTCGGGGCTGAGGGCCTTGTCGTGCAGGTCCACATCCCATTGTGCCTGCGCGACGAGGACCTCGACGGGCAGCTCCTCTCCATCCCCGAGCGTGTGTTTGTCGCGGGCGAGGGCCCGGATTTCCGACAGAGCGATTCCAAGGTGTGGCCGCTGGCCCTCTCCCTCCCCGTAGGCCGGTCCGCCCAGAGGGATCGCGCGATCTTCGTCAGATCTCACTAACATCGTGATCTTGCGGTCGCCGCAGATTTTCAGATTCAGAATACCCGCCTCTGTGC
>Ga0070738_10005832_pt1 | contig 13345 bp, 14 predicted proteins | sample Coa_R2_2_FD_66446 | JGI IMG/M metagenome (GOLD analysis project Ga0070738, IMG submission 66446) | Surface soil microbial communities from Centralia Pennsylvania, which are recovering from an underground coalmine fire - Coalmine... | ecosystem: Environmental > Terrestrial > Soil > Unclassified ... | reverse complement strand
GCGGGATCATGGTGAATTTATTGGCGATGATCTCAAAGCGCAGGCCCAAAACAAGGTGGCAGAGCTGAAAGCCGCGATCGCGGATTCTGCCATTACAGTAGAAGCATTTAGGCAGCGGCTGGATGCGTTGCAAGAAACACTGCTTGCGATCGGTACAGCAGTCTACCAGCGTGCCAGCGAAGTTCCTGATGATGCCGCCACAACCCAATTCAGTCCAGCAAATGGAGCATTTGATCCGGCTGAAGACTACAGCTTTGAGAATGACGCGACAGTGACAGCAGATTACGAGGCTGTAGATTAGTTAAGGTATAGGAGTGGTCGGTAGAGGGTATCGGTAATGGGTAGATTGTCCTAAGCCAAACCTCCAGACCCAGAACGCAGGCCCCCAGCTCTATAAACCCCTTTACCCCTCGAAACAGCATTCTATGGCTCGTGACTATTATGAAATCCTCGGTGTTGCTCGTGACGCCGACAAAGAGGAGATAAAGCGTGCATACCGCCGATTAGCCCGAAAGTACCATCCCGATGTCAACAAAGAAGAGGGAGCCGAAGAGCGCTTTAAAGAAATTAACCGCGCCTACGAAGTTCTCTCGGAACCAGAAACCCGCGCCCGTTATAACCAATTTGGTGAGGCTGGTGTCAATTCGGCCGCTGGGGCCGGTGGTTTTCAAGACTTTGGCGACATGGGTGGGTTTGCCGATATCTTTGAGAGCTTCTTTAGCGGGTTTGCGGGCGGTGGTGCGCCCGGTCAAGCGGGACGACGACGCAGTGGCCCTGTACGAGGCGATGACTTACGCCTGGACCTGAAGCTTGAGTTCCGTGAAGCCATTTTTGGTGGTGAGCGCGAAATTCGCATTAACCATCTGGAAACCTGCACGACGTGCAGTGGTTCAGGGGCAAAGCCAGGCACCCGTCCCCGGACATGTTCGACCTGCAATGGTGCAGGACAGGTACGCCGTGCCACACGGACTCCGTTTGGGAGTTTTACGCAAGTTTCAGTCTGTCCAACCTGTAGTGGGAGTGGACAGGTAATTGAGGATAAGTGTGATGTCTGTGGCGGCAACGGGCAGCGGCAGGAAACAAAGAAGCTGAAGATCAATATTCCAGCAGGGGTAGACAATGGCACGCGCCTGCGGGTTTCGGATGCAGGTGATGCGGGCCAGCGGGGGGGGCCAGCTGGCGACCTCTACGTTTACCTCTTCGTCAGTGAAGATCCAGAATTTCGGCGGGAAGGGATTAATGTTCTTTCAGAGCTTAAGATCAGCTACGTGCAGGCAATTCTCGGTTCTCGAGTAGAGGTCAACACGGTCGATAACGAGCCGCAGGAACTGCTGATTCCACCGGGTACACAATCAGGTCGCGTCCTGACGCTGGAAGGCAAAGGTGTGCCAAAGCTGGGGAATCCGGTCAGCCGTGGGGATCACCTGGTGACTATCTCGATCGACATTCCCACGAAGATTTCGCTTGAAGAGCGAGAGCTACTAGAGAAACTGGCAAAGCTGCGCGGCGATCGCATTGGCAAAAGCGGGATTGAGGGGTTCTTCGGTAAGGTGTTTGGCTCATGAGTCAATCGCAGGCACGTTCTGTCATCCCCGATGCCCAGCTTGATTTGCGAGGAACGCCTTGCCCCATCAACTTTGTCCGCACCAAGCTGCGTCTAGAACAGCTTCCACCAGGTTCCTTGCTGGAAGTCTGGCTTGATCCCGGCGAGCCACTGGAGCAGGTTCCCGATAGTCTGAAAATGGAAGGCTACGGCATTGAGCAGATTGAAGATCGCTCAGACTATTTTGCGATTCAAGTTCGGCGGCCAACAGACAAATGAAAAGAAGTTACCAGGAAAAGGGGCAATGGTGACTGCTGCCACCGAACAATCACGGCGATCGCCGTTCCGTCTGTCACCACAGGATGAGTACGGCGTAAGTTCTGAGCGAGATCGTGTCTCAAGACTCAAACTATGGCTCCGGTAGGGCAAGATTGGGAACCAGCGAAACCGCTTTTGGGTACTGTACTTGCAGCGCAGGCAAACTATTACCTGGTGCAACTAGACACGATCGCTCAATCGTCAACGTTGAATCCAGACATTGAAACACTGGAACACGGGGCTATCCCCCAAACGCCCTCTGACATTGAAGAGCTCCCGTTAACCGTTCCGCTGAAGCTGCTCTGTACTCGCCGATCGCGGCTGAAAAAGATTGGTCAGCGAGTGATGGTGGGCGATCGGGTTGAGATTGAGGAACCAGACTGGGCCGGCGGGCGAGGCGCAATTGCGCAGGTGTTGCCAAGGCAAGCAGAACTGGATCGTCCACCCGTCGCGAACGCAGATCAATTGCTGCTGGTGTTTGCGATCGTTGATCCCGCGTTGGATCCGCACCAACTCAGCCGATTTTTGGTCAAAGCCGAGTCTACAGGATTAAAGGTTTGTCTGTGCTTGAATAAAAGCGACCTTGCCACAGCCACTGAGTGTGCCCACTGGGGGGAACGACTGCAACAGTGGGGATATACACCGCTGCTAGTCAGTGTCCACAAATCGCTCGGCCTGGACAATTTAGAGTCCCAGTTGCGCGATCGAACGACGATTGTGTCTGGGCCATCTGGAGTCGGCAAATCCAGCTTGATTAACTACCTCATCCCACACTCTGATCTGCGGGTAGCAGACGTTTCGGGCAAACTTGGCCGTGGCCGCCATACAACCCGTCACGTCGAGCTATTTAAGCTGCCTCAAGGCGGATTGCTGGCAGACACGCCTGGATTTAACCAACCCGACCTTGACTGTGCTCCAGAAGCACTGGCGAATTACTTTCCAGAAGCCCGATGCCGATTGGCGGTTGCTCACTGTCAGTTTAGTGATTGTTTGCACAAAGATGAACCCAATTGCGTCGTTCGTGGCGACTGGGAACGGTACGAGCACTATTTAAGTTTTCTGGAGGAGGCGATCGCGCGGCAGGAAGCCCTCAATAAACTTGGCGATCGCGAATCAACGCTCAAACGGAAGGGCGATCGCGATGGACAGGCACAGTACGAACCAAAGCTGGAACCCAAAAAGTATCGTCGTGTTTCACGCCGCGTCCAGCAGCAAACTCTCCAGGGGATGCGGCATGATCTACAGGACACCTCGTTGGATAGCGAATAGCATGGAGTAGAATCGGGGCACGTCATCAGCGCTTTCGCGCGTAGCATTGCACCACCTGTCATTGGGTAAGCGATGTTGACGGATCTAACTTATAGCGTTGGTCAGCAAACTCAGGACATAGCCAGTCTCTGGATAGTCGATTCTGGGTAAGCTTGCTGATTCGTCGCCATCCTGAATATGGCTACGGCTATCAGCGCAGAGTTCGCATTGTAGAGGTGAGAAACCAACAACGCCAATGAGAAAACCCCTCGATCGATTAAAGTTTTTGCCCTGGCGATCGCTGTTCTCAGCCGCAGCACTCGCCGTGCTGGTGCTGGCACTTCCCGTTGACCTGTTGCTGCAATCAGCACTCCACTACCGCGAACAGGTGCCAACTTTAGCGAAATTTTTGCCCATTTTGCTGTCACCGCTGTTTGCGCTCATAATTGGGCTTGGCATCCCCGTTGGTCTGGGAGCACTGGCCGTTTATGGATTTGAGCGCATTGATCGCGTTAGCATCAACACCAGCAGTCTGTGGGCACTGGTGCTGTGTTTGGTGCTGGTGCGGCTAGTAGAAAGAGGGATCGTTTTTAGCGCGATCGGGGCCAGCATGGTTGAACTCGTGCTGATCGCGGTTGGGGTATTTTGGAAGGGACGCCCCTACTGGCACTCGTACAGACAATGGTAACGAGTGGTCGATCGCTAGTCAGGCATGGGTGGATCATCTGTCGGCTCAACAGCCGTTACAAGACGTTCCAGAAGGCTGGTCAGGCGATCGAGCCGCTGTAGCGATTCACGCTGGGCCTCAGTAAGCGTTTGAACAGCATCACTCAACGCAAAGATTTGATACCCCTGTTGCTGCACCTGAGTTGCTAATGCATCCATTTGTTTTGACAGATGATCGACCGTTTCTGTTGTGACCAGAATCGCCTCGCCAATCTGCTGCACAATTAACTCCAACTCGGGGCGATGTTGAACGTCCACAGCTCGTAAACTCTCACATGAAAGCAACTGTACTCAAGTCAAAGGATTTGTCGAACCACAAACTGAGACGGCAACCGCTACAGCCAGCTTAATGGCGATCCCAATCGTTTTAGGCTGAAGTCTCAAGTCTACTGTCCAACACCCTTGTCCAGCAATCTACCTGACCTGAATCCTGGCCAGGGTTGTGTTCTTGTAGTAGTACTGCAAGATTTGCTGATAGTTGATGCCGCCCTGCGCCAAATTGTAAGCACCCCACTGGCTCATGCCCAATCCATGCCCAAATCCCCGTCCAACGACCTGAAACTCGGTCGGAGCCGACTGTGCTTTGGTCTTGCTCAAATCGGATGCTGGATTGCTGACCACGGTAAACAGAGTGCTCTTTAAATTCAACGCTGATCGCAACGCTTCCCCGCTGATCGTCCGCGATCCGCGATCGCCATCGACACGCATGGCCACGATCCGGCCACACTGAGTCACCTTCTCGGGCTGAAGCGACACAATGTTGCCTACCCCTGTAATCCGCTTACTCAGTTCACGGCGAGAAAACGTTTCGGCCCATTGGGCGACGGGTGAGACTTCGGCAAAACCTTCGCGTACCGATCGCAGGTACGGCAGCGGTTGCGTCCACACATCTTCCACATTTTCAGTGCAGCCACCGGCAGACGAGTGAAACACTGCTTCAATAATCTGATTGCCGTAGATCAGAACCTGGCCCGTCGTCGCATTCACAGCAGCCTGGGTTCCCGTAGACTCATCTCTGATCCCACGATAAACCTGCCAGGCTGGTGTATCACCGAGATCGTAAATTCCATTTCCAGCCCGCTGGCGCTCATACAGAGCATAGGAACGGGCCGCAACCGCCTGGGCTTTAAGCGCTTCCTGGGGCCAATTACCGTTCATTTCCCCACCCAGAACACTGTAGAGATACTGTTCCAAATCGACATAGTTAACCGCCGTCAGCCCCTTCTTGCTGGGGACGACGAGGGTACGCCCGCGATACCAGCGATCGCCGATATACACGTATCCTCCATCGGTTGGCTCCACCCAAATTTGTCCAGACTGCCAGTGATCCAGGTTGACCAACCCTTGCTTTGGCTGCGCCAAAAACGCATTCATCGGCGCGATCTCACCGAGCGTTCGACCACTGCTATCGCGCACCAGGGCCTTCGTCGAGCTACCAACCGCAACCTGGCTCACGCCATCTTCGATCGCCACCCGTAACTCCAGTGCGGCTTGAGCAGGGCGACTAGCCGCGCTTTCGACAACAGAGAATGCTGCAAGCCAAATTAACAGGCCAAACCACCAGTGACGTCCGTTTTGCCGTGTAAACAGCTTGAACTGAGACAGCAAAAAGGGAAAGCGTTCCAATGTCATTTTCAGAAATCTCCTCACAGGTTAGAGCACTCAAAGGCGTCGGTGCAATCGCTTAATAGGACTGAGACTATTGAACCCGGATTATTGTCAACGTCGCTTAATATAAGTCAATTTGCTTTAGATAGAGTCAGCCATTGCTCGGCAAATGTTCCCCAGTGACACCAGATGTGTGATCAAAATCCCGTCGTTGAACCACCAGGCATTGCATCTTGTGTTGCGGGATATTCGTAAAGTTTTCTAAATCATCTTCACCGATTGGCCGATATTGTCAAGCTCCTATTTCCTTCGCCTGTGCCAGTATAGTTTCAGGAAGGAAACTCGATTAGGCTGCCGTTTTGCAGATTACATTTCTTGGAACCAGTTCCGGTGTGCCCACGCGATCGCGTAACGTGTCTGGCGTAGCGTTGCGCTTACCGCAACGAGCTGAATTTTGGTTGTTTGACTGTGGCGAAGGAACCCAGCACCAGCTTTTACGCAGCGACATTAAGAGTAGTCAGTTAACCCGCATTTTTGTGACCCACATGCATGGGGATCACATCTTCGGCTTGATGGGACTGCTGGCAAGCTGCGGTCTGGCAGGCAACGTTCAGCGCATTGATATCTATGGGCCACCGGATTTGGACGAGTACCTCAAAGCCTGTCGGCGGTACTCACAGACCCATTTTTCATACCCGATCAAAGTCCATACGGTGCGACCCGGTGTGATCTACGAAGACGACGAATTTACCGTCAGTTGCGGGCTGCTCAAGCATCGCGTACCAGCTTTTGGCTACCGGGTTACGGAAAAGGATCGCCCGGGCCATTTTGATGTCAAACGCGCCACAGCGCTGGGAATACCCGCAGGGCCACTGTATGGCCGGTTAAAACGCGGTGAGGTCATCACCCTACCGGATGGACGACGCGTTAACGGCGCTGATCTATGCGGGCCAATTGAAATTGGTCGAAAGCTGGCCTACTGTACCGATACCGTATTTTGTGAGACCGCGATCGATCTGGCGCAGGATGCCGACGTGCTGATTCACGAAGCCACTTTTGCCCATCAGGATGCCGACATGGCCTATCAGCGGCTACACTCAACGTCAACAATGGCTGCCCAGGTAGCACTGGCCGCCCAGGTAAGACAGCTCATCATGACCCATTTCAGCCCGCGCTATGCGCCTGGAAACACGATCGAACTCAGAGATTTGCTGGCCGAAGCCCGTGCCATTTTCCCCAACACCGAGATGGCGTCTGACTTCTGGACGTATGAGATCCCACGTGGGCAACATCCAGAACGAGTGACGGTGAGTGCTTGAGTGCGATTGCAGACCGGAACGTTTCCCTCGCTACTGATTTCAGTCAACCTACAGCCGCAGTAGCACCGATCGACGGTCAGCAATTATTACTGCACACAATCGATCGCGTTAGTCAGATTGCCTGGGATGAGACTACAGCACCCCGCTACTTTGGCTGAATCAAATAGCCACAGCGATGCTCACCATTGACCAGCCAATGAGTGCGTTCCACATGGCAATCGAGCGCAACAGCAAACATTTCCAGTTCATGCCCACAAACGCTGGGAAATGATTCGGCAATGTGGGAGATGGCGCAGTTGTATTCGGTCAAAATGAAGCGATCGCTATGCTCAACCGCCACGCCATTCGCGTCAATTGGGTAGCACTCTGCCATATAACCCTCACGACGACGTAGCGCAACCAGTTGATCAACCCGCTCTTTCAGGGAACCGTGACCAATGCGATCGCGATATTCCATCGCCTTGCGTTCCCATTGTTTGCGCAAAATCGATCCCATCTGATCAGCACCCACCGTTTCAGCTAACGTGCCCAGCAGCGAAACCGCAAAATCATCGTAGCGATCGGGGAAGCGATCACGCCCCTCCTGGCTCAGCGCGTACTGATAGTTTGGGCGGCCCATCCCTGACTGCACAATTTCGTGCACAATCAGTCCCTCTGCTTCCAGGTCTTTTAAGTGCCGTCGAATGCCTTGCGGGCTGACCTGCAAACGCTCAGCCAACTCCTGTGCCGTTGACTGCCCCTGCTTCAGCAAATGGTGCAAAATATCCTGTTTTGTAGAAGGTTGTTGAGTGGTTGTCATTCTCTTTCCAGCGGTAAGGCTGACAGCTAAAGCTTGCCGGAGCAGTGGACGGCCATAACGTTAAACGGAGCAATGTGACAGCAACTTTTAACCTCGATCGCAATGAACCTGAGCCAGTAGACCTCTGAGCCAGTGAACCTTAAGTTGTAATCTTTCGACTTTGACAACAATATTGTTGCTAAAGTACTTTACAATTGTAGTTAAGCAACATCTGTGTTGTTTTAATTATAGAATCGATCTGTCCTCTTGTCGCGCGGCCTCATGACCTCACAGACCGAATCCAACCAACCCGCTCAATCAACTGACAAAAGCCTCGAAGCAATGAGGCAGTTTTCCGTTACCTACGCCAAGCGGACAGGCACTTACTTTTGTGTCGATCCGGGAGTAACTGCCGTCGTGATTGAAGGCTTAGCAAAGCACAAAGATGATTTGGGTTCACCGCTCTGTCCATGCCGACACTATGAGGACAAGCAGGCTGAAGTCGAAGCCGCCTATTGGAACTGCCCCTGCGTACCCATGCGCGAACGCAAAGAGTGTCACTGCATGTTGTTTTTAACGCCAGACAATGACTTTGCTGGCGAGCAACAAGACATTTCTTTCAACGAGATTCGATCCGTCACCAGCCAGCAGCACGGTTAATTCCCCCGACCAGATGTTGACGTTTTCCCAAGCCCTACCGTAGCCCTGAGAACACTACCGATGAGTTCAACCGTTCAGAATTTAGTCAATCAGCCTTACAAGTACGGATTTGTGACCAACATCGAATCCGACACCATTCCGCGTGGGCTGAGCGAAGATGTGATTCGACTGATTTCGGCTAAGAAGGAAGAACCCTCCTTCATGCTGGAGTTTCGGCTGAAGGCGTATCGTCAGTGGTTGAAGATGACGGAGCCGACCTGGCAAAATGCATCGTATCCAGCGATCGACTACCAAAATATCGTCTACTACTCCGCACCCAAGGTTACTCAGAAGAAAAAGAGCCTGGAAGAAGTCGATCCCGAACTTCTGGACACCTTTGAGAAACTTGGTATTCCCCTTTCGGAGCAAAAGCGTCTGACCAACGTTGCCGTTGACGCCATCTTTGACAGTGTCTCTGTCGCCACGACCTTTAAGGAGAAGCTGGCCGAAAAGGGCGTTATCTTCTGCTCGATTTCGGAAGCGGTGCAAGAGCATCCTGAACTGGTGCAGAAGTATCTTGGCAGCGTGGTTCCCGTTGGCGACAATTTTTTCGCCGCGCTCAATTCTGCGGTCTTTAGCGATGGCTCCTTCGTGTATATTCCCAAAGGCACCCAGTGCCCAATGGAGCTTTCAACCTACTTCCGCATTAACAATGGCGATTCCGGGCAGTTTGAGCGGACGCTAATTGTAGCTGAGGAAGGCAGTTCTGTGAGCTACCTCGAGGGCTGTACGGCACCTATGTACGACACAAACCAGCTTCATGCAGCGGTGGTCGAACTGGTGGCGTTGGACAATGCTGACATCAAATACTCCACCGTGCAGAACTGGTACGCTGGCGACGCCAACGGCAAGGGCGGCATCTACAATTTTGTGACCAAGCGTGGGCTGTGTCAGGGCGTCAACTCCAAGATCTCCTGGACGCAGGTTGAAACGGGTTCTGCAATCACCTGGAAGTATCCTAGCTGTGTCCTGGTCGGTGACAATTCGGTGGGTGAGTTTTACTCAGTTGCGCTGACCAATCACCATCAGCAGGCGGATACAGGAACCAAGATGGTTCACATCGGCAAGAATACTCGCAGCACGATTATTTCCAAGGGCATCTCGGCAGGCCAGTCGAAGAATAGCTATCGCGGTCTGGTCAAGATTGGCCCGAAAGCGAACGGAGCCCGCAATTACTCCCAGTGCGACTCCATGCTGATTGGCGACAACGCCCAGGCAAACACCTTCCCCTACATCCAGGTACAGAACAATACGGGCAAAGTGGAACATGAGGCGTCTACCTCCAAGATTGGGGAAGACCAACTGTTTTACTTCAGTCAACGCGGCATTTCTGCCGAAGACGCAATCTCCATGATGATTAGCGGCTTTTGCAAGGATGTGTTTAATCAGTTACCGATGGAGTTTGCGGTCGAAGCCGATCGCCTCCTCAGCCTGAAACTCGAAGGTAGCGTTGGCTGATCCACCTGTTGGTTGTTAGTCATTAGTGGTTGGTGGCGCTAATGATGCTTAGCAACTCCATCACTCAGTACTAGTGGCGAATTTTTTAGAGGACGAGAATGATTAACGAAGGCAGTAGCGTTATCCTTTCGGTGCACAACTTAACCGCTGAAGTGGATGGCGTTCAGATTCTGAAAGGGCTGAATCTGGAAGTCAAAGCAGGTGAGGTTCACGCCATTATGGGGCCGAACGGTTCTGGGAAAAGTACTTTTTCTAAAGTGCTGGCGGGACATCCTGATTACACCGTTACAGGTGGTGAAATCAGCTTTCAGGGCAAAAATCTGCTGGAATTAGAAGCAGAAGAACGGGCACGATCCGGTGTATTTCTGGCATTCCAATACCCGATCGAAATTCCTGGCGTGAGCAATCTCGACTTCCTGCGCGTTGCCTACAATTCCAAACGGAAGCATCAGGGGTTAGAAGAACTGGATGCGTTTGATTTTGATGATCTGGTGCGGCACAAGCTGGATATCGTCAAGATGGATCCCGCGTTCCTCAGCCGTAGCCTGAATGAAGGCTTTTCGGGTGGCGAGAAGAAGCGCAACGAAATCCTGCAAATGGCGATGCTGGAACCAAAGCTCGGCATTCTGGACGAAACCGACTCCGGTCTGGATATTGATGCGCTCAAAATTGTGGCCAATGGGGTGAATCAGTTAGCGAATGCAGAGAACGCGATCGTCCTGATTACCCACTATCAGCGCCTGCTCGACTACATCACCCCTGATTATGTCCACGTCATGGAAGGTGGACGCATTCTCACCACCGGCGGCAAGGAACTCGCGCTGGAACTGGAAGAGCGTGGCTACGACTGGGTGCGTGAAGAGGAGGCCGTAGCAGCAAAATGACGATTCAATCTACTGTTTCCGATGTGGCTCCTACCCGCGGGAAGTTGAAGGTCGATCGCGCCGCCTATCTTCAGCAATTGTTGAGTCTGCGTCCGACGTTAGACGCATCAGCGTCTTTCTTGCAAGTCATTCGCGATCGTGCCGCTGCCAGAGTCAAAGCACTGGCCATTCCGTCTACCCGCGATGAAGAATGGCGCTTCACAGATCTGTCAGACCTTTTGGCAGTCAGCTTTCAAGCCAGCCGCACCGAAGCTCCAACGCTGGGATTTGACAGCATTCAGCGGTTTATCCTGCCAGAGGCGTTAAGCAGTCGTCTAGTTTTTGTCGATGGACATTACGACCCAGCGCTCTCTGCGGTGGATGATCTACCAGATGGAGTGGTTGTGACCAGTCTCGCTGGTGGGGCAGAACTGCTGAGCGATTTGCCAAACTATCTCGCACAGCAGCAGGGCTGTGAGGAAACATTCACAGCGCTTAACACTGCCAGTTTGCAGGATGGCGCACTGGTCTGGGTTCAGAAGAATCAGGCGATCGCGCCTCCCATTCAAATCCTGTTCGTCACTACAGCAACACAGCCGGCGATCAACCATCCGAGAGTACTGGTTATCGCCGAATCGGGGAGTAAACTGACGGTTGTTGAGGAGTACGTCGCGCTTTACGAAGGTAACTATTTCACCAACTCCGTAGCAGAAATCTGGCTCGCCGATAATGCCGAAGTGAACCACACTCGCATTCAGCGCGATAGTGTTGAAGCGGTTCATATTGGCAAAACCGCCGTTTCTCAGGCGCGGGACTCTCGCTACACCTGCAACGCAATCAGCGATGGCGCAAAACTTTCGCGTCACACCCTAGAGGTTTACCAGACCGGAGAGCAAACAGAAACCACGCTCAACGGATTGACCATGATTGGTGGTGAGCAGGTAGCCGATACTCATAGCTTGATCGCCTATACCAAGCCCCACGGCACCAGTCGCCAGGTGCATAAATGCATTGTGGACGATCGCGCCCACGCTGTCTTTAACGGCAAGATCTTTGTGCCAAAACTGGCTCAACTCACCGACGCTGGACAGCTCAGTAGCACCCTACTCCTGTCTGCCAAAGCCAGAGTCGATACTAAGCCGCAACTAGAAATCACCGCAGACAACGTGAAATGTAGTCATGGCGCAACGGTGAGTCAGTTGGACAGTGATGAAGTCTTCTATCTCCAGAGTCGCGGCATTAATGCCGAAAGTGCCCGCAGGTTGTTAACCTATGCCTTTGCTTACGATGTGCTGCAGGAAATTCCAGTGCCGTCGCTTCGGGATACGCTTGCCAAGTTCGTTAGAGAACATTTCTAAACTGCAATGACTTTTACTCAGGAAAAAACGCTTGCTGCCAGGGTTCGCACCGATTTTCCGATTCTGAACGAGCAGATTCATGGGAAGCCACTGGTGTACCTCGATAACGCGGCCACCTCTCAGAAGCCGATCGCGGTTTTGGATGCCCTTCGCCATTACTACGAGCACGACAACGCCAACGTGCATCGGGGTGTCCATACACTGAGCTCACGGGCAACGGATGCCTATGAAGGGGCGCGGGACAAGGTCGCCGCGTTTGTGAACGCCGCATCACGGCAGGAGATTGTCTACACCCGTAACGCCAGTGAAGCGATCAATCTGGTTGCCTATGCGTGGGGCAACGCCAATGTGCAACAGGGGGATGAAATCATCCTCTCGGTGATGGAACATCACAGTAACCTGATCCCCTGGCAACTGCTGGCGCAACGGACGGGCGCAGTGTTGAAGTTTGTCGAGCTAACCGAAACCGAAGAGTTTGATCTAGACCACTTTAAGTCGCTGCTGTCAGACAAGACGAAGCTGGTTTCGGTGGTGCATGTGTCTAACACGTTGGGCTGCATCAACCCGGTGAAGGAGATCTGTGCGCTGGCGCACCATTATGGCGCGAAGGTACTGATCGATGCCTGCCAGAGTGTGCCTCACATGCCGATCGACGTTCAAGATATGGATTGCGATTGGCTGGTGGCTTCTGGTCATAAGATGTGTGCCCCAACAGGGATTGGCTTTCTCTACGGTAAGCTGACGCTGCTGCGATCGATGCCTCCCTTCCTGGGGGGGGGCGAAATGATTGCCGACGTGTTCCTGGATCATGCCACCTACGCTGATTTGCCGCATAAATTTGAAGCAGGCACACCCGCCATTGCCGAAGCGATCGCGCTGGGTGCGGCCGTCGATTATTTAAGCGCGATCGGCATGGATGCCATCCATGCGTACGAAGAAGAGCTCACCCGCTATCTGTTCCAGCAGCTTCAACAACTCCCTGAACTGCGGCTGTACGGCCCAAAACCCAAAGCCGATGGTAGTGGGCGCGCCGCCTTGGCCGCGTTTACCGCAGGCGATGTGCATCCCCACGACCTGTCCACCATTCTGGATCAGGCTGGCGTCGCTATTCGCGCGGGTCATCACTGCACGCAGCCCCTCCATCGACATGTGGGTGCCCAGTCCACAGCACGGGCAAGCCTCTATTTCTACAACACCCGTGAAGAGATTGACGTCTTCATCGCGTCGTTGAAAGAGGCCGTGGAGTTTTTTGGCAGCATTTTCAGCTAGGATTACCAGGCCTTCATCGGATCTTTCGCGGTTTTTACGGATTCTCGCTTGCTGGAAAGTATTGTGTTATGTAACACTTGGCTTGTATTCGCTTTCGCCCCCCGAGCAAATACGGCTTTTCGCATCCAGTTCGAGTCAACCTTCTGGAAGAACCTCAG
>Ga0070738_10005829_pt1 | contig 13349 bp, 14 predicted proteins | sample Coa_R2_2_FD_66446 | JGI IMG/M metagenome (GOLD analysis project Ga0070738, IMG submission 66446) | Surface soil microbial communities from Centralia Pennsylvania, which are recovering from an underground coalmine fire - Coalmine... | ecosystem: Environmental > Terrestrial > Soil > Unclassified ... | reverse complement strand
TGCGACGGCTTGATAAATCTGCTCGGGTGCTTCGAGATCCTTGAGACGAAACGTCCCGAGCGCGCGCAGTGAGATACCGGTACCGGCAGGGTGCTGGAATTGCGCGGCCGCGGAACCCGACACGACGATCTGTCCGCCGTGCGCCGCGGCGAGCAGGCGCGCGACGCGATTGACCGCGGGACCGAAATAGTCGCCTTGCCGTTCCATCGCGTCGCCGTCGTGCACCGCCATGCGGACGTGCAGGCCTCCCACCGCCGACCAATCCTCAGAGCGCAAGCGCCGCTGCGCATCCACGGCAGCCGCGATCGCGTCCGCGGCGGAATCGAAGACGACGCAAAATGCATCGCCGAGCGCTTTAAAGACGCGGCCTCCATACGCGCGCATGGATTCCGCGATCGCCTCGTCGTGACGGTGCAGCGCCGCCGACATTGCCGCGGCGTTCGACTCCCAGCGCGCGGTGCTGCCCTCGATATCGGAGAAGAGAAAAACGGGCACGAGCGTGACTTGAAGGAGCGTCGCGCGGCCGCCTGCAATACGGCGGCCTCATGCGGAGCATTGCGGCCGATACGCTCACGCCCATTGCCGCATATCACGCTCTGGCGACGCCCGGCGCCTCGTGTTTGCTCGAAAGCGTCGAAAGCGGCGGCCGGATCTCGCGGTACTCCTTTATCGGCATCGATTATGCGGATTGCAGGTCGTTCAAAGACGACGGCCGGCTCTTTCAAAACGTGCGCGCATTCGTGCGCGGGCACGGACGCGACGCGCTCGTCGCCTTCTCGTACGACGCCGCGCGCGGCATGGCTCGTTTGCACGGGAGGGAAGCCGACCCGCCGATGCCCGCGGCCTACGTGGCTATTCCACGAACCTGGCTGACGTTCGATCACTTCACCGACCGCCTGACGATCGCGAGCGAGAGTGAGTCGGACATCGACGACTGCGTGCGGCGTCTGCTCGACGTACGCCCGGCGTTTCCGCAACCCGTGCGCGCAAGCGGGCCGATGCGCGCCTCCCTGGATCGGAACCACTACCTCAAACGTGCCGAACGCGCGCAACAGTACATCACCGACGGCGAAGTCTATCAATTGCAGCTCGGCATCCGGTTTTCTGCAGCGCTGCAGGGCAGTGCGTTCGATCTCTATCGCGCCGTCCGGTCGCGCAACCCGTCGCCGTACATGTTCTACGTGGACGCGCCCTTTGGCCAACTGCTCGGCGCCTCGCCCGAGTTTTTGGTCCGGCTCGAAGGCCGGCGCGCGCGTATCAGGCCGCTCGCCGGAACGCGGCCTCGAGGTGCGGGCGAAGAAGAAGACGCGCGCATCGCCGCCGAGCTCCTGACGAACGCAAAGGAACGCGCCGAGCACGTCATGCTCGTCGATCTGGGCCGAAACGATCTGGGCGCGGTGTGCCGTTTCGGCAGCGTCGCGGCCGCCGAACTGCTGCAGATCGAACGGTATAGCCACGTGATGCACATCGTCTCGGATCTCGCGGGCGAGCTGCGCGACGGCTGCGATGCTTTGGATCTATTTGCATCGGGTTTCCCCGCCGGCACCGTGACGGGGACGCCGAAGATCCGCGCGATGCAGCTGATCGACGAGTTGGAGCCCGTAGCGCGGGGGTTCTACGCGGGCAGCGTCGGGCGCTGGGCGGCAGGGGGCGACTTCGACTCGTGCATCACGCTGCGCAGCATCCACGTCGCAAACGGTGCGGCGTACTGGCAAGCATCGGCCGGCATCGTCGCCGACAGCGATCCGCACGCGGAGTACGAAGAAGTCTTGCACAAGACGCGAATAGTGCGCGACGTGCTGGGAATCGAAGACCTGCCGTGAAAGTGCTCTTCGTCGATAATTTCGACTCGTTCACGTACAACGTCGTGCACTTGCTCGCGTCGCAGGGCATCGACCCGGAGGTGCGCCTGAACGACGATCCGGCGCTCACGCCCGAACTGCTCGAGTCGTACGACGCCCTCGTCGTCGGTCCGGGCCCCGGCAATCCCGGCCAGACGCCCCAGGTGGTCGATCTCATTCGAGCCGCCGCGCGGCGCCGGATGCCGGTTTTTGGCGTCTGCTTCGGACTGCAGGCCATCGGCGAGGCGTTCGGTGGGCGCGTGGTGCACGCCCCCGCGCCGATGCACGGCAAGACGTCCGAAATGACGCACGAAGGCGGCGGAGTCTTCCGAGGGCTCGAGCGGCCCATCACTGCGACGCGATACCACTCGCTGTGCTTGGACGAAGCGACGCTGCCCTCCGAATTGCGCGTCGATGCGCGCAGCGAGGACGGTGTCGTTCAGGCCGTTAGTCACCGGACGCTGCCGATTACCGGCGTGCAATTTCATCCCGAGTCGGTGCTGAGCGAATGCGGGGATCGCATCGTGCGCAACGCGCTGCGGCTTGACAGCCCCGGCGCCCCGATGGTAGAGTCGCTGCAATGACGTTTTCGATGTCGAGCTATGCTTACTGGTGGTATTACGCCGCACGTGCCGTGCCGGTGAGTTAGCGCGTTTTCGAAAGTTTCCGACAACTTCTGAAGACCGCCCTTACCGGGCGGTCTTCTTTTTTTGCACGCAGGGGAAGATGACGATGTACAAGCTCGCAAGCAAAGATCGGCGCGCCGCATCGGTGGTGCGCGCCGCGGACGTCCCGTTCGGAGACGGCGGGTTCAGCATGATTGCCGGGCCGTGCGCCGTCGAGAGCCGCGCCCAAATCGAGCGGACAGCGCAGTTCGTGGCCCTCTGCGGCGCGCAGATGCTGCGCGGCGGCGCGTTTAAACCGCGCACGTCGCCGTACGCGTTCCAAGGGCTCGGGGCCGAAGGCGTGGAGCTCATCGCGCAGGCGTCGGGGGCGGCGCGCCTGCCGTGCGTCGTCGAAGCGCTCTGCGAAGCCGATCTCGACGTGCTCTCCGGCCGCGTCGCGATGATCCAGATCGGCGCACGGAACATGCAGAACTTCGCGCTGCTTCGGGCCGCGGCCAAAACGGGATTGCCGGTACTCCTCAAGCGCTCGGCCTCCGCGACGCTCGACGAGGTGCTGTACGCCGCCGAGTACATCTTGGTCGAGGGGAATCCGAACGTCGTGCTGTGCGAGCGCGGCATCCGGGGCTTCGATCCGCAGACCCGCAACGTGTTCGACCTGGCGGGCGCGTTGCGGCTCAAGGAATTGACCCACCTGCCCGTGATCGCCGACCCGAGCCACGCCACGGGGCGCGCCTCCTTGATCGAGCCGGTCGTGCTGGCCGCCGCGGCGGCCGGTTTGGACGGCGCCATCGTCGAGGTGCACCCCGACCCGCCCCAGGCGCTCTCGGACAAGGAGCAGGCCCTCGACTTTCCGGCTTTCGAGCGCCTCATGCGGCGCCTGGGCGCCCTGCTGGACACCGAGCCTAACGTTCCTCTCGCGGCCTGCCGATGATCTCTAGGACGGATCCCCATCGGGGTTCTGTCGTCGTCATATTCATCGAAAGGGGGTGAGAAGCAACATCATGACATCTCCACTAGCAGCCATCGGGGCGGCCGCCGGCCGCGCGCTCTCGGGCGCCGCGCACGGCGTCCACGGCATCGGCAAAGGCTTGGAGTTCGCCGGTCAACTCGACCAACGACTTCAGACCGCGGGCGCAGCCGCGAATCCGATGGCATTTATCGTCAACCATATCGCCGCAGACATCGCGTCGGCGGTGATGAAATCGACGGGGAATCAAAGCAACGGCACCGCGCAAAGCACTTTGCAGCGCGCGATGGCTTCGGCGCTCGCGCCTCCGGGCACGAGTCCGCCGGGCAACGGCACCCAACTTGCCGCGCTCCTTCAGCAGCAACTCTCGAACCTGGTATCGCGACTGACTGAAGGAACGGCTAACGCAGGGCAGCAGAATGAACTCTCGGGAACAGTCTTGGACGCCAACTCGGCGAGAGAAATCCCGGCCCAGCAAACGAAACTCCCGGCCGGCGCGCAGAATGCGACGCCCGACCTGGTCGCTTCGTACGTTCAATCGCTATTGAACGCCGTTTCGAATGCGGGCGGCTCGAACGCGTCACCCACGGCAGGGCCCGGCAATCCCGGACAAGCCGCTGCGACGGCGCCTCCGGCCGTGCAAGCTCAACCGCTCCCCGACATCCTCGCACGCATGCTCGTGCGCGCCGCGACCGCGGACGCGCAGCGCGGCGGTGAAGTCGTCGCCCGTGCCCTCCCGGCATCGGGTTCCACGTCGCTCACGCCGTCCACGACGCAGACGACCGCGGGGAACGCCGCGCTGTTCGATCGGCTGATTGCGATCGTCGCCGAACAGCAAACCGGCTCGCAAAGCGGTACCGGCGACGGCAAAGGCCAGTCGCAGGGTTTCGCTTCGGCACCGCAGGCACAGAATCAAAGCTCGGTATCGCAGACTGCTTTCGCGGCACAAGCCGCGGCTGCACCGGCGGCCAACGTCGCCGCGTCGCAAACGCCGGGTACGCCGCACGCGGCGGTCGATCCGAACGCGGTGATCGAGCAGCTCGTCAAGAGCCTCTCGATGCGGACGTTCGGCAGTTCCTCGGAGTTGCAGCTCCGGCTGCAGCCCGAACATTTGGGCAACGTATCGCTCAAACTCACCGTCACGGGCAACACGATCTCCGCCAACGTCATCGCGCAGAATCCGGACGTCCGCGAAGCGCTGCTCTCCAACCAGCAGCAACTCGTCCGTTCGCTCGCCGAAGCGGGTCTCTCGCTCGGAAAATTCTCCGTGGACGTTTCCGGCGGAAATACCGCCTTTACCCAACAGCAATCGCATCGGCATGCCAACTTCGGCCGAAACATCACGGCCGGCGGTTCGCTGCTCGCGAATGAAGAAACGAACTGGGAAGATCAACGCTATGGGCCGGCCGTTACCGGTTCCATATCGTTGATGTTCAACTATCTCGCTTGAGCCCGCAGGGCCAGGGCGCGATAGTTCGACCCGATACGCTGTGCAAGGCGCAGCGTAATAAGTAGGAAGGAAACCATGTCGGGAATATCAACGCTGTCCGGCGCGACGCAACAGCCGTCGACCGGAGTCTCGAACTCGACGACGCTCGCCTCGGCGTCGAACCAGGCGCTTGGAGCGCAACAGTTCCTGCAACTGCTCACGACCGAGCTGCAGAATCAGGATCCGCTTCAGCCGATGGACAACACGCAGTCGGTCGCGCAGCTCGCGCAGTTTTCCGCGCTGCAGGCGACCAACGAGTTGAACCAGTCGTTCCAGAACTTCCAATCCAACTTCGGGGTGCTGCAGTCCAGCGCGCTGATCGGCAAACAGGTCACGGTCGTCACCACGGACTCGTCGGGCAACAGCTCGAGCGTCAGCGGTACGGTGACGGGCATTCAGGTGCAGAACGGCCAGCCGTTCTTCACCATGAACGGCTCGAACGGTAAGCCGATCGTGGGCTCCAACGGCCAGCCGGAGCTGTTCGCGACCACGCAGATCACGAGCATCACGTAGCCATGGATTCGAAGGATCTCAACGCACTGGGCCGCGTTCCGGGGATCATCCCCGGGCCGGCTCCGCGTCCGTCCGGGACGCCGGTGCAGATTCCGCCGACGACCGGGCCGAGCTTCCGTTCGGTCCTCGAGCAGCAGCAGGGCACGCCGTCCGCGCTGCCGCTCAAGTTCTCGGCGCACGCGATGCAGCGTTTGCAGTCGCGTAACATCAGCCTGAGCGGGGAGGACATCGCCCGCATGAACGTCATGGCGGAAAAGGCGGCGCAAAAGGGCGCAAAGCAGTCGCTGTTCATGATGGGCAACGTCGCCATGGTCGTGAGCATCACGAACCGCACGGTTATCACCGCAGTCGATCAGGAGTCGATGAAGGAGAACGTGTTCACCAACATCGACAGCGCGGCTGTCATCAAGTAAATCGCACTCACCGCTCCGGACGATTTCATAATCGAGGAGCACGCGGCGCGGAACGATCGAAGCGCCGCAACGTTATGAAAGGTCAACAGCATGGGATTTGATTCGCTGTTTACGGGGATCTCGGGCCTGAATGCCTATCAGAGCCAGATCGACATGATCTCCAACGACATCGCCAACGTCGGAACCGTCGGCTTCAAAGGCCAGGATATGACGTTCGCCGACATGTTCTACCAGACGCAGGGCTTCGCCAGCGGTCCGAGCCAGTCGCGCGGCGGCGTCGATCCTCAAGAGATCGGCCTGGGCGTGCAGGTCAATTCGATCAGCACGAACTTCGCGCAGGGCGGCCTGCAAACCACCGGCGTGAACACCGACCTCGCCGTCAACGGCGACGGCTTCTTCATCCTGCGAAACACCGACGCGAGCGGCCAGCCGATCTACACGCGCGACGGGCACTTCCAGCTCAACTCCAACGGATTGCTCTACGATCCGGCAACGGGCTTGGCGGTGCAGGGCTACACGGCAAACGCCCAGGGTCAAGTCAATGCCGGCAGCGCGCTGGGCAACCTCACGATCCCGATCGGATTGGTTTCGCAGGCATCCGGCACCGGTTTCGGCGCCAAGGTCGGCCCGAACGCGGACAAAGTCTTCGACGTCCAGATGGGCGGAAATCTCGATCAGTCGCAGTGGCAGACCGAGGAACAAGGCATCATCAACGGCGTCGGCGCGGGCCAGGGTCAGACCGACACCATCTCGACGACGATCTACGATTCACTCGGCAATCCGCACCAGGCGTTCATCAAGTACGTTCCCGATGCTACCGGAGCGACCGCCGCGACCGTCGCAAATGCGGGCGCAGCCGACACGGGCGCGGTGACCGTCGCGCCGGGCACCCCCAACAACGACACGATTACGATTACCGCGAATGCCGCGGGAACGCAGGCGACCATCACCGACACGAACGGCTTCAATCAGACGTTCAATGCCGGCCAGCAGGTCACGGTCGGCGGCGCGAGCTTCACCCTGGCGAATCCCCTTCCCGCCAACGGTGTTGAGACCATTACGGTCGGCGCCGCCAAGACCGGCCTGCCCTCGACGGTTAATAATCCGTCCGGCAGCGCGGTCGCACCCGCCACGCGCTGGAAGGTCGAAGTGTACTTCGCCGACGGCACGATGGTGAACGGCCAATCCGCGACGTCGAACGCGCCGGCCACCATGGGCTACGCGTACTACGATCAAAACGGTCAGTTCATCAACACGTCGAGCAGCGTCGGCGTACCGGGCGCGGCCCTCACGACGAACCTGCACCAAGCGGGCCAAGCCGCGGCGGTTGCGGCCGGCGATCTGCTGGACGTGACGACGTGGGGTCAGGTCAACGGCAATCAGCCGGCGACCGGTCCGATCGGTCTGGACTTCTCGACCACGACGTCGCTTGCGAACTCGTCGACGAGCGGTACCGGGTACAGCGCCACGGTCGTGTCGCAAAACGGCTACCCCGCGGGCACGCTCTCGAACATCACGATCGGCCAGGACGGATCGATCACCGGAGCGTTCACCAACGGTCAGAATAAGACGCTCGGCCAAGTCGCACTCGCCACGTTCCAAAACGAAGACGGCCTCAACCGCGTCGGCGGCAACGGCTTCCAGGCGACTGCGAACTCGGGCGTCGCGCAGATCGGTACCGGCACCGTCGGCCGTTTCGGCGCGATCGTCGCCGGCTCGCTCGAAGAATCGAACGTTTCGCTGGCCGACGAGTTCACCAAAATGATCGTCGCGCAGCGCGCGTTCGAAGCGAACACCCGCGGCATCTCGACGGGCGACCAGAACATGCAGACGGTTCTGGCCATCCGTGCCAGCGAGAACTAACCCGCAGGCCGTTCGCTAAGGCTTGTCCCTAACGCGCACAACGACACGGAGGTCGTTCATATGGGCTGGGCGGGGAACCGCTCAGCCCGTATGTAAAATCCGAGTCCGTGATACAGTTGACGCGTTTGAACGGACAAGCATTGATGGTCAACCCGGATCTCATCGAGACCGTCGAACGGACCCCGGACATCGTGATCACGCTGGTGAGCGGGAACAAACTGATCGTCCAGGACTCTTTCGAGACCATCCAAGCGCGCATCGTCGAGTTCAAACGAAAAATTTACGGACCCGCGCCCCCCGGCGCGTAAGCCGTCCCCAGCGTTCCGACCCCGCGCAAAGGCGGCGGGGCCGGCCAAACCGGCCGTTCGCGAAGGTATCGATCCGCAGTTAAGGTTCGCTTGCCCCCGCCGATACAGTTAGGGATGGACTTCGCCACGCTGATTGGCCTCGTTATTGCCTTTGGGGCTATTTTCATTGCCGGCTGGGTTGGCCGCACGGATGCGCACGTTATCTTCGGACGCTGGGAAGCGATCGTGCTGATCGTCGGCGGCACCGTCGGTGCCACGATGACGTCCTTTCCTTTACGTACGTTTTTAAAAGGCTTCTTCGGGGGCTTTAAAACGGCTTTCACCGAGCCGGTCTATCACGAGCGCGACGTGATCGCTACGCTCGTCGCGTTTGCCGAAAAGGCGCGCCGCGAAGGCTTGCTCGCGCTCGAGAACGAGGCTGCCGCGCTTGAAGACGAATTCATGCGCAAAGGCATACAGCTCGTCATCGACGGGCGCGATACCGACGTCATCCGCAAAGTCTTGGAGACCGAAGTCAGCCACGTGCAGGAGACGGGTGCCAAGGCCGAAGCGGTCTTCACCAATTTGGGCGGGTATTCGCCCACGCTCGGCATCATCGGCACCGTGCTCGGACTCATCGGCATGCTGCGCGGATTGGCCGCGATGGGCACCAGTTCCAACATCACCGGCAGCATCGGCGTCGCCACCGCGCAAGCGTTCGTGGCGACGTTCTTCGGCATTCTCTTCGCCAACCTGCTGTGGCTGCCGATCGCGAACAAAATCAAGGAGCGCTACGGCCAATTGCTGCTGCTGCGCGAGATCATGATCGAAGGCATCCTCTCGATTCAAGCCGGCGATAATCCGCGGCTGCTCGAGGAACGGCTGCACGCGTTCATCGATCCGCAAGAGCGCGAAACGGAGATCGAAGAAGGCGGAGCAGTCGTGGAGCAGCCGAGCTACTCCACGTGAGCCAGCCGATAAAAACGGCCGCCCGCGCCGCCGAAACGAAATTCCGGAAGAAGGCCGAGGAAACGAAGGTCGAGACGGCCGGCATGATGCGCTGGCTTCTCACGTACGCCGACATGATTACGCTCATGCTCGCACTGTTCATCATCCTCTTTTCGCTCTCGACGATCAGCCGCGTCAAGTTTCAGCAGTTCGCCAGGGACGTCGCCGGCGGATTCGACAATCAGTGGGCCATCAATCAGCCGCCGAACGGCGGCGAGAACGGGCAAGAACTGCTCAACGCGAATTCCGCGATTCCGGCGATGGAACGCGATCTGCAGCGCTACGTGCGCGAAAATCATCTCGAGAATCGCATGCAGGTCCGATTGGACCATCGCGGTTTGGTGATCACGCTGCTCTCCGACAACAGCTATTACGACTCGGGCAGCGCCGATCTGCGGCCGCAGACTAAGAAAATTCTCGATGAAGTCGATGTCTTTTTAAGGAAAAACGACAACTTAATCCGGGTCGAGGGAAACACGGACGACGTGCCGATTGCCACGGCGTCCTACCCGAGCAACTGGGAACTCTCGACGGCGCGGGCAGTAAACGTGGTGCGCTACCTGGTCGAAGCCGACCGTCTGAACCCCACGCGCATCTCCGCAGCCGGATATGGACAGTATCGTCCACGGACGGACAACAGCACGGCCGAGAGGCGGTCGGAGAACCGCCGAGTCGACATCGTGCTGCTCAATGCCAACCTCTCCCGAGCTGAAAAGGGGCAGTAGTCCGTCATGTCGAGTCTGTCGCAAGAAGAAATCGATGCGCTCGTAAATCAGCTCGCCGCCGAAACGGCGGTGCGCGACGCGGCCATCGAAGACAAGAGAATTAAATCGTTCGACTTCCGCTTCAACAAGCGGCTGGAGAAGTTTTCCAACAACCAGCTGCAGACGCTGCGAACGCTTCACGAGAACTTCACGCGTCTGCTGAACAACTCGCTTTCCGTGTACCTTCGCACCCGCGTGGAAGCGAGCATCGTCTCGATCGAACAGATCAGCTACGGCGACTTCATCGCCTCGATCGGCATTCCGTCCATCCTGTCGATCTTCTCGATGGATCCGCTGCCGGGCAGCGGCATCGTGCAGGTCGACTTGAATCTGGTCTTCTCGATCATCGACCGGCTGCTCGGCGGACCGGGATGGTTCCCGCAGAAGCTGCGCGACCTCACCGACATCGAGCGCACCCTCATGCAGCGCTTCATGGCGCGGATGCTCAATAGCTACCGCGAGTCGTGGAACTATCTGCTCACGCTCTCGCTCAAAATCGAGGCGCTCGACTCGAACCCGCAGTTCATACCGCGCATCATCCCGCTCGACCAAATCGTCGCTTACGTCTCGATGGAATTGAAGGTCGGCGACATGTCGGGCGTGATGAACTTCTGCCTGCCGTACCTGGTGCTGCAATCGATCAGCACGCAGCTGACCGACTTCCAATGGTCGCCGAGCCTGGTTGCCGGGCGCGGCGTGACGGAAGAAGATCTGCAGCAGCTCGCGCGCAACGTCGAGCGCGCCGAAGTCGACGTCGAGGTCGAGCTGGGCAAGACGATGGTCTCCCTGCGCGAGCTGGTCGCGCTCCAGGCGGGCGACGTCATCCTCTTCGACAAGCCGACCGATGCGCCGCTGGTCGCGCGCATCAACGAACGCGACAAATTCCACGTCTACCCTGGCGTGCACCGGGACCGCATCTCCGTGCAGATCGCCGACTTCATCGATAACGAGGATCGCTAGGCGAAAATGGGCGACATTCAACATCTTACCGATGCCATGCTCGAGGCGGCCGCCAACGTTCTAGGCCGTCTCGTCGAACAACCCGTGGCCGCCACCGGCACGGTCCGTCACGATCACGAAGGTTCGATTCGGATCGACGACGAGACGCTGGTGACCAGCGCCCACATCCCGTCCCTCGGCGTGCAAATCACCGTCCGCTTCGCGTCCGCGGACATCGAGCAGATCGTGCATCTGATGCTCGGCGGCGAGCAATCGCCCGAAATGGGCGCCATGCAGCGGTCGATCGTCTCGGAAACGGTTTCGCAGATCGCCGGTGCGATGGCGGAAGAACTGGCCAAGGGTCTTGGGATCGATTGGTCCGGAATCCGCGCCGAACTGTGCACCGACGCGACGAATCTGCCTGCGCCGCCGTTCGCGTCATACGAGGGAACGGTTCAGGTCGGCGTGAGCGTCGCGCCCGTTATCACCATCGACTTCGACGGCATCGCGCTCTCGAAGATCGGCGGCCCGGAACCGGCGCCCGTCGCCGAGCCGGTCAAGAGCGCTGCGCGCGTTCCGGCACCGGCGGCCGCAGCGGTCGCGTTTGCGCCGATGACGCCGACGCCCGCGCGTTCCATACCGGGACAAGCGAATCTGGATCTGGTCCACGACGTGCCGCTGCAAATCTGCGCGGTTCTGGGCAAGACGGCCCTGACGCTGCGCGACGTCGTCGCGATGCAGTCGGGCAGCGTCTTCGAACTGGATAAGCAGTCGACCGACCCGATCGATCTCTACGTGAACAATATTTTGATCGCGCGCGGTGAAGTCGTCGTCGTCGACGATAAATTCGCCGTCAAGATCAGCGAACTCAACCCCACCGTCGAGTAGATCGCGCGTATGGGATTCATCGGCCAGTACATCCTGGCTCTGTTCGTCGTGGCCCTCATGCTCTTCGGCCTGTACACCGTCGTGCGCACGCTGGGACGCGGCCGGCTGGTCGCGTCGACCGACAAGCGTCTGGTAACCGTCGTCGAGTCGACGTTCCTCGCGCAGAATACGACGCTGCACGTGGTCAAGGCGGGCGACCGTTACTACATGCTCGGCGGAGGCGCCGGCCACGTCAACACGCTGGCCGAACTGCCGCCCGAGCAAGTCGAGCCGTGGCTGCGCGAACAGCGCTCGCTGTTTACCGCGCAGACGCAGACCCTTACCGGCTTTTTGCGCCAACTTCGAAAGCCGCAAGCGTAGATGGCCGCATTCTTCAAACGCCTGTGGTCGCGCCATCAGGCCTTCTTGGTCGTCAGCGCGGTCTCAATCTTGTGCTTGTGGGTGATTCCGGCCGTCGCGCAGGCGCAGAGCGCCCCCGCCGGTCCCACGGTGCCGATCCCGCAGTTCAACATCGGCGTCGGCCAGGCCAAGAACCCCCACGACGTTGCCAGCGCCCTGCAGATCCTGCTGCTCCTAACGGTTTTGGCGCTCGCGCCGACGCTGCTCGTCCTGGTGACGTCGTTCACGCGCGTCATCGTCGTGCTCTCGTTCGTGCGCACCGCGCTCGGGACGCAGCAGGTCCCGCCCAATCAGGTCCTCGTCGGCCTGGCGCTGTTCCTCACGTTCTTCATCATGGCGCCGGTCGTTAAGGACGTGAACCAGAACGCGCTGCAGCCCTACCTGAAAAACCAAATCTCGCAGACCTCAGCCCTCGACCGTGCCTCGCAGCCGCTGCGCAAGTTCATGTTCAAGCAGACGCGCGAGAAAGACCTCGAGCTGTTCTACTCGCTCTCGAACGAGCCGCGCCCGCAAGCGCAGAGCGACGTCCCGACCTACATCTTGATCCCGGCTTTCGTCATCTCCGAACTGAAAACGGCGTTCGAGATCGGCTTTGCGATCTACGTCCCGTTCATCGTCATCGACATGGTCGTCGCCAGCATCCTGCTCTCCATGGGCATGATGATGATCCCGCCCGTCATCATCTCGCTCCCGTTCAAGATCCTCATCTTCTTGCTCGTCGACGGATGGAACTTGACGGTGAACGCGATCTTCCAGAGCTACAAATGACGACCGCGTGTGTCAGTAAGTCGCGCCGGCGAGCATTGTGCCGGACGACCGCATGTGCTTGTAATTCGTGCCGGCGGACGTTGTGCCGGGCGACCGCATGTGCTTGTAATTCGCGTCGGCGGGCATTGTGCCGGACGACCGCTGGTAGAAATTCCCTCCATGGAATTTCTACCGCTACTGTGCATTTCGGCGAAAACGAAGTTTTGAAGAAAACATCCTGTTTTGCGCCGAAATGTCACAGTTCGTCCGGCACAGCGCCCGCCGACGCGCTTTACAAGGCCGTGCGAGCCGCCGGCTCAACGAGTGCTGTGGTATCCACGAACGTAGCAGTCACTGGCTCAACGCTCACTGCAACACCCTTCAAGGTCGGACGAGTCGCCGGTTCGGCGCACACACCCGTGGCTTATTTTCTATCACCCTCGGCAAGCGTGTCTTTCACCTCTTGGCCGCAGCTTAATGTAGCTGCCATGCCGGTCGGTGTTGAGTCCTTTGAGAAAGTGTCGTATTTAGGTGCAGCTGGAAGCGGTGCGTGCGGTAATTGGGGTCTGGAAGATCGCGTTCGGAATGGGGATGGGCATTCTCAA
>Ga0070738_10005827_pt1 | contig 13359 bp, 7 predicted proteins | sample Coa_R2_2_FD_66446 | JGI IMG/M metagenome (GOLD analysis project Ga0070738, IMG submission 66446) | Surface soil microbial communities from Centralia Pennsylvania, which are recovering from an underground coalmine fire - Coalmine... | ecosystem: Environmental > Terrestrial > Soil > Unclassified ... | reverse complement strand
GCGTCCGACGGCCTGTCCCTCGGCGGCACTCTCGCCTCGGGCTACACGGAGACCTTCACCCGCGACCACCTCCCTCCGGGCGGCGGAGGCGTCACCGTCGCCTACGAGGTCGCGGGCGGCTCGATCAAGGGAACCTGGAAGAGCGGGGCCACGGACGAGGGCAAGCGCACCGTCACGACCGAGGAGAAGCGGCCCAGCGCCGAGACCCTCGGCAAGGCGAAGGTCTGGCCCGATCCCGTCCCGGCGCGCCTCCGCGCTCACCGGGACACGCACGTGACTCCCCTCGACAAGAACGCTCCTCCGGCCGGGCTCGACGTGCGGGTCGGGACGGCGCTCCTCGTCGTGGGCTGGGACTTCGCGACGAAGATCTGGACCGTCAAGCTCGACCGCTGGAAGGGAACGGTCCCCGAGAAGGACCTCGAGTTCTACACGAGCTTCAAGAAGGTGGACGCTCCGATCTTCCTCCCCGGGAAGCTCCCGAAGCCGACCGACATGGTCCAGGGAGGCGTCGGCGACTGCTACTTCGACGCGGCCCTCATGGCGATCGCGCGCGTGAACCCGCGCGCGATCCAGGACATGTTCCACGACCACAAGGACGGCACCGTCTCGGTCCGCTTCTACTCGAAGGAGGAGGACCGGTTCACGCAGCACTGGGTGCGGATCAAGACGACGGTGTTCGTCGGCACCGATGGCAAGTCCCGCTACGCCATGGGCGCCGAGGGTCAGCTCTGGCCCGCCCTCGCCGAGAAGGCGTGGGCGATCTTCCACGGCGGCGGCTACTACGGAAGGATCGAGGGCGGCTGGTCGGGCACCGTCTTCGAGGCCGTCCTCGGGAGACGCTCGCGCTTCGTGAGCACGTTCCTCCCGCTCCCGGTCGAGGTGAACGACCTCCAGCTCCACGAGCTCGCGCCCGGCCTCTCGGCCGAGGACCGGAAGGCGATCGCCGCTTACAGACGCTCGCGCGGGTGGGCCGACGAGAAGGCCTCGCTCAAGCTCATGGGCGACGGCTGGCGCCGCGAGGCCCTCTACGTCGATCAGCACCTCTCGAAGCTCGTCGCGGCGGGCCTGTCGGAGAACGGCAAGACGACCCTCAAGGCGGCCTGGGAGAAGCGCCTCGACGGCCCTCTCGGCTCGGGCCGCTACACGCAGGAGACGCTCGACGTCTCGAACGGCTGGTTCACCGCGATCAAGGAGAGCCGCGCCGTGGCTCTCGGCACCTGGTGCTGGGGGCAGATGGGCGACACGAAGATGGTCGCCGGGCTCGTCTCGGGGCACGCCTACATGGGAGCCGACGTCTTCCAGGACCGGGACGCTCCTCATCTGAGATGGATCAAGATCGCGAACCCCTGGCACACGTTCGGCCGCATGTACGACCGGAAGGCCGGCGGCTTCGTGCCCGTCGCCGATCGGAACCCGAGGGACGCCGGGATCTCGGTCCTCGAGCTCTCCGACGTCATGAAGCACTACGAGGCGATCGCCTGGGTGGAGCGCTAGCTCTCCCTCCCCCCGCGAAGCGGGGGGAGGGTCGGGGTGGGGGGCCGCCTTCTCACGGCATCTTCGGGTTCTCGAGCTCCGGCGGGATCGGCTCCTTCAAGTCGGTGAAGCGCTGGAGGAGATCCCAGGGGATCCAGAGTTCCTTGTCCTTCTCGCGCGCCTTGAGGAGAGACGCCTTGGCCGCCTCCATCTCCTCGGCGAGCCTCGCCTGATCCTTCTTGCTCTGGGCAGCGAGCGAGTAGCGGATGTGGAGGAACGCCTCGCCGAGCTCGAGCCAGGGCTCGCCGTCGCGGGCCGACGCCACCTTCAAGCGGTCGAGGGCGATCGCGGTCGCCGCCTCGGAGCGCAGGGCGACGCGGGCGAGGTAGTAGGAGTAGCGGCCCGTCTCGGGCGCGAGCTCGGCGTACTTCTTGTCGAGTCCCAGGTAACGCTCGCGCCACTCCGGCTTATCGACGGTCGCCGGGTCTATGTCGCGCGTCAGCTCGGCGTAGTCGCCGAAGAAGACGGTCTCCTGGTCGAGCGCGCCCTCGAGCTCGAGGGCGCGGCGCGCCGAGTTGCTCACCGCCGCTTTCAGATCCGGGTTCAGCTGGAGCGAGATGAGCTTCGTGACGAGCGTGTAGGCCGAGAGCCGCTCGAGCTCCGGGCTCGTCGGCGCGGCGCGCGTCGCCGTCGCGAGGAGCTCGCGCACTTTCCTTATGTCCCCGTTCAGGAGGAGGGGAGCGATCCGGGCGTAGTCGGCGAGCGGGCCCTTCTCGCGCCCGAGCTTCGACCAGAGCGCGAAGGCCTGACCGACGTGGCCCTTCCTGAAGTGGCGCTCGGCCTCGAGGTAGTCGAGCTCGACGACCCTGGCGCCCGGGTTCGCGCGGGCGTGCTCGATCGCCTCGCGCGCGCGCTCGAGGCGGTCGAGGCCGAGGAGCCAGCGCGCCTGGAGGGCGGCGAGGGCGCCGTCCTGGGGCGCGAGGAGACGGGCGAGCTTGAACCACATGTCGGGGTCGGGGCCGCCCTCGGCGGCGGCGAGGAGAGCGTTCCTCACGGCGGCGCGCGCGACGGGATCGACGCGCCCCGAGAGGGCCTCGATCCGCTCCTGGCCCTCGCGGCGGATCTCGTAGCGCGCGACGCCGCGGAGGCCCCGGCCGAGCTCGTCGAGGACGCGGTCCGAGAGCGGCGGCGGCTTCTCGCTCGGGTCGACCTCGTCCTGGAGGAAGCGGGCGAGGAAGCCCAGCGTCGCCGCCTCGGGATCGTCGCGGAGGACGGGCATCGTGTCGAGCGCGGACCTCGCCTTCCGCGGGTCGGAGCGGAGGAGCGCGACCCAGGCGCGCTCGATGAACGCGCGAGAGTCCGGCGGCTCGGGGGCAGTGAGCTCGAAGGCGCGGTCGAGCGCCGCCTCGTCGAGCGGAGCGCCCGAGGCGCGCGCGGCGCGGGCCCGGAGGAGCCAGGCGTCGGGCTCGGTCGGATCCGCCTCGACGGCGGCGCGCGCCGTCTCCAGGGCGAGGTTGGCGTCACCGTGAGCCAGAGCCGCCAGCGCGACGACACGGAGCGCGAGGGAGCTCTCCGGCCTCTCGGCGAGCGCGGCGCGCGCGGCGTCGAGCGCGTCCCCGGCGCCCTCGAGCGTCTTCGCGAGGGCGCGGGCGAGCGTGTCCTTCGCCGCGAGCGGGGCGAGGAGGGTCGCCGCCGGCCCGACTCTCCCCAGCTTCGCCTCGGCGAGAGCGGCGACGAAGGTCGCGCTCGCGACGAGAGCAGGCTCCCCGCGGATGTGCGAGGCGGTCGCGAGGGCCTCCTCGTAGCGCCCGCTCCTCAGGAGGAGCTCGGCGAAGCGAGCCTCGAGCGCGGGCGGGATCTCGCGGCCGCGCACGACCTCGCGGACGCGCGCGAGCGGCTCTCTCGCGTCGAGCGCGCGCTCCACGTCGTCGAAGCCCGCGACCTTCGTCGGGGCCTTCTCGCGCCCGAGCCACTCCCAGCCGAACGCTCCGAGCGCGGCGCCGAGGAGGAGGGCCGGGAGGACGAGAGCGCGCGCCCTCACGTGACGGCGCGTCCGCCTCATGGCGCGCGTGACCGCGTTCTCCGAGGGCGCCTCGATCGCTTCGCCCCGGGCGAACCGCTCGAGGTCCTTCGCGAAGTCGGCCGCCGTCGCGTAGCGATCGTCGGGCTCGCGGCTCATGGCCTTCATGACGATCGCGTCGAGCTCGCCCGGCACTCCCTTCACGTGCTCGCTCGGCGGCACGAGCTCCGCCGTGAGGACGAACGTCGCGAGCATGGCCGCCGTCTTCGCTTCGAAGGGTCTCCGGCGGGTGAGAGCCTCGTAGAGGATCACGCCGAGCGCGTAGACGTCGGCGCGCCCGTCGATCGCGGTGTCGCCCGAGAACTGCTCGGGCGCCATGTAGTAAGGAGTGCCGAGGACGTCGCCCGTCCTCGTGACGCGCTTGTCGCGCACGTCGCGGGCGAGCCCGAAGTCGGCGATCTTCGGGGCGCCGGTCGCCGCCTCGAGGATCACGTTCGCGGGCTTCAAGTCGCGGTGGACGATCCCGCGCTCGTGCGCGAACGAGGCCGCCTCGGCGAGGCGCGCGACGAGGCTCGCCGCGTCGGCGGGCGGGAGCGGCGCCTTCTTCGAGAGATGCTCCTGGAGCGTCGCGCCCTCGACGAGCTCCATGACGTAGTAGTGGATCCCCTTCTCCTCGCCCACGTCGACGACGGAGACGAGCCCCGGGTGCTGGAGCCGCGCCGCGACCTGGGCCTCGCGCTTGAAGCGCTCGAGGGCGACCTTGTCCTCGAAGACCGTGAGGACCTTGACCGCGAAGTCGCGGTCGAGCCCCTTCTTGCGGGCCCGGAAGACGACGCCCGCCGCGCCCTTGCCGAGAGGCTCGACGAGCTCGTAGGGGCCGATGCGCTTCCGCGCGACCGGCTCCTCGAGCGAGTCGTCGAGCGCGCTCCGACAGCGCGGACAGGTGAAGCTCGGGAGACGGGCGAGCGCGCCGTAGCTCAGCTCCTCCTCGCAGCGCCGGCAGCGGAAGCGCGCCGCGGCGAGCTCCTCGACGATCGCGTCGATCGCCTCGGGCTCGAGCCCGAGCCGCGCGAGGGCCTCGATCGCCCGCTCGGCGTCGCCCTCGAGGGCGCGCGCTCGCCGGAACCGGGTCTCGTCGAGGAGCTTCCGGCGCCGCGCGAGGGAGAGGATCGCCTCGCCTTGTGCGTTCAAGCCACGAGAGCTTGGCGCCGGCTCGTCGCCTGGACAAGGCAAGACCGCTCACGGCTCTCTCCCTCCTCCTGGCACTCTCCCGTCCCGCGTCTATTCTCTTCCAGGAAACCCGGGTCCGACGAGGCGGCACTTCATGCAGAGCGAGTTTCATCTCGACACGGAGCTCCTCGGGCTCCAGCACGACCTCCTCGCTCATCTCGCGGATCACGGGATCGTCTGGTTCGAAGACTTCTCCCGCGTCGAGGCCGATCTGGGGAACGGGGAGCTCAAGATCTACCTCTCCTGCCCGTACCAGAAGGTGCACCGCGCCGTGAGCGAGTTCGCCGACGCGAACGGCTTCCCGCGCGTCTTCTACTGCGCCGAGAAGGGCTCCGTCTACCTCCGTCGCCGCTGAGGCCCGGCTCGATGTTCGGGGGGCTGCGCCCCCCGAAGTCCCCCCCTTGCGGCACTGTCTGCAAACTCGGCTTCCGCGAACGGCCTCCAGCCGAGTTTCCAGACAGTGCCTACTGCGTCACCTGCGCCGCGAGGGCGAGGATCCCAGGGCAGAGCGCCTCGGCGCTGGCTCCCTTGTCGAGCTGGGCGCGGATCGCCTTGATCGAGTCCGAGTCGCCCCGCTCGCGGGCGGCATCGTCGAGGAAGGCGCCCGCCTTGTCGCGGTGGCCTGCCTCGAGAGCGAGCGCGGCCCGGTGGAGCGCGACCCGCCGCGGCTCGTCCCAGTCGGCGTGGCCGATGACGGCCCACATGGCGTCGATCTCGTCGAGGCTCTTGTGGGCCTTCCGCATGAGCTCCTCGGCGTGGACGGCGTTCTGGACGCGCTCGTACTGCAGGAAGAGCCCGTCCCTCAGCATCATCACGATGTCCTCGATCGCGTGGTCCAGGTCGCCGAGACCCTCGTGGCAGCGCGAGCGGTAGAGGGCGACCTGGGCGACCTGGCGGTCCTTCTCGGCCACGTCGGCCCAGGCGAGGCCCTCCTCCCAGCGCTCGGAATCCGTGCACCACTTCGCCAGATCCGTGACGATCTTGCCGCGCAGGTTCATCTCGTCCACGTGGGCGTCGGTGAGCTTCTGGAAGGCGGCGGCCGCCGTCGTGATCGCGCCCCTGCGGTCCTTCTCGTTCCGCTCCTGCTGCTCGGCGACCTCGAAGAGGTACTCGACCTCGTCCTTCGCGCTGGCGGCGAGGGGCCTGGCGTGGTCGAGCGCCTCGCGGGTCCTCGCCCGGCTCTCGGCGTGGATCTGGAAGCGACGGGTGTGGGCGAGGCCGATCCACGCCGCAAACGAGCTCGGGTCGGCCTTCACGGCCATCTCGTAGCAGGCGAGGCGGAGGTCGCTCCCCTCCTGGCGCAGCGAGGCCCAGGTGACGATCACCTTCGCGAGCTCCGGCGAGCGCTCGTCGGGAGCCGCCAGGGCGGCGCAGTCCGAGAGGGTCGCGCCCTCGAGGACCTTGGGAGCCGCCTGGTCGGCCGTGACCATCACGTCCTCGAAGACGGTCCGGAGCTCGAACATGAGCTCGTCGAGCGCGGCGCGCGCGACGGGCACGAGCTCGGGCGAGCCGGGCGGGGCGTAGAGGAGCGCGGTCCGCGTCACCTCGAGCGCCTCCTTCGAGCGGCCCTTCGACTTCGCGAGGGCGATCGCCTTCTGGGCGAACGGGCGGGCGAACGCCGGATCCTTGAGCTCGGGCCGGGCGAGGATCGCGCGGCGCGCCGCCTCCGGGTCGCCGAGGAGGGCGAGGAGGACGAGGGTGTCGAACCCGTCGTCGTAGCGGAGAGAGGCCGCCTTCTCCTGGTCCTTGAGCGCCCCGGCCTTCTCGCCCTGGCGGGCTCGCGCGACGGCGCGCGAGAGGACGAGGTCGCCGCGGTCGGGCTCGGCCTCGATCGCGCGCGAGAGGAGCTTCTCGGCGAGCGCCGCGTCGGTCCCGAGCGCGGCGATCTCGCCCGCGACCGCGGGCTCCGACTCGAGCGAGGGGACGTACCTCGCGGCGAGGCTTCGCACGGAGGCCGCGTCCCTCCGCCGCGCGGCGAGGGCGATCGCCGCGAGGGCGGCCTCGCGGCAAGACGCCGTCTCGCCGAGAGCCTGGGCGCGCTCGGCCGTCTCGAGGGCCTCCTTCTCGCGCGCGGCGGCGCGCGGCTGCGCGGCCGACGAGGGCTCGCGCAGGAAGGCGTGGAGCCCTCGCGCCGACTCGGCGCACGCCTCGATCGAGCGCGCCCGGTCGATGCGCCGCTCGACCACGAGGGCGACGGTGGCGATCACGGCGACGGCGACGGCGGCGACCCCGAGCCTCCGCCGCGGGCGCGCCCTGAAGAGCTCGGCGCTCGCGACGGGCTCCTCGCCGCCGCGGAGACGGCGGAGGTCCTCGGCGAGGTCGAGCGCGGTCGGGTAGCGCTCGTCGAGGTCGCGCGCGAGCGCTCTCCGGCAGATCGCGTCGAGGGCGCGCGGGAGCCCCGGCCGCCTCTTGCTCGGCGGCTCGATCGCGCGCGAGGCGAGCGCCATCATGAGCTCCTGCGTGCTCGCCGCCTCGATCGGCGGGCTCCCCGTGGCGGCCTCGTAGAGGATCGCCCCCAGGGCGTAGACGTCGTTCCTGGGGTCGGGAGGGTCGGACGTGAGGGCCTGCTCGGGGGCCATGTACTGGAGCGTCCCGAGCATGGTGCCCGTCTTCGTCAGGCGATCGAACTCGTCGCTCGAGACGAGCCCGAGGTCGATCACGGTCGGCACGAAGTGAGCGTCGACGACGATGTTCGCGGGCTTCACGTCCCGGTGGACGAGCCCGGCCTCGTGGAGCGCGTGGACACCGCGCGCGGCGCCCTCGACGATCGAGAGGGCCTGCTCGAGCGTGAGGGTCGAGAAGAGGGCGTCGAGCGGCCGCCCCTTGTCGATCAGGTCCATGGCGAAGTAGAGGATCGGGCCCTGCCGGCCCGTGTCGTGGACGCGCACGACGGCGGGATGGCGGACGCGGGCGAGGGCCGTGACCTCTCGTTCGAATCGAGCCACGCGCTTCGGATCGGAGCCTTCGATGACCTTGACGGCCCTCAGGCAGCCGAGCTCGCGGTGCCGGGCCACGAAGACGGCGCCCATGCCGCCCTGGCCGAGGGGCTTCAAGATATCGTAAGGACCGAGCTGCTTGAGGCTTGCCGCCAAGGCGACCGTTCCCGGGCCGTACCTTAGCGGCTCGGTTCCGAGACGGCAAACGAACTTAGCTCCTCAATTGACCACGGTGCGTCATTTAGGTAAACACTTGGCCCACCAACCTCTGCCTCGCCCACGAGGAACCAAGTCATGTCCGAGAAACTGTCCGTCGAGCTGACGCTCGCCGCGACCTTCGCGCTGAGCGTGATAGGCATCATCGCCGCGCTCGTCTTCAAGAGCTTCGTCTTCAAGACGGACACGGGGGACGACAAGATGCGCCGGATCTCGGACGCGATCCGAGAGGGCGGCGAGGCGTTCCTGCGCCGGCAGAACATGACGATCGCGGGGCTCGCGATCGTCTTCGCCGTCGCGATCTTCGCGTTCTACAGCTGGCGCGGCATGTCGGCCGAGGCGCCCAAGATCACGGTCGCCTTCCTGGTCGGCGCGCTCTGCTCGGGCCTTGCCGGCTACATAGGAATGTACGTTTCCCTCCGTTCGAACATCCGGACGGCCTCGGCCGCCCGCACGAGCCTGAACACGGCCCTCAAGGTCGCGCTCCGGGGCGGCGCGGTCTCGGGCATGTTCGTCGTCGTCATGAGCCTGATCGGCGTCCTCGGCCTCTTCCTCGCCTTCGGCGGGACCAAGCTCCTCGACGAGGCGGCGATGCCTCTCATGATCGGCGACAAGGCGAACCCCGACGCGATCAAGCTCGTCCAGGACATCGCGAACCTGATCGTCGGCTTCGGCTTCGGCGCGAGCTTCGTGGCCCTCTTCGCCCAGCTGGGCGGCGGTATCTACACGAAGGCCGCCGACGTGGGCGCCGACCTCGTCGGCAAGGTCGAGGCCGGGATCCCCGAGGACGATCCGCGCAACCCGGCCGTGATCGCCGACCTCGTGGGCGACAACGTGGGCGACTGCGCCGGCCGCGGCGCCGACCTGTTCGAGTCGACGGCGGCCGAGAACGTGGGCGCGATCATCCTCGCGGCGACCCTCGTCCACGAGAACCCCTCGATCGGCGTCAAGGCCGTCTTCTTCCCGCTCCTCGCCCGCGCGTTCGGAATCCTGGCCTCGATCATCGGCGTCTTCGTCGTCTCGATGAAGAACGAGGACGAGGACCCCATGCTGGCCCTCAACCGGGGCTACTACGTGACGACGGCGGGCGCGATCGCGGGCTTCTTCGCCGCGGTCTACCTCCTCCTCGGGAACAACATGTGGTACTTCGGCGCCGGCCTCATCGGGATCGCGACGAGCTTCGCCTTCGTCTGGATCACGCAGTACTACACCGAATACAAGTACCGCCCCGTCAAGTCGATCGCCGACGCCTGCCTCACCGGCCCGGCGACGAACATCATCACGGGCTTCGCGGTCGCCCTCGAGTGCACGGCGGCGCCGGTCCTCGTGATCTCGGCGGCGATCATGCTCTCCTACTGGTGCGGCTCGCACGTCCCGCACGGCGGCCTCTTCGGGACGGCGGTCGCCACCATGGGCATGCTCTCGACCGCGGGCTACATCCTCGCGATGGACACCTTCGGCCCGATCACCGACAACGCGGGCGGCATCATCGAGATGTCCGAGCAGCCCGAGGAGATCCGCAAGAAGACGGACCGCCTCGACGCCGTCGGCAACACGACCAAGGCCCTCACCAAGGGCTACGCGATCGGCTCGGCCGCCCTCGCCGCGTTCCTCCTGTTCTCCGCCTACCTCGACGAGGCGACGATCATCGTCAGGAACAAGTGGGCGCAGACGGACGCGACCGCCGCCGCCGCGTGGCACGGCTTCGAGTCGGTCAACATCGGCAAGATCCCGGTCTTCGTGGGCGGGCTCCTCGGCGCCGCCCTGACGTTCCTGTTCGCGTCCTTCGCGATCAAGGCCGTCGGCCGCGCCGCGTTCTACGTGATCGAGGAGGTCCGCCGGCAGTTCAAGGAGAAGCCGGGGATCATGCAGGGGACCGACAAGCCCGACTACGCCCGGTGCGTCGACATCGTGACGAGCGGCGCGCTCAAGTCCATGATCGTCCCCGGGATCATCGCGGTCGCCGTTCCGGTGCTCCTCGGCGTCGGATTCGGCTTCCTCCCGACCGAGTCCTTCGACATCGTCGAGGGCGCGCACCCGCCGTTCTCGACGCTCGGGATCGAGTCCGTGGCGGCCCTCCTCATGGTCGGCACGATCGCCGGAATCCTCCTCGCGACCGTCCTCAACAACGGCGGCGGCGCGTGGGACAACGCCAAGAAGTACATCGAGACGGGCGTCCACGGCGGCAAGAGGTCCGAGGCCCACAAGGCGGCGGTCGTCGGCGACACGGTCGGCGACCCCTTCAAGGACACGGCGGGCCCCTCGCTCCACGTCCTCATCAAGCTCCTCGCGACGATCACGCTCGTCTTCGTGCCGCTCTTCGTGCGGGGCTAGAAGCCGGACGCGATGCCCAAGGTCCTCGTCGCCGCGAGCGAGCCTTCGCGCCTCGAGTCGCTCGAGGCCGCGCTCGCGCGCGACGGGTTCTCCCTGCTCGTCGCCGCCCCGGATCGCGTCGTCGCGGGCGCGCGCGACGAGCAGCCCGCGATCGTGCTCCTCGGCCTCGATCCGAGGGCGAGCTCATCGATCGACGCATGCCGCGCTCTCCGGGCCGACCCGGAGACGGAGCGCGTCATGATCGTCGTCGCCTCGCCTCGCGAGGGCGACATGGAGCGGGCCCTCGACGCGGGCGCGGACTACTTCCTCGTCTCGCCCTGCCGCGAGACGGAGCTCCTCGCCTGCTTCCGGGCCGTCCTGAGGCGGACGCGCGAGGCCCCGCTCCACAGGGTCATGAGGCTCGGCGGCCTCGAGATCGACCCCAACAAGCGCCGCGCGAGCTTGGACGGCGAGCCGATCGCGCTCACGCCGACCGAGTACGAGCTCCTCCACTTCCTCGCCCGCCACCCCGGGCGCACCTTCGCCCGGGCCGAGCTCGTGAAGCGCGTCCTCGGCGCCGACGACGCGCGCCCCGAGGCGATCGAGGTGCAGGTGAGCCGCCTCCGCGACAAGCTCGGCCCGGTCGGACCGCTCATCGTGACCGTCCGCGGCTCGGGCTACCGCTTCATGACCGAGCGCACGGCCGAGAACGCGATCCGCCGGCGCGCCTCGAAGAAGGGTTGACGAGGTCAGATGCCTTCTTTGAGCCGGGCCGCGAGGGCCTGGTCGAGCTGGGAGACCTTGTCGATCTTCTCCATGGTCTTGGCGAAGTCGTACTCGATCCGACGCCACTGCACGGTGTCGCCGTCCACCCAGACGTAGCACGCCCGGTTGTCCCGGTCGCGCGGCTGGCCCACGGAGCCCACGTTGACGATCGCCTTCCCCTTGCCGGGGTAGGTCCACTTGTTCTCGAGCTCGCTCGAGGTCTTGCTCTCGTAGTCGTCGGTGATGACGCACGGGAGGTGGGTGTGGCCCACGAAGAGCATCTTCTCGAAGCTCGCGAAGATCTCCTCGAACTTCTCGGTCGGGCCGAACCCGATCTCGGTTGCGAGGACGTACTCGTTCGTCGGGTCGCGGGGCGAGCCGTGGATGTAGAGGACCGGCCCGTCCTCGTGACGGAGCGCGAGGTTCGTGAGGAACTCCCAGCGCTTGCGGACCGCCTGGCCGGAGAAGAAGCCGGGCTTGAGCTGGTCGCGCGTCCAGTCGATCGCCTTCTGGGCGCGCATGTTGAAGGCGTAGGCGCCGTGGACGAGGGCCTCGTCGTGGTTCCCCTTCAGGGTCATCTTGCACCGCTGCATGATCGTGTCGGTGCACTCGAGGGGGTTGGGTCCGTAACCGACCACGTCGCCGAGACAGAGGATGTCCTTGATCCCGGCCTTGTCGATGTCCTTGAGGACCTCGCCGAGGGCTTCGACGTTGCTGTGAATGTCCGAGATGATGGCGTAAGCCACTCGGGGTCCTCCGCTGGCTGGGGTTGAGTCTATCGTAGAAATCTTTCCCCAGCCAGGCGTTCTCGTGCAGAGTATCTCCCGGGGAGGACCTGTGGGCGGAGCCCGCACCACAGAGCTGGCCGGAGCGGCCTACCGGGAGCCGCTCCACGAGAGCGCCCGCCACGGCGCGCTCTTCGAGCGCGTCGCGGCCAGGATCTTCGGCTACTTCGCCCGCACGGTCTGGGACCGGGCCGAAGCGGAGGAGCTCGCCCAGCGCACGCTCGTCGAGCTCGAGCGGTCGCTCAGGGAGCGGTCCTACGACCCGGCGCGCTCGTTCAACGTCTGGATGTGGCTCAAGGCCCACACCGTCTTCGCCCAGTGGACGCGCGAGAGGACCCGGAGGCCCGCGCCCCTCGACGTGGACCCGGCGACGGACGGGAGCGCCGGCGCCGTGGACGCCCGTGTCGATGCCGAGAAGATCCTGAGGACGGTGCAGGAGCGCCTGGGCGACGAGACCTACGAGATGCTCCTCCTCTCCTACGAGGGCGGGCTCTCGCAGGTCGAGATCGCCGAGGCGGTCGGACGCGACAGGAAGACCGTGGCGACGCGCCTCAGGGAGGCACGGTCCTTGGCCGCACGGCTTCTAGGAAAAGACGGAGATGCTGCGTGAGTAGCCAGGACGATCCGATCGCGACGCTCTTCTGGAACACGCGCACCGACGCGCCCGAATCCGTCCACGCGCGGGCCCGCGAGCTCGCATCCAGCTACCTGGGGGAGAGGGTCGGCCTGCCGCTCGCGCCGGGAGACGTGGCCGGCGCCTACGAGATCGTCCGCGTCCTCGGCGCGGGCGGCCAGGCCGTCGTCTACGAGGCCGTCCACAGGGACCTCGGCCGCCACGTCGCCTTGAAGGTCCCGCGCAAGGACACGGGCGACCGCCTCGTCCGCGAGGCCAAGCTCATGGCGAGCCTCGAGCACCCCGCGATCGTCCAGGTCCTCGACCTCTCGCTCGAGGGGCCCGTCCCCTACCTCGTCCTCGAGCTCTGCGAGAAGGGGAGCCTCGACGACCGCCTCGAGATCGTCCACCCGGACGGGCTTCCCCTCGACCAGGTGCGCCGCGCCTCGGTCTCGATCCTCGAGGCGCTCGCCTACGCCCACCGGAGAGGCGTCGTCCACCGCGACGTGAAGCCGGCGAACGTCCTCTTCGACAAGGACCACAACGCCAAGGTCGCCGACTTCGGGATCGGCACGATCGCGCGCGCGGACGAGCTGTCGGTGTCGCACGACCTCTCGCAGCTCTCGCTCTTCGCGGGGACGCCGCTCTATCTCGCCCCGGAGCAGGAGAACCCCGCCCTCCGCGTGGACGGGAAGCTCGACGGGCGCGCCGACCTGTTCGCCTTCGGGAAGCTCCTCTTCCAGATGCTCACGGGCGCTTCGCCTCGGACGATCCGTCCCCCGTCGCGCCTCCGGCCCGGCCTCGATCCTGCGTGGGACGAGTACGTCTTCAAGCTCACCGAGGAGAGGCCCGAGCGCCGCTTCGACACGGCCGAGGAGGCGCTCCACGAGCTCCCCCGGTTCCACGAGGGGCGCAGGAGGACCGAGAGGCGAGCGAGCGACACGCCCCCCCCGGGCGGCGCCGCGGCCGAGGACGTCCTCTTCGGAAAGATCGCGCTCAACATGGGGC
>Ga0070738_10005826_pt1 | contig 13361 bp, 11 predicted proteins | sample Coa_R2_2_FD_66446 | JGI IMG/M metagenome (GOLD analysis project Ga0070738, IMG submission 66446) | Surface soil microbial communities from Centralia Pennsylvania, which are recovering from an underground coalmine fire - Coalmine... | ecosystem: Environmental > Terrestrial > Soil > Unclassified ... | reverse complement strand
ACTGTTGCGAACTCCATCGGGGGGAACTCTGGTCGAAAAGATCCCCGTCACCATCCCGGAAAGCGTCCATGACGAGCGGCTTTCGCTGGTTGTTGGGAGCGGAGCAAGTCTGAACATGCTTCAGAACCGTCTGACCCCAATCGGCGCAACTCCGCGCGATCTGCGCCAGTTAGTGCGGGCATTGAACAGGATGCGTAGAGACAACCGGCTTTATGCGCTTCTTATGACTCCGCAGCGTTCGCTGACTTTCCAGGGGGAAGAGTATCCATCGCCTCCGCCCTCGCTGGTGCAGACATTTATCGCTGATCCAGCGGTCTCGAGCAGCGTGATCTACGGCAACGCTTCCATCATTGGGGACTTCCAGACGAAGCCGACGCAATACACCATTCAGGGGGAAAGGACCCTGTATTTAAAAGTGGAGAATCCGGAAGGCTGACGGGCACTTCGCAGGCCATGTAAAATTACTAAGCCCGGAATTCTCACCAAGAGTGTGTCCATGAAACCAGCCAAAAAGCTAATTTTCCATATATTCATTATGGCCGTTGCGGCGGCAATACCTCTGGCGGGCGTTGAAACTTCTTTCTGGCAAGTGAGTGACTTCAACGAATTTCTTCAGGGCCGCTTGACGGGCATTTCCATCAGCAAGGATGGAGAACTCGAATTGGCGCCCCAAGCCCGGGTGATCTTCAATCCTGAAGAGGAACTGGCGTTGTCACTTGTCTCTGACCGCGAGCACAACCTCTATATCGGGACCGGCCATCAGGGAAAGGTTTTTCGCGTTACTCCGGCCGGCAAAGCATCGTTGTTTTTCAAGGCGCCGGAACCCGATGTTTTTGCCCTTGCCGCCGGCCCTGATGGAAACCTGTATGTTGGCAGTTCACCCGACGGGAAAATCTACCGCGTCACGCCGGATGGTAAATCATCGGTTTTCTACAATCCCAACACCAAATATATCTGGGCGCTGCTTTTTGATCCGCAAGGGCGGCTTTATGTCGCAACCGGCGACCAGGGACAAATCTTCCAGGTTGACCAAACAGGCAAAGGGAAGGTTTTCTTTGACAGCGGCCAGACGCACATCATGTGTCTGGCATTGGACCGCCATGATGACCTGCTTGCCGGGAGCGTGCCAGATGGGTTGATCTACCGGATCAGTCCCCAAGGCAAAGCATTCGTCATTTATCAGGCAAGCCTGCCGGAAATTCATGACCTCGCCGTTGACGCGGAAGGAAATGTTTATGCAGCGGCTCTAGGGGCGCCGGGCCAAAAAGGCCTTCCGATGATGCTGACGCCCCAGGCGCCGACAATGACCCTCCCGACCCAGGTCGTGACAGTAACGGCCGATACGCAGAATGGATTAGCAGCGGACGAGAAAAAGCCTGCTCAAGGGCCCAAGAAACCCGAACCCCCGACAGAGAAAAACCAGACGTCGCCCAGCTTCATGCGCCCCGGGACAACCCCGAGGTCCCTTAACGGTTTCATGTTGCCACAGAGCCGGGGAGAACTCGTCAGGATTTCTCCTGACGCCACCGTCGAGACCCTTTGGAATTCCAACAAAGAGAGCGTCTATGGACTTGCATTGCTGGGCAAGAAGGTCCTGTTCTCCACAGACTCCAACGGACAGATTTTTGAATTGGACCCGACCCAGTTCGGCGAGAACCTTACCCTCCTGACGGAAACTCACGAGTCCGTTGCAACGCGGCTCATGCTTCTGGGCAATGACCTTTATGTGGCGACAAGCAATGTAGCCAGGCTTTTTCGCATGGGTACCGCTACCGGACTCGAAGGAACGTATGAATCCCGTGTGGACGATACCAAGTTTATGTCCCGCTGGGGAACAATCAGTTGGCGAGCCAATACTCCCGCGGGCAGCTCGATTGAGCTCTACACTCGAAGCGGAAATTTCAAACGACCCGATAAGACTTGGAGCGACTGGGCGGGCCCCTACCGCGACAGGAATGGAAGCCAGATCACCAGTCCCCCGGCCCGCTACATCCAGTGGAAAGCGGTGTTCCGCGGGTCTGAGACAGCACAGCCTGTTCTGGACGAGGTTTCCATCGCCTATCTCAACCAGAACCTCCCACCCCAAATTGAATCGTTTAACGTCAGCAACGCAGGTGAGCGAACGAGCGCGAGCAGCAGTTCGTCCTTGCCGGCTGCTTCTGCCGTCAGCGTCAGCGTTACGGCCACACCGCAGGTGACTTATGCAGACCCTGTCCAGTTGACGCCGGGTGCGGGCAAGAGTCCGGTTACGCTGAGTTGGAAGGCCTCCGATCCAAACGGGGACACTCTGGAGTATTCTCTGTATCTCAAATCCTCCGATGAGACCCAGTGGCACCTGCTAAAGGACAAGATCAGATCAACCAGCTACACGATTGATCCTTCTACCCTGGCTGACGGCCAGTACACGGCTTTGCTTGTGGCTTCTGACGGGCCATCGAACGACCCCGCATCCACGCGCAAAGATCAGATGTTAAGCGCTCCATTTTGGATCGATAATACCCCGCCCGCGGTGAGCGTTGTACGCAGCGAAGTAAAAGGTAACCTCGCCATCGTCCGGTTCCGAGTCGAGGATGCCACATCGCCCCTGCATAGGGCCCAGAGTTCATCGGGTGGCAATCACTGGCAGGATATCACCTCAGATGACGGAATTATCGACTCCCGGACTGAGACTTTCACCGTCAAGGCGGGCGATCTCTCTCCCGGAGAGCATGTTATCAGTTTGCGCGCTTATGATATGGCAGGGAACGTGGGTGTTGGCAAGGCGGTCGTTGAAGTTCCATCCCGGTAAGAAGCAGGGATGATAGGATTATATCAGGCTGCGTCAGGGGTTAATTAAACGGCGTTATCCGCTTCACGGTATCGAATCTTTGGAGACAACTCCAATTTTAGGCGCCGCATCATAAAATCGAGTCCTGATGCGGCCTTGAGCGTGATCTGTTGAGCCCACAGAAATCGGCTGCATCCTCGGTCGCTACGGAGACTCAATTAATCGCTCGCGCTCAGCGAGGCGATGAGGAGGCCTTCGCTGCACTGTTTGAAACGCACAAGAGGCGTGTTTACTCTCTATGTCTCCGGATGATAGGCAATCCCACGGAAGCGGAAGATCTGACGCAGGAAGCTTTTTTGCAGCTTTTTCGAAAAATCTCAACGTTCCGAGGTGAGTCGGCATTCTCGACCTGGCTGCACCGATTGGCCGTCAACGTCGTGCTGATGCATTTAAGGAAGAAAGGGCTGAACCAGATCTCACTCGATGAGACGGAGAATTCACAAGGCGAACCGATAAAGCGGGATTACGGTGATGAAGATCGCCGTCTTGTAGGGTCGATTGATCGTATCGGGCTGAACCGGGCCATAGCGGAGCTTCCTCCCGGTTACAGGACGGTGTTCATCTTGCATGATGTAGAAGGTTATGAACATAATGAGATCGCCGAAATTATGAATTGCTCGATTGGAAACTCAAAATCGCAACTTCATAAAGCGCGCCTGAAGCTGCGCGAATGGTTCAAGGAGCACCAGGGCGAACAGCCGAAGCGTTCTCCTGCGCATGCAGCCAAAGAGTCGAAGGAGGGTGAGTAAGGCCATGCGAGAGGAAAGACCGGAGCCAAACAGAAAGTTCGACTGCCAGGAATTCAACGCAAATCTGGCGGCTTACCTGGAAGGCGAAGAGAATTCTGATCTTCGTTTGCACGCTGAGCAATGTTCAGCCTGCGGCATCCTTCTTGATGACATCGAGGCAATACGGTCCGCTGCGCGGGAATTACCCCTGGAGTCTCCTTCTCCGCGCGTCTGGAGCAATATCCGGGCGACGCTGGCCCAGGAGGGGTACATCCACGAGCAGGAAAGCTTCTGGCAGAGGTGGGCGGGTCGCATTACATTTGGGCCGCGAATGGCTCCGGTAGCCGCTCTGGCTTTTGCCCTGACGCTGGCGATTATTCTGCTGTTCCATGGCGATATCCGGCAAAACTTCAACCGCGGCCCCGCATTGTCCCCGGTGGCCGAGAGCGCTTCTCCCGTCAGCCTATCGGATGTTCAGACGAACCTGATCCGCACTGTGGAGGGAATGGAAGAAAACTACAAGGCGCGCGAGGCTACGCTGGATCCGTCAGCGAAACAAGTTTATCGGGCTGGTCTGGCTTCTCTTGACAATTCCATTCAGGAGTGTATGGAGTCGCTCCAGAAGCAGCCGGAAAACATGCTTGCTCGGGAGTATCTGATGCAGGCCTACGCACAAAAGGCCGAAGTCCTCGCTTCGGCTCTGGAATACGGCGGCCGTTGACGAAGGGGAGGGATGCTTAAGACGTGTTGAGATTAAAGAGCGGCTGCATAAACGGCGGGATACGGGTGGTGGGCGCGTTGCTGCTGGTTCCTGCTGGTCTGCTGATAGCTGCCGGATCGGGATCAACGGAAAAGGACATTGCCACAAGTCCCACTCCGCGCGTGAGCATTTCCAACGTCGCAGGGAAAGTGCTCGTAAAAGGCTGGGACAGGTTACGAATCCACGTAACTTATACCATCGTTTCGCCCAACACTGCAGTGGATACTGAGCAGGTGCCGTCGCAGGGTGCGGCGGACAAAGTCCGCTTTTTGACCTACACAATCGACCACACAGAATCAGTCCCAAACCCAACCGTGGATTACGTTTTGCAGGTTCCCACGGGAGCGAGCCTCGAAATTCAGAATCCTCAGGGGAGTGTACAGGCCAGTTCGGTGAAAGGAGACATTTCCGTAGAGTCTCTAGGCGGAGACGTGTCGGTTGTGGATTCGGCCGGCCACCTGTCGATTCGCTCAGTGGCGGGTAATATCGAAGTCATCCGCCCTGCCGGTCGAGTTGAAGCTTCTTCGATCAATGGTAATCTCCACTTTGTAAACCCAACCAGCTCGCGCCTGAGGGGAAATACGACTTCGGGCACGATCCTGTACGAAGGAGACTTTGTACCGGGAGGGAGCTATGTATTGTCCGATTATAGCGGCAATATCACGATTCTCTGTCCTCCAAGTGCTTCCTTTGAGCTTGATGCGAAAACCGTCCGCGGAAAGTTAGAGAATCAGTTTCCAATGGTTTCGCGGGGGCCAAAGCCCTTCCTCCCGCCAGGGAACAGTATCTTTGGGACCCAGGGAGGCGGGAAGGCTACACTGGAAGTCACATCTTTCAGCGGCACCATCCATATCCGCCAGCAATAGCGCACAGCCTGGCGTCGTCGCAACACGCGGGCGTGATGAGTGCGGCCGCCTCACGGGAAGCCGGTCTCTTCTCTTTTCGCCCTGCAACGCACACCCTCACGACGCAGTTCGAACCATTGGGAGATATTATCTCCTCTTCCTGCGCGTGGATTCATTGGCTTACGGCTCCAACACCAGCCCGACCATTGGCGCACCGTGGCAATGGGACCAGAAATGTTTACCCTTGAAGATACGTTCCTCGCCGTACACCCGAACCATCGCGGTCATGCTTCTGCCTTTCCCGAACTGGTTCGCTGAGGCAGCCGAATACTTGCGGAAATTGCCGTAAACGAGGTTTGGCCTGTTTTGGTGGGCCCAGCAGGACTCGAACCTGCGACCAACGGATTATGAGTCCGCCGCTCTGACCAACTGAGCTATGGGCCCGCACTGGCTGTTGGGCTCCGGCGAAAGCCACTCATTCGGAGGATACTTTGGGCAGCCTTTCATTCTGCCGGAAATAAATTCCCATTAAAAAGAGTTCGATGGCAACCTTCCTGGCGGGCGCAGATTGGTCGACCACCCGCCGCCGAACCAAGTCACCCACTACTAATCTACCCGCAATCCTTTGCTGCACGCAATGTCCCGGAGCCCAATCAAAGAGCCACATCGCCCGTCGCGCGCCCCGAGTTACGAACTCCTTTGTTGGAAATCCCCAATAGTATAGTTGTACCGGATGGCTCAGTAGACAATAGTGAAGTTTCCGTCCGTACCCGCATAAACGCTTGGCATGTCCCACGCTGGTACTCCGAGAGCGTGGCCTTCTGCGCCGATGGGCTTGCCGACGGGATCGAAAATCTGCCAGGCCAGCGATCCGCCTTTGTTCCAGCCGGTTCCCTCCGTCCAGGCGAGGAGCATCTGGCCGCGCAAATTGGCTGCAACAGCGGGATGTTTTCTGTCTGATCCCTGGCCGGGTGCGGCAATCGACGGAAAGAGTTGAAATGTTTGCGGGTTGATCTTATCGAAATACACCTCGCCCGCCTTTTCCCAAGCGGCAAGCACAGACCCCGCCCCTTCGCTCAGATAATCTGTACTCATCGGACAGGCGTTCAGTTCCCACGCTGAAACTTCTTCGGGGTGAAACGTTTGCCCGCGGTCCGTCGAAACCAGCAGCGTCATGTTTCGATGGATGTTCTCCGCAGCGGCCCGATACAGGACATAGACCTGGCCACGGCTGTCAACGAAAGCGCGCATGCCGCAGCAGCCGCACGCGCCCAACTCTGCCGGTGAAACAGGAACTTCCGGCTTAAAAGTTCTGCCATCGTTCATAGAGCGGGCAAGATAAACACGCCGGTGGGATTCTCCAGGGACTTCCCCCGTTGCGTGCCAGACCACGTACACATCACCATCGCGATCCGCAGCAACGGAGAGCCCGCCGTCAAGCCCTCTGGCATAGGTGACAAGATTGCGCTGCGGCTCGAAAGCAGTGCCGGACGCATTCAGCCGCGAGAAGAGCAGCGGAGTTGATCCATCCGGACCTCGCGGCGTCGCCCCGGATGATCCAAACCAGACGACATAGACCCGCCCGTTCCGCCCCACGGCCATCTGCGGTCCCCGCACTGTTCCTACAGCCAAGGCACTCTTCGGCTGACTGTTCACACGGATGGGCTTCGAAAAAGCCTGCGCACCCGGTGCACGGTGGACGTATTCAATGTCTCCAGCGTCAGCTTCGCCTGTGAAATAGATCATGTGGAGTACGCCGCGAGAGTCTACGATGGTCTGCGGCTGGATTCCTCCACCGGGCGCCCGGAGGAGGCTGACGTGCGGGACTTGAACGCCTTCCGTGCCCGCGGAATAAACAATTGCGGCGGCGGCAAATATGCCGGCAGCGATCAATCCGCCCCTTATTCGAAAAAGACTCATGGATTAATGGCTCCGGACTCTCATTTCTTCCTTGGAGGCTGCGACGGCCGCATCTCGATTCGGCTGGCAAGCGCCGTTTTCGGGAAAAGGTAGAGATCGACCACGGCCTTGGCAATGTCTTCTCCCGTCAGCTTCCACGAGGCCTTGGATCTGCTGCCGGGCTCGCCCCCGAAGTCCGTGTCCACGCTGCCTGGCATGATGTAGCTGACCCGGATGCCATCGTAACGAACGTCCTGCATCATGGCTTCGCTAAAGCCGTTCAAGCCGAACTTGGATGCGTTATAGGCGCTGCCGCCAGCAAAAGGATTCACGCCCGCCAGACTGGAGATGTTAAAGATGTAACCGCCGCCGCGCTTGCGCATGAAAGGAATGGCTTCGCGGCAGCAATAAAAGACACCGGAGAGGTTTGTCTCAATCGTCTCGTCCCACTCCTCCGGCGTCAACTCGTCAACAGGCTTGAAATAGCCCAATCCTGCATTATTAACGAGGATATCAATGCCTCCAAATGTTTCTGCTGCGCCGTGCACGACCTTCCGGCAGTCTTCATAGCGCCGAACGTTGGCAACCACGCCCTCCACGTTGCCATTGGACTGCTTCCCCAGCGCATCGAGTGCCGCCTTCAAACGTCCGTCATTGCGCCCGCAGATAAAGACCCTGGCCCCCTCGGCAAGGAGCCGTTGGGCAATGCTGAACCCGATGCCGCGCGTTCCGCCCGTCACAATTGCAACTTTGCCTTGAAGTTCGTCAGCCATTAACGCCTCCTTTTTTGTTTCATGATAACACCGGACGAGCCGAGGCAGACGGGCAGAACTGCCGAGTACGCGGCCTGCCATCCTCGTGCGAATAGATTTGCGTTTTTTCGTGACAGGAATGTCCGGGTTCCAACCGCTTACGTTCTCCGCAGAACCAGCGTCTCCACCGAATGCGGTGCCAACTGGCGAACGAACTGATTTCCTCTGACGGAGAGCGGCTTTTCAGGGCTGGCCCTCACGACATTGGGTTCTTCGAACGTGTTCTGGTCGCGTGCGTCCTTTGAAATTAATTGCCGCTGAGTTCCGCTCAACGAGCCGGCGAATTCCGAACCCGTAATTTGAATTTCGACTTCCAGCGGCTCCGTCAAGTGCTGGTTCACAAGCGTCAGGCAAAGCTTCGATTCTTTTAGAGAAGCGGAAGCACTGAGGTAGGGCCGTTTGATCTCCCGTTCGCGCTGGAATCCCGGGGGGCCCGCCTCCGGCGTTTTAACGGTGAAGCTGGTGGAATCCACCAGGGTCCTCAGCGCCACAGCATCCATATGAGGCTGATAGAGGTCAAAGACATAGAAGGTGGGCGTCAGGACCATTTCCTTGCCCCGCGTAAACGCCATGCATTGCAGTACGTTGAAAGCCTGGGCAATGCATCCGATTGTGATGCGGTTCCCGAAATTGTTAAGGCTGTTCATGACCACCGCCGCGACGAGCGCGTCGCGAACCGTATTCGGTTGGAGCAATGCCTGGTTTCCTGTGTTTTCAGTCCGGTGCCAGACGCCCCATTCATCGAGCGAGATGCCGATGGTTGGCCCTGCGCCCTGAGTGTAATTGTCAATGACGCCAATCGTTTTGCGCAGCAATGCTTCAAGCTCGTCGACCGCCGCGAGCAGATTGTAATACTGCTGCTCATTGAAATCTACTGCCGGCTCACGGTTGAAAAAGTAATGATGCACGGAAAGGTGATTGACGCCCTCCACTCGCCGCGCGCCCGGCCGCCGCAGCAGAGTTTCAAAAAATGTCTGGTTCCAACCATCCCGCATGTCTCCGCAGGCGACAAACTCCACGTTCGCGCGCCGCGCCGCCGTCCCGAGATAATTCACAAAGCGGGCGTAGCGTCGCCCGTACTCCTCGGCATCAAAACGGCCGCCGCAGCCCCAATTCTCATTGCCTACGGACCAGTATCTGACGTTGTAAGGGGCTGCGTGGCCGTTGGCGGCGCGCATCTGGGCCACGGTTGTTTTCTGGGAACCGTTGCAATACTCGAGCCAGCCCAGGGCTTCCCGCACGGTCCCGGAACCCACATTCAGGCAGATATAAGGCGAGGCGCCACAAAGGCGGCAGTATTCCATGAATTCGTCCGTGCCGAATTCGTTGGATTCGTCGCGGTCCCAGAAGATGTTCCATGTCTTGGGGCGCTTGTCGCGGGGCCCAATACCGTCGCGCCAATGGTAAGTGTCCGCAAAGCAGCCTCCTGGCCAGCGGATTATGGGCGCATGGATGCGCTTGAATGCTTCGATTGTGTCGCTGCGCAGGCCGTTGTGGTTGGGGACGGGCGAGTCCGGGCCAACCCACATCGCGCCGTAAACGCAGCTTCCCAGATGTTCCGTGAATTGCCCGTAAACATTCCGGCTGATGGTCCCAAGTGTTTCGTTCGCCACGACGGTGAGGCGGGCGCGGCCGGAACTGGATTGCGCAGCGGGGATACCAACTGAGGGAACGCCTCCTGCACTTGATGCAAGCGCTCCCATGGCTGCCACGCTTCCGGACTGCAAAAATCGCCTGCGGTTCATCAATCACCTCTCTGGTTGCAAGCGGACGGCTGTCGGCCCGCTCTGGCACTGCATCGGGCCTCGATACTACTTGTGCTCTAACTCGTTGTCAATATGGCACGCAAAATATGTGGAAAGGAGCGGAAGGGGCTTTGCATTGGCTGCCGGTTGTTTTTCAGCGGCCTCCGAAGGCAGCGAGAAAGCGTTTGCCATCGAGCGGCTTACCCGCGCAAAGTCTCTGCCAGGATAACCTACTGGCAACTCTCGCAGATGAAAGGCACTGGAGTTCCGCTTTGCTGCGTGGCCTTGGTTTCTTTTCCGGGCGACGTGAGCACAAAGGTCAGGGCCGTGCCAGGTTGGAGGACGACATCTTTGTTGTGTTTGGCAAGGGCATGGATCAGGCCCGCAACCGCGCCGACGCCCGCGCCGTAGAGAGCCCCTGTCCCGCCGGCTGCGATGGCGCCGCCACCAGCACCGATCGCCGCGCCGATCCCGCTATCTTTTGCAGTCTGCTTCCCGCTCTTGCCCTTTCCCTCGATAGTCCCTTCGTTGTCGCTTACTTTGACAGACGACTCAGCATCGTTCGCCAGCTCTCCGGTGAAAGCGTATTGACGGCCGTTCTTCAGCACGATGCCGTCGGCTACAAGCCGCATCTCCGCCTTTCCCTTTACGCGACCGGGTGGTTTGACGAATGTGACGTGCCCACGCAGCGTACTGCCGGGAGGAACCACCTCCATGCCCCCGGCGAAAATCGGGTCTTCAACCTGCGCCGTGAAAACATCACCCGCCTTGTCTGCGGAGGAACTCAAAGTGGAAATCAGTTGCACGCTGATCCTCGTCCCGGCGGGAAGTTCGGGCAGAGCCTGATCCGCCGCAGCAAGAAATGCGGGAACGGCGAACAAGGTCAGGATTAGAGTCAGGAATCCGGTCTTCGTTTGGCTCATATTTCCTCCTGCTCGTCCCATCAGCGGACAACCCAATACTATAGATTTAGATTACCAGACCGGCCCGTTCGTTGTCCGAAAATCCTCGCCCGGCCTGCATCCACCGAGCGGCGAGCGAACGCAACCGGATGGCGTAGAAGCAGCCGAAACCTTATTCATCCATCTGGAAGCTGGATCATTTGGACCTGCGTCGAGGAGCTTCCAACAGTAGTGCACCCTCGCAAACGAAAATGTTAGCACTGGCCCCCAAGCGTGTGTTGCCAGATGCGGTGAAAGGAGCAGAGAGCGATTCATCCAGGCGCACGAATCCCGCTATCCCTGGAGATCAAACTCGTAGATGTTGATGCTGACAGGATCCAGTGTGAGCATCCCCGGAAAGCCCGCGATGGATATCTCTTGAATCTTGATCTGAGGTTTCTGGCCGAGCACGTCCGCTGCCTCCGGGCTCGGCCCGGTCATCCGCCACATTCTGGAATTACCAACGGTTCGCGCCCCCTGGATTTTTAGACTCATCTGCTGAGCTGATTCCGTGGGATTAACAACGGCTACGGTCAGGCGCTTGCGGTCGTCAGTGAGTGCGGCGGAAACGTCCAGAGGATAAGTTGGGCTGCCCGCGTTGACCTTGGGTTGATCGCCCCCCACGGGCCACTTGGGCCCCGGCTGCGGCGAGTTGCCCGTTACGTGGACCGGCAGCGTGCCGAAGTGTTCACGGTAAAGTTTGAACAAAAGGCCCGTGGAATTGTAAATGGCCGCAGTTGCGTTGAAGTCAAGGCATGAAATCCCGAAAGTAAAAGCGGACATTTTGAGGAACTCCGTGTGCCGGAACATTTCATGAAAGACCAGCGCATAGCAAAGTGCCAGCTTCAGGTTTGCTGGGGTGCCGGTGTAAGCCCATTCGTCAATCGCGAGGAAGATATTTTTGTCTTTCATCGCGGGAAACCGCTTCTGATATTCTTCCCATTGTTCCGCCTTCAGCCGCACGCGATTGGATGGCCGTCGCGCCCAGTCGACCAGAGACTCTTGCACCGGGACCCAGCCGTAATTTCCGGGAAGCGTGGTCGTGCTTCCCTTGGGAAATGGATCTCTGTCCCCGACGCTTACATCGAACCTCATTCCGCTGCGGCAATACCAGTGCTCGGAAAGAGCCTCGAAGTTTCCCCAGCACCTTTCAAGGAGCCCGCCGGTCCAGTCGGCTTCGGTGCCGAATTGAGCCTGCGACTGCCCCGTGATCAGGAGCGCGTTGCCGGTTACGGTCATTTCGTCCGGCATGGCGCCGCACGCAATCAATGTAATTGAAGGGTCCACTTTACGCATAGCCTTGGCGAATGCATTGTGTTTGAGCGCGTAGTATCGAATGTAGGTGTGGCCGATCTGCCAGAAGCCGTACATCTCATTCCCGATGTTCCAGAACTTGATACCGTAAGGCTCAGGATGACCGTTCTCCGCGCGCAGCTTTCCCATCGGGGTTTCGACAGAACCGTTGGCGTACTCGACCAGCGCTGCCGCGGAATCTGCGTCTCCAAGGCCGGCGTTGACGGTGACGTAGGGTTCCACATTCAGCAGCTTGCACAAGGTCATCAACTCATCCATCCCAACATCGTTGGGCTGTGGGAAGTTCCAGGCATAGTCCCAGGTTGGAGGCCGTTTGTCGCGGTCTTTGCCGACGGCGTCGCGCCAGTTGTAATCCGAAATAAAATTGCCTCCGGGCAAGCGGTAGAATCCGGAGTTGAGCTCGCGCAAAAGCCGCGTGGTGTCCGGCCGCCAGCCTTCGATGTTGTCCTCCGGCATGAGCGAGACCGCTCCAATATTGAATGACCCCTCGCCAGTACCGACGATTTCCAGCCGCCCGGTCTGCGTGTCGGCCTGAGAAGTAAACTTGAGAGGAAACTTCGCGTACTCGGGACGCAGGCTGGATACCGTAACGGTTTGCCGATCGCCCGAACCATCCCCCCAGACCAGCGTGATTTCAACCTTTGCGCTGGGAGTTCCGGAAAGAACGATGCGGCCGATACAGGTTTTACTTTTTTGCAGGGCAAGACCTGATTGCTGGATGCCGTGAGGGGAGGAACCCGCCAGCGTAATTCGCGGCGAATGTTCTCCGACATATGCGTGTTCCTTATCCATGACTACGAACTCGTCACCGCCGACAGGGCGCCATTTCCGCAGCTGCATGCGGCGAAACCGCGGCCCGATCTCTTTTTGCGGAAGCGAGTTGACAGGAAAATAAAACTTGCGGTCGTCGAGCATCTCGGCCCAAAGCGAGCGGTAGACAAGATTTGCAAGCAGTTCCAGAAACATCCCGTACATATATTTGGAAATGGGTTCGCCAACCTTTCCAGCGTCGATGATCGCCTCTACCGGATCCGAAGGTTGTGCCGCAACATCTACGGCAGCCCCTGCCGATTGAATATTTAGAAATGCGCCGCCGGTCACGATCGCACCGGCGCTGTCCTTCAAAAAGGCCCTGCGGGATGATCGCTTCATACGGTTATTCCTCCGAAAGAGATGACGTCTCCGCTCCTCCACACCGCTCCTTCTTTTATCAAGACTACGGCCTGGTTTTGGTCTCGAATTGCAGTCCTGGCCCGGCACAAACACCCGTGAAGATCAGGCCCTCAGATTTGCCCCCGGAGCTTCTCCCATGCAATCCCGAGGTATTCGTAAAAGGTCCGCTCAGCTTCATAAAGTCCGTAAGAACTCGGAAAGATATCGTCAGGCGTAAGCGATCGGTTCGACTTTGCCAGATAATCCGTGGGTGCAGCAATCGGCTGCATTCCAAGCTTTCGGAACAGGCCCATCGCCCGCGGCATGTGTGAGGCCGA
>Ga0070738_10005825_pt1 | contig 13362 bp, 16 predicted proteins | sample Coa_R2_2_FD_66446 | JGI IMG/M metagenome (GOLD analysis project Ga0070738, IMG submission 66446) | Surface soil microbial communities from Centralia Pennsylvania, which are recovering from an underground coalmine fire - Coalmine... | ecosystem: Environmental > Terrestrial > Soil > Unclassified ... | reverse complement strand
TCGACATGTTCGATTGCGTGATGCCGACCCGCTCCGGCCGCACCGGCCAGGCTTTCACGCGCCGGGGGAAGGTCAACATGCGGAACGCGCGGCATCTCGACGATCCGCGCCCGCTCGACGAGCGGTGTCGCTGCCCGGCTTGCGGGCAGTTCAGCCGCGCCTATCTGCATCATCTGCACCGAGCGGAGGAAATGCTGGGGCCGATCCTGCTGACCTGGCATAATCTGACCTATTATCAGGATCTGATGGCGGGCTTGCGGGCCGCGATCGAGGCCGGCCGCTTCGAGGATTTCATGGCCGCCTTTCACGAGGAGCAGCAGCGGGGCGACATCGCCCCCATCTGAACGAGCGATGGCAGAGAAAACCTATGCCGCCCTGACTCAGCTCGGCCGCGAGACCGCGATCCCGGCGAGTCCGGACGAGGCGGTCCTCGAGAAGGTGCCTAACCCCGAGCCCGGCGAGCGCTATCTCGTGCGCTTCACCGCGCCCGAATTCACGTCGCTGTGCCCGATTACCGGCCAGCCCGATTTCGCGCATCTGGTCGTCGACTATGTGCCGGGCCCGTATCTGGTCGAGAGCAAGTCGCTGAAGCTCTATCTGGCCTCTTTCCGCAATCATGGCGCCTTCCACGAGGCCTGCACGATGACGATCGCCAAGCGGCTGATCGCCGAGATCGCGCCCCAGTGGCTGCGCATCGGCGGCTACTGGTATCCGCGCGGCGGTATTCCCATCGACATCTTCTACCAGACCGGCGCGCCGCCCGACGGTCTCTGGCTGCCGGACCAAGGTGTCCAGCCCTATCGTGGACGCGGCTGACCTTAAGCGGCGGATCGTCGAGCAGGCGCGGGGGCTGGGGTTCGATGCCGTGCGGTTCACCCGGGCCGCGCTCCCAGCCAAGATCTCCGCCGGGCTCGACGATTATCTCGAGGCCGGCCGCCATGGCGAGATGGGCTGGCTCGCTCGCGAGCCCGAGCGCCGGCGTGACCCGCGGGGCCTCTGGCCCGAGGCGCGGTCGGTGATCGTGCTTGGGACCAATTACGGTCCCGATTGCGATCCGCTGGAAATCCTGAGCCGGAAGAGCGAGGGCGCCATATCGGTCTATGCGGCCGGCAAGGATTATCACGACCTCGTCAAGAAGCGGCTGAAGGCGCTGGGCGGCTGGCTCTTCCGAGAGACCAAGGCGCCGCTCAAGGTTTTCGTCGATACGGCGCCGGTGATGGAGAAGCCGCTGGCCGAAGCTGCGGGCTTGGGCTGGCAGGGCAAGCACACGAATCTGGTCTCGCGCGAATTCGGCTCCTGGCTTTTCCTGGGCGAGATCTTCACGACGCTCGACCTGCCCCCGGACGAGCCCGGAACCGATCACTGCGGCAATTGCCGCAACTGCCTCGACATCTGCCCGACCGCCGCCTTTCCGGCCCCCTATCAGCTCGACGCGCGGCGCTGCATCTCTTACCTCACAATCGAGCACAAAGGCCCGATCCCGGCCGAGTTTCGGGCGGCCATGGGCAATCGCATCTATGGCTGCGACGATTGCCTGGCGGTCTGCCCCTGGAACAAGTTCGCCCAAGTCACGGCCGAGCTCGCCTTCGCGCCCCGTGACGCGCTCAAGGGCCCAAAGCTCGCCGAGCTGGCGGCGCTTGACGACGGCGCCTTCCGGACCCTTTTCTCCGGATCGCCGATCAAGCGGATCGGCCGCGACCGCTTCGTCCGCAACGTGCTGATCGCGATCGGCAATTCGGGCGATCCCGGCCTGGCGGAGAGTGCGAAGGCGCTGCTGCGCGATCCATCCACGCTGGTGCGCGGGATGGCTGTCTGGGCGCTAGCCCGGCTGGGCGCGCTGCCGCAGAGGTCCCATCACGAGGCCGATCCCTCCGTGCTGGCCGAATGGGAGGCCGCATTGACGCCGGCGAACGCGTCCGCACATACCTAGCCCATGACCTATTCAGTCAAAGAGCTGTTCAAGACGCTGCAAGGCGAGGGCGCACAGGCTGGGCGCACGGCCGTCTTCTGCCGTTTTGCGGGCTGCAACCTATGGTCGGGGCGGGAGGAGGACCGCAAGAGCGCGACCTGCCGCTTTTGCGACACCGACTTCGTAGGCACCGACGGGCCGGGCGGTGGAAAGTTCGAGACGGCCGCGGATCTCGCGCAGGCGATTGAAAAGGCATGGGCCGGAGGCGCCGAAGATCGCTACGTCGTCTTCACCGGCGGCGAGCCGCTGCTGCAGCTCGACCGCGCGCTCATCGAAGCGGTTCATGCGAAAGGCTTCGAGATCGCGATCGAGACGAACGGCACGCTCGAGCCGCCCGCGGGCATCGACTGGATCTGCGTCAGCCCCAAGGCCGGCGCGCCCTTTCATCTCAAAGCCGGGAACGAGCTGAAACTCGTGTTTCCCCAGCAGGGGATCGATCCGGCAGATCTGGAAGGGCTGCCCTTCGAGCATTTCTGGCTGCAGCCGATGGACGGGCCTGCCCGCGCGCAGAACACTGCCGCTTCGGTCGCCTTCTGCCTGGCCCATCCGCGATGGCGCCTCAGCCTTCAGACGCACAAATTCATCGGCATACCCTGATGTATGAACTCAGCAAGCAATTCCGCTTCGAGGCCGCCCACACGCTGAATCGGAAGATCGAGGCCGAGGGCAGCCGCCGCATTCACGGGCACTCCTATCGCGCCGAAATCGTGGTGCGCGGCAAGCCCGATCCGGAAACCGGTATGGTGATCGATCTCGGCTTGCTGGACCGCACGCTGCAGGCGGTGCGCGAGCAGCTCGACCACCATTTCCTCAATGACGTCGCCGATCTGGGCCCGGCGACGTTGGAAAATCTTGCCACCTGGATCTGGCGCGACGTGCAGAGCCGCGGAGTCCAGCCGGCGCGGGTTACCGTTTCGCGCGACGCCAGCGGCGACAGCTGCAGCTACACAGGCCCGGGATGACGGACGGCCGCGCCCTCGTCCTCTTCTCCGGCGGGCAAGATTCCACGACCTGCCTTGCCTGGGCGCTCGATCGATTCGAGGCTGTCGAGACGATTGGCTTCGACTACGGCCAGCGGCACCTGGTCGAGCTGGATTGCCGGGCGAAGATCACCGCCGCGCTGCGCACCGGCTTTCCGAATTGGGCGCCTCGCTTGGGAGCCGACCATACAGTCGCTCTCACGGCTTTGCGCGATATCTCGGAATCGGCGCTCACGCGCGACGTCGCGATCGAGATGGGCGCGAACGGACTGCCGACGACCTTCGTGCCGGGGCGCAACCTGATGTTCCTGGTCGCGGCGGCAGCGCTCGCATATCGCCGCGGGCTAAGTCACATCGTCGGCGGCATGTGCGAGACCGATTATTCCGGGTATCCGGATTGCCGCGACGACACGGTCAAGGCCATGCAGCTGGCGCTCAATCTCGGCATGGACCGGCGCTTCGTTCTGCATACGCCGCTTATGTGGATCGATAAGGCGGAGACCTGGAGATTGGCCGAGAGGCTCGGCGGAAAGCCTCTCGTCGATCTCATTCGCGCGGAGACCCATACCTGCTACTTGGGCGAGCGCGACCAAATGCATGATTGGGGCCATGGCTGCGGGTCCTGCCCGGCCTGCGCCCTGCGCAAGCAGGGATACCGAGCATACTTGAAAGTTAACCATAAAAATTAACGAAGATCGTTGAAGATGCTTTATCTTTTAGCATCTCGCGTTAATACAGTTTAATTTGAAACTATCCTCCCGGCCCCGCGTTACGCCTCGGACGCGGATCGCTCGTTGATTCCCGCGTAACGAGAATACTGGGTACGAGGGCCTACACATGCTGAAGCGGAACGAGGTTAACGAGTCGAGCCACGATCGCGATCTCGAGCACGCGCTGAACGAGGTCGCGTCCAAGAAGCTGATCTTTACCGTCACCGCGGGCCGAACCGGCACGCGCTATGACGCCGAGCTTTTCAAGACTCTCGATGGGGTCTGCGCGATCCACGAGGACGAACCGAGCTTTTCGCACGTCATGCGACCGGCGCAGGGGCATCCCGATCTCGCCGAGCGCTGGGTGCTGGGGCAGCTTCTCCCGCATATCGCGGCAACGCCGCACCCGGTCTATGTCCGCACCGAGCACCTCACCTGCAAGGGCTTTCTCGAACCGTTGCTCGCGCTGGGGCTGCGACCCGCGATCCTTCTGCTGCGCCGCTCGCCCCGCCGCATCGCGCGAAGCTATCTCGACAAGGACACCGTGCCCGGCCGGACTTCGCTCGGCGTGACCTATATGCTGCACCCGACCGACCCGGACGTCCTGCCATTGCCCCATTATCAGCGCTTGAGCGACTACCAGCTCTGTTTCTGGTACGCGCTCGAGATCGAGCGGCGGCAGCGCCACTATGCGCGGCTCTTCGGCGATCTGGGCCTGCCGGTCGAGGATGTCACAGCGGAGGAGCTGAATGACCTCGTCCGTTGGACACGCTGCCTGAGGACATTGGGGCTGGAGGATCGGTTCCATGGCGGCGCGACGGCGCTTCGTCACCTCAAGGTGACGCTGGGCGCCTGGAACATGAATGCGCGCAAGCTCGAGGAACGGATCGATTATGAGCGCGAGGAGGAAGAGGTCTGGAAGGCGATCGCGCACTTCGAGCCTTCCTTGCGCCCATCCGTCGAGAGCCGCTACGCGCGCGGACCGAAGCTACGCAGCGCCATCCTTCCGCTGGTCGCAGCCGTCGCGCGGAAGCTGCAATAGGCTTCAGTAGATGCGTCGGATCTCGGGCCGAGCGCCAACGCGGCCGACCACATCGCCGAGCGAGTCTTCTGTTACCGCCATGAAGTGCGCGTTCGCGTGTACAATGCGCTCGCCATCGATCATGATTCCCACGTGCCCCGGCCAGAAAACCAAATCACGCGCCCGCGGCGGCGCGTCGCCGAGCACGCGCTGGCCGAGCTGGGCGCGCTGTGGACCGCTGTCGCGAGGAGCCGCGATGCCGGCAGCGGCGAGCGATAGCTGGACGAGCGCCGAACAATCGAGCCCCAGCGACGTCCGACCTCCCCAAAGATAGGGCACGCCCAGGAAGCGGCGCGCGGTTCGCGCATAATCCGGCTCGGTCGCGTCGAGCGGCGCCAAATGTCGAACGAAGATCCACCCGCCGGTCGACAGCTCAGCGAAGCCGCCCCGTTCGCCGATCGGCCGCAGGCGTGACGCGAACGAGAGCGCGGCCGCCGGCGCCGCCTTGAGGTTGGGCTCGGGATAAAGGTGGCTTCGGAGGACGTCGACCTTGTGTGTAGCTCGGTCGACCGGACCGAGCGCGGCGGTTTCAATGAAGCCGCGATAGCCGTCGGTCAGATTCTCGACCTCCGACCAGTCGGCGCGGCTGAAGACGACGGCTACCTCCTCGCCGTGAATGAGCTCGGTCGCGACCTCAGCCGAGCGGTCCGGACGGCCGCGCAGAAAAACGCTCGGCGCCGCGACGCGCTGTCGGTTCGCGTTCATCGCGCGGCCTCGGCATAGCGCCCGGCCAGCAGGCGGAACAGCCCGCGGATCGCGAAGGCTTCGCCGCCCACCGGACGGCCGGGGCGAGCGGACGCGTTCCAGGCGTAAAGATCGAAATGGGCCCAAGCGAGGCCGGGCTTTACGAAAGCCTGCAGGAACAGCGCGGCATGGATCGCGCCGGCGAAGGAATTGCCGGCAATGTTGTTGATGTCCGCGACCTTGCTGTCGAGGTCCTTGCGGTATGGCTTCCAGAGCGGCAGGCGCCAAACCGGATCCTCGGCGTCGGCCGCGGCGCCGAGGATCTCTTCGGCGAGCTCGTCGGTGGCGAACAGGGCCGGGAGGTCCGGCCCGAGCGCGACGCGCGCCGCCCCGGTCAAGGTCGCGAAATCGAGGATCAAGGCCGGACTGTCCTCCGATGCCGCCGTCAACAAGTCGGCCAGCACTAGCCGTCCCTCGGCGTCCGTATCGCCAATCTCGACCGAAAGGCCGCGCCGGGTGCTGATCACGTCCCCCGGTCGATTGGCGCCTGGACCGACCGCGTTCTCCGCCGCGGCGATCAGAACTCTGAGCCTCACCGGCAGCCTTGCCTGCATGATCATCTGGCCCAACGCCAGCGCATGGGCGGCGCCGCCCATATCCTTCTTCATCAGCGCCATGTTGGAGGCGCTTTTAATGTCGAGACCGCCGCTGTCGAAGGTGATGCCCTTGCCGACCAGCGCGATCACCGGACGGCTCGGATCGCCCCAGACGATGTCGATCACGCACGGCGGCTCGGCCGCGGCTCGGCCGACCGCATGGACTGCGGGGAAGTTGGCTTCGAGGAGCGGCTCCCCGGTCACGATCATGCACTGCGCGCCATGGGTCGCCGCCACCGCGCGCGCAGCCTCGGCGAGCGCCGCGGGGCCCAGATCGTTGGCCGGGCGGTTGACCAGATCGCGGACGAGCCGGATCGCCTCGAGCTCACGCTCGACGCGCGGCCGATCGGCTTCGGCGGGCCAGGCGAGGCGCGCCTTGCGCCGCGGGGCGGCGCGATATTGGGCAAAGGCGTAGTTGGCGAGACCCCATCCCAGAGCGAGCCGGCTGGCGGCCTCACGCCCGGGCGAACCGGACAGGGCGTAGATGCCGGACGGCAGCGCCGTCGCCGCTCCGGCCAAGGCGTAAACATCGTCGAGACGATCCGCGCCGACGAACGCGCGGGCGACCCTCCCGTCCGCGGCAGGGAAGGTCAGGACCTGGCCCGGCGCTCCGGTGAAGTCGTTGGCGCTTGCCCAAGTCCGCTCCGCGTTCCCCAGCGAAGCAAGAAGGGCCTCCAGGCCGTCGGGATGGACGAGAGTGAGCGGAATGGCGCTCGGGTCCGTCTCGCAAAGCGAGTCGATCATGGGATTCGGCATCGAAACTGGTCCGGTCCTTGGTTCGCCGGCGGTGGAGAGCTAAAATGCCGATCCGCGCGGCGGCTGAGAAGAGCCCGCATAAGGGGATTTCGCCGCAACCTGCGGGGCGCCCAAGGAGGAGCTGACGCCGTGAGCATGACGCTGGTGATCGGGACCAAGCAATGGTCGAGCTGGTCGCTCCGTCCCTGGATCGCGATGAAGCAAGCCGGCTTGCCTTTCCAGGAGGTGGTGATCCAGCTGCGCCAGCCGGACACCAAGGCCCGGATCCTGGAATATTCGCACGCCGGCAAGGTGCCGGTGTTGATCGATGGCGCCGTGGTCGTCTGGGAGTCGCTGGCTATCCTGGACCATCTGGCCGACCGCTTCCCGACCCGCGCCCTCTGGCCGTCCGAGCCGGGCGCGCGCGGCCATGCCAGGGCCATCTCCGCCGAGATGCATGCCGGGTTCGCGGCGCTTCGCCGTGAGCTTTCCATGGATGTCCTGGCCGAGCTGCCGACCCCCGACCTCAGCGACGAGGCCAAGGGCGATGTCGCGCGTATCCAAGCCATTTGGAAGGAGGCCCGGCAGCGATACGGCGCCGGAGGGCCGTTTCTTTTCGGCCGCTTTACCAACGCGGACGCCATGTTCGCGCCGGTGGCGACGCGCTTCCGGACCTATGGAATCGCGCTGGATCGGGTCTGTCGGGACTATGCCGACGCCATCCTCAACCTGCCCGCCATGGTGGCTTGGTACCGGCAGGCGGAGGAGGAAAGCGAGTAACGCAAAATTCGATGTGGAAGCGGAACCTTTCGGAGAGACATCGAATATTAACCAGCGCGGCGGATACTGAATCTTGGGAGGCCGCCACGATGAACGCCCTAATCGCCATCTACCTCGCCAAGCTTTTCGGCTCCGTGCTTGCGGTTATGGGCGTCGGCTGCGTTTTTGAGCGCCCCGCCCAGGCGGGTAGCGAGGCCGTCAATCGTGGAGGCGGGGGATGAGCAACGTCATCCGCCCGGCCCGCTTCGCGGCTCTTATCAGCTCTCCAGCCCTAGCTCCGTCGAGGCGCCGACGGCGCATGATCGATGGGCGGTTCGTCGGCATGGCGATCGCCGGTATGGGTCTGGCCTGGATTTTGGCCCTGGCCGGAACGGCCTTCGCGGTCCGCGCGATCCTCGTCCTCTGCTTCGCAGCCTTGGCCGGGCGCACGCGCGCCAATCGCTCCGTAGCGAGCTGATCCGGCTCCGCTCTCGCCCGGAAGCCCCATCGCCCTTATGTTAGTGCGATGACTCCGCCGCACCCGCACGCTGCTCCGCCCAAAAACTCCGAGACTTCCAAGCCGAAGGGCAATCTGCGCGCGCTCAAGACACTCTTTCCCTATCTCTGGCCCAAGGGCGCGATCGAGCTGCGTGTCCGGGTAGTGCTCGCGCTGCTAGCCCTGCTGCTCAGCAATCTAGCGACGCTGACGATCCCGATCCTTTACGGCGACGCGGTCGACGCGCTTTCGGGCAAGGTCTCGCCGGCGATCTCGGTCCCGGTCGGGCTGATCGCCGCCTACGGGCTGGCGCGGGTGCTGACCCAGGCCTTCAACGAGGCGCGGACCGCGATCTTCCAGAAAGTGTCGCAGCGCGCGATCCGGCAGGTGGCGCTCAACGTATTCCGCCATCTGCACAGCCTGTCGCTCAAATTCCATCTCGAGCGCCAGACCGGCGGCCTGTCGCGCTCGATCCAGCGCGGCACGACGGCGATCGACAGCCTGTTGTCGTTCTCGCTGTTCAATGTCGTGCCGACGATCCTGATGCTGGTGCTGGCGGCCGGCACGATCTGGGTGCGCTTCGGCGCCTCTTATGCCGGCGCGACCCTGATTACGGTGGGTGTCTATATCGCCTTCACGGTCAAGATCAGCAATTGGCGGATCGGCATTCGCCGGCAGATGAACGACAGCGACAGCTCGGCCAACACCAAGGCGATCGACAGTCTCCTCAATCACGAGACGGTGAAGTACTTCACGAACGAGGAGCATGAGGCGCGGCGCTACGACAAGGCGCTGGCCAAATACGAGAAGGCGGCGGTGAAGACCGTCACGTCGCTTTCGACCCTCAATATCGGCCAGGCGGCGATCGTTGGCTCCGGCGTCACCGCCATCATGCTGATGTCAGCCGCAGCCATCGTGGCCGGTCAGATGACGGTCGGCGGCTTCGTGACGCTCAATACCTACCTGATCCAGCTGGCCCAGCCTCTGGGCATCTTCGGTTTCGTCTATTCGACGATGAAGCAGTCGCTGGTCGACATCGAAGCGATGTTCGACCTGCTGCAGGTGGATCGCGACGTGGACGACCGGCCTGGCGCGCCCGCGCTCAACGTGCTGGGCGCGGCGATCGAGTTCCGCCATGTCGACTTCGCCTATGACGAGCGCCGGCCGATCCTGGCGGATGTCAGCTTCGCCGTGCCGTCCGGCCGAACCGTGGCGATCGTCGGCCCCTCGGGCGCCGGCAAATCGACGATCGCGCGGCTGCTGTTCCGCTTCTATGACGCGACCGGCGGCGCGATCCTGATCGACGGGCAGAACATACGCGACGTCACGCAGCGAAGCCTGCGCGAGCAGATCGGCATCGTCCCGCAGGACACGGTGCTGTTCAACGACACGATCTACTACAACATCGCCTATGGCCGCCCCGACGCCAGCCGCGAGGAAGTCGAGCGGGCCGCCCGCATGGCCAACATCGATGGCTTCATCCGCAGCCTGCCGGACGGCTATGAGTCCATGGTGGGCGAGCGGGGCCTGAAGCTTTCGGGCGGCGAGAAGCAGCGCGTGGCCATCGCCCGTGCGCTGCTGAAGGACCCGGCGATCATGCTGTTCGACGAAGCGACCTCGGCCCTCGACACCGCGACCGAACGGGAGATCCAGGCCAATCTCAAGACCGCGAGCGAGGGCCGTACCACCCTCATTATCGCCCACAGACTCTCTACCGTCATTGATGCCGACGAGATCATCGTGCTGTCGCACGGCCGGGTCGCCGAGCGAGGCACCCATGGCGAGCTCCTATCCCGAAACGGCCTCTTCGCCGAGATGTGGCGCAAGCAGCAGGAGGCCGCCGCCCGCGGCCTCGAGCCCGAGGACGTCCCGAAAGCCGAGGCGGCAGAGTAGAGCCGCCGCTTGACGCGGGAGCCCGGGTTCGCCTATTTTCCGCGCCTCTCGCCGGCCCGTGCGCGCGAGCGGATGTCCTATTTTTCAAGGAATTGCACCATGGCCCGCCGTTGCGCCGTGACCGGCAAAGGCGTTCAGACCGGCAACAATGTCAGCCACGCGAACAACAAAACGCGTCGGCGCTTCCTGCCCAATCTGCAGGAGACCTCGCTGTTCAGCGAGTCCCTGGGTCGTAATGTCCGGTTGCGCGTCTCGACCAATGGCCTGCGCACCATCGAGCACAATGGCGGCCTGGACGCCTGGCTGATCTCCACCGCGCCGTCGAAGCTCGATACCGAGATGCGGCATCTCAAGAAGCAGATCGAGAAGGCCGTCGCCGCCCGCGCGGCTTAGAGGCTTAGCCCCGGACCGCCGCCCCGGCGGCGACGCATCATGACGGCTCCGCCGAGGCCGACCGCCAGCAGCATCGCAGGGGGCACCACCGTCCATTCCAGGATCGGCACGTAGCCCAGCTGGAGATAGGTTTCGGCAATATTGGACCATTTTTCCTGCGGGGTCTCGCGCAGAGCCGCCGCGCAGGGGCCGGGGCCGCACGAGTCGGAATCGAGATCGTGCTCCACTTCACGCGACATGTCGGCCTGGTCCGAGGCGCGGTTATAGAGATCGACCAGCACACAGCCGGTCCAACTAACCGATAGGACCGCCCAGCCGGCGAAGAGCCAGATCCCGAGGTGCCGCTTCTTTGGTTCAGCGAGCGAGGCAACGCCCGAATCGGCTTGGACCGCGTCGAATGCCGTTCGCATTCCGCTCCCAGTCACCGATTTTGGAACCGTTACCATTGCGTGCTCACCTTCCCAGCAACGACAACCAATCAGCGAGGTTCCAGCCCGCCATCTTAGTCCAGCAAACTTAACGAGACGTTCCCAGCCCGACCACACTTCCCGCTTACCGTTGCACGGTGTTCGGCCCTTCGTCCTGCGGCCCGTCTGAAGCCGGCACCCAGCCTTTGCGCCGAAACCAGGCCAGCATCAGTATCGCGACGCCGGCCCCGACAGCGGCGCCCGCCACCACGTCCGACAGATAATGCGCGTCGAGCACCACCCGGCTCAACGCGATCAAAACCGCAAAGCAGGCAAATTCGGTCCGCCAGCGTGGGGCCAGCCGGCCCAGGATGATCGCCGCCGCGACCGACGTCGCGGTATGGCCGGACGGGAAGGATTGGTAGGCCGAGCCGAAATGGTCGGAAAAAAAGCTGGCAGACTGGCCGCTCAGCCAGAGTTCCGGTCGGGCGCGACGGAAGATCAGCTTCAACAGATCGGTCACGATCCCCGCGGCCGCCACGGCGGCGAAAAGGAGTGCGGCGCCGCGTGTTCCGCGCGCGATCGGTCCCGCGAGGCTCGGCAATCGAGGGCGGAGCCAGAAGCAGGCGAGCAGAAAGAGGCCGCAGGGAACCAGCACGACGCCGCCCTGACCGAACCAGGTGATGATTCCGAAGATGTCCCGCAAACCGTCGCCGCCTTGGGCCGTCCACCGGGCGAGCGGCTGATCGAGTCCGACGAGGCCGGCGGCGAGAACGGCCACGACGACCAGAACCAATGCGGCTCGCGGTGCCGTCACGCTCCGGCCTTGCGGTAGATCGCGAGGCTGACCCGCTTGCCCTTGGCATAGTTGTAACCGTCGACAGTCACGATCTTCTGGAGGGTCGCCGCCGCGTCACCGAGGCGGCTGTAGAAGGCGCCCTTCTGGTCGGCCTCGACGATCGCGATTCCATCCGGATGGGTCGTCAGGAAATCTGCGGCGTCGGAGCCGCTGCCAAATTTGGTGGCCGTGCCGAACGCCACCGTGGCGCTGGGCTCAGCGTAGCCCGCGATGAAAATCGGCCCGTGGCCGGTCGGCAGGGCCTCGAACAGCGCCTCCTTGAGGCGCGGCGCGATCCAGGGCGCCTCGAGCGCCGGCAAGGCGGCGCCGAAGACGAGCCCCCAGATCAGCGCTGCGCCGACAAACATCGCCGCTGCCGCGCGCAGCCGCTCGCCGCGGCGCATCAGCCAAGCCACGCCCGTCGCCAGCCCCAAGATTGCGAGACCGGCGAGGATGCCCCGGATCGAAGGTCGATGGTCGCCAAGCGGCGCTGCCACGATGAGCACAACCCCCAGCGCCAGCCCGATTAGCGCCCAAAGGATCAGTGCCGCCCAAGCTCCGCTGGTTAGCCGGGAGCCGGGCGCAGGCCGCGCCAACCGGTCGGCCAGGGCCGCACCGGCAAGAAGGGCGAGCGCCGGATACAACGGCAGCACATAATGCGGCAGCTTCGTCGGCACGAATTCCAGCACGAGCCAGGCCGGAACCACCCAGGCCAGGCAAAACAGGACCGCCCGATCGCGGCGATTGCGCCAGATCCAGGGGATTGCCAAAAGCGCGAAGAGCGAACCCGGCCAGAAGGTGACCGGCAACAGCGCCAGATAGGAGCCCGGCGGCGCGCCATGGGATTCCTGGGCGCCGGCGAGCTTGGACGCCATGTCGGCACCCACCGATTCAGTGAGAAAAGCCCCCTTGGTCGCAATCGTAATGGCGATCAGCCAGGGAAGGGCGATAGCTGCGGCAATCGCGATACCGGGCCAGGGCCTGAGCCGCCTCAGCCAGCCGACGCCGCGATCGATGATTGCGAGCGTCGCAGCCGTCAACCCGACCACGAATAGGATGATCGGTCCCTTGATCAGGATTCCAATCCCGATCGCCGCCCAGAACGTCACCCACCGATAGCGCGGCAGGGCGGAGCCTGCCGGTCCGGGAATCCAGGCGGCCGCCAACTCGCCGATCGCGACCAGGATGGTGAGCAGCAGAAACGCGTCGGTCTTGGCCTGCCGGGCCTCGTAACCCAATAGCAGGCAGGTCCCGAGAATCGCAGCCCCCAGGAAACCGGCCTCGGCACCGAACCAGCGCCTGCCGATCCACAAAGTCACAAGCATCGCGCCCAGCGCGCCGATGAGGGAAGGCAGGCGGTAGGTCCAGACAGGGTTCGACGCGTCCTCGCCCCCAGCCAAGGCCGTCGCGGCGGCTTCCAGCCAGTAGATGCCGACCGGCTTCTTGAGGCGGGCGTCATCCTGGAAGCGAATATGGAGAAAATCGCGGCTTTCCAGCATCTGCCGCGAAGATTGCGCGAAGCGCGCCTCGTCCCGATCGACCGCCGGGAGCGTCGTGAAACCCGGCAGGAAGAGCGCCAGGCCGAGCAGCAGGATAAGCGCGTAGGCCAGGGGAGAGCGGATCGCCCAGCCGAGAATCGAGCGTTCAGCCGGGGCTTCGGGCAAAACGGCGTCGGTCATGGGCCGAGCCGTCCGGCGATGAGCGGCGGCTGAGCCGGCGCGGCGGATTGCGGCGGCACCAGCGCGAAGGCCGCCCGGATCT
>Ga0070738_10005821_pt1 | contig 13370 bp, 15 predicted proteins | sample Coa_R2_2_FD_66446 | JGI IMG/M metagenome (GOLD analysis project Ga0070738, IMG submission 66446) | Surface soil microbial communities from Centralia Pennsylvania, which are recovering from an underground coalmine fire - Coalmine... | ecosystem: Environmental > Terrestrial > Soil > Unclassified ... | reverse complement strand
CAAGAGCAGGCTTCGCGTAAGGTGGACCCGGACAAGGCGCCATCACGTTCATCGGCGACAGTGATTTGGACAGCATATTTATGTAAGGGCACTTCTGCGCCTAATAACTCAGCTGCAACAACAACGTCTTGCGCGAAGTTTTTAGGTACGCCGCCGCCTACCATGAGTAAGCCAGTTTCTTTTGCCGCAATTTTCAGCTGTGTTAACTCACGGAAGTCTTTTACGGAGTCAATGCTGACATGCTGGGTAGGATGTTTGACTTGGTGCATGACTAAGCCAAAGCCGGCACTACAATCGCTGAAGGCAGGGACGAAGATGGGGATGTTTTTTTGGTAAGCACGTAAGACGATGGAGTCTTTGGTTTTGCCATGCTTTTCAAGGTATCGCCCCATTTCTTGGATGAATTCACGGGAGGAATAGGGCTTGGGTTCCATGCTATCGGCGATATCACAGAGGGTGTTGTCGCAAATGCGGAGTTGATCTTCGTCGATCAAGGTATCGTAGATACGGTCGATAGCCAAGGATTGTAGGGTGATATCGTCTAGGTGAGGGGAGCCTTGGTAGTGCTTGAAGCCTAAGCCTTCGAAGAAATCTTGGTCGACGATGTTGGCACCGGTGGAAACGATGACATCGACCATGTTGTTATCGATCATGTCGAGGATAACTTTCTTTAAGCCGGCGCTAATGAGGGAACCTGCAAGACATAAAATTACGCCACAGTTTTTATCTTCTAACATTTGGTTATAGATTTTAGCTGCGCGAGCTAAATTTCTAGCTTGAAAGGCAGTATGCTGCATTGATTCAACTAGGTTGACGAAGTCAAATTTAGTGATGTCTAGATGCCGTACTTCTGTGGAAAGTAATTCAGTCTTGGTTTTTTCCATCAAGGTCACTCCTCTATGGCGAATTGGTTAACGACAGAACACGTATTATGGGAAATTATTTGTACATTGCAAGTGTTATTTGAGGGTGGTTAATTAAGTTATAATACTCTTTTTTGAGGGTGATTCTATGAGTTTCCATCGCCATTACACTTTCTTTGACCGCCTTTGCCTTGGTCTCGATCAAGCTGTTCGAGCGTTGACGGATAATGCGAAAACAACTGGCGCACCGTATCCTGCGCAATCTATCGAAGATTCTCCATTAAGCGATGAGCAGCGTAAGCATTCGGCGGCGTTGATGCGGATTAACCATGCCGGGGAGATTTGCGCGCAGGCGCTTTATCATGGGCAGGGGGTGATTTCTCGCAGTCGGGAAACGCAAGCGAAGATGCAGGCAGCTGCTATTGAAGAGGGGGATCATCTTGCTTGGTGTAAGCAGCGTTTGGAGGAGTTAGGTAGTCATACGAGTTATTTAAATCCGCTTTGGTATGTAGGTTCATTTTGTATCGGTACAGTCGCGGGGGTGATTGGGGATAAATGGAGTTTGGGGTTTGTCGCAGAGACGGAGCGGCAAGTGATTCAACATTTGCAAGGCCATTTGCAACTATTACCAGAACAGGATCGGCGTAGTTATCGCATTTTGGCGCAAATGGAGAAAGAGGAAGCGGAACATCGTGATGCGGCTATTGAATCGGGTGCGAAGGAATTACCGGGGGTGATTAAGGGGATGATGGCCATTGTATCAAAAGTGATGGTAAAAACAGCATATTGGTTTTAAAAGGCAACCTAGCCTTTTTCAGGCTAGATTGCCATTGGTTTTGAGTATTTTTAGTTAATTAATACTGCAAACGATTTTTGAATCACTATTAATATAGTCAGTTGGTAATCCTCTGATGAGCATCGTTTTTGTTTCGCCAGGCTTCGCATTCACCATGATGTTGTTACAACTTGGATCAACGGTATGAATGCCGTTACCAAAAAGCCATTGATTAATATTAACCCAGGCATTTTCATTAGCAGGAATAATAGCAGTCACATCATGATTATCATTAAACCCAATCGAATCTACTTCATACACTTTATCGATGACTTGTACCTTAGCCAATGATAAAAATCCCTGTGGTACGATCGTCATATTGATAATATGTAAGTTAGCTTGATCATCAGCATTGACAGCAAAGGGAATAATACAGAGGGTGCAGGCTAATAATGTTTTTTTAAACATAACATTTCCTATTGAATGAAAAATTGAAATTCCATTGCAAACTAACTGATGAACCCCGTCCAGTTAATCTGAATAGTATGGTTTTCGATGGCAGGTCTCCTGGCTGACAGTGTGACGTTTGATGCAGCCTTCCCAGTTTCCCAGTGGCGTGAAGGCATCAAACAACTGCTTACAGTTGCGGGGAGCAGCCACAGATTATGCACTGTGTTCCCTTTTCATCTTCGTTAAGAAGAACCATCTTGGGGGATAAGGTAGAAAAAGATAAGAATAAAGTCAAAGAGATTTGCTTTTTTCTAAAAATTGCTATCAAATAGCCTTAAATTTCACTCCCTCCTTTAAACCTACATTTATTCAACTAATTAATCCCTAATTGAATTTCGGACAATTTTGACCGATAATAAGGATAGCAATGGTATGAAAGGTTCAGAATTTTTAAGAAAGCTAAAAAAATTAGCAAAAGAGAAAAATATCAGAATGGAACTGATACAGCGTCGCGGTAAGGGGAGTCATAGCACACTAATTTACGGAACCCGTTTTACAATTATTCGAAATTTGAAGGATGAACTTAAAACAGGTACTTATAACGCCATGTTAAAACAGCTTGGCATCGATGAAGATGAATTGAGGTGATTATGATTAATCAATTTAATTATCCTGCTATCTTAACCAAACAAGAAGAAGGCGGCTATTTAGTTCGGTTCCCAGATTTCCCTGAGGCAATTACTCAAGGAAATACAAAAGAACAAGCACTAATTGAGGCTGCAGATTGCCTTGAAGAAGCGATTGCTAATCGTATCGAGATGAAATTGGATATACCAACACCCAGTCATCTTAAAAAAGGACAGCATCTTGTTTTATTACATACTACTTTTGCAGCAAAGACGGCTTTATATCTTGCTATGCGTGAACAGCAATGGACGAATACATTGCTTGCCAAGAAATTAAATTGCGATGAGAAAGAAGTACGTCGTTTACTTAATCCTCATTATAATTCTAAATTACCGCGCATTGAGGAGGCTTTACAAATTCTTGGCAAGCGGCTTCGGATTGAAATAGTATCTTGTATCTAGAAGGATGAAGTAAGTTTTTCAAGATTGAAAGAGCTATTCACTGCTTATTTTTAAAATAAAGATTGTTGTAATGAAAAAGTAGAATGATTCTCATCACAAAAATGCACACCTAATCCTAATAATCGAATCGATCTTTTCTCATTTAGATAAATCTGTTGAAACAAAGCAAGATAACGTTCTAAATTGATTTCATTGCTGACAGTTTCTGCTGTTGTTAATTTAAAATCGTTAAATTTTATTTTGATGTATTGATTTTTAATAACACGATTAGCTGCATATTGTTGTACGCGCACAATGAGCTTTTCATAAAGATCATGAATAATGCGTAAGCAACTATCGAGATCACGAATATCTTCAGGAAATGTGCTCTCAACGCTTAATGATTTGCGAATCCGATTGGGCTCAACGCTGCGATGATCCATGCCGCGGCATTGTTCATAAAGACGCTGGCCTAATTTTCCAAAGTGTTCTATTAATTCAGTAAGTGATAATTTTTGTAAATCTGTACACGTTTTTAATCCTAATTGATGTAACTTTTTCGCGGTGACTTTACCCACGCCGTATAATTCATCTACTGAGAGTGTTTTAATAAAATTTTCTACTTCGTACGGCCGAATAACAAATAAGCCATTGGGTTTTTTCCAGCCGCTCGCAATTTTGGCAAGAAATTTATTCGGGGCGACGCCTGCTGAAGCTGTTAAATGCTCTGTCTCCCAAATCTGCTGGCGGATGGCTTCTGCCATGCGGGTTGCGCTGCCTTGATAATAAGATGAGTGGGTGACATCAAGATAGGCTTCATCTAGCGCTAAGGGTTCGACTAAATGGGTATACTCACGAAAAATGCGATGAATACGCTCGGCAGCTTTTTTATATTTAGGCATGTTGACGGGGAGAACGATGAGATCTTTGCAATGACGGTAAGCAGTTGCTGTCGGCATGGCAGAACGCACGCCATATTGGCGTGCAATATAATTGCATGTACATAGTACACCGCGTTTATCAGGCGAGCCGCCGACGGCAATGGGTTTGTCAGCAAGAGAAGGATTGTCGCGTATCTCAATCGCGGCATAAAAACAATCCATGTCGATGTGAATGATTTTGCGCGAATTGTGTTGATTAGAGACCATTTACGTCGCTATTTTATACGCCACCAACAACGCTCCAGCTTGTATCAACCATACAACCCACACCACTTCCATAAAATACGGAAACCAATGACGCTTAATCACCCAATAAGTCACCGCCGGTATCAACCCCATCAGAAGCGGTATAGCCAATAAAGCAATCAATCCTCGAATAAGGTTACCTGCCTGACCGCCCGAAAAAACCTGGGTCAAGGTTTCCGATACCCAATCATGTGCCTGAATCAACAGTTGTATCGCTTCTTGTCCGTAAGACATTGTGAGGATGGTACCGACACTGAGTGCAATCAGCGCTGTCGCTTGTTTTAGCATAACGAGTATCCTTTATTAAGTGCTGTCATGTGATATGAGAAGGGTAATCAGATGGAAAGAGTATGTCAAACAATCAAACTTTAATCCCCGTCCCTCTATGCAATAAGACCCAAGCCCAGCCGAACATGAGAATAAATAAAATACCCACGAGCGTGAAGCCAAAATAAATATTCACATCGGAGATACCTAACATGCCGTAACGGAATGCATCGACCATGTTAAGAATAGGATTAAAGTAGGAGAGATGGCGCCAAAGAGGGGGGAGTTGCTGTAAGGAATAAAACACGCCTCCTAAATAAGTTAGTGGGGTGAGGACAAAGGTAGGGATAAAGGAAATATCATCAAAGCGTTTAGCATATACACCATTGATGAGGCCACCGAGTGAAAATACGGCGGCTGATAGGATAGCCATCAAAAATACGATGATGGGATGAAGAACGGGAATGCTAGTAAATAGGAGTGAAATTAATAAAACAATGATACCAACTAACACTCCGCGTACCGTGCCACCCATCATGAAGCCTATGAGTATAATGAAATTAGGCATAGGGGAGACCAGCATTTCTTCTATGCTTTTGTTGAATTTGGTTAGGAAGAAAGATGAAGCAGTGTTCGCATAAGCATTCGTCATGATAGACATCATGGTAAGACCAGGTACGATGTATTGAATATAGGCATACCCTTGAATATGCTGAATTTGCGCACCGATAAATTTACCGAAAATGATGAAATATAAACTCATGGTAATGGCTGGCGGTAAAATGGTTTGTGACCAAATACGCATGAAGCGCATGATTTCTTTCAATAGCAAGGTTTGCAATGCCACCATATTGGGATATAAACCGGTTCTTTCCATCATGGTGTCTCTCTCTTGTTTTCTGAAATTAAACGGATAAATAATTCTTCTAAGCGATTGGTTTTATTACGCATGCTGTTAATAGAAATCCGCTGCTGTGACAATAGGTTAAATAAATCATTGATGGATTGACCGCGATGAATTTCAATTTCTATTGAGGTGTCATCGACTAAGCGGGCATGGTAGCCGTCTAAGGCAGGTAAATGGGATAGAGGGCGGTCCATATCTAATACAAGGGTCTGAATATTTAAGCGATTGATCAGTGATTTCATATTCGCATTTTCAATGATTTCCCCGTGATCGATGATGGCGACATTCTTGCATAGCTGCTCAGCTTCTTCGAGGTAATGGGTGGTTAAAATAATCGTGGTGCCAGCCTGATTTAATTTCGTTAAAAAACGCCATAAATTATGGCGTAATTCAATATCGACACCAGCAGTGGGTTCATCAAGAATCAGCAGTTTAGGTTCATTCATTAAAGCACGTGCGATCAATAATCGCCGCTTCATACCGCCCGATAATCTGACAGCGGGCTGATTATACATATGCCATAAGCCCATTTCGTTTAGATACAATTCCGCACGTTGTTCAGCGATACGCCGGGGGATGCCGTAATAGCCAGCTTGATTAATTAAGATGTGAGAAATTTTTTCGAATAGGCTGAAGTTCATTTCTTGAGGGACGACACCGATTAATGCTTTTGCTTGGCTTAATTCCGTATCCGTATCATGGCCGAAGACATGAATTTTTCCGGCGGTTTTATTCACCAGTGAGCAGATGATGCTGATCGTAGTGGATTTGCCAGCGCCATTTTGGCCTAGCAAAGCAAAAAAATCGCCTTGTGCCACCTCAAGATCAATGCCTTTCAGGGCAGTGATGCCGTTGGCATAGGTTTTGGTGAGTTGTTTGACGGAGAGTGCTTTCATTATCTTCCAATCACGATCAGGATAGTGAGGTTAAATATAGCGTATCACTGAACGTGTTACAATTTAGATAATGGCAACGCAAATTTTTCTTTCATCCTACCCACTAACAATCGCAATGCCTTCCCCCGATGACTGATTTGATTCTTAATCGCAAGCGGCAACTCAGCAGCCGTTTTCTTTTCTTCAGGGATATAGAAGACGGGATCATATCCAAAGCCATCCTGCCCTTTAGGCTCCTGTAGAATCATGCCCGACCATTGGCCATCGCAAATAAGGGGCGCTGGATCTTTATCATGTAACATGAAAACTAACACACAATGAAAACAAGCCTGACGTTTATCATTGGGTATATCCCGAAGAGCCGTTAATAATTTTTTGATATTATCTTGGGTATTGGCTTTTTCCCCCGCATAGCGTGCAGAATAAATTCCCGGAGCGCCGTTTAAGGCATTCACCACTAATCCTGAATCATCCGCAATCGCAGGCAGCCCCGTCATTTGAGTGGCATGACGTGCCTTGAGGATAGCATTTTCTACAAATGATAAACCTGTTTCTTCAATTTCCTCGACGCCTAATTCTGCTTGTGGAATTAATTCGATAGAAAAATCTTCCAGCATGGCTTTTAGTTCCCGGATTTTGCCCGTGTTATTGCTTGCTAAGACAACTTTCATTTCAGCTCCATTCATGATAAAAGGCGATAGTATAATTTTAAAAAAGAATAAAGCCTATGAGTGATTCACGAACAAATAAAAGAAGAAAGAGATTATCATTTAGTGAGATTGTAAAAGTATCAAAAATAGGAGATGGAGGATTTGGTGTTGTCTATCAGGGAAGATGGGGTAAAAAAACAGTCGCTATAAAAGAGATCTTCTATGAAGAAGACAATGATCCTAACGATGAGAAACCTAATAGTTATAAGGTTTGTGAAAAAGAGAAAAATATTTTAGTAGAGCTGCTGAACAAAGGCGCAGTAAATGTCACTAAGTTGCTCGCTTATAAAGATGATCCGGTTCGTCAAGTGTATACCTTAATTATGGATTATACTGAAAACTCATTAGATAAGTTGCTGGGCGGCGACGAACCTTTAAGTAAGCAGAGGCAATATTGTATTATAAAGACCATGATTAATGGTTTAGCATTTATCCATCAAAATAATATTATTCACTGTGATATAAAAACGAGTAACGTATTAGTAGATGCACATGGACAAGTGAAAATATGTGATTTTGGTTTATCTGTATTTAATAAGGAAGTAAACAATATTTACTGCGGTTCTATATTGTGGGCCGCACCCGAAGTACTATCAAGAAACCATTCTAATTCACCAGCAAGTGATATATATGGTTTAGGACTCGTCATGTGGTGTATTGCCGCAAATGTGGATGAACCTTATAAAAATATCACTACTGAGCAAGAAGCATTCGATACCATTACTTCAGGTGTCAAACCAGAAATTCCAAAAAATTGCTCACCTCTGATTTATGATTTAATTAAACGATGCTGGGATGAGCGAAGTAAGCGACCGACGGCTCATGAAGCGAACGAAAGAGTAAAAGGATTATCCGTGGATGAGGAAAGTGAGATGAGGATAAGGGTTAATCTTTAAATTAACCGGCTGTTAAATATGAGTTAAAAGCTAATCCCAGCGTTGTCATTGAGCGGGCAGCAGATGAAACGGTCGCTATTTTAAATAGAAATAAACCAACAGCTTATATGGTGTCACCAGCATTATATGAAAAATTGCTCGATGCCTTAGAAGAGCTAGAGTTGATGACGCTGGTGAAAGAGCGTTTGAAAAATGAGCATAAAGCGATAGAGGTGTCATTGGATGACTTATAGATTAAAGTTTTTACACGATATCTTGCTTATACGTTTATTCTGAATGCCAAGCTGCAATCGCTGCCCCATTCGGGAAAATTTTCTTTGTCGCTTCTAATACCGTTTCAGAATGCATCACCGCTACTAATTTTTGAAACAATGGATCATCCTTACTTTTTTCTCTCACCACAATTACATTCGCATACAGCGAGTCTGGCCCTTCTTTTAATAAAGCTTGATTAATACTTAACCCCGCAGGCCCGACATAATCATTCGTAATTGCCACTAAATCTGCATCCTGCAACACGCGTGCTAATTGCGCAGCATCGAGCAACTTGAATTGGAAATGCTTGGGATTTTCGATAATGTCATTGACGGTTGCCAGTGTCCCTGCATTCGGTTTCAACGTAATCAACCCCGCTTTTTGTAATAACAATAATGATCGGCCTTCATTGCTAGGATCATTTGGGATTGCAATCACTGCACCTTCTTTCAATTCTGATAATTGCGTTAATTTGCGAGAGTAAAAACCCATCGGATAAACAAACGTTTTTGCAATTGGCACTAAAGAGTAACCATGAGCTTTAATCTGCGCATTTAAATATGGCACGTGTTGAAAAATATTCGCATCAATATTGCCATTCGCAAGCGCTGTATTAGGTAAAACATAATCATTAAAAGGAACGATTTTAATCTTCAAATGATATTGCTCCAATGCCACTTGCTGTGCCACCTTCATGACTTCTTCTGACCAGCCCGCAGAAACCCCCACTTTAATGACATTTTCTTGCTGAGAAAATAAGGGATACACTTGACCCGCCATGCAGGCAATTCCTAATACAATACTTGCTGCAATAATTGGCTTAAATTGACGTCTTTTTGCCAGAACATCACCCGCTAGTTGTACACCTTGCACAATAACCACTAACACGATCACCGTTTCGAGCGTCACCATTGCATTAAAACGCTGATACCCATAATTAATCGCCAATTCACCTAATCCACCGCCACCAATTGCGCCTGCCATTGCAGAATAACCAATCAACCCAATGACGGTTAAAGTGATGCCTCGAATCAGCGCGGGTAGACTTTCCAGAATGAGAATTTTACTAATAAGCTGCCACGTATTCACGCCTAATGCATGAGCGGTTTCAATTAAAGCATTGGGAATTTCTGCAAACGCACTTTCACAAATTCTGGCAAAAAACGGAATAGCAGCAAGTGATAAAGGCACAATAGCCGCATTCGTACCAATCGTTGTCCCCACAATACAGCGTGTTAAAGGCAATACGCTAATCATGAGAATAATAAATGGCACAGAGCGTGTCGCATTAACGATGAAACCTAATGATTGATTGAGCCATCTATTTTCAAAAACCTGTTTTTCTCTGCTTAGGAATAATAGGGTTCCAATAGCTGAGCCAATTACAACACTAATCACACTGGAAATAAAAACAATGTAAATGGTTTCCCAAGTCGCTTTAAATAAGGCGATTAATTCTATACTATGCATACTGGATCACCTCACTGACTGCTCAATTAACCGCCCTTTCTCCATGATCCCGACACGGTCGCAGATTTGTTTAACCACGTCTAATTCATGCGTGATAAGCAAAATAGTGAGGCCAAATTCACGGTTAATTTTTTTCAGTAAATTTAAGATAGCTTGTGTGGATTCCGGATCTAATGAGGAAGTCGCTTCATCGCAAAGTAGTACATGCGGTTCGGCAGCGAGAGCGCGCGCAATCGCAACGCGTTGTTTCTGACCGCCGCTTAATTGTGAGGGTAAATGGTGTTTCCTATCGGTAAGATCCACTAATTCTAATAAATTCGATACCTTTTGCTGAATTTCTGCTTTAGGGCGATGAATAATTTCTAACGGCAAAGCAATGTTACCAAACACCGTACGCGATTCCAGTAAATTAAAATGCTGGAAAATCATGCCGATTTTATGACGATGTTCCCGTAATTGATGGGTTGAAAGCGATGTTAAATCGACATCATTCACGATGACACGGCCGCTGGTCGGTTTTTCTAATAAATTAACGCAGCGCAATAACGTACTTTTGCCTGCACCGCTTTTACCTAAAATCCCAAAGATTTCGCCGCGGCGAATCTTTAACTCAACATCTTTTAAAGTATGAATATACTGATTATTAACACAGTAAGTTTTATTTAACTCTCTTAGTTCTATCATTGCCGTCTCGCCTTGTAGGTTGAACACGCGGCTAAATTAAAGGCGAAAAAAAACCACCTGCTAAAGCTAACGGTGGTTTATTCACACGCTTTAGCCAAATTTATATAGCGCTTGCAAGCTGTAGCTCAAATCAGCGCTGGTCATTAATCCTAACAAGTTATTTATCCAAAAGCAATGGCAAAGCCTAAGGCCATCAAGGGGCTGATCAGTAAAATAGATAATAATTGCAATACAATCAAAGCTGGAATGGGTGAAATATCGATGCCATTAATCAATGGGATCAAGCGTCGAAAAGGTCGCATGACAGGGGCTGTAATCTGGGAGAGAGAGCGTGTCAGAGGAGAGTAAGGCTGGAACCAGCTTAAAATAGCTTGCAATATGATGGCGTAAAAGAAAGTTTGTAAGACAAGTTTGAACAAGTCAGCGATGGCAAGAATGAGAATTCCTACCATATTGGGAATGCCTATGCTAAGTAAGGAAATCAGTATGAATTTAACCGAGGCAATAATGATCACCCAGACGATACTAGCTAATTCGAAACCACCGATGGTGGGTAATAAGCGTCGCCGTAAGGGTTTGACGAGAAAATCAGTGCATTTAACAATAAATTGGGTAATAGGATCAAAATAATTGAGGCCTGCGTAAACGAGGATAATGCGTACGACTAAAATCAATAAATATAAATCAAAAATGGTATTAACCAAAAAAAGAGAAGCAGTGTGTAGAGGATTTATCATCTTTCGGCTCCAAAAATAGTAGCTAATTCTTCCGACCGTAATTTAGCAGCTTGCAAGGTTTTCTTCATTAGACCACGAATATCATGGGCTTCTAATACGGATAAAGCTTTTTCAGTTGTCCCATTGGGGGAGGTGACATGTTGTCTTAACATGGCTAGCGTCATGCCGCTTTCAATTGCCATGCGTGCTGCACCTAATGCGGTTTGCAAGATGAGAAGACGTGCCGTTTCTTGTGGGAGGCCTAATTCTTCAGCAGCATTTTGCATGGCTTCCATGATCAGGAAAAAATAGGCTAGACCACTGCTGGAGAGAGCAGTCACAGTATCGATGAGTTCTTCTCGATCTACCCAGACGACTGTACCGACCGCGCGTAAAATCGATTCTGCCATATTATGCTGGTCGGGGATGACATGCCTATTCGCGTGCAGAGCAGTTGCACCACAGCCGATGAGGGCAGCCGTATTAGGCATGGCGCGTACAATGGCTATATTGCCGCCTAAATGATGCTGAATAGTGGTTTCGCGTATCCCCGCAGCAATCGAGATGACCAGCGGCTTGCGACGCTGAATAATCGGACGTAATTCATTAGTGACAGTTGCAATGAGAGAAGGTTTGACGGCGAGGATGACACTATCTGCTGATTGTGCGGCGGTGGTATTGTCGGTGGTGGTATGGATATGAAAATTGTGTTGAAGCTGTGAGAGTTTTTCTTGATGTGGATTACTTGCCCAAAGCTTATCAGGAGGGTAGCCATCATTGATTAATCCACCGATCAAGCTCGTGCCCATATTACCAGCACCGATAACGGCGATGACAGGAGAAGCCATGCAAGATTACCCCAGGAAGTTTTTAGATGAGTTATATCGTAGCATAGATGAAAGAGTTTATTGCTCTTCTTCTTCCTCATCCTGATGCTGTAACACATAAAACAAATTGTCATACCGATTATGTGGGCTCCAGGCATACCATCCATCTGCCCCTGCTGCCTGCACGGCTTTTAACTGCGCCTTGATATAAGCAATTTTTTCCGAACGTGTCATGGTGGGATAGTGATAATTAGAGAGTTCAATATAGGGGACTACTTTCACAGGCATGTCGTCCTCAAATTGCTTTTTGATGCTAGAAAGCGACGAGTAAACAGTTTTGTAGGGCGTTTTGTAATGTTCAGGAAATGGTTGATAGTGGGACGGATAGACCATGGGGCAAATGGCATCCACTGATTGGGAGAACAATTTGATGTTTTGTCCGATATATTTTGACTCCCCGAAACTGGCGATGCCAAATACATCAATCTGAAGAGGGATATTTTGCCCCGCTAGCTTATCTTTGTACCACTGAATAATGGCATAGATATCCTTCGCGTTTTGTGGGGACGGTTTTTGTTTAGAACTGTAGCGGATATAGTCTAATTGGATTTCATTGGCACCCCAATTAACTGCCTGCTGAACTAAGCGGTACTTACGTTGCCAATAGGCAGGATTTTTAACTTGTTCGGATGTGCCACCGCCTGGGAACATAACGATACGAGCGACGTACTTGATATTATTCTCTTTTAATAGCTGAACGTTCTTTGCATACTGATTAGAAATAATCTCTAAATCAACCACAAAGGTATCAATACCCGAAGCTTTGGCATTTTTAATTAAGCTAGTGAGAAAAGCCGTATTTTCGAAATTATATTGGGTGACATAAATGCCTTTGATAGTACCCGCGACGGCAGCGGTAGAAATGAATAGTAAGCACGTTAAAAATGCCGTCCCAATAAGCTTCTTCATGGTTGGCTGCCTTTCTTTATGAGTCCCTTATCTTCTTTTATACGCCAAGCACACATTTTTGATTATGGTATAATTGGAAAAATTGCTCTTCCTAGACGGACCAATGTAGATCCTTCTGCAATCGCTGCTTCAAAATCATCCGACATGCCCATTGATAAAGTATCAACGGACGAACCGTATTGATTGCGCAAAAATTGCCATAAAAGGAATAATTGGTGAAAAGGTTGGCGTTGGTTAATAAAAGAGGATTGGGGAGCAGGGATGGTCATTAATCCTCGTAATTTCAAGTGGGGAAGCGTTGCACAATACGCGGCAAGCGATGCGACGTCTTCGGGTGCGATGCCAGATTTGGTGGCTTCATGGCTGATGTTCACTTCTAGGCAGATGTTTAATGGCGGTAAATGCGAGGGGCGTTGGTCGTTTAGTCGTTT
>Ga0070738_10005819_pt1 | contig 13377 bp, 13 predicted proteins | sample Coa_R2_2_FD_66446 | JGI IMG/M metagenome (GOLD analysis project Ga0070738, IMG submission 66446) | Surface soil microbial communities from Centralia Pennsylvania, which are recovering from an underground coalmine fire - Coalmine... | ecosystem: Environmental > Terrestrial > Soil > Unclassified ... | reverse complement strand
TCTGGGCGAAATCCGGATCGCCGCCCAATTTGGAAGGTTTCTCATCGGCAGCCACGGATAGGCTGGCCAGCCATGCCCCCAGTCCCAGCATCATTCCTACCGCAAGCACCTTCAACCGATTCATAACAACCTGCCTTTCTCTGGATGACTTGGCGGTCTGATACAGATCCCACGTCTGCAACGTCGCCTCGTCATCTTTTTGCCAGAGATTGTGCAATCGCGATGCCGGGAGTGCGGAATAGGACGCGAAGACGGATCGAACGTTCCGACAGAGATGAGTCCGAGCGAATTCACAGTCGTAATGGGAAAAGAGGCGGCGAAACAGAGTGAAATGCCTTGCACAATCGGACTGCTTCTTGGTCGATTCGGACATTTTCACTTTCAATTTCCTATTTTTCGCTGCCAATGTCGGTATTCCGTGTTACAATGTCGCCGGTCTTTCCCATCGATAAGCTGAGATGAACAGGAGAATCCGCATGATCCGAACGATGATCGCCTGGGCGATCTTGTTGGCCGCCTTTTCCTCGGCACAGGCCGCGGAGCTAGGAAGCCGGCCCGCCAGCTGGGAGCCGCGCGTCGTTGCGGCCAAATGTCTGTCTCCGGTTGGGAATTTGCTGGTGAATAGCCAACCAGGCCAGCCGTGGCGGACACTAGACAGCCGCGCCGACATTCACACACGCGATCTCCTGCTTTCTCTACCGGGCATGCAGGCGCGTCTCGAGACGTCGCCACGAGCCGTCGAGCTGACCTTGTGGGGCAATCTGCCGAAGATGTCGGACTTCGCCGGCCTGCAAAGCGCCGTAATCCTGCACGACAGCAAGTCGTTTGACCTCGATTTCACTCTCCGCCGAGGCCGAGTTCTCTTAACTAGCCGAAAGGAGAGCGGACCGGCCCGCGTGTGGCTGCGCGTGGACGGCGCTGCATTCCAGTTGACTCTGGGAGAGCCGGGCGACACCATTTGCCTCGGTCTCTATAGTGCCTGGCCGCGCGGCGTACCCTTCTCGCTTTCTCCGAAGCCGGAAGAGGTTCCGGCTCGTACGCTTAATTTCTTGGCGGTCAAGGGCCAAGTGGACGTAAAAGTGAGCGGCACCCAGTATGCGCTCTCGGCGCCGCCCGGTCCTGCTGCTTTCCACTGGGACAGCATCAACGGATCGGAAGGAGCGGTGCCGCAGCAGCGTCGCCAGCTGGAGGTATGGGCCGACCTAGGTCGGGAGCCATCCGCGAGCGCGAAACTCTATCTTGGGGCCATCACTAAGTATCAGGCTGCCGTGAAGGACAAGGAGCCACGCACGGCCCTGTTCGATCTATTGGATGCCGGCGCCAAGGAGGGAGATCGCGAAGCAGCGCGCGCGATGACCGACTTTGCCATCTTCGGCTTGGCCGCCGTGAACGACATCGATCGCGTGATGCAGGTACTCGATGATCCCCACCATGGCGTGGGGCGCAAGGCCGCTGTGATCGCCCTGCGGCATTGGATCGGCGATGAAGTAGGGCGGGACCGGCTTCTGTACCAGCACCTTATCGATCGCTTGGGCTATTCAAAGGCTCAAGCGGCGACCATCTTACAGCTGTTACACAGCGCCCTCGCCGCCGACGAGCCGGACACTTACGAATTGCTCATTGCCTATCTTCGGCACGAGAAACTGGCCATCCGCGAGCTGGCCTGGTGGCACCTGTCGCGAATGGTCCCGGAGGATATCCTTATTCCCTATGACGCGGCGTCCTCACCCGCCGAACGTTCCAGAGCATCAGCGGCCTGGAAGGAACTCATCCCCAGCGGTAGCCTGCCGGCGCGAAAGTCGAAGAAGTAGATGCATCGTCGGCTTGCAGAATTCCCCGAGAAAGAGGTGCGATCATGTTGTGGTTCCAAAGCGACAAGGGGATCAAAACGTGCGATGGCCTGACGCGTCGGGACTTTCTGCGCGTGGGCGCTCTTGGTGCCGGGGCCGTGAGTTTATCCTTGGCCGACCTGCACGGCAGCGCAACGCGGAAGGATATTAACTGTATCCTCCTCTTTCTCGTCGGCGGTCCAAGCCAGCTCGATACCTGGGATCCCAAACCGGATGCGCCTGATACTATCCGGGGTCCATTTCGGCCCATTCCCACCAATGTCTCTGGTATGCGCATCGTTGAGCACTTTCCACGGATGGCCCAACGCGCGCATCGTTATGTCATTGTTCGTTCTGTGCATCATGAGGAAGCACCAATCCACGAAACCGGGCAGCAGTTGATGCAGACCGGCCATCTTTTCCGCGGTGGTCAAGAATATCCTCATTACGGAGCGGTTTTATCGCATCAACGCGGTCAACGCATCGCGGGGATGCCGCCGTTCGTCGTACTGCCCGCGCCGCTCGGTAACACCGGTGTCACCGTCTCTCACGGCCAGGGTGCCGGCGCTCTGGGAGCGCGCGCTGAGCCGTACGTTCTTCATGCGGACCCCGCACGTTTATCGAATGGCCGCGGTCTGCTCGATGCCGTGGATGCGGCCCATCGCGTCTACGATGCAAACCAAGACGCTCCTGCCGCGATCCAACAGCTCTTCACTGCTCAAGCCAAGAGAGCGTTCAATCTGTCGGCCGAAAAGGAAGACTTGCGCTCAAATTACGGCCGCAACACCTTCGGCCAGTCGTGCCTACTGGCGCGGCGTTTGATCGAACATGGGGTCCGTTTGGCAACAGTCAATATGTTCGACACCGTGTTCAACACGATTTCGTGGGATTGCCACGCCGATGGTGGTGCGCTGGCGACGACCCTCGATGATTATCGCGATATTCTTTGCCCGATGTTCGACCAGGCGTACTCTGCCTTGCTCGACGATCTGGAGGAACGCGGACTGTTGGAGACCACTCTCGTAATAGCGATGGGAGAGTTCGGCCGCACGCCATTGCTCAATCCGCGCGGCGGGCGCGATCATTGGCCGGGCGTGTGGTCGATCCTGTTCGCGGGAGGCGGCATACGCGGCGGTCAGGTCGTTGGCTCGTCGGATCGTATCGGCAGCGAACCCAAGGATCGTCCGGTGACGCCTGCTGAGGTGGCCGCGACCATTTATCAGGCTCTCGGCATCGACGGCCGGACGCTCATACCTGGACCAGACGGCCAGATGGTCCCTCTTGTCACAGCCGTCCCTATCTTTGAATTGTTGCGCGGCTGATTGGTATAATGAGGCGGACTCGTCATTCGCCGGAGCTTATGATGCCGTTAATGGACCACTTTAATCCGCCATTGAGTCGAACCCATCCCTGGCGCGGCTTTCATGGGGCCTGGGCAGCGGCGATGGCTCGATTGCTCAACCAAAGTGTCTTGCCTCCCGGCTACTATGCCGTTCCGCTCGTTGATCGTGATGGGCCAATTGAGATCGATCTGGCGACGCTGCGTGAAGGGGAGATGGGTGTGCCGATGGATCTTACATCCGCGACACGGACCTGGACACCGCCCGCCCCAGGCCTAGCGGTCGCCATCCAGCTTCCCGCGTTGGATAGAGTAGAAGTCCACGTGTTCGCGGACGACGGCGATCCGCGTCTGGCGGCCGCCATCGAATTGCTCAGCCCGCGCAGCAAAGATCGACCACAGGCTCGGCAGGCGTTCGCCGCCAAGTGCGTCGGTTACCTCCAGCAAGGCAGCAGCCTTGTTCTCGTGGACACCGTCACGACTAGACGAGCCGACTTAAACGCTGCAGTCCTGTCTCTGCTTGAGGTCGATGCCAGCGTCCTTACCCTCGCGTCCAACCTCTCTGCCGTATCCTACCGAGCTGTGGGCCTCCAAGAAGGAACGCAACTCCTCCTTTGGCCGACACCGCTTACTATGGGCCAACCTCTCCCCACTCTACCCCTGTGGATCGCTTCCGATTTTTCCGTGCCGCTGGATTTGGAAGTCAGCTATCAGGCGACGTGCTCGGACCTCCGTATCCGACAGGCCGGGTGATGCGGAATCCGCGATGAGTACCGCTTGAATTTGGACAATCCGAGCGATACATCCCACGACCATCTTCCTCATCCATCGAATGTTCGTTATATGCCGACGCTGACCCGCTCTCCGTTGCCCCTCGAAGGGCGAGAATCTTTTGACAGATTCCATCGTGCGGGTAGGCTTGGCAAGAAGGGCAAAATGGACAACAAATGAGGCCGATCACCTCGCGCTAGCGCCTCATGCAGAACGAAGCTTCTTGCCGCCATGAATTCATCTCTTTTTGTGGGTTTGGTCTCGGCGCTCCGCTCTCCACTCTCGGCTATTCGCCGGAGACGAAGTGGCGGGGGCAAACGGCGGACAGCCGAAGGCGGAAAACGGATGACGCCGCGATTGGAAGTGCTGGAAGATCGTTGCCTGCCTTCGGTGACTTCGACCGTGCCGGCTGCGTCGGATCTTCCGCCCGTGATTGCCGCAGCGAATTATTTTCTTTCGACGCTGCCGAAAGGATACCCCACAGTGGTTTTCGTGGGCGATTCCATCAGTTGGGAATACATCTACGGCACGGGGTCTGAGGTATGGAACACCTATATGGCTCCGCTTGGAATGGCCAATTATGGCATCTTCGGGCAAACGACCCAGAGCCTACTCTACCAACTCTCACTGGGCCAATTAGCCGGCATCAGTCCGAGCGTGGTCGTGCTGGACATCGGCGCCAACGATCTCTTGCAGGGCGATTCGCCGGAGGACACGGCGCAAGGCGTCCTGGCTGACGCGACCACGATCCACCAATATCAACCGCAGGCGCAGGTCATCGTCCTCGGCGTCCTCCCCGGAATGCAAAGCCCCACCGATCCCTATCGCCAAGAGGGGGAGGAGACCAATCGGCTTGTGAGACAAATGCTGGAAGGAGATCCGAAAGCCACGTATTTGGACATCGGCTCGATCTTCGTACAACCCGACGGCACGATCTCCCCCAGTATCATGTTCGATTATCTTCATCCCACGGGGCTGGGCTATTTGGAATTAACTAACGTGCTCCTGCCCATTCTCGAGCAATCTATCCTCCCGACCCTAAGCACTGGGCCCTCGGCGTCATCGGGCACACCTTCTGCATCCGTCGCGCCTTCGAATGTTGGCTTTACGCCCTCATAAGGCGATGGCTCGCGGCCGCAGGGGTTTGCCTGTGGCCGCGAGCAGCCGGATTGCCGGTCGAGTCCTAAAATGTCCTCATGGACCCGATCTATCTCGATTACAATGCCACGACGCCCGTTGATCCGGCCGTCGTGGATGCCATGCTGCCGTATCTTCGCTCCGAATTCGGCAATCCCTCCAGCACGCACATAGTTGGGAAGACGGCTCACAACGCCGTCGAGCTGGCGCGGCATCAGGTCGCTCGATTGCTGGGAGCTGAGCCGGACGAAATCATCTTCACAAGCGGCGGCACGGAAGCAAGCAATCTCGCGCTTAAGGGATCGGTATTCGCCAAATTACGCGGCTTCTTCGGCCGTTGGGCGCGCGGTGCTCATATCATCACGAGCGTCATCGAACATCCTGCGACCATGCAGACGTGCGAGTTCCTCAAACGTCTGGGCTGCCGCATCACGAGCGTGCCGGTCGATCGGCAGGGATTGGTCGATCCCGATGCAGTGCGCAAATCCCTCGAGCGCGGCACCACGCTGGTCAGCATCATGCACTCTAACAACGAGGTCGGCACGTTGCAGCCGATCAAGGAGATCGCCGCTCTCACGCGAGAGCGCGGCGTGTTGCTGCACACGGATGCGGCGCAATCGCTGGGCAAAGTCCCGGTCGATGTCAACGAACTCGGCATCGATATGCTGTCGGTGGCGGGACATAAGCTCTACGCGCCGAAAGGTGTCGGCGTGCTGTACGTCCGCCACGGAGTAGCTTTGGAGCCGCTGCTGCACGGTGCCGGACACGAAAGCGGACGCCGAGCGGGAACGGAGAATGTGCCGTATCTGGTCGGGTTGGGCGCTGCTTGTGTGATCGCTCGCCAAGGATTGCCGGAAGCAACAACAAAGCTTCGCCAAATGCGCGACCGACTGTGGGAGCGTTTGCAGACGGGACTCGGTGAGCGTGTCGTCCTTAATGGCCATCCGGAAAAACGGTTGCCGAACACATTGAATGCGAACTTCCTCGGACACATCGGAGCGGAATTGCTGGAAAAAGTGCCGGGGATCGCTGCCTCAACGGGATCGGCTTGCCATGAAGGGAAAATCAGTCTCTCGCCCGTGCTCTGCGCAATGAGAGTGCCGCCGGAGATCAGCCGGGGAGCACTGCGGTTGACGGTTGGCCGCTTTACGACCGAGGAACAGGTGGATCGCGCCGCGGAGTTGCTCATTGCGGCCGCCGGCGAGCGGGGCGAGTGAACACCCCGGTTTGAGGACATGAACATGAGACCAAACGACATCCGCATCGATGAAGTTAGCCATTCGTATGAAGACTTTCTCTATCGTTCTCCGATCAAGTTCGGCGGCGTCGCGGTCGATCGTGTCACGCTGCTCAACGTCGAGTGCCGAGTACGGGCGTCCGACGGAGCAACGGCCCGCGGATTCGGTTCAATGCCGCTTGGCAATGTGTGGTCCTTCCCGTCGCGCGTACTCAATTACGACACGACGCTCGCCGCCATGAAGTCGCTGGCGGAACGCATCGCGCACATCGCCGGCTCTTGCACGGAGAGCGGACATCCCATCGATCTCGGCTGGACGCTGGAACCAGAATACGAGCGAGCCGCAGTGGATCTCACCCGCGAACTGCGGCTGGCCGAGCCAATCCCGAGTTTGTGTACGATGGTCGTCGCCAGCGCCTTCGACGCGGCCGTCCACGATGCCTATGGCAAATTGCACCAGCGCAACTGCTATCACACCTACGGACCCGATTTTCTTCATCACGACCTAGGCCACTACCTCGGTTCCGAATTTCAGGGAGAAACGCTGGAGCAATACATCAGCCGCGAGCCAGTGCTGCAACTGCCACTGTATCACCTCATCGGCGCGCTCGATCCGCTGACGGCGGCAGATGTAGCGCGCCCAATCGGCGACGGTTTGCCCGAAACATTGCCCGAGTGGATTCACTCGAACGGCCTGACGCACCTGAAAATCAAGCTGAACGGCGACGATCTCACTTGGGACGTGGAGCGTGTCGTGGGTGTCGATCGCGTCGCGGAAGAGACCCAGCGACAACGCGGTGTCACCCGTTGGTGCTATTCGCTCGATTTCAATGAGCGCTGTGCTAACGTCGACTACTTGCTGGACTTCCTACGCAAATTGCGTGAACGTTCACCTGAGGGATTCGAGCGCATTGCCTACATCGAGCAACCGACGGCGAGAGATCTCAAGGCCGACCGCGGCAACGTCATGCACGAAGCCGCGAAACTGCGCCCGATCGTGATTGATGAATCACTGATCGATCTGGAAAGTCTGCGTCTCGCGCGCGAGATGGGCTACACCGGTGCGGCGCTCAAGGCGTGCAAGGGGCAGAGCCAATCGCTATTGATGGCGGCGGCAGCCCAGAAATACAGGATGTTCCTTTGTGTGCAGGATCTGAGTTGTCCCGGCGCGTCGCTGATTCATTCCGCAGGACTGGCGGCACACGTCCCAGGGGTATCGGCAATTGAGTCGAACTCGCGCCAGTACGTGCCGGCCGCCAATCGTCCCTGGGAGGAGCGTTTTCCCGGCATCTTCCGCATCCGCGATGGCACAATGGAGACGGCCTGCCTGACCGGGCCAGGTCTCGGGGCCGTACCTACTTGATCCGCGAGCTACCTTTGAATCCAAAGAGAACTGAGCAGCATCGCGAGGCTGTCATCAGGACGATCCTCGGTGTAGTGCATCGTCAGGAAGACGCCGATGGTTCCCAGTGTCAGGATGCTGGCCACGAGCATCCATTCCGTTGCGGGCACGCAACCGCGATCATCCCGCAAGAAATTCGCCAACAGCTTTAACATCCGCTGGTCCTCTTTCGGGCGATCGAAATGGGCAGGGTCGAATATCGGCGTATATTCATGCACAAGCCATGCCGGAACCTGGAACCGGAGGAATGAGGAGAGAACTCGACGACAATTCGTTTGTTGGTAAGGACTTAGCGATGGCGTGGCTAGCGCGTGGCAAGTGGATCCTGTGCAGCGGATGTAACGGCGGAGACAGACGAAGTGTTAAGGGTGTTAACAAACGTTAACGAGCGGGGACGATGCGGGTGATCGTTTCAGCGAGAGCGCGGTGGATCGGACTGCGGCCTTTGGCCAAGGTCTGTGCCGCGCCGAGAGTCAAGCGTGGATCGGGAAATGGTAGCAGTGCCAGGGCGTCGTCGGTCTTTTGTTCCAACGAATAGCGGCCGCCGGCAAGCGTGATGGAGACACCGGAGGAACGCAGCAGGTCGAGATCGCGGTAGAATCCGCGCACATCCAGGCGTAGCCGGCGCGTCATGGTTTCCCGTGTTTGGGAGCCGCCCGCGAGCAGCTTGACCATGCGATACAGACGGACAAATCGTTCTGCTGTGACCGTGGCGGCCGGTATCGCGGATTTGGCGGCGGGCTTGCGTTTCTTGGCCATATCGTCCTCATTGCAAACAGGGCCGGCGACTCAGGGATGCGGAGACGGATCCGGGAGGAAACGCGGACGACATTTTCTTGAACAAGATCCTACAACACAGCTATCCGGAAAGTAGAGGAGGAGCAAGGCGAATTCAAGCATGCTCAATGGAAGATCCCTCATTGGCTTGACTCCTACTCGTGCAGAGATATTCCCATGATACCACCTTTAGACTACCTGGTCATCGCCCCGCATCCCGATGACGCCGAGCTGGGCGTCGGCGGCACGATTCCGCTCCTGCAAGCACAAGGGGCTCGTGTCGGTGTCCTTGATTTAACCGACGGCGAGCCGACGCCGTTTGGAAGCCCGGAAATCCGCCAACGGGAAACCGAAGCGGCCACCGCCGTGCTTGGATTGGCCTGGCGCGGCAATCTCGGTCTGACCAATCGGCGGTTGGAAGCGACGCTTGAGGCCCGCGCTCGCCTGGCCGGTGTCCTGCGTGAATTGCGTCCGCGCTTTCTTTTCGCTCCGTACTGGGAGGACTCTCATCCCGATCATGTGGCCGCGAGCGCTCTGGTCGATGCGGCGCGTTTCTGGTCCAAACTCACGCGCACGGATCTTCCTGGCGAACCCCATTATCCCAAACAAATCATTTATTATTTTAGTGTTCATCTCCGCATTCATCAACGCCCGTCATTCGTTCTCGACATTACGCCCTATCTTGAGACGAAGATGCGGGCAGTGGCCTGTTATCGCTCCCAGTTCATCGAGGGCCGGCCTACGACGCCGCCGACGTTGCTCGATGACTTGAGGGATCGCGCTCGTTACTGGGGCTGGGCGATCGGCGCGGGTTACGGCGAGCCGTTTGTCACACGCGAGGAAGTGGGACTGCGCGGTTTGCGCGATTTGGTTTGATAAGACAGCGGGAAAGGGCAAGCGGAGGATGAAGCCGCTTGAAGAGTCGTTTTTTTCGTCGCAAGCCCCCGGCCCGGTAGACGATACTCCTGATGACGATCCCTCTATCGTCGAGAAAGGTAGGTGGTGCGTGGGGCGAGAATTCAACGTCCTGGCGCTTATCAAGGGCGAAGAACGCTATATCTACGTCTATGATGATGATAGCCGCGCACCGCTCTTGGAGACGTTCCGCTCCCAGGCCGATGATCCGAACTTGAGTCTGAACTGGTTTGATGCGGCCGTGTTGACCCAGAAGGCCCGCGAGCAGACGGCCCACGCTATTCGGTGGTTAGGTGGTTAGGTGGTTGGGTCGTTCCTCCGTTAACCACCGATCGGTGTCGCGCTCCAGAAAGGATGCACCGTGGAAGAAGCCCTGGCCGAATACCTGCGCCATCTGGCCTTGGAAAAGAATGCCTCGGCGCATACGGTCAAATCGTATCGGGAAGACCTGACGCAGGCCGTCGAGTTCTTCCGCGTGCGATTGGGCAATCAGGCACCACGATCCGAGCAATTGACGACCCGCCTGTTGCGCGCCCATCTGGCCTGGTTGAGCGAGCAAGGCTACGCTCGAAGTACCATCGCGCGCCGCCTCGCAGCCATTCGCTCCTGGTGCCGCTTTCTATGCCGGCAGGGCACGCTCTCATCCAACCCCGCTACGGGACTGCGGGGTCCGCGTCAGGAAAAGAACCTGCCGCACTTCGTTTCCCGCGAAGATGTGGCACGCTTGCTGGAGACGCCCCCTTCTGCGACGCCGCTGGGAATCCGCGATCGGGCCATCCTGGAGACGCTCTACTCGGCGGGCCTGCGTGTGAGCGAGCTGACCGGGCTTAATGTCGAGGATGTCGAGTTGAGCGACGGCGTGGCGATGGTGCGCGGCAAGGGACGCAAGGAGCGGCTGGCCTTGCTGGGACCGCCGGCAGTCTCGGCCATCCAGCTTTGGCTCCCGCGACGACATGAACTGGCCGGGCCACGAGCCGACCATCAGCCCGCCTTGTTCCTCAACCGCAACGGAACTCGCCTTTCAACGCGGAGCGTCGGCCGGTTGCTTGAGAAATACCTTGCTCTGGCGGGGCTTGATCCGCGCACCAGCCCGCACACGTTGCGGCACAGTTTTGCCACGCATTTGCTCGACGCTGGCGCCGACATCCGGAGTGTGCAGGAGTTGCTTGGGCACCGTAGTTTGGCCACTACCCAGATATATACGCACGTAAACACGCAACGCCTTCGGGATAGCTATCACAAGGCTCACCCACGTGCATAAGGAACCAACACCGAATAAACGGAAAACGCAGATATAAGAAAAAGAGAATTAGTGTTTACCCTATCTGTGTTATCCGCGGTTGAATTATCGGAACGAGAAGAATGCTCAACGGAGTTGATAGCATGAGGATTCGCGACTCCTTCCGCCTGGGTCGTCTGTGCTGCGCCCTCGGCCTGTTGCACCTGATCTTGCCTCAATTCGCGAGGGCACAAGAAGTGGAATGGCGGTTGGATTACGGCAAGGCTCGCCAGGAAGCCGTTGAGAAGAATCGCCCACTCGTTATTGATGTGGGCACCGAACACTGTCACTTTTGCAAACAACTTGACCTACGCACGTTCAAGGATCCGGCCGTCGTCGCCCTACTGAACGAGCGCTGTATACCACTCAAAATCGATGCCGATCAGCATGCGCGGTTGGCGGAGGCGCTGCGGGTCGAGTATTATCCCACGCTGGTATTCGCTTCCGCGGAAGGCAAGATCCTCGGCTATCAACAAGGGTTCATCGAGGCCGGGGCGCTGCACGACCGTTTATCCAAGTTGTTTTTCACCTCGGCGATCGCGGGCGGCGGAGCACCGAACCCAAACCGCGAAATCGAAGAGGCGAAACGAGCCATCTCCGTGGGCGATTATCCACGAGCCATCGCGCTGCTCAAGCCGGTCGCGGAGACGGCCAAGGAAGCGGCGGTACAGAACCAGGCCCGGCAATTGATGCAAGACCTGGAGAAGCAAGCCGCCGGCCGCTGCGCCGAAGCCCGGCAGCTCGTCGAAAATGGGAAGGTCACGCAGGCCGTCGAAACAGTAACGGAATTGGTGCGCGTCTATCCCGGCACGAAGGCGGCCCGGGAAGGTGGTCAGTTGTTAGTGACGTTGGCGAGCCGAGTCGTTCCGCACGAAAACTCCCGCAATCATATCGCCCGAGAACTGCTCGATCAGGCACGCGAGGACTATCGCCGCCGCCAATATCTTGCCTGCCTGGATTGCTGCGAGAACCTGCTGGCCAATTATTCGGATCTGAATGAAAGCGCGGAGGCGGGCAAACTGGCCGCGGAGATCAAGGCCAATCCGGAATACACCAAGCAAGCCTGCGAACAGATGGGCGAACGCTTGAGTACGCTCTACCTGTCGCTGGCCGAGACATGGCTCAAAAAAGGACAACCGCAGCAAGCCGTCTTCTATCTCGAACGCATCGTTCAAGCTTTTCCCCACACGCACAACGCCGACATTGCCCAGGTCCGTCTTGCGCAAATCCAGGGACCGAGCCGCATGCCGGACGCGAAGAAATGATTGCCACGGCGAAGATCGCTGAGCAGTTGGGCAGCGTTGCGTACCAGTTTCGTCCGAGCCGCGCCCGCAGCGCGGCGGAGTAAGCGGACGCGCCAAGAAGCCGCTTACTCCGCCGCACTGCGGGTGCGGCTCGGACTCAATAAGGAACATGGGCAGACGGGTCTCGAACTAGATTTGGCCCACCCATGAGGGTCCCGCTACTTCTCGCCAGCGCGCCCGAATTCTATCGATGGTCTCGCGCGGCAACGGTCCTGCCGCCAACAGTTCCGCATTCTCGCGCCAGCGCTTCGGGTTCTTGGTCCCAACGATGGCCGTATGGACGCCGGGTGCGCTTAATGTGAAGCGCAATGCAGTCGAGACGGCATCCTTTGCGTCGCCCCGCAAGAAGTCATAGTCGAGCTCTTGCAACCGCTCCCAGTACGGCTGATGATAGCTGTTCTCTGGTTTATGGGTGTACCGCCAGGCAGCGTTGGCGATGGGACGTTTGGCGATGACACCCATCTGTCGCTGTTGCGCGAGCGGCAGCGTCAGTTCCAGTGCTTCCTGATCGGCGATGCTGACCGAAGTTTGCAGCGTATCGAAAGCGCCGGACTCGATCGCATAGCGGGCGGCCGAGCTATCGCCGCTGTATCCGATGTAGCGAGTGAATCCCTTCTGCCGCGCGTCCTCCAACGCGCGAATGACCTCACCTTTGCGCAGCTCGGCCTCGGAGCAGCTGTGCAATTGGACTAAATCGACACGATCGGTGCGCAATCTTTTCAGGCTTCGCTCAATGCTGGAGAGCAGCGATTCTCTTCGCCAGTCTTCGACTCCGGGAGTGTCCGGATGGCCGCATTTGGTGAACAAGTAATAATCCTTTCGCCTCCCCGCTACCGCTTGACCGATCAACTCCTCGCTTTGGAGGTAACACTCGGCGGTGTCGATGACATTCAGCCCCGCATCGAGGGCGCTGTTCAGCAATTCCGCAACCGTGTGCGCCGCCGCCTCCTCGAAGCCGATTTCGGCGCCGCCAAAACCCAAAACGCTCACACGCATGTCGGTCTTGCCCAGTTGACGCGTTTCCATGAGTTCTCTCCTGATGGACCTGACTTCGCCTTAAGGTTGAAGTAGGGGGAAGCAGAAGGAATTCTAGATCCTTCGCTGCTGCTGAGTACTTCATCCTTTCCATGTAGCGTGAAACGCGACTCCCAGAATGACAACTCCGCCGAGCACCGTGCGTAGGCTCGGTATGTCGCCTAGGAAGAGGATGGCGAGAAGGGTACCGTAGACTGGCTCCAGGCAGGCGATTGTGCTAGCCGTCCGCGCCGAGATTCCATGCATCCCAGAAATGAAGAGCGAATGCGCCACGGCCGTGCAGAGTACGCCGAGGACGATGAGCAACAGCACGTCGCGAATCGTGACCGGCTGCCACTCGGCAAGCGCCATA
>Ga0070738_10005818_pt1 | contig 13379 bp, 10 predicted proteins | sample Coa_R2_2_FD_66446 | JGI IMG/M metagenome (GOLD analysis project Ga0070738, IMG submission 66446) | Surface soil microbial communities from Centralia Pennsylvania, which are recovering from an underground coalmine fire - Coalmine... | ecosystem: Environmental > Terrestrial > Soil > Unclassified ... | reverse complement strand
ATTAGAGAGATCTTGCTGTAATTCGGTTTCCAGCGCAGTATCGACGATTTCAATCAGGTGAAGTTCGAGCAGGCGGTGCATGATACGTGCAACTCTGGCTTCGGGCATCATCAGGGCTAATGCCATCGCCTGCAGCGGAATTTCTCCATTGGAGAGGCAGAGGACTTCAATAAATTCCTGGCTGAGACCAAGGTTGCGTACATCGTTATTCACTTCTGGTAGCCAGCGGGCGACGGTCGTTCGGGTGAGGTAGGTTTCGCCCATTTCCTCCCATTCATCGGCCTGGCGCAGGGCTTCCAGCAGTGTCGAGTCGATATCGAGCGGTCGCATGTGGCTTTCCATGGTGAGCAGCTGGCGGTGGAAGGCAAAACGCCCGTTAATCCAGCGCAGCGCGTGGCTGATGGACTGGGTGACGGCAAATTCCAGCCGTTGCTGCACCTCGGCTGCCCCCATCAGACCCTGTTCCTGTAAGAGGGCCAGCGCGACCTGCATATTGCCGCGAGCGTACTCACGGATGGGCTGTACCCGCGCGGGGTCGAGCCTGTTGACGAGACAGAGCATGCCGGGCAGGTCCGGTTGCGGCACTCCATCCTCGCGCAGGGCTACAATCTGCCCTTTGCGCAAACTGATTGAGAGTGTTTCCTGCCCGGAATGGACGAACAGGGTCCCGGTTTTCCCGCTCAACGCAAGCATTTTCAAAATAGCCTGGAGGCCCAGCGTCTGCAGGTCTCCATCCATGATTCGATCTTGTTGCTCCATATCGTCAGTTTCCTTTATCCAACCGGACGCGCGAACCTCCATTCATAGAGATGCGCATTGCGATTGCTCCCACTTCAAATATTGTTCAGTTCTCAGGACACATTTCACTGTGAATTACGCCGAACAGGCCCGCTCTACGGCGCTGAGTAAATGGTCAATCTGAAACGGTTTGTCGATGTATTCGACCGCTCTTCCTTCCAGATAGGTGCGATTGAGCGGCATTTCTCGCTGATTGAGGGCGCTCATGATGACAAAACCGGGCATGGTACAGAGGGTACCGGCCAGGCAGCGCATCACCTGATAGCCGTTCATGTAGGGCATAATTAAATCGGTGACGACGCAGCGGGGATGCCAGTCGAGGCACTGTTCCAGGGCTTCTAAGCCGTCATAGGCCACCGCTACCTCATAACGCGACTCATCGAGCAGGCAGCGTTTAATGGCCCTGGCGACTTCCACATCATCATCCACTACCAGGACGCGCCTCCGATTGCTGCTCGCAGCAAGGTCCGGGTGTGGGTGGTCTTCCTGCTCCTGCAAAAGTCGTTGCAGCACAGAGAAATATCGCTGCAGTTGCTTGATCTCGAACGGCTTGTAGAGGAGGGCGACTGCCCCGATCTGTTCGACTGCCAGCCGAGAGAGCGAATAACTGCTCAGAGCGATCGTGAAGTGCCGTCGCACCCCTGGCAGGATGGGGGTCGCGCTGACCGGGTAAGGCTCGACCAGCGTTGAGGCGACGCGTGAAACAGGTGGCATGTCTGGCAGGTCGAATGGGCCAGACCACCGCTTAGAGGCAAACATATATCGCTCCTTCTCCAGGGGAGAAGGACGAAAAGAGGCATCCAGATCATATAACAGGACATCCCCCTCCTCCTCAAACTCCACCTTCATCATCAGTTCAGCCGAAGGCAGCACAATAGCTTCATGGCCCCAGCGCCGAATGTTAGCCACAAGCACGTGATCGAAACTGCTCTGCGAGCCAACAACCAGAACGCGGAGACGCTGAACTTTCCCTCGATCCATCAATCTTACCTCATAAAAACTGCTTTACTACAACATCGCGACGCTATGCCACTACGCGCACAGCGTGCGGGTGAGCAGAGCATACTCCCCCAGACAGTGTACGATAAGATGAGTTAGATATGTATTAAAAAACGCGCGCAAGATATTAAAATTGCGTTAAGTATTCTGAATTTCGACATTGCCCGCGAAAACGTAGCCAATACCGGGTTCAGTTAAAATATAGCGCGGGCGCGAAGGCTCGACCTCAACCTTGCGCCGCAGCTGGCGCACATAGACGCGCAGATAGTCCGCTTCATTGCCATACTCCGGCCCCCAGACCGATTTGAGCAGCGAGCGATGCGTGAGAACCTTGCCGGCGTAGAGCATGAGCTGGCGCAAGAGTTCAAATTCGGTAGGCGTCAGGCGAACCTCCTGATCGCCGACACGCACCTGGCGGCGCATGACATCCATGCTTAAATAGCCGTCTTCGCTTTGCAGGATCACCGGCTGCAGATCGCTTTCTCCGGCGTGCGCGCGGCGCAGGCAGGCACGGACACGGGCTTGCAGTTCCTCGTTGCTAAACGGTTTGGTGAGATAATCGTCGGCCCCCAGATCAAGCGCCTGCACTTTGCGCTTTTCCTCGGTAATGGCGGAGAGGACGATGATCGGCGTTTGCAGGGAACGCCGCACCTGCACGCATACTCCCAGGCCGTCAATTTCGCCCGGTAGGCAGAGGTCCAGTAAGATCAGGTCAGGCTCGTGCGTCCTTGCCAGTTCGATCGCATCCTTGCCATTGTCTGCTACAAGCACTTCATAGCCGCTGGCGGAAAGATTGCGGCGTAAAATTCGTTGTATAGGAATTTCGTCATCGATGACCAGAATGCACTTTCCCTTGTGAGGCTTCATCGTGGCTCCTCCGGTGATCCCTGTTGTGTATTGTCCGCAATATCGTGTTGAGGAAGACGCAAATCCCACGTGGGATTTTTGTAGGGTGAGAACGGCAGCGTAACGACGAAACGGGAGCCGCCACCCTCTGCCGGTTCTACCCGGATATGTCCCATGTGGGCTTCAACGATCCCTTTACAGATAGCCAGCCCCAGCCCGGATGTCAGGGGACTGAGGTTATAGAATGACTTGAAGATGTGTTCGCGCTCGGTTTCCGGTATGTCACTGCCCCGATCAATGACCTGCGCTCGTAACTGCTGGCCAGGCGAAGACGGGGACTCGATGGCTTCCAGCGTAAGGAGAATCTCAGAACCCGGTGGACTATGATGCAGCGCGTTGACCAGCAGGTGATAGAAAACCTTCCCTAACTGGACGTGATCGGCGTAAACGAGCGGGAGGGGGGTCTGGAACGTTGTCTTGACGGTGTAGCCGGAGAGAACGCGTTCAAGGCGTACCAGGACGCCATGCACAACCTCGATGGCATCGCACCATTCTTTTGCCAGGGCCAATGCTCCCATCTCAATGCGCGACATATCGACAAGCGCATCGACAAGATCGGTTAGCCGGTCGGTCTCTTCATCGACTTCGGTGAGAATTTCTCGCCGCGCCTCTTCATCCCAGGGGACGTCTTCCTGCAGGAGTCCGCTTACCGCCGCTTTGATGATAGTGAGCGGCGTGCGCAAATCATGCGAGACGGCGGAGAGCAGCGCCGATTTATTTTTCTCATCGCGCACCTGCTCGGTAATATCATGAATCTGCAAGGCATAGGCCATCAACTGCCCATACTCGTTATACAATGGGTAGCGCGTCATCAGGTAGTGATGATCCGAGGGGACGCTGTTGAGCGACAGTTCGGCGTCTTCGCCCTGACCGGACTCAATTTCATCTCCTTCATCCGTTGATGAGAAATGTTCTGAGGCCATTGCCATCACACGCTCTTCCAGTTGTTCCCGCTCCTGTCTTTGCAACGGCTCTACGGCGAGGACAAGGCGACAGATCGGCGCGCGCTCGCTGCCCAGGGCCGATGAAAGAAACGCTTGCAGGTAGGTACTGACTTCCTCGCTATTGCGAATGCGTGGCAGGAGCCGGGCGAAGATCGCTTCCAGTGAGAGGGCAGTATTGCTCAGGCTCAGGCCACAGAAGGTCTCTGCAACCGGATTCATCGAAATGCAATCCCCGTTCAGGTCAACGGCAAACCAGGCATCCTGGATATGGCCGGTTGACTGCTGAAGCTGGAGAAGAAGGCGGCTCAATTCGCTCAGGACGCCGGTGCGTGTGAGCGCCTCTTCTGCAGCGCGGGTGAGCAGCGTGAGGCTGCCGGGCTGAGAGAGTGATGTCGTGAAGCTATCCTCATGCGCTACCTGCCCGCCCACAGGAGTCTCTATTTCGCCGGCTATATCACTGAAGGCTGCATGCTCCGCTTCTTCAGATACCATAGCGGAAGAAAAGGCTTGCTCGCTGGCTTCTTCTGCCGCTTGAAGGATGGCGGCATGGAGATTATTTTCGCTGCGCGTCAGCAGGTGGTCGCCGAGGAAGCGCAGGAGGCTGGCGAAACTGACGCCGAAGGTCTGCTCAGAAGCGGAACGCACGCGCAGGAACAGTTCCTGTTCGTCTTGCAAAGACATCGCTTCGCCAAGAGCGATTTGTTGCTGATAGGCCCGCTCTAATTGTTCGATGGCCTGCTGGAAACGGCTGCGCTGGTGGGCAGATTCGAGGAGCATTCCATTGTGAATGGCAATAGTCGCCTGGCTGGCGAAAAGGGCGAGAATATCCGCCTTGAGCGGCGTGAAACCGCCTGCCTCAGCGGCTCCAACCAGCAAGGTGCCATACACGGTGGTACCGGTCATCAACGGGTAGCTGAAGAGGGAGCGCAGGCCGAGTTTCAGGCCGAAAACACGGCTTGCCGGAAAAGTTTGTTCGTCTTCAAGCGTGTCCTGTGAAACACAGGGTTGGCGCCGACGTAAGGTAGCACCGATGATGGAAAGCTCACTCAATACCACTTTCCTGCTGATAATCTGGCGCAGGATACTTTCATCCATGCCTGTCTGGGCCGCCAGGGAAAGCTTGCTCGCGCTTTCAGATGCGGATGTGCTGCTGACCAGCCCCTTACGCGGGTGATACATCAGGATGGCGGCGGCAACATTGAGCGAGCTGGCGATACCCTTGACGATAGAGTTGAGAATGACGGACAGGTCAACTCTGGAAGTCAGGACGCTGGAAACGTCTTTGAGCGCCTGGCGCTGTCGATCTTGAATGGCCACATTGCCGCCAACCTGCGCCCCATCGATGGCTGCTGCCAGCACCTGCGCCACACTGCCGATCAACCGCTGCAGGTGTTCATCGTGATAGGTATCGAGACCGACACTGCCCAGTTCCAGCGTTCCCAGCAGGCGTTCGCCAATAGAGAGCGGAACAATCAGGCTGGAATGCAACTGGTGAAAGCCGCTTAACGCATCCCCACTCCTGGCAGGGGGGCCATCCAATCCGTCGGGATAACGTTCCACGATGCACAATTGCTCGTGCAGCCCGTTACTTCCGGTGTTGTTCTCAGATGCAGATAGCCGGTTCAACAATTGCTCCAGCTTCGAGTCCGAGAGAGGGTGCTGGTGATAGCTGGCGACCCAGCGTCCGCTGCCAGCCTCACGCTGGCAGGCAGTGACGCGCACCGCCTCGCGGTCATGACGTAGCAGGACAATGCCAAAAATATCAAAAGGAATGATGGGCGCCAGTTCAGCAGCAAGATTGGTATAATCCGATTTTACGCCGCGCACGTTGGAGACGACACGTGCGACACGCTCGACGATGCTTGTTGATTCCTGTTGTGTCGGTACCTGTATCCTTGTCTCCATGCGTCTCCTCATCGCTGTGACAACTATCGCTGCGGCGAAGAAAAGTGTGATGCCTCTCTTCCCATGTCAGCTCAGCGCCCGCCGCCCTACCCGCCAATGGTTCTGTTCTTCCTGAACACGCCATTTAGTATAACATAAAAAACAAACAGAACAATATAATGTGCTAACAATGATACGCTATTGTTAGCAGGCATTGTCTGTTGTCTCGCTCCAGACAAAACTCATGGGCTGTTACAATGACTCCCAGAAAAAAAGTATACCATATGGTTCTTACCTCTGCTACGTTTGGAATAGCGGACGCTTTCTGTAAGCACAAGCATAGGGCCGGGTAGTAGTAATATTGCTGGTCGGGCGGAATTACTGTTGCCTCTCCTGCTAGTACTTTTGTCTATCATCGCCAGGTCGATAGCGACCCGGACGCGGCAAATTACCTGAATACCCGGACAATTTGCTCGGCAGAATGCTCAGGATTGCCCGGCATAGCCGGTCAATTCGACATAGCCTTCACCCTGCACAGACTGGCCTGCACTCTGACCTGTTATCGTGACCGCGCCTTCCCAGTAGCTGTTCCCTGTTGATTGATAGGTCAGCAATTCCTGATCGTTCAGATCAGGCGTCAACGTCAAAGCAACGCGGATTTGCGCGCTATTGATCTCAAGTTGCCAGCCTGAAGGATAATTTGCGCCTGTCGCGGGGCTGCGCCAGTGGTTGAGAACCTTGATGGAGAGCGCACTGGCAGGCAGGACGAAATCTCTGGCGGTAGGATCGATGTAACTGACGTAGGTGGAGATGCTATGGCCGCTGGCATCGCGGATGCGGTAGACCATCATTTCCGTGAAGTTGTTCAACTGAATGCTGAACCAGTCCCAGCCACCGGCGCCGAGCGGCAAAAAGTTCCCCCACTGGTGATCCATCCACGCCAGCCCGCTCACCTTGAGCGCCTGCCCGTGATCGAACAGGGTGCCGCTGATCGCCATGCGCGTGCGCGAATAATAGTAGGAGAACCCGCCGGGGCCATAGGCGATCAACCCGTTTCCGTTGTGCAACACAGGCGGCTTGAGTCCCTGCACGCTCAGATCGATGGCATAGTTCGCCATCTGTGCTACCAGGTGATCGTGTCCATTGCTCCCCTGAATTGACCAGTTGCCCACATGCAGGTTCATCCCGGCGGTCGAACTACCATCGGGGATGACGGCTTCGGGTTCTGTGAGTCGCTGCTGAGCAAACTGGAACTGGCCGCGTGTCACATCGCTGATGGCGAAGTGGGCGGCGTAGACCGGGGGGAAATCGCTGCGCAGGGCCTGGAAGATGACAAGTTCAAAGCCGTAGTGATGCGGCTTGCCATCGGGCGTGACAGCATTCATATGACCGGTATAGTACCACCACTCCGTCAGGTCGCGATGCGCTGCCTCATCCTGCGGAAAACGGATCGGCGGCAGCGGCTGCTGCGTCGGCGTCGTCTTGACAACCGGCAACTGCTGTGTTGTGGAGGCCACGCCGGGAAAGCTACAGGAAGCGAGCGATAGCAGCAGGAGACATAGAGCGAGCAGGGGGAGATACCTCCACCCGGCTCCAGGCCAGCCGCCAGGGTGGCTTGCCCTGCGTGGGGTGCATCGTAAAATTTTCATTTCTTTCCCCCTATCTCAGCCTTGCTGGCTGTGCTGTCCTGCGTAGCGGTCGTTTCATCTTGCATTGCTTGCATATATTCGGCGAGGGCAGGCGGGTGGCGCTGGATACCGGCGATGGGGAGCCACCAGTTGAGATTGCCGAGCAGGCGCATGGTGGCGGGAACGAGCAGGCCGCGCACCAGTGTGGCATCGAGGACGACGGCCAGAGCCATGCCCAGACCCAGCGCCTTTACCAGAATCATGTCGGCGGTGGCGAAGCAGGCGCTGACCACCACAACGATGATGGCGGCGTTGGTGATGATGCCCGCGCTGCGCTGCAAACCGAGCGCGACGGACCGGGTGTTGTCGCCTGTCTGCCAGAAAGCTTCCTGCACGCGCGAGAGCAGGAAGACCTCATAGTCCATCGAGAGGCCGAAGAGGGCGCAGAAGAGCAGAATCGGGCTTGAGGCTTCGACAAAGCCCAGTGGCGTGAAGCCGAGCAACTGGTGCAGGAAGCCGTTCTGGAAGATGAGAACCAGCGCGCCGTAAGCTGCCAGAATGGAGAGCGTGTTCATCAAAATGGCCTTCAGGGGCAGCAGCAGCGAGCGGAAGAGCAGTAGCAGCACGATATAGGTGGTGATGGCGACGACCAGCACCGCCTTCGGGAAATCGGTGTAGAGCGAGGTCACATAATCGATATCGGCGGCAGTGCTGCCATCTACCAGCACGGTCATGCCGCCGCCGGGGCTGGTGTTGCGAATTGTCTCCACCAGCGCCTGCGAGCGCGGGTCGAGCATGCCATATTTGCTGATGACCTGCATCATGGTCGTGTTGCCCGCCACGAACCCTTTGTAGAATGCCGCCAGGTAGGGGTCTGAAATGTCCTGCGGGTGCGCGTAGAAGAACTCATATTGCGCCAGCGTCAGGCGTGGATCAACGCTGACGATGCTGTCCACGCGCGCCACGCGGGGATCAGCCTCGATGCGCCGCACGTAGGCGTAGAGCTGGCGGATATTCTGCGCTGAGAGCGCGGAACCCCGCGTCTCGACGGCCAGCAGGATAGGCGTCGTCTCCTGATTGTTGAAACGCTGCTGCAAGATGTCGTAGGCCGCGCGCGAAGGCACGTAGGTTGGCAGGATAGAGGCATCGGGCGCGGAGAAGCGCACGCCCAGGAAGGGTAGGCCAAGTCCGATCAGCACCAGCAGCACGGGAAAGAGGACACGCAGCGGGTAGCGCATGACGATCTGGGAGAGGCGGTACCAGAAATTCTCATAGGGCTGCCTTGCCAGTTGCTGCACGCGGCTGGCTGTGGCCTTCCCACGCCGCCAGGGCCAGAGCCGGGAGAGGCGCACGGGAAAAGCGTTGATACGAGGGCCGAGGATGGAGAGAACGGCAGGGAGCAGTGTGGTTGCCGCCAGCACAGCCAGCGCCACTACCAGCAACCCGCCCACACCGACGGAGCGCAGCATGTTGATACGGAAAAAGATCAGGCCGAGCAGGCCAATAGAGACGGTGAGGCCGGAGAAGGTGACGGCCCGCCCGGCGGTTGCCGTAGCGATGGCGACGGCCTCATCGACGCTGTGACCGTGCGAGAGTTCTTCTCTGAAACGGCTGACGATGAAGAGAGAATAGTCGACGCCGAGGCCGAGGCCGAAGAGCGTGGTGATGTTCAGCACGAAAATGGAAAGATCGGTCACGTGGCCGAGGCCAAAGATGAGGGCCAGCGTGACGACTACCGCGCCGCCGCCAACGAGGGCCGGCAGAATGGCAGCCACAACCGAGCGGAAGACCAGCAGCAGGGCAATGATGGCAAAGGGAAAGGCGAGAGCCTCGGCCCGCCGCAGATCGCTTTCACTGACGGTCTGGATATCTTCATAAAAGACGGGGCCGCCGCCTACATGCTCCTGCAAATCGGGAACCGGTCGCAAGCGGTGTTCCAGTTCCGGCAGCAATTTAGGCGCGCTGTCCGGGTCCGATTTGAGCATGACATTGACATAAGCGGCATGCTGATCCAGCGAAATCTGGCGGGGATTATCCGTGAAGCTGGTCATACCCGTCACTTCCGACCAGTCGCGGATATTCGCCAGCGCCTGCTGCGACTGCTCGATGAACTGCGCGCTATAGGCGCTGTAACGCTGACTGGTAAAAATCACCTGCACGATGGTCAGATTGAGGTGCAGTTTCTGTTGCAGTACGCTAATGGCCTGCTCTGATTGCGCGTCCGGGCTGGTGAAGCCGCCGGGGCGCAAGATTGAACTGGCCTGCGGCGCGAAGGGCAGGGAAACGAAGATGGCAACCATCCACAGGCCCACAATCAACCAGCGAAAGCGGGTGGCGATTCGCCCCAGATGGTAGAACATAGCAAAGCCTTTCTTTATCCGAATCTATGACAGAGATTCCCGATAATACAGAATATACTACCCTGACACACTCTCTTCCAATGCAAGGTAAAGAAATCTCAACCACCGGCCAGAATCTCCATAATTCTTAGCCACAGCCATTGAAAAAACTGTATAGTTCAGTTACAATAGTCTATAATAAGCTCTTCGCTAAGAAAGCATGAGGTGACAATGATCAATATTATCTGGCTCCGTGGCGAGAAAAACAGCCGGTGGAATGATACTGAGGACAGAAACAAGTTTCGTATGTTTGCCAGCCTGGTTTTTAACAAAGACGCCATCCCCTATGAGCTTTGCCAGTGGCTGCTGGTGAATCGGGAAGGGCCAAGCACGGATGCGCTGGTTCGTCTCGTCTCCGATGACTGGCGTTCCTGGGATGAGGTCTGGCTGATGTGGCTCAAGTATGCCGTTGCCCACAACGAGGTGTTTGCGCTTGAAGTTGGCACGCTGCCGGAGGAACTGGCACAGGTCAAGCAGGCCGAAGAGGCTGCGGCAGTTTCCAGCGTCCAGAAACTCGTCTTCAGCGACCCATTTTTGAGTCAGCTCATAGACGAACTTTGATTTCTTTCAATCCCAAACGGGAGGTTGGAAAAGAACTGGTTCCTGCCGCTTCCGCATGCGGATAGCATATCCATCAAAACCGAAAGGATCAAGTGCAAGGATACTGAATAATCGCAAAACAAGTGATCTTACTGGTCCCCTTGCTCGTACCTTCTACACTGTATCCATGAGTGTACGCATTTATGAGGAGGGTATGAGCAATGGGTGATATCAACATGTTTCTTATTCATTATGGTCTGCTTGCTATCTTTGCTCTGCTGTTGCTCAAATCTACTGGTGTCCCCATTCCGATTCCCGCCGATGTGATTATCCTGACGGCTGCGGCGTGGTCGGCGACGGGACAACTGGTTTTGTGGCAGGCGATTGTAGCGATCCTGCTGGCCCTTGTGCTGGGCGGCATGGTGCAATATCTGCTGGCGCGGTCGGCAGGACGCAAGTTGCTCTATCGCTTTGGCCGCTATCTTGGCCTGACACCGGCGCGGCTGGATGTCGCCTCGGCAAAGGTGAAGAAGGGTGGCGTGGCAGGCATCAGCCTCTCAATTCTGGTGCCGGGCGTGCGCGGAGCAGCTATTGTGGCGAGCGGGCTTGCTGATATACCTGTTGTTGTCTTCCTGATTGGCCTCACGCTCGGTAGTATCCTGTTTGTGGCTCTGCACGTCTTTCTCGGCTTCGTCGGAGGCGCGTTGTTTGTGACCATCGGCAGGCTCTTGCCATCTGCCGGGGTGCTGCTGGCCGTGCTGGCCCTGCTGGTGATTGTCTTTGCCCTCTGGTTTGTGGCCTACCGTCGCCAGAAGGCGACGCGACAGGAACTGGACGCAGCCTCGCTCGAAGTCTGGCATGAGGGCATCTGCCCCGCCTGCCTGGCGTTATACAGCGCGAACCAGTTACGGGCGATCGTACTCGAAACAGCTCACTGAGATAGAGAGGAGCTTGAAACGTATGGCTTCACCGGTAAAGTTCCAGTTTGAGCCGGAGCGCGTTGCCTATTATGAAGCCAATGGCTGGCGCGCCTATTACGAGCGGAAGTGGTTTCAGGTGCTGCGCCTGATCGTCGGCTTATGCCAGCAGCAATTTCACATTCCCTTCCCCGTCTCGCTACTGGCGGCCTACTATACGACGCGAGCTTCGGCGGCGTGGGTACCCGTTGACCACAATGAGCAGAAAGTCCTCTCCTACCTGCAAAAGTTTTACCGTGTGGCGCGCCGTTATTCCGGCCTGCAATTCGACCCGGAGCGCGTGGCGCAGCTAGAGCTGCAATACTTTGACATGCATCGCCGTCTCGTCGGCGCGCAGGACAAAAGCGAGTTTGTGGAGACGATGGTGCAACTGCACAGCGCCATCTTTGGCCTCTCGCCCGCAGCTGTTCGCGAATCGGCAGAATGGCGCGTGCGCGCCGCCGACACCGTCGACCTGATTACCGGCAAGCTCTCCACCAACATTGAAGAGGACTGGGCCAAACTGGAAGAATACCTGCGCCTCTGCTACCGCTCGCTCCAACAAGCTCTGGTCGCATGAAACAGGTGAACTGGCCTTCGTCCTGCCCGCTGCTTGCTTATCTACTTCCTTCCATACTCGCCTATAAGTACTAGTCCTATCGGCGTCTACCCGATTTTTGTTGCGCGCTCGTCTGAAAATGAGGTATGGTATCGGCATGGATGGTGAGGAAGGAGCATGATGACATGATGAGTCAAACAGGGAAGACGATGGTACCCGGCGCTGAGAAAGTCGTCTTGATTGTGGATGATGATCTCGAAATAGGCGACGTTTTACAGAAGATCATCACGGAGAATACCAATTATCAGACAGTCTGGATTGCGGAAAGCGACCTGGCACTGGCGGCGGCGCATCAGTTTCGCCCCTCGTTGATCCTGCTGGATTATATGTTGCCCATCATGGACGGGCTGAAGCTCTATGATCGCATGCAGGAGATCGAGTCAATACGCGGCGTCCCGGTCGTTCTCATCAGCGCGCTGGCTACACTCCCCTTCGAGGCATTGCGGGAACGGGGCATCTATCTGCTCAGAAAGCCATTTGAACTGACCGATTTGCTGGACATTGTGGCCCAGTTGCTGGCCGATACGTAAGCTGACTTGTGTACGCTGCAACGCTCTTCCATTGAAGACGGCCAGGGACGTGCCATGCTGGCGCAGCCAGGCATCAGCATGGGCCAGATTGAGGCATTGGTTACCTCTGATGCTTCGCTGCGCTCAGCATGACACGTCCCTGGCCGTCTTTCATCACTTGCTATGCGCTGGAGCATGCTGGCGCAGAAACGCTCGACCAGTAGAGGGTCAAAGTGTGTTCCGGCGCAGCGCACCAGTTCTTTCAGCGCCTGGAATGGCGTTCGTGCCGCCTGATAGACCCGGTTCGCGGTCATTGCCTCGAAAGCATCGGCGATGGAGATGATGCGCGCGCCCAGAGGAATAGCCTCTCCCCGCAGTCCAAAGGGATAGCCGGAGCCGTCCCATTGCTCATGGTGCGTGCGCACCAGCGGCGCCAGATGGCGCAGCACGCGGCTATGAGTGAGAATCAAGGCGCCGCGTGTAGCATGCTCCTTAACGTACTCGTACTCAAGCGGGGTGAGGCGCGCAGGTTTGTTAAGAACGAGATCGTGTATGCCAATTTTGCCGATATCATGGAAGAACGCCGCCAGCTCAATCGTTTCTATCTCACCTTCCGGCAGGTCAAGCCTGCGCGCAAGCTGAGAAGCATACTGCTGCACGCGCTGCGAGTGCCTGTAGAGTTCGGCATCTTTTGCCTGCATTGCCCGCGTGAGCGAAGAAAAGACGTGTCGATAGTGTTCTTCTCGTTCGCTTTTCAAGTTTTTGCCCAGTTCATCCAGCACGCGCAGCAGGGGGAGTTCCAGTTCACTGCTGGCTACCTGTGTAAGGTCGCGATACCGGCTATTCATAGATGTTCTCTTAAGAAAATCCGCCATTTTAGTAATCATACCCTGCTTCCTCTGGCATTGCGCATCCTCAAAGAATGAGAATTCCTGCAATGGTAATACGTCATCGGTTACAGGAAAGTGACACGAGTGAGGAAATCGGGTGGGATCGGAGCGACTTTGCTTTGTTGACCTGCCTTCCCGCTACCTGTACAATGCATCTATATCACATGGCTCATCACAGATAGACACAGGCAGGAAGGAAATAACGCATGGTTCCTCGCGACGATTTCACCCCGCACGGGTATCTGGACAACCCGTATCATAGCTGGAAGCTCAATCCGAGCGGGGTGCTGCGTTCGATGCAGCCGCT
>Ga0070738_10005817_pt1 | contig 13381 bp, 12 predicted proteins | sample Coa_R2_2_FD_66446 | JGI IMG/M metagenome (GOLD analysis project Ga0070738, IMG submission 66446) | Surface soil microbial communities from Centralia Pennsylvania, which are recovering from an underground coalmine fire - Coalmine... | ecosystem: Environmental > Terrestrial > Soil > Unclassified ... | reverse complement strand
TTCAAAGTTCACATCCCACTTACCATCATTAGTCGTTATTGGCTCCTCTACCGGAGGACCAAACGCCCTGGCAGAAATTCTCTCTCACTTACCTGCAACGTTTCATGCAGCAATTATAATTATACAGCATGTAGATGCTTATTTTGCTCCCAGTTTAATCGAGTGGTTGAATCAACAAACCCCTCTATCAGTTTCAATGGCATCTCCAGGTAGCCGCCCAGAAGCTGGAAAGGTATTGCTTGCTGTCACAAACGATCACCTGTTTTTGCAGTCTAATTTGAGTTTAAGTTACACACAAGTCCCAATAGATTATCCTTACCGTCCTTCAATTGATGTCTTTTTTAAAAGCCTAGCCCAGCACTGGAACCGACGAGGAACTGCTGTACTACTAACAGGTATGGGTAGAGATGGAGCCCAAGGGCTGAGTCTGTTACGCCAAAAGGGATGGCATACAATTGCTCAAGACCAAGCAACCAGCGTAGTCTATGGAATGCCAAAAGCAGCCGCTGATTTAAATGCAGCCGTCGATATTCTACCACTCGAAGCGATCGCGCCCACCCTCATCAAACGATTAACAACAACCCACCACTAACCCCTCTTCTTCGTCCTATCTCCCCCCTCTCCCTTGTCCTCCTTGTCCTCCTTATCCTCCCCCACTCCCTAACTATGGAAGAAGACCCAATTATAGTTTTACTCATCGACGATCAGCCCATGATTGCTGAAGCTGTACGCCGAATGTTGCTTTCAGAACAAGATATTACATTTTATTACTGTAATGATCCTACTCAGGCTCTCAAAGTTGCTAAGTCATGTCAACCGACTGTCATTTTACAAGACTTAGTCATGCCTGAGATGGATGGACTAGTTTTGGTGCGCTTTTTGCGAGCTCACAACGCTCCTACAAGATACATTCCCCTAATTGTTTTATCTAGTAAAGAAGAACCAGTTATTAAAGCAAAAGCTTTTGCTTTAGGAGCCAATGATTATTTGGTAAAACTCCCAGATAAGGCAGAATTGATCGCCCGTATTCGCTACCACTCTAAAGCATACGTTAATCTTCTGAAGCGACAGGAAGCGGAAGCTATCCTCAAAGAAGATAACCTTCGCATGCGTAAAGAACTAGATATGTTGCACAAAATGCAACGGATGATTCTTCCTACATCAGAAGAACTCAATGCTATAGAAGGGTTAGAAATTGCAGGCTATATGGAACCAGCCGATGAAGTAGGTGGCGACTACTACGACGTTCTATACACAGACGACGTTGCTACAATTGCGATCGGTGACGTCACTGGACACGGGCTTGAAAGTGGCATTCTTATGGTTATGACACAGACAGCAGTCCGAACTCTTAAAGAAATTCGGGAACTTGATCCGGTTAAATTTTTAGATGCACTCAACCGCACTATTTACAAAAATGTCCAACGGATGAATTCTGAAAAGAATTTAACGTTAGTTGTTCTTACTTATTCAAAAGGCAAGATCAGTATTAGTGGTCAACATGAAGAAACAATTGTTGTGCGAAGTGGAGGTCATATTGAGCGTGTCAATACAATGGATTTGGGATTTCCTATTGGGTTAGATGAAGAAATTACTGATTTTATTAATCATACCATCATTGAATTAAATGAGGGTGATGGAGTTGTTCTTTATACTGATGGAATTCCTGAAGCATATAGCATGGATAAAAAACAATATGGAATTGAAAGATTATGCGAAGTTGTTAGTCAAAACTGGCAATACTCTGCAGAACAAGTTAAGCAAGCAGTCATGGCTGATGTTAAGCAACATATTGGAAAACAAAAAGTTTTTGATGATATTACTTTAGTTATTCTCAAACAAAAACAAATTGAAATTCAGGAAGATTTTGAAAATGAAGAAGTATTTGAAAATGAAGAAGTATTTGAAAATGAAGAAGTATTTGAAGAAGTTAAAGAGAATGGAAGAAAAAGAAAAAAATTGAGTTTTCTGAGAAGATCTTAATTTTTAATAATAAAAAACAGCTTTAACAATAACAAGTTATGAACCAAATTTTTGGAGAATTTATTGAGGAATTACCGCTGGGTTCTAATTCTTTAGAATTAAGCTTTGTTTTCAGTTCTCAACTTATTAATCGTCAGTGGCGTAATATCCGTTTAGCAGCTTATTTTATTGCTGACTATCTTTCAAACTTTCTACCAGTTGATGAAAACGACTCTCAACAGGAAGAACTTATTAAAGTAAGTAAAGATAGTGTGAGTTATGTAAGTAACGAACTTTTAGAAAACGCCATTAAGTTTAACGAAGATAGAAAGCATTATCCTGTTAAATTGGGTGTTCACATACTAGAGGAGCTAGAGAAAGTCACTGCTGTAATTTTCACCAAGAACACCATTTCAATTCAAAGTTCTGAAAAACTTCAAAGCTTGATTCAGGAATTACTCTTTGCTGATCCCCATGAATTGTATGTCCAGCAAATTGAAAAAACAGCCGAAGATGAGCACGATGATGTCTCTGGCTTAGGTTTGCTAACCATAATTAATGATTATTCAGCAAAACTAGGCTGGAAATTTGAGTCAGAGTCTAGTGAGCCAGACTTTATCATCGTTACTACAATGGCTCAAGTTATTGTATAATTTCTTAATCATTAAATGCTTCAAGTTTCTGAAGAAAAAAGTACAAAAAACTTATGACCGCTCACGAAGTCAAAGGCGATGACTACCAGGTTCAATACGAGCCAGCATCCGCAACAGTTTATTTTAAAGGTGAAATTAGTTTAGGAGGTTCACGAGATTATGCTCCTATTGTGAATTTGCTCAATGAAGTGGCTGCTTTAGAGCCTCCAACTATAACATTGCATCTAAGAGAATTAGCATTTCTTAATAGTTCTGGTATCAGCATGCTATCTAAGTTTGTGCTGGGAATGCGGAAAAAAAAAGGCACTCAATTATTGGTTTTAGGTTCAAAAAAAATGCCTTGGCAAGGTAAATCATTGAAGAATTTAGAGCGATTGCTTCCAGGACTAAAACTGGTAGTGGAATAAGAATGTGAAGTGATTTATTTAATGGAACAACCTGTTATGTTAGAAAAACTCTTACATCAATCTCATCAGATAAATATAGGGAGTTTACTCCTATTGAGTGGGCTAATTACATCTTCAGGGACAGGATTATTATATGTATTCTTGTTTTATATCTTGCGACCTATTTTTCGCAAATTTGAGCGAGATATCGCACTTGTAACACTAAGTGTGTCAGCCTATCCAACCCTTATTATCTTTGCTATCCTCAGCCTAAAAATTATTTGTGGAAATTTATTTTCTATTAAAATTCTTCCAGTCATAGATCATATCCTGACAGCAACTATAATTATAGTCATTACTTATTGGTCAGTTCAATTATTTAACAACGTTTTTATCTACTACCTCAAAGAGTACACTCAAAAAAGCGAAGTCATGTGGGATGATGTACTCCTTCCTATTCTTTCCGCTGTTATTCCTGTGTTACTCTTTTTGGCTGGTGGAGTTGTTGTTATTAGTTCTTTCGGTGTAGATTTAACTGGAATTTGGGTAGCGTTAGGTGGTGCTACTTTCGTTCTTGGTTTTGCACTTCAAGATATATTGGCTAATTTCTTTAGTGGAATTGTTTTACTGATTGATACTCCTTTCCGATTTGGTGATATTTTGCTGCTGGAAGATGGGTCAATGGGAATGCTACGCCGAATTGGTATTAGAGTGACCCAATTATATATGTTTAATACTCATTGTGATGTTTATGTTCCTAACAGTGTGTTACAAGGTCAAAAAATCACAAACTTGAGTCGTCCGACTTCTTTATACTATCACTCTATCTCGATAGAAATACCCTCCGATTGTCATCTTGATGATTCTAAAAAGCTAATAGAAGAAATTGTATTGGCTCATCCTGATACATTGGGAGATATGGAAATGAAATTAGAGGTTATGGATGAATACTATAACTCTGAAGAAGGTGACTCTCATCTCATAAAACAACAAAAAATTGGTAAATCAAGGTTACTGGCTGAACAGGCTGTTGATTTGAAATTAGAGGAGATTGAGCAAGCCCTTGAAGCTTTGGTAGTGACAATGCAGTTTGCAGAAAAAGGAGGAATGACACAAGATGAAATAGAAAATGTCCAACAAGAATATAAAGAAGTTTTAGAACTCATGGGGTTTCAAATCACAGAAGAAACCACAAATAATCGTACCATATTTAATTTTGAAGAAAATACGCAAGAAGGACTTATTGAATTAATTAGGGAATGGTATCGAATTTGGATTAAAGATCCCAATTTACAAGATGAGGATGAAGTCTTTATTTCTGAGGAATGGGAAAGAAAAATTAATTTATTAAAGCGTCGGGTGCAACGATTGGCTCAAAAAATATCTAATCCTCAAGCCGAGGAAACTCGCTTAGACGATTATGTGATGGAGTTGATTAAATGGATGAAAGAGAAGTTGAAAGTGCCTAGAAAAAAATGGCAAGAACCACAAATTAGGATGATAGGAATGAGTCACGATGAAAACACAGAGTTTTTTATAGAATTAGAAGTGTCATTCTTTGTGGATGAGATAAAACTGGAAGATGGGAAACGGGGTGATCGAGTAAGAAGTCAGATATATCAAGAAATCTTCCGTCATTTCAAAAATACTTATCTTAACTGGGATGGGATGAAAGAAAAACAACCAGAAGAAGATGTTTTGCAATATCGTTGAACACGTCTTCTTTGGCTTCTGTCATATTTCTGTGTTTTTTTTTAGTAAAAGATAATATTGTCATCTTGCTCTATGTTTTTTAACAAAAAGTTAAGCGTAATTTTCTTGACTTTAAGCATAACTTATTTGAAGCTAAGTGTTAGCTAGATAATTAGACACAAATATAGCGTTTTTCAGGGCAAAGCCACTGAAAGGCGGAACTCTAGCAATGATGCACTCAACGAATCGTTGCTCAAAATGATATGTCAGTGTAGACAGATCATTTATAGAAGGCTGGCTGCTCTTGAGGAAAACCCTATAAGAGCAGTCACACTGTTTATGTTCGATATCCCATGCATCTAAAAATCAACAATTTATGGAAATGGCAAATAACCCTATAGAAACAACTTCAACATCTGAGAGAGTCAAAAACGAGCACACAGGAAATGTGTACTTTGTTCGGCATGGAGAAAGTACCAGCAACGAACGCAATATTTTTGCAGGAGTACTAGATGTTGGACTTACAGCATTTGGTAAGTTGCAGGCACGCCGTGCAGGTCTTGACATCAAGAAAAAAGGTGTCAAGTTTGATGCCGTCTATGTCTCTCATATGAGACGTGCAAGGCAAACTTGTGAAATTGCGCTTGATGTCAGTCAGGCATTGAAGTCGCCTGACATCCCAATTCAAATCGACCATCGAATTAGCGAGAAATCTTTTGGCATTTTTGCTGGTCGTAACTTAAACCTGCTTCGTCTTGCCCTTGGCTACGAAGGCTTTGAGGAAATGTTGCACTCACATAACGAAGCGCCTCCAGCTGGGGAAAAAATTGCACAGGTTTACGAACGTGCTGCTTCTTTCTATAAAGAGCGAGTGGTACCACACTTAGAACGAGGTGAAGATGTCCTAGTGGTATGCCATCAATATGTCTTGGAGCCCTTGGCACTTCATTTAAGCAATCTCCCACCAACGGCTTATCATCACCTGAAACTTCCGAACGGAAAAGCTCTCTCTCGAGAAGATCTCATCAAGTTCCGTGACACAGAATCCGGTGGCATTGCTGCTTTACGTAAAAAGATCAATGATCTTTCAACAATGTGGGCGATTTTTCTCTATGCCATTGCATTTCTACTAGGTAGCTTGCTGAGAGGAGTTACCGCTTCAACGTCTGGGATTCCGTCAGGACTATTTATAGCGATAATCGTTGCTTGTTTAGCAGTTTCGACATTCTATACCTACTTAGATATTGACTTTGCAGCAAGTAAGCGCAAAGTCTCTCAAACAGTTAAGAATGTTGTCTATGCATGGATGCTACTTCGATGGGCAATTGGTCTGTTTTTAATATTTTCTGGGTTCTTATATCAAGGTCCCAGTGATCTCTACAAAATCTTGTGGGTACTTTTTTTGATGGTACCACCAGCGTTAACTTCCCCAGTTTTATCAATACTTTGGGGTGGAAATCTTTATCCATCGGCTGTTTTGTCGAGGATACTATCGATCATCACTCCAGTTGCCTTGATTGGAATGTTTGCTATTGCAAAATTACCAATTAATGTTTCTGGTCTGCACTTTTTCTTTATTATCCTCATTGTTGGGTTAGCAGTACCAGGTGCGATCGCCCAAGCATGGCGTGGTAGATCTCCTGTGAACTCAAACCGACACAGTAAGGAATGGAAATTTATTGGTGTCCTTGCTGTTGTCTTAATGGCTTGTGCAACTGGTTTTCAGTTTACTCCTGCAACATTCGTTGCGGACGTACTTTCCCCAACAGATCCAACTCGCTCTCTAGCCTGTCTACAACAACTTGCATTTGCAATACTCATCTTTTTGCTCATGCGCGTGTTAGCGGTGTTAACTGTGACATATTCAAATGACAAACTGATCAAGGCAGAAGCTCAAGATGCTTATATTCTTCTTGTTAACCCAAACTTCTTCCTTTGGGCTGCTCTTTTCAGTGGTGTGAGTACAATTGCAAATCAAGCGAATTTGAAGTATGCAATTTTTTGGGCAGCCCTAGGGTTCTTCTGCATACCAGTGCTCGAGCAGATATTGTTCATGAATACCTTCAGCAATGAACTATTGCGAGAAACACTGCGTTCCTCAAGAATGGCAACAGACGATGTCAAAAGGCTTTTCCACCAATTGGATACGGATGGTAGTAAGAGCCTCAGCCGAGACGAGATTATTGAGTTTTTAGGACTAGTAGAAGATATGACGGTAGGCGAACGTAGCTCTGAAGAAATCAGAAGCTATACAACTGATTATCTTTTTAGGATTCTTGACACCGATAAGAACGGCACAGTTGATCTCAAAGAGTTAGAAGACTATGTCTCAACTTATGGGTTGGTTGTTAACCTTAACGTTGCGACAGACTTAACATAGGTGTTGATAATTCAATGAGTTGACACCCTTCCTCGACTGTGGGTCTGTTCCCTTAGCTCTAAGGGGTTGTGAAAGTTCGTATTAAGCACTTTAGTGCTAGCAATTAAGCACTAAAGTGCAAAAACGCCTCAAGGAATAGACCACGAGTTGCGATCGCTTGCCAAAATACCGAGTAAGAGACAAAATCCCCACAGGCAAGAATTTTAGATTACCAATGGGGAAAAGGAATTAGGTTTCTCAAGCTAATTTTGATAGTATCAATCAATTGTGAGGAAGTCTTGAGGGACGAATAGAGGCTGATACCATTTCACGAAATTCTTGATACAAATTCTCTCCCTTGTGTTCTTTGTCTCCCCAATTACCAGGTGCTACTCAACCCGCACTTTCCGGAAAAGACCCACACTTAAAATGGCAGTACATAACAGACCAAAAGTAGGAGTTGCTTCAAAAACAGCAGTAATGCTAAGGGTATTGATGGCGATCGCACGATTTGGTTCAGAGCTATTAAAGACTAGCTGCTTTATATTGGGAATGTTGCTCTTCACACCAAGGAAAACAGCTGAATTATCCAGAGTTAATGAGGAAGTCGCAGGTATTGAAAATGTTCCTAATAAGTTATTGTCAGTGTCAAAAGCTGAGACAAATGCCGTGAATTCTGGAGTATCGTCTACTGCTATTTGAGTACCAGCTGCAGTGACTCCTTGAGGGAAAGTAATAGTTAGAGGTCCTGGGTTTCCAATTGCAGGAAAAGAACCTGATGCAGCTCCTGTATAAAGGAGGAAATCGCCTAGAGCAAAGTTTGTCGGAATGCCATTAGGTGGAAATGAGGTTCGGAAGACAAATGGTGGAGTAATATTAGGGGAATTTGAAAGAGGAATATTTACATTAACTTCTTTACCAACAGAAGACTCTACTGAAAAAGAGTTGGGTAAAAAAGCCGCTGGATCGGGTGCAAAGGGATTGAATATTTTACTTACATTTGACCAATCAACTTGATCATTACCTCCCAAATCAGTTCGCTTAGTAACAAATGTCAGTGCTTGAACTGGCAATGGCACAACTGCAAGTATTGTTGTAAGTGCTGCCCCAATGGCAGCAATCTGACGATTCTTTGTGGAAGGATTCAGCGAATGGTCTGTTATAAGTGCCATAAAGTCTACTTCCTATTAGTCATGGGTTATTAATAAAGATGCTTTTGTATCAAATATGGCTAATAATACAAGAAAATAGGAGATAAAGTGAACTATTGCTCTTTAATCGTAAAATCAATTAGAAATTTTCTATATTTAAACGAATTACGAACTGTAAAGTATAGTTTAAAAACATTATTGTTCATACCTCAATGATGATAAGAACTACCAGTGGGTGGATGTTAGAGTATAAGCGCGTTACTAAGATAGCCCCAAAACCGTTGAACTTAACGCAAAAAACCCTATGGATGCGCTCCCCCTCTCTTTAAATCAACATCAACTCAAACTGATGCATGACAAAGTTAATCAAGTCATTGCAGATTTGCAAACCAAAAACCAAGATAAACAGTTTGCTTCAGGTGATGAGGAGAAAAAAGAAGAAAACATTTTAAATTATGGAACAGATAATTATAAAGAAGCTTATACCCTTGTACAGGCGATTAATAATCAATTAGACCCATACTTGAAGGCATGGAATGATGCTCCTGAAGTACCTCAGCCTGTGGCCATATCCCTAAACTCATATCAACTTAGAGTCTTGCGAATTAGAATCGAGCAAGAGATCAACAATCTCAATGACCAACAAGCAAAACATCTGCTTGAAAACATTATTGAGCAGCTGCCAGAATTTAGCCCCCATGAACAGTCAGACTGAAATTATAGGACAAAAACTCTCTAATAATGTGGGGCTACAATAACTCCTGCTCATAGTCCTTATGATTCCTTTAGAAATCCTTTAGATTTCCTCGGATGACTAACAATAGAATCCAGCGAAAGAGCCCAAGATGCTCAGAAATCCTTTAGATTTCTCCTCTAAATTGGCAATAGAATCTAACCAAAGGGCACAGCACAATGTTTTTATGAAAACTTACAAAACACAAACTGATGCTGGATTCTAAAGATTAAACTCTAGATTAAGGAGATAAGGAGACCTAAAATTATGGCACTTATTCGTTGGGAACCTTTCCGGGAATTTGAAACCCTACAGCGGCAAATGAATCGCTTGTTTGATGAAATTCGGCCAACATCTCGCCAATCAGAAGCTGCCATTGCCTTTATTCCTCCTGCTGAGATGGAAGAAAATCCCGATTCAATTCAGCTTAGGATGGAGCTTCCTGGTATAAATCCTGAAGACCTAAATGTGCAGGTATCGCCGGATGCAGTATCTATTTCGGGTGAGCGCAGAACAGAGGTTAAAGCAGAAGACAGAGGCGTAATCCGCACAGAATTTAGCTATGGCAGGTTTCAACGACTGATTCCACTACCTACCCGTGTTGATATAGACAAAGTGCAAGCAGAATACAAAAATGGTATTCTTAGACTGACATTGCCTAAGGCTGAAGAAGAAAAAAACAAGGTTGTGAAAGTAAATGTAGGTGAAATCTCAGGATCGCAAGGCCAACAGCCGGGTCGTAGTTAGGCAAGTGCGGTAGACAAACTCTTGAACAAACCTCATCTTAGAAAGAAAAAAGCTGCATAGCAAGCAGTTTCACACTGTTCAAATATAAACTTAGGTAGAAAGATTGTGCGATCTGCATTTTATTCTAATCATTAAGGAGGTTACTAACGATGACAAAAGTCGTTGGTATTGACTTAGGAGCTACCAACTTGGTTATAGCTGTAATGGAAACAGAGAGCACTTGAAAGTCTTTGTGTAATAAGTACTTTTCTTTATGAGGGAGATCTGTAAAAAATGTCCATCTCTGCACAGAAACACCAATCTAGTATGAGAAATTGAGCTTGTTGGGTAACCGGGTTTTTGTACTTAGAAATCTCGAAGAGATTCTAACTTAAAAACTCGGTTTCTGGAATTGGTGCTTGGTGTTCTAAATTTGGTTTAGTAATGTCATACAGTTTTTCATTTGGAGTACTTCTCATGAGCTATGCATCAGAAAAACTCCCTCTAAAGACAGTCTCTACTATATTCAAAGAACAAAAGAAGATGGAAGAAGCGATTCAGACTCTGATTGATCGCAGTCTTCCTAAAGACAATATTTCGATTATTGGCAACCTCCAGTCAGAAACTCGTATCTGTGGATTTGTGACCAAAAAGGATCTGATTTTAGATGGACTTGCGATGGGAGCAATTTATGGATCTTTGTTTGGTTCTATCTTGGGTTTGCTCACAGGCGTAGGCGTTTTGTTCATTCCCGTACTAGGAACTATGGTGGTGGCAGGACCGTTGGGAGCTGCACTCCTCAAAGCCGCAAGTGGTGCGATATATGGTTCCTTTGGAGCAGGCCTTGGATCTGCCCTCATAACAATGGGAATGCCGGAGGAAAAAGCAGCTATTTATGAAAAACGTCTCAAAGCAGGTGAGTTTTTAGTGCTGGTAGAGGTGCCACAAGAAAAAACAAACGAGCTCGTCTCACTACTAGAACGTATTGGCGCTGAAGAAGTTGCTATCACCAACACAAAAATTCCCCGTCAACCAGAAGGAGATCTGGCAGACACCCAGCAAATCTCACCAGAGATCAAAGCTAATTTGTCACAAGAGGCTCAGAAAAATTTTGTCGAGGCTTACAATCAGTCTTTGAAAGAATACAAGGACAAAAACAATGCGCTCTACAAAGCTTGGAACCGGATTAAAAATTTGTTTGATCGCGATGAGAAAGGCATCTATTCCAAACGCAAAGTAGGTATGCATGCTTGAAAAGCATCCCTATTGCCTTAGGAAGCATTACTAATGGTTGCAACAACTGATTTCAATTTTTCTGAAGCATTTTGTATGGAACTGTTACTTGGGCAAGACTTGGGGGAACAATAAACTTGGTAGTCCAACTAAATCTATTAGTTCATCGAAATGTTTGCTCTATCTCGTCAAACGCTTACAATCCCTTTTATTATCTGCTTATGTATATTTGGAATTGGTTCGCTTCAATTCCCGCGCATGCAAACATTAATTAATAGTAATAAAACGGCTTCTCTTGCAACTCTAGAACAAGAAATTAACTCAGAAAAGCTGCGTTTAAATGTATTAAAAAAATTACCAAGTTTTGGATATGATAACTTAATGGCAAATTGGATATATCTCAATTTTATACAATACTTCGGTGATGATGAAGTTCGTGCTAGAACAGGTTATAGCCTAAGTCCAGAATATTTTGAAGTCATTCTAAGCCATGATCCTTATTTTTTAGCTGCTTATCTAAGTCTTTCTACCAGTACTTCTATGTACGCTGCTATGCCAGAACGTTCAATAAGCTTAATGGAGAAAGGCTTAAAGTCACTCTCTCCTTTGATTCCAAAAAAATCATACTACGTCTGGCGTTATAAAGGAATAGATGAATTATTATTTTTAGGCAATTCGACTGCAGCCAGGCAATCCTTTATAACAGCAGCAACCTGGGCCAATAACTATTCTGATAATGAGAGTAAACAAGTAGCATTTTTGTCTCAAAAAACTGCTGAGTTTATTCAGCATAATCCCGATAGTAGAATTGCTCAAATTGCTGCTTGGACAATGGTTTTAAATAACAAAGTAGATTCAAAAACTCAAAAAAGAGCAATAAGTGCAATAGAAGCTTTGGGAGGAATAGTAGTCTCTAATCCTGATGGTACCACTAAAATCAAGTTTCCTACAAAAGCTGGATGAATTATTGCTGAATTTGAGGGAATTGGTATGATAAATTTCGAGAAAATTCTGAGGCTTTCTCGCAAAAGAAAAGCCCCACAGGCTCTAATGTGGGGTGTGCGTGTTCAATATCCCAATGTAAAAATGCACTGTATGCCTAACAGCACTTTAATACACTACGTATAAATTTTGAGGAAATTCTGAGGATAAGCATCGCTTCAGAGCATATGTTCTTGTTCAGAAAACTACTTAACCCCGTGCGAATGGTATTCGCTATTGCTCAAGTTGATACTAGGGTTTGAGCACATTCTCAGGAAATTGCCCTTGTACGTTACCTGCAGGAGCATAGTGGCAGACTACATAATAGGCTTTATAATTTGAACCTTGATTCATTACATTACCCTGTGCTGCACCACAGCCTAATTGAGTACTGCTCTTCCAGACAACTTGAGTAAAATGCCCAGTTCCTGAAGAAAACCCTGGATTGTCGTAGTTATAGGATGAAACCTCGTTGTACCAAGAATCAACTGCTGCCTTGGCGAGAGTGCTTGGGTCCATAGAACTTTCCGTAGTGTAGGAAACATACAAGTTTTCTCCTGCATCATTCCGTTGGCTAGGACTACTATGTTCTAATCCTCCATTGGGATTACTAGCTAGGTGTTCGGCCCAAGATTGAGCAGTGTTGTTGAGGGAATCACTAAGGGTTAAATCAGGGCTATGATGCTTGGCTCGATAAGTATTGTGTTCAGGGAGAGCAGCATTACGAAATGTTCCAAGATCGATAGATGTTTCCCCTAAAACAGGGTGAGTGCTAATTGCCTCTAATGGAATAATGTCTGCTAATCGAGAGGGAGTGATTGCAGTGAGTGCAATTGTGAAAGCTGTACCTGTTGTCAGAGTTATAGCTGAAATGAATTTATTCATGATTTCGTGCTTATTGCTAATAAAAAGATTCAGGAACACAAACCTGTGTAGTTCTGAAGAACTGCATAGATAGGTAACGGCTTAGGAAAAAAATTCAAAGCAAAGCCCCATTCACTTGTCGCTTTTATCAACTAGGCAACAATGAAATGCACCAGGCTATTACTGGACTATTGCTAAAAACAATTCACCCTGAGCCACTCAATTGATGGCGGTCATTTTGGAAATACTTGATGCTGATACGATTCCTTAGAATTCAGCTAATTCTCAAATATGTCTGCTTTGCATTGCACATTGAAAAAAGCATACTCAGATGACTGAAACAGTTGGTAGATGCGAAAAATCTGCTTCAGATGGGAAGGTTTGCGCACGTTGCACAAGTTTTTCCTACGGGTTCAGTTTCAAGCATTTACAAGCTAGTCAGGAAACTTATTCATACCGCATATACACATCGCGCCCAGATCAAACCAGTGCTTGGAGCACAACATTATGGTGTGTTGTTAGACAATGATTTTTGCCCCAACAATGGGTATTCTAGGAATCGCAACAGAAGTGTCTAGCAAATTTGCATTTGCGACGACATTTTTTGAGTTTCGCTCAAACTCCTAGTTGTCACAATCAAT
>Ga0070738_10005815_pt1 | contig 13383 bp, 9 predicted proteins | sample Coa_R2_2_FD_66446 | JGI IMG/M metagenome (GOLD analysis project Ga0070738, IMG submission 66446) | Surface soil microbial communities from Centralia Pennsylvania, which are recovering from an underground coalmine fire - Coalmine... | ecosystem: Environmental > Terrestrial > Soil > Unclassified ... | reverse complement strand
CATCAATGAGGACGCTGCCGTCCTCTTTGGACTCGGCACGGTCATCAATGAGGACGCTGCCGTCCGAAAGGGACTCGCTGCCGTCCGAAAGGGACGCGGCACGGTCAAGAATGAGGACGCTGCCGTCCTCATTGCTGAACCCACTTTCCTCCGCGATCCCCTCCGTGGGATCGTCGGATCAGCCACCCTCTCCGAGGGTTCGGGCGACGACGACGACGTTCCCGTCGGGGTCGGCGAAGTAGGCGGCCTCGTCTCCCCAGTCCCTCGGGGCGGCCGCGCTGAGCTCCCTCGCCCCTGCCCGGACGAGCCGCGTTGCCGCCTCGGCGAGATCCTCGACGTGGAAGTAGAGCTCGGTCGGACCGATCTCCCCCGCGGGGATCGCGGCGGGCACGCGGCCGGTGTTGCGGCCGAAGGCGCGCCGCTCGTAGAGCCGAAGGCGCATGCCGCCCGGGAGCGCAAGCTCCACGTAGACAGGGACCTCGACCACCTTCGCCCAGCCGAAGGCCTCGGAGTAGAACCGGCTCGCGCGGGCGAGGTCGGCCACGGCGAGGATCGTGAGGACGTGCCGCGTCGAGCTCAAGTCGGGACACTTTACCGTCCCAGGCGCGGTGAAGTGTCCCCGCTTCGGAGCGCGTCAGGCCTCGATGGAGCCCACCCTCACCCGGAGCACGTCCTGCCGCATGAGCCCCTGGAGGAGCTGGAGACCCACGCTCAGGGCCGCCGCGTCGGGCCGCTGACCCTGGAGGGCCATGGAGAGAGCCTCGAGGAAGGAGCGCTTCCCGTCGAAGGCCGCGCACGCCGTCGCGAAGACGGCGTTCGTGACCTGGACCTTCTTCTTCCCGTCGTTCGACTCGTAGCGGGCGCGGACGGCCTGGCTGCCCCAGCCGATCTCGTTCTCGATGACGAACTTCCAGCCCTGCGCGGCGTAGGGAAAGAGCCGCGACGGCTCGGGACGCGAGAGCTTGAAGGGACCGAGGTAGAGGGCGTCCATCTCGGTCGCGAGGAAGCACCGCAGGGCGTCGCGCGGGGTCTCGACGACCGGCATGCCTCGCAGATTGAAGGACGTGTTGAGGACGAGCGGCACGCCCGACGCCTGGGCGAACTCGGAGATGAGGCGGTGGTAGAGAGGATCGACCTCCTTGTCGACCGTCTGGATGCGCGCCGTCCCGTCCACGTGCGTGATCGCCGGGATGCGCTCGCGCCACCCGGGGCGCACGTCGGCGACGAGGAGCATGTAGGGGCTCTCGGCCGCGAGATCGAAGACCTCGCTCGCGCGCTCCTTGAGCGCGCTCGGCGCAAAAGGACGGAACGGCTCGCGGAACTTGACGCGCGCGTTCAGGTGATCCTTCACGCCGGGACCGCGCGGGTCGGCGAGGATGCTCCGGTGGCCGAGGGCGCGCGGGCCGTACTCGCTGCCGCCCTGGAACCAGCCGATGAAGCGGCCCGCGAGGAGCTCCGAGGCGGCGTCCTTCGCCAGGCTCTCCTCGTCCTTCAACTCCTTCGCCGGCAGCCCCGACGACTTGACCAGGGCCTGGATCTCGTCCTTCGAGTAGGGACGGCCCCCGAACGCGTGGCGGATCGGGAGGATCGGCTTCTTGTCGCCGAGCTTCAAGTGCCCCTCGTAGGCGAGCCCGACCGCCTGCCCGTTGTCGGCGGCCGCGGGCTGGATGAAGATCCGCTCGAACGGACCCTTCCTCAGCAGGATCCCGTTGGCGACCGAGTTGAGCCCGACGCCGCCCGCGATGCAGAGGTCCTTGGCGCCCGTCTCGGCGTGGAGCTTCGTCGCCAGGTGGAGGACCGCCTGCTCGAGCTCGTTCTGCACCTTCCAGGCGAGGTCCTTGGGCTCCTGGCCGATCGCGTTCTCGTTCCGGACGAGGGCCCGATCGCGGTTCTCGAAGCTCACGAGGTCCACGAGCCCGGAGCTCACGAAGAAGTCGTGGAACCCCTTGAAGTCGAGCTTCCACCCGTCGCACCCGATCCAGCGGTCGCCGTGGCCCGGGTTCCGCTTGCCGTAGGGAGCGAGGCCCATGGTCTTCCCCGGCTCGGAGAGGTACGCGATCTTCGTGTTGACGAAGCCGAGCACCGCCGAGACGTAGTCGTAGGTCCAGCCGAGCCCGCCCCGCAGTCCCGAGGGCAGGCCGCCCACGGGGTAGCGGTTCTTGAAGACCTCGGTCCACTTGCCCTTGCGGTCCTTGAACAGGTAGCCGGTCTCGGCCTCGTAGCCCTGCGCGTTGATCGAGCCGTCGCCGTCGATCACGAGGACGGCCGCCCGCTCGAAGGGGCTCGCGAAGAAGGCCGAGAGGGCGTGGCGATAGTGGTGCGCCCCGCCCGCCGGCTCGTCGCTCACGAGGATCTTCCTCCGGTCCTTGAGGGGCAGGTTCGCCGCCATGCCCGTGCCGTGCGCGTCCTCGGGAAGGACGATCAGGTCGAGGTCGTCGATCCCGAGCGAGGCCGCGTCGAGGCAGTAGGCGAGCGACGCCCAGGGGAAGTAGCCGAAGCGACCGCCGAAGTCGGACCAGAGGGAGCGGACGGACTTGGGGAGGCCGTGCTTCACGCGCGTGAGGCGCTCCTCCTCGATGAGGAACGCGATCTCACCGTCCCGGAGGAGACAGGCGGCCTGGTCGTGTCCGGTGTAGATGCCGAGGACGGTCGTCAAGTCGCTCCTCCGGTTTCGGATCCTAGTGTAGAGTGTGCGCCCCACTCCATGGGAGGACAGGCGATGGTCGAGGCACCCGCGCACGACTCGCACGGGCACGACGCCCACGGACACGACGACCACGGACACGGCGGCGCTCATCCGAGCAGCCTCACGATGGACCGCTCGGCGCTCCTCGGCGTCGTCGCCGCGTTCCTCGTCGGGATCGTGGCCGCTATGGGGCAGGCGAAGGCCGGCCCCTTCGCCCTCCTCGCCAAGTCCGGCGGCGAGGAGGAGGAGGGCGAGCGCCTCGCCTACCCGACGCCTCAGAAGGGCGACGCGGCGGTCCTGTTCGTGAACGCGAACGTCCTCCAGCCGGGCTACGAGCCGGCGACCGTGATCGCCTGCGACGCCGCGGGCACGATCATCGGCGTCGGCGGCGACGAGCTCCTCATGCGGAGGACCTCGAGCACGGTCGTCCACGACCTGCACGGAGGGACGATCGTCCCCGGTCTCCGCGACGCGCATGGAAGCCTCGCCGCTCTCGGCCGCCGCCTGAAGGAGCGCGTCTGCGACCTCTCGGGCGCGGACAGCATGGGCGACATGGTCCAGCGCTTCTCGACGTGGATGAGGATCCGCGGGAGCAGGAAGCCGGGAGCCTGGCTCCTCGGCACGGGCTGGGACGAGGCCGGCTGGAAGGTCCTCGTCGAGCCCTCGCGCGCCGACCTCGCCAAGGCGGAGAAGGAGGGTCACGACTTCTCCAAGGACCCGAACCAGGGCTACAGGGTCGTCGCCGACCAGCTCCCCGACTCGACCATGGAGCTCGACCGTGTCGCGCCCCAGAACCCGGTGCTCCTCGAGCGCGCGGGCGGCGGGACGATCTGGGTCAACCGGCGCGCCCTCGAGGCCGCCGGGATCACTCACGAGAGCTTCGACCCGCCGGGAGGCAGGATCGTCCGCGACGCGACGGGCGAGCCGAGCGGGATCCTCATGGGGACGGCCGCCGACCTCGTCTGGGCCAAGGTGACGCCGCCCTCGCAGGAGGACGCCGTCAACGAGCTCGCCGAGGACATCGAGGCCGCCTGCCGCGCCTGCGCGCGGGCCGGGATCGTCGAGGTCCACGAGGCGGGCGTCGGCATGAACGAGGAGATCGCGCTCCGCCGCCTCGCGAAGGACGGCAAGCTCCCGATCCGCGTCTACGCCATGGTGTCCGGCGACCGCGCCTCGCTCGCCGAGCGCCTCACGGCGCGCCCGTGGTCGGGCGACTTCCTGAGCGTCCGCGCCGTCACGCTCCGCGCCGACCTCACGTTCGCGACGCGCGGCGCGCGGCTCCTCGAGCCCTACTCCGACACGCGCTCGGGCGGCGTCGCCCCGGACTGGAAGGGCTTCACGATCGCGTCGAAGGAAGAGATCAAGAAGATCGCCCACGTCTGCGCCGAGCGCGGCTGGCAGCTCTGCGTCGAGGCGACGGGCGACGCGGCCGTCCACGACGTGCTCGAGGTCTACGAGGAGGCGCTCAAGGGGAAGCAGGACGCTCGCTGGCGCATCGAGCACGCGCAGATCGTGGCCCCCGAGGACCGCGAGCGGTTCGCCAAGCTCGGCGTCTTGGCGTCGGTCCAGCCGGCGCACCTCGGCGAGGACGCGCGGATCGCCGAGGCGCGGCTCGGCTCCGCCCCCGTCCGGGTGGATGAGAAGACGTCGATCCCCCGGTGGGCCGAAACGGACGCGTGGCGCTCGCTCCTCGAAGGCGAGGTCAAGGTGGCCTTCGGGACCGACTTCCCCGCGCTCCCCGAGCGGCCTCTCCTCGGCCTCCTCGCCGCGGTGAGGCGCGAGGACGAGCACGGCAAGCCCGAGGGCGGCTGGGGCTCGAAGGAGAAGCTCTCCTTCGCGCGGGCGCTCGAGCTCTTCACGGCGGCGCCCGCCTGGGCATCCTTCGCCGAGGCGCGGCGCGGCAAGCTCCTCCCCGGCATGGACTGCGACATCACGGTGCTCAACATGGACCCGAGCGATGCGCTCGAGGACGCCAAGACGGCCCAGAAGCTCGCGGTCGTCGAGACCTACGTCGCCGGCAAGAACGTCCGCTGAAGAAACGGATCGCGGGGGGCCAGAGGCCCCCCGCGTTCCGCGTGACGTTCGTTGAGCGGATCTCTCTCAGCCGAGCATCTTGCGGCGGGTCCGAGCGGCGAGCCCACCGAGGCCGAGGAGGAGGAGCGTCATGCTCGCCGGCTCCGGGACGATCGGGGCCACGTCGCCCTTGATCTGGCCGGACTGCGTCCCGTCGGCGTTCGTGATGAGGTTGAACGCGAAAGCGTCCGTGCCGACGAGCTGACCGACGAAGAACCCCGTGAGGTTCGACGACGTCACGCGCCACTCCGAGAACACGTCGAGGCCGCTGAAGCCGGACGGCGTGATCTGCGACGAGATGAGGCTCGCCTGCATCGTCTGGCCGGTCTCGCCACCGACGTTGAGGAGGAGCGAGCCGGTCGTGCCGTTCACCGCCTCCTGGATGAGGCCGTTGCTGACGGGCGTGAACGCCCCGCCCATGACCGACTGGACGGAGAGCTGGTCGCCGCTGGCGGTCGCGACGTTGATGGAGTAGTGGGTCGAGTTCGTCATCGTGAACCCGTTGCCCGCCGTGACGAAGTTGTAGTCGGGCGTGAGGACGACAGGGGCGGCGTGCGCCTGGGTCGCCGTGCCGAGGCTGACGACGAGGGCGAGAGCGGCCCCGACGAAGGTCTTGCGGAACATGCGGTATGTATCTCCCGGACCGTCGACCCGCTCGCGCCCGACATGGGCACGCACGAGCCGAGGAACCGTTCGCGCTCCTTCTCAAGCCACGCGCCAACGCCGAGCGGACCAGGCTTTCGCACCTGGTCCGCCCTCCGTCGTGTAGGGCTTGCGAGGCTACCGCTGTCCCGACTTACGACGCATCTACCGCATCGAACGCCTCAGCCGGGAGCCGAGCGCCGCGAGTCCGGCCACGACGAGCGTCATCGTCGCGGGCTCGGGCACGCCCGGAGGAGTCTCGCAGGGCGGCTGCTGGCACACCGGCACGCACTCGCGCGGAGCCGGGATGCACGTGACGGGGAGGCACGTCACGGGCGGGCACACCACCGGGAGGCACGGAGCGGGGAGGCAGCGGCTGTCGTTCGTGTCGCAGGAGGTGGAATCGTCGCGGCCGATGGGCGTGAGGATCGGCCCGCCGTTGTCGCACCGATTGTCGCCGTCGAGAGTCAGGATCACGGGCCCGCGGTCGTCGCACGAATTCCCCCCGATGATCGGGCCGGCCTCGGCGCGGACCGCGAAGACGAGGGCGAGGGTGAGGCCGAGAGCGGCTCCCCGAAGCATGTTCATTCGGATCTTTCTCCTGGACCGCGCGACCCCGGCGCCGCGCGTCCGGTCACGCATGAGATCAAGGCGCGCACCAAAACCGGCCGCGTCTATGCCGCGGACGTGACGTCGAATGCGCCGTGTAGGGACTACTCACACGGGCGTGACGCGCCGCTCCGTTGGCCCTTCGTTGTGATCTCTTGAGCTTCTTTCGACGGGGACTTAGGGTATTCCCCCGACACATGTCCGGGAGAGAGACACAGGTGACCGAAGCTCATCCCCTCCTCCGCCGCATCAAGGGTCCCGCGGACCTGAAGCTGCTCGGCGCCGCCGAGCGCCAGGAGCTCGCGCGCGAGATCCGCGACCGGATCTGCCGCGTCGTCTCCGCGAACGGCGGCCACTTCGGCTCCAACCTCGGCGTCGTGGAGCTGACGATCGCGCTCCACACCGTCTTCGACTTCCCGCAGGACAAGCTCGTCTGGGACGTCTCACACCAGTGCTACCCGCACAAGCTCTTGACCGGCCGCTACGACCTGTTCCCGACGCTCCGGCAGTACGGCGGCCTCTCGGGCTTCTGCCACAAGGCCGAGTCCGAGCACGACACGGCCTTCGCCGGCCACGCCGGAACGGCGACCTCGATCGGGCTCGGAATCGCGAAGGGCTTCGAGCTCGCGAACCAGGACCGTCATGTCGTCGCCGTCGTGGGCGACGCCTCGATCGCGTCGGGCATGACGTTCGAGGCGCTCAACCACGCCGCATGGCTCAAGACCCGGCTCCTCGTCGTCCTGAACGACAACGAGATGTCGATCGCGCACCCGGTGGGCGGCCTCCACCATTACCTGAACCGCGTGCGCATGGCGCCTCTCTACACCGAGATCAAGCAGGACCTCGAGAAGATCGTGGACCGCATCCCGGTCGTCGGCCGCCGCGTCCACGACGGGATCCACCACCTCCTCGAGGGCGTCAAGGCCGGCCTGATCCCCGGGCACCTCTTCGAGGATCTCGGCCTCAAGTACTACGGCCCGATCGACGGCCACGACCAGGAGGCCCTCATCGCCGCTCTCCGCGACATCCGGTCGCGCAAGGGCCCGGTCCTCCTCCATGTCCTCACGAAGAAGGGAGCCGGCTGGGGTCCCGCGCTCGAGGACCCGGTCAAGTGGCACGCGGCCAAGTCCTTCCTCCCCGAAGACAGGGAGAAGGAGGCGAAGAAGCCGGCGCCCATGGATCCGCCGCGTCCGCGCTGGACGGCCGCCTTCGCCGACGCCCTGATCGCGCTCGCGCGCGAGGACGAGAAGGTCGTCGCGATCACGGCGGCCATGCCCGATGGGACCGGCCTCGACAAGTTCGCGAAGGTCTTCCCCGAGCGCACCTTCGACGTGGGGATCTGCGAGCAGCACGGGACCGGCTTCGCCTCGGGCCTGAGGCTCGCCGGCTGGAAGCCCGTCTTCGCCGTCTACTCGACGTTCCTCCAGAGAGGCTACGACCAGCTCGTCCACGACGTGGCGATCCAGGGCAACCCGGTCGTCTTCGCCATGGATCGCGGCGGCCTCGTCGGCGACGACGGCGTCACGCACCAGGGCCTCTACGACATCGCCTACCAGCGCTGCATCCCGAACCTCGTCTGCCTCGCGCCCAAGGACGGCCCCGAGCTCTCGGCCATGCTCCGCTGGTCGGTCGCGCACGAGAAGATCGCCGGGATCCGCTACCCGAGGAACACCGTGCCGCGCGACCTCGACGGCGGCCGCTGCGTGCCGATCGAGCTCGGGAAGGGCGAGCGTCTCCGCGGCGGCTCGGGCGACGTGGCGTTCTTCGCCTACGGCGCCATGGTCGAGATCGCGCTCGCGGCGGCCGACCTCCTCAAGCGCGAGAAGGTCTCGGTCTCGGTCTACAACGCCCGCTTCGCCAAGCCGGTCGACGCCGACCTCCTGCGCGAAGCGCTCGAGTCGCACGAGGTCGTGCTCACGGTCGAGGACCACGCCCGCATGGGCGGCTTCGGCTCGGCCTGCGCCGAGGCGATCCTCGACACCCGGCCCGAGCTCGCGGGCAAGCTCCGGATCCTCGGCGTCGGCGACAGCTTCGTCGACCACGGCGAGCGCTCGCTCCAGATGCGCGACCACGGGCTCGACGCCGAGGGGCTCGTCCGGAGCGCGCTCGAGCATCTCGGAGCGCGCGTCCGGACGTAGGACGCGGGTCTACCTACTTGAGGTTCGGGACGAGACGGACCTCGTCGATCTCGTCCTTCGTGAACGCGAGGTCCTCGTGCGGGGGGTCCTCGTTCTTGATGGCGACCTTGCCCTCGAGGAGCCCGAGGAGGCGGCCCTTGAACTTCCGGCGGTCGCCGCGCTTCTTCGCGAGGTGGACGACGACGAGCGCTCCCGCGAAGCGCGTGAAGTCCTTGTCGCGCGTCAGCACGCGGTCGAGCCCCGGCGAGAGGACCTCGACGTGGAAGGCGCCCGAGTCGATCCCCTCGTCCCCGAGCGCGCGCTGCACGGCGCGGTTCACGCGGACGCAGTCGTCGACCTTGACGCCCTCGGGGTCGCGGTCGATCCAGATCCGCATGTGGCGGCGGCCGTCGACCTTCACCTGCACGGTCTCGAATCCCGTGTCGACGACCGTCTTGCGCGCGATCCCCACCACGGTGTCTTCGAGAGAGCTCATGGATCACCTGACCTTCATGTCGTCGAGCTTCTTCGCGTCCTCGCGGAGCTTCGCCTGGAGCTCGCGCACCTTCGCCGCGACCTTCGCCGCCGGAGCTCCGTGCGTCACGAAGCTCTTGATCGCGCCGAACTGTTCCTCGCGCAGGATCGCGACGTTCACTGACTTGCCGTTGTCCATCTCGGTGAGATGCTTCCGGACCGCGTCCTCGAAGTCCTTGTCGTAGAGCACGAAGTAGGCTCTGTCGTAGCTGGCGAGGGCGCCGTCCTTGTCGCCCTTCTCGAAGGCGGCGACGAGGGAGTCGAGCTCGGCCACGACCGGATCCGCGACGGCGGTCCAGCTCGTCGCGCTCGAGGGCGTGGCGATCCCGCCCCCTCCGTTCCCCTTGTCGTTGTTGTCGCCGGGGCAGCCCGCGGCCGTGAACCCCAGCAATGCGACGAGCACGACGCTCGTTCTCACGATTCGAACCTATCTCTTCGGAAGCCCCCGGGCGATGTCGAGGAGCGTGTTCTTGACCTTGTCGATCTGCCGCGCCAGCTGATCCGGGTCTCCGCCCTCGCCGGCGGCGTTCTCGGCCCGCGTCGCGAGCTTGCGGAGCTCGGACTTCTCGCCCTCGGCGAGCTCGGGGTGCGCGCTCGCCTGCTTGATCGCGCCGAAGAAGCCGCTCCCCATGTACCACCTCTCGACCGCGTCGAGCGCGGCAGCGCGGGCGGCCGGGCCGTCGTGGCGGCGCGCGCAGCGGACGGCCTCGTCGAGCGCCTCGCCGAGGTGGACGGCGACCGTCGGCCACGGAAGCTCCTCGGGCTTGAGGATCTTCGTGCCCGTGGGGAGGGGCAGCACGACCTCGGCGGTCGTCACGGCCGCGATCGTGACCTCGAGGTCCTTGCGATCGCGATCGACGCCCCAGACACGGAGCTTGCGGGGCCCGAGGGGGAGCCCGAGGCGGGCATGGCCCTCCACGTCGGACGAGGCGTGCGGAGCGTCGAGGACGAGGAGCTGACAGCGCATGTGGCCGTGGATGCTGCAGGTGATCGTCCCCTCGCCCGCCGTCGTGAGGTCGTGGCGGTCGACGTCGCCCGTCTTCACCATGTCGTTCCAGGGGTAGCAGTCGCAGCCGGCGCGGACGTTGTGGACCTCGGAGTCGGCGTTGCGCACCTCGACCGTCTGGCCGCGCCGGGCGACGAGGAAGCGCGGCCGGAACTCGAGGCCCTCCTGCGAGAGCACGACGGGCTCGGCGGGGAGGGGCGTCTCGTCCTTGAGCCCGGGAGCCCAGACGACGGCTCCCTCGAGCGGCTTGCCGGTCTCGTCGCGGACGACGACGTCGAGCGTCCCGGAGCCCGGTGGCGCCACGTCCCCAGCGTGCGCATCGGGAGGAGGGGGCGGCGGAGGGTTCGGACCCTCCTTCGGACAGCCGGCGAGCGCGAGGAGGAACGTCGCGACGAGGGCTTTCTTCATGGACGGGACCCATCTTCCGCCGCGCGGCGCGAAGCGTCAATCGTGGCGAGTCTCCCGGGCGGCGGCTAAGCTTCGCCGGCGGTGAAGATAGGTCGGGGAGATGGCGGGTAACACCTGCTCCGCGTGCGGGGCGCCTTTCCGCACGAGCTCGCTCGAGTGTCCCCGATGCGGCGCCAAGACGCTTCCCCCGCCGGACCCCGACCATGCCGCGGAGACGCTCGCCCCGCCGCCGGATCTCTTCGCCCGCCCCGCCGACGCGTTCGGCGGCCCCGAGACGATCAAGGAGTCGCCACCCTCCGACCGCGTCGAGGGCGACACGGACGCTGCGACGCTCGAGGCGCGGCAGGGCCCGGAGACGATCGAGGTCCCTGCGCCTTCGGACGCGGGCGAGAAGCGCGCCTCCTCGAACCTCCTGCCCTCGAAGGAGTCGGGCCACCCGTCGGGGCAAGCACGCTCGAGCCTCCTCCAGAGCGGGTTCAAGTCGGGGCCCGGTGGCGAGGGCGGCGGCGAGCTCTTCGACAACGGCCGCTACGAGATCCTGAAGGAGGTCGCGCGCGGCGGCATGGGCGCCGTCTACAAGGCGCGCCAGCGTGACCTGAACCGCATCGTCGCCCTGAAGGTCATGCTCTCGGGCGCGCTCGCGAGCGAGGGCGAGAAGAAGCGCTTCCTCCGCGAGGCCGAGGCTTCCGCGAAGCTCAAGCACCCGAACATCGTCCCTGTCTACGACATAGGCGAGGTCGAGGGGAACCTCTACTTCACGATGGACTTCGTCGAGGGCGCGCCGCTCTCGGAGAAGAAGAAGGAGCTCGATCGACCGCGGCTCCTCGACGTGATGATCAAGGTGTGCGACGCGGTCGCCTACGCGCACATGCGCGGGATCATCCACCGCGACCTGAAGCCCGCGAACGTCATGATGGACGTCTCGGGCGAGCCCAAGATCATGGACTTCGGCCTCGCCAAGGAGACGAGCGCCGAGAGCGACTCCGGCGACCCCGACGTGCGGACGCGCGAGGGGTCGATCATGGGCACGCCCCACTACATGCCCCCCGAGCAGGCGGAAGGCCTCGTGAGCGAGATCGACGTCCGCTCCGACGTCTACGCGCTCGGCGTCATCCTCTACGAGCTCTGGACGGGGAGGCTCCCCTTCAACGCCAAGCGCGTCTCCGACCTCATGCGCCTGGTCCTCGAGACGGAGCCGCCCTCGCCGCGCTCGATCGACTCCTCCGTCCCGTGGGAGCTCGAGGCGATCGCGCTCAAGGCGATGGAGAAGACGAAGGCGAAGCGCTACGAGACCGCCCTCGACATGAAGCGCGACCTCGAGCGCTTCAAGAACGGCGAGGCGATCCTCGCCCGCAAGGCGAACGTCGTCTACCGGGCCCGCAAGTGGGCGCGGAAGAACCGCTACCCGATCGCGGGCGTCGCGGCGACGGTCGTGGTCGCGTCGCTCCTCGGCATCTCCGCCTACCGCCAGGCGAACGCCGGCTGGATCCACGAGCTCGAGGACGCCGCGGCGAAGATCGACAAGGCCGAGAAGGAGATCGCCGCCGCCCGCCAGGACTCAGAAGGCATCCAGGGCCTCCTCGGGACGGCGGGCCAGATTGCGGACCTCTCCAAGCGCGAGGATGCGCTCCGCGCCCTCCTCGAGCGGGCGAAGAAGGACGAGAAGGAGACCGCCGAGGCGAAGGGCTCGCTCGGCTTCCGCGAGGAAGTCGCCCGCGTCTACGTCACGCGGCTCCAGGCGGCGACGAAGAGCGCCACCGATCTCACGAACCTGCTCGAGAAGTGGCAGGACGGGATCGTGCGCGCCCAGGCCGAGATCGACCGGGCCAGGAACGCGAGGGAGCTCCTCGCGAAGGCGCAGGCCTCCCTCGCCGCGGACCAGCTCGCCTTCGCGAAGTCGAGCCTCATGGCGGCCGCCGCGCTCGGCGCCGACAACGACAAGGACGTGACGCCCCTCCTGACGAAGATCACCGACGCGGAGAAGCGGGCCGCCGATGCCGACGGAGAGAGGCAAGCGAAGGCGAAGAACGACCAGGCGCTCGCCGACGTCGCGGCCGCCGAGGCGGCGAGCGATACGAACGGGAAGTTCACGAGGATCGAGAGCGCGCTCGCCAACGTGCGCGAAGGCCTGAAGGTCGCTCCGAGCAACTGCCCGGCCGTGGACGACCTCGCGAAGACGGCCCAGGCGGCCGAGATCGCCTATGCCGAGATCCTCGCGAGCATAGGCGCGTTCGACTTCGCGGAGATCAAGGCCAAGCCCTACGCCACGAAGAACGACCCCCGCGCCCAGAGACTCGTCGCCGAGATCGCCGCGAAGCGCGCCGACAAGGCGATCAACGACCAGCACATGGGCACGGCCGAGGAGAAGCTCGGGCGGAGCAAGGACGCCGAGGGCGACGAGCGCCGCGCCGCCTGCGACGCGGCCCTCTCCGAGCTCGGCGCCGTGAGGACGGGCTCCCTCGACACCGACGGAAGGAAGCGCTTCGACGACCTCGCGCGACGCGCCAAGACCGCCCGCCTCGCTGCTCTCGTCGACCTCTCGAAGGCGCTCGTCGCGGACAAGGGCGGCGAGGCCGGCACCGACGCTCGCTTCGACGACCTCTCGAAGCAGGTCGCGCTCGATCCGCTCCCCGGCGCGCCGGCCGTCGACACGACGGGCGCCGCCGGCTTCGTCCTCGGCAACCAGGGGCGCTTCCATCTCGGGCTCGCCGAGTCGAAGCGGCGCTCCGACCCGCTCCAGACTTACGCCGAGGCCGAGCGCGCCCGGACTCTCTTCGAGAACCGCGAGGGCTTCGCCGCCGACCTCAAGGCCGCGCTCGAGATCCTCGCCCAGGCGAAGCGGGAGAAGGACCGGCCGACGGGCATGGTCCTCGTCCCGCAGCTCGACGCCGTGAAGGTTGGCGGCGGCGAACGCAACCCGGAGCGGACCGTCCAGGTCCACGCCTTCTACGTGGGCGAGTTCGAGGTCAGGAACGAGGAGTTCCTCGAGTTCGTGAGGTCCGACCGCTCGCGCAAGGGCACGAGCGGGATCTGGGACGACTCCCTCCCTTCGGACCTCGCCGAGAAGATCTTCGAGAACGGCCGCTACACGGGTCCCCTCGGCTGGGAGAAGCAGAACGACGGCTACCGGCCTCCGGTCGGACAGGAGAGCCTCGCCGTCTCCGGCGTCTCGTACTACGAGGCGCGCGCCTACGCGCGGTTCCGCGGCGGAAGGCTCCCGACGGACGAGGAGTGGGAGGTCGCCGCGCGCGCCCAGCGCGACGCGAACGGCGCGGTCTCGATCCGCGAGTACCCGTGGGACGGAGGCT
>Ga0070738_10005814_pt1 | contig 13383 bp, 8 predicted proteins | sample Coa_R2_2_FD_66446 | JGI IMG/M metagenome (GOLD analysis project Ga0070738, IMG submission 66446) | Surface soil microbial communities from Centralia Pennsylvania, which are recovering from an underground coalmine fire - Coalmine... | ecosystem: Environmental > Terrestrial > Soil > Unclassified ... | reverse complement strand
GTGGTGGTGTTAGGAGTGGTGGTAGTACCAGAAGTGGTGCTGTTAGGTGTCGTCGTCGTTGTTGTCGAGTTAGTGGTGGTCGTGGACTGCACCTGGTCGGTAGGAATTTGCTGTAGCCCTACTAGCCCAGGGAAAACACGACTGGGTAGCCCAATCACCTGGTAGGCAGATAGCACCCGTCCACGATGCTTGGCCAAACCAGGCGGCAGCTGACGATCGCTGCGATCGCGCTCCACCAGCAAAATCTGATCATCGGGGGCGTTCTCCACTACCACTTCAACGGCACGACGGCTCTGGTAAATGGTGTAAGTGACATTACTCTCACCGAGCTGATTTTCCTGATCGTCAGTTGTCTGACCAACCACAAACAGTGACGGGTTGAATAGTTTGATGTAGGTGGTGTTCGACACGAAGGTGGTGCTCAAGGCGATCGTCGTCGGACTTGTGGCACTGCTGGTGCTGCTGCTACTGCCAGATGTGCTGCTGCTACTGCCGGATGTGCTGCTAGCAGTGGATGTAAAGTCAGTCCCGTTATTATTAACACCGACGCTGGGGGAGAAGTTTGTAAAGTCCCCGCTGCCACTCCGGAGCGCAAACTGGACGTTGCCGCTGCTTTGACCTGCCAGCGTGCCACCACTTTGCTCAAACTGGAATTGAGTATCGCGCCGCGCCGACCCTGCAAACGCCACGGTGTTGTTGCCCAGGGCGACGTAACCGGGGCCTTCTCCCTTGACACTGTAGCTGGTGACGGCTGAAGGCGATAGTGTCCCGTTGAGGGTACCACTAAATGGTGCTGAGAGCTGTAGATCCAGATTGGCAATATCACCCTGGATTTGAAATTCGCGTGTGCCGGGAGTGCCTACACTCTGCACTTGAAATTTGGTGGTGGGTCCACTGAAGGCGATCGTGCCGCCGCTGGGATCAAAATTGGTCTTGGCTGCCACCGGCTGGACATCAGTGCCTTCAAAATCGAATTTGATGCGCCGTCCCAAAATCGCCACGATATTATCGCTGGTGTTGGTCGATCGCAGCTGCAAATCAGACGGCAGCTTAATTGAATCGCCTGTTAACGCAGCCGCAAAGGGGCCAACGCTCAGCAATCCCTGATTAGTTGTAAACGTCGCGCTGGAAGCACTGGAGAGAGTGACGTTTTGCACTGGGAGAAAGATCAGGGGGGCTGTACCTGCCTGCTGGGGGCTAATCAACGTACCGCCCTGAATCAATGCGGGTGAAAAGGAATTGAGTGTGAAGTTGATTGCCGTCGGCACACCCTGGAAGAAAACGGGGTTGCCGTTGGAGGAGAACGCCACACCGGACAGCGTACCTTCCAGCCTGCCTGTATCGCCACTGTCGGGCACGTTATTGCCGTTCGTATCAACAAAGCGGCTGGCTGTGGGGATGAAGCGGGAGGTCGTCGTTGTGCCATTGGGCGTCACCAGTCGGAGCGTTTGGATGGCCGTATCGAACAAAATCGGTGCGCCTGACGGCGTTGTGCCCCCGGTTGTAGCCGTCGGTGAGAAAAACGCAGCATCACCAGTTGCCCGTCCGCCAGTAATGGGGATATCAGCACGAGCAGTCGTGGCGATCGCCAAACTGCCAGCCAACAGTCCCAAACAAACAGCAAATCGAGTGGATTGAACAATCACGGCAAAAATCCTCTAAATATTGGGTGAAAGAATAGTCAACCAATTGCTAAGTCAGGGCATCAAATCAACAAGGAGACTTACAGCACCGCTTCCATGCACACATCGCTATTGAGCCAGAGCAGCAAACGAGGGTGACAAACGTACAGGTGATTCAAGCGATAGCCAATGTCGGGGGCCGCCGATGGAGCCGTCAGCGTAAAAAGTACTGACACTTTTTTTACCTGAACCTTACAGAGCTATGCCAGTGGCAAAAAGTTCCCGATCGACGCAAGGTTTTTGAAACTATCACAAAACTCGATGAGCACAGGATTTGAGCGCACACTAGGCCGGATAAATAGCTGCGTCAATTCAGTGGTCGCAAAATGCATAGTTGGTCTTTACACAAGCAACACATAGAGCAGCGGCAGCAACCCGGTTCTTCCTGGCGTGTACCACCCACCCCTAAAAGATAAACGTCGTCCGCACAATCCCGATCGTGATCGTGTCATTGGCATCATTCTGTCTGGGATTAAAGATGACGATAAAGCCAGGGGTGATGCTGATGTTGTCTGATACCCGAAAGCGATAAAAGGCCTCCACGTGGGTTGTCGTGCCAGGTTGGCCGCCAGACCCACCAGCGGCATCCCCCTCGCTCACAAAGCTCGGTACGTTGCGGCCATTGGGCAAATCGCTGCTGATGATCCGTGGGGGTTGACCGACATAGATTGCGCCCAGATTACCGGGAGCACCCAGATCGGGGAAGTTGAGAAAGGCCATCCAGTTAATGGTGTCCACGCTGCCGGAAAACCCTTTCAGATCCGAAGTGGTGTAACCGGCCCAGCCCCCAACGGTGAATCGTGGGGTCACCCGCCAGGCGATCGTGCCTCCAACCGCATTTGTTTTCATCGGCGCACGGAAGGAGTTGGGGTTTGGCAGGGCTAGCTGATCATCTCCCACGCTCGTACCGAGGAAGCCAGTGGGTGAGTACGCATTCACGTAGTTGAGGGCAATGTCTACCGTGCGCGTCGGTGCAAAGGTCAACTGTGCGCCAACGGTTGTGGCACCATTTCTGCCGCCAAACAATCCTGCGTTCACTGGATCCTCGGGGCGATTAGCCGAGTAGACAGCCTGCAACGAAATCTTGGGGGTCACCTGCCAGTCAAAACCGACCCCACCACCATCGCCGCCAATGTTCTGGATCGGGTTGCGTTGGGCGAACCGAGAGAGCGGCCCTTGTCCGGCACTTTCAATCCGGTTTGCGCCCCGAAAGACGTTGACCATGTTGACGCCAACCGGCCCAGCAATGACGGCAAAGTTATTGCCAATGAGCTGCCGGAAGGTCAAATCGCTGATCTTAATGGCGGCACCCGTATCACCCTCGTATCCCAGCAGCAAATCATTGGTCAGCAGTTGGTTGCCATACGATCGACCCGTGCCCGCTTGCAGCCCGGTAAACAGGAGACTGCGCTCGTTAAACTGCGTGTAGAGACTGAGTTGGGCGTTAGTGATTACGTTGACCTGGTTATCTTTACCATTAAATTTGAAGCCAGCCAGGGAAATATCGGGATTATTGTGTCCCTGGACGCCCACAACAAGTTGACCAAACAGCTTCGTCGTAGTGGAAAACTGCTGCTTCTCCAGGGTGGCAGTGCGGGCTTCCAGTGTATCGACCCGACCGCGCAGTGTGGCCAGTTCGGCAGCGAACTCTTCTTGGAGCCGTTGCAGGGCGGTGAGGTCTTCTTTCTTGACCAGATCGGCGGTGCCCGCGGCAATGAGTTCATTGATGCGATCCATGCAGGCGTTCAACCCGGCAGCAAACTCGTAGCGGCTCAAGGCTCGATTGCCGCGAAAGGTTTTGTCCGGATAGCCGACAATGCAACCGTAGCGTTCAACTAGCGACTGTAGCGCCTGAAATGCCCAGTCGGTCGGCTTAACATCGGTCAACTGGGAAACGGACGTCACCTGATCCATCCCCGTTGTAGGCGCTGCCGTTTCCAGACTCGCAACGTTACTTTCTGGTTCGGCCTGATCCAGCGCAGTGTCTGCGGAGGAGCCGCTGGCTGTAGAGGAGGGTGCTTTTGCAAGGGTAAGCGGTGACTGAGCGCTTGCTTGAGCGGTAGCTGCCGATCGATCGCCAGTTGGCAAGGCGATCGCCGATCCGTGATTAGTGGACGGCGCGATCGATCCCGGTTGGTTTGGCCCCGCTGCGAGTGCTGGCCCCGCAATAAAAAGCCCCAGAACCGCTGATGCGAGTGCTGGGGATATCCAAGGTTCAGAAGTGAATTGGCCCGTTTTCATCGTCTAAATCCTCACTAAACTCCTCAAGATCGAACTACTATTCCCCTAAAACCGATTTGCGGAACGCAACGCACACCTGACTTTACATAAGTTTGTAGCAGGTAATACTTCTCATGGAATTTAGCGCTGGGACGGGCATTTGCACTCGCGAACGCGGCAAATTCACCAAACTTTAATGCTGCTGCCCCTGAGGATGTGTTTCTCATTAAGTTTTGGGGCATTTCAGACAGAAGGCCTGAGCGATCGCTTCCGTTTGATACCCGTTTCAAAAAATCATCAGCATGGACAACTGGTATTCCCCCAATCAAGGTTTCAGTCTGGGGACGCGGCTTGGTTAACGGGTTGTCCAGGTCAAGACTGCGCATGAGCTTAGTCGATCGACGCGACATCACCCGCAAAATCGGCGTAGTTTTCCCAGTCGATATCAGGCATCCGATTGAACGCTTCGTTCAGCGAGATTTCCCACAGTCTACGCACCTGGGCCAGATAAGGAGCACCCAGGCTCAGCTTGAGTTCGTAACGGATTTTGAAGGCGTTGGTTTCGTACATCACGATGTTGATCGGCGGCCCAACAGAAATATTGGACTTCATCGTGGAGTCAATCGACAGGAGGGCGCACTTCGCGGCCGCTTCCAACGGGGTGTCAAAGTCCAGGATGCGATCGAGAATGGGTTTGCCATACTTCGCTTCGCCAATTTGCAAAAATGGCGTTTCCTTCGATGCCTGGATGCAGTTGCCCTGGCTGTAGACCAGAAATAGGGCTGGATCCTCCCCACGCACCTGTCCACCTACCAAAAACGTGCACTTAAAGTCGATCCCATCTTTTTCCAACCACGGGCGGTCTTGTTCTTGAATCTGGCGGGCCTTTGCGCCCACGTACCGCGCGACCTCGTACATTGAGGGTAGGGTGTGCAAAGTTCCCTCTTCTTTAGCGATCAAATCTCGTCGCAGCAGCGTGAGGGTGCCTTGTGTTACAGAAAGATTGCCTGCTGTACAAATCAAAATGACTCGTTCGCCGGGGTTAGAGAAGTCAAATAGCTTTTGATGGGTGGAAATATAGTCAACTCCAGCATTTGTGCGAGAGTCCGCAGCCATGACCAGACCAGAACTGGAGAGGATGCCAAGGCAATACGTCATGCAGGCAATGAAGATGAGGGTCTTTTTGATTCTAAGGCGGCACTCACCACAGCGCGTGATTTCTCCCTGCAACTCGCAAAATTGTTGTGATCGATGGGTAAACCACTACCGGCTTCATTTCCAGAAATGCCGTCGCGATCCAGCATAGCGACCAACCTCGACCTTCTGACGTTCTCTTTCTAACTGTTACGGCCTCTGATGATTATCCGTGCGACTGTTAGACAGCGCACAGAGCCTACTTTGTTAGGGTTGTCGGCGTACTGACCGTGGGTGTCGTCCCACCCGTGGTTGGTGTGCCGACCGTAGGCGTGGTTACTCCGGTTGCTGGTGTCGTTACCTGTACCGATGTCCCAGCCGTACCATTCTGCACCTGGACAGAGGTGGGCGCAGGTGTAACGATCGTGGGTACAGGTGTCACAGGAGCTGGAACTGTTACCGTTGTTTGCACCACGGGTGAACTTACCACTGGAGACGCCTGCGTGGGTACAACCGGAACAGGGGCAGGGGCGGGCGTCGGGGCGGGACTGCTCAACACGGTTGGGGTAGGGCTGACTCCGGTTTCGGGCGTGGGCGTCGGGTCAGGACGTGGAATGGGCGTTACAGTGATTGGTGTGGGCGTTGTGGGCGATGGCGTTGGTGTCACCGTCACTGGAGCGGGTGTGGGTACCGGGGTCGGTGCGGGCGTCGGTGTCACCGTAATTGGGGTCGGCGTGGGTACCGGGATGGCGGGGGCAGGGGAAGGTGGTGGTGTTGGAGTCGGCGTGACAACCGTGGGTGTCGAACTGGGGGGTGTAGAAACTGGGGTTGATGTCGGTGGCACAGATGTCGGCGGCACAGATGTCGGTGGTGCTGCCGATGGCGTCTGTGGCGCAGAGGGTTGCTGGGAAACGGGTGTGTTTGGGGGGGTGGGCGTAAGTGGACTAGGGGTTGGTGAGTTTATCGGCACTGGATCGGGCCGGGGCTGGAAGATTTGTGGAGAGGCGGCCGATGGGGTCGGTGGAGGAGTTGCAGCCGTTCCCAGGGCTGTCTGGCTGAGTTGGGTGGTCGAACCCACAAAAGCTGAATTTTGCGGTGGTGTTGTAGCGACTGGCGGTAGACTCGGGGAAATCGTCTGTCCAGCCACGGTTAATTCCAACCCAGAAGGGGTCGGTGTCACCGGATTGTATGGGCTGGGCGCGATCGCGGCTTGAACACCAGGGCCGGGCGAAAGAGTGACAAACGCCGGATTTTCGTAAACTTTTCCCGTCAGGGGCGCTTGCTCTCTGACGGCCTGAGCAGTCTCAACCTGTACAGCTGCAATCCCTGGATCGGTGCTGGGTGTAGATTTGCTGAGAGGCAGATCCAGGTCGCGGACTAAATCGCTGGTCTGATAAAACGTATTGAGATCAAAATTGAAGACCTGAACAATTTGATTCTGGACGATGACAGCCATCTGTCCAGCTTTGAGTATCTTGCCCTGAGTCGTGGAGCCGTTGGAAACCTCGATCTGACTGTTGGTGAGTGCGCCGACGATCGTAGTGTCTGTATCTTCGTTGTAGCGGACAAATAATGCGGAACCACGGATGCCAGCCGCCGCATTGGGGGTACGGACGTTGGTTCGCCCCTGGCCAGGAGGAATTAACAGCAGTGCCGTGCCATTACCCAGGTAAAAGTTGCGCGTGTTGGGAATGAATTGAAACAGCGCTCGCTCGCCAATCCGTGCGGTGGAGTTGTCATTAAAGCGCAGCTCAGCAAACGACTGACGAGCCGTAGCCAAAGAATCCCCCGGCGTCATCGTATCGGCACGGTGAGCAGCACGGGTAACGCGGTTTTTCAAAATTAGCTGAACCTGGTTACGCAGTGCCGCCACTGTTGCTCGCGTCAGGGGGGTATCCGCACTTGCAGGCGACGGGAACAGCGATGCCCCAGCGCTGAGCAAGCTCAACGTGACGATCAGGAAGAATCTATAAGACATAACGGCTCCAAGTGTTCAGGACCACTTAGCGATTGCACCCGCTCCAAGCCAACCAAGAATCCATGCCAGTGACTGCGTGTTTTCCCTTAAGTGTATAAGCGTAACCCGACTAAAGCAAATAGTTACGGTCTGTGTTGTCTAGTTTACTTTCATCAAAACTAAAATGTCACTTGAACACTGAACAATCCCTAATTTGGGCGATGGCACGGGATGTGATTCCGCAACCTAATGGCATAGGCTAGTAAGGAATGTTCCTGAGATCCAATATCCTGATCGTGCTAACTAGGTACGTCTCTATGGTTAGCCACTGTAGATAATTCAGTACTCCCACGGTTCCTGATTTGCAGACTCGTCACCAACATATCAATTCGGGGTTTCAATTACCCCTCCGGATAAAAATCTGGCAGCAGCACATCCTTTGGGGCAGTTTACTAATGAGTAGTCCTGCCTGGTCGATTCCCAGTCCTGCCTGGTCGATTCCCAGTCCTGCCAGCCCCGATGCTCACGCATACCCAACGTCGATCGCGGCCCAATCAGCGCCACCGACCGTACCTGCTGTCTCTGCTGGTGAGCCCGTCCAGCAAATGCGGCTGGAGCGATCGCGCACGATATCGCCCGCTGGAGCGCTGATGCCGCTGCAATCCCTCCAGCGTGAGGCGGTGGCTTTAGACCCGGCGCAACTCCCATCTGCCGACGAGTCGAGGGTAGACGAATCAACCCGTTCACCCGTGGCGCAAGGCAGCCCACCGCCGCCGCGGGATGGTAGCGACTCCCAGCAAAAAACGATCGCAGACCCAGAGTTGGGCGTTTTGCGGCTGCAAGCCCCCCAAAATTCCCCATCGGATCCAGGGGAAACGACGCTGGGGCAAAATCAACTTGACCCCAATCGTCCCCGCTGTGCGTCTGGAGTTGAACCCGATCCAGAGTTAGGGTGTCTGCCGCTGCAAGCGCTGCCGCCGCCGCCACCGCCCCACCAGCCTGTGGTTTACCTTTTGGGTCGGCTCGATTATTTTCGGAGTAGCAATGTTTTCTCAGCGGTAGACCCCGTAAATGATGGCCTCGTCAGACCTGGGTTAACGCTGTTTTCGGCTCCAGCACTGGGGCCAGATACCTACTTTATTGGGTCGATCGACAGCAATCTGGTTCGCTACAACACGCAAACGCAGATTAACTACAACGAACTGCGATTTCGAGCGGGTATTTTCCAACGCCTTTCACCAACGATGTTTGGGGAAATTGGCTGGAGTAATCAACAGCTCTTTATCGCCAGCGACAAGATTCGAGGACTGCCCGCAGGCAGACGGTTTTTGAACGACCACGCCATTCGCCTGGAACTGAGTCGTCGTGACCAGTTGGGTAAGCACCTGGCGCTGAATACGTTTTATCAACTGCGAATTAGTTTTGCTGACCCTGATATCCGATCGCGGATACTGAATTCGGTGATTGCATCGCTGAGCTACGACCTCCAGCCGAATCTTCAGATTGGCCTCGACTACCAGTTTGCGTTAGCCAATTTTACTGTTGACAGGCGTGACGACCAGTACCATCAACTGGCGGCGCGACTGACGTATACAGCCTTTCGCAATACCCAAATGAACGTGTTCATTGGCTATAGCTTTGGCAACTCGTCTGATCCATCGATCAATTTCAACAGCTTGATTTTGGGCGTGAGTCTGACGGTCAATTTGGGGCTGTTTTGAAGTCCACTCCACCCTTGGGGCAGGACATCGGGCAATGATCCAATGCGACGGCGGCGATCGTGGCGATGGAAACGGCTGTCAATTTCTGCTAACACCCTAAATCTGCCAACACGCTAGAACAGATGGGGGATTGAGTCGAGAGCACTATCGGTTGGGAATGACGCTGGGGACACAGCGGATTGTCAAACATGAGGATGGGTGCGAGACGACCTGTGCAGGAGGGAGCGACCGAACTGACCCCAGCTTCTAACCGGTATAGCAGTGGCGCAAGCTCACTTTCAGTAATTGTTCAGTAATTGTTCTCAGGCGTCTCCTTCCCCATACTAAACCCCTGACGTTGGCCTGCCCTATGAATCCCTCATCCGGTCGTGACCATCGATTGCCCACACCCCAAATAGCCCGTCAGCGGCGGTTTCGTCCGACGGTAATTGGGCCATTGCTGATCCTGGTCTGGGCAGCCGTTAGTGGTATTGCAACAGCGCTCAACTGGCAGCCTGCCCGCGTGTTGGAGCTACAGACGCAGACGCTATTTTTCCGACTGCGGGGATCGATCGCGCCGCCAAAAGATATTGTCATTCTGGCGATCGACGATGACTCGTTAACGCGCGGGCGGGACTCAAAGGAACTCAAGGAACTGGCGGCAATTCAGTCCTGGCCCTGGCGACGGAGCGCTTATGCAGATGTCATTGACAAACTGATGGCGGCGGGCGCGCGGTCTGTGGCAATGGATGTGATCCTGGATCTGCCCAGCGATCGTCCTGCCGACGATCAGCGTCTCCAGCAAACGCTACAGCGGTATGCGGGACGGGTCACACTCGCCGCGCTGCATGCGGCGTCCCCGACGATTGGGGGAGGATTAGACCAGTTGGTGCACCCAAACCCCATGTTTCAGACCAAGCCGGCCTCGATCGGCTTTATCAACTACCTCACTGAACCCGATGGGCAGTTTCGCCGCTTTGGCAGTGTCTATCTCAGTCGAATTAACCCCGATCTCCGGCGATCGCAGCCGAACCTGATTTCGTTCGATGAAGCCTGTTTACGCGCCGCTAAGCTGCCGTTTGAGCCACCTGCAGGAGACTACATTTTCTTCTATGGCGGCCAGAATACGTTCACAACGCTGTCGTTCTGGAATGTGCTCTACGCCAAAAACTGGGCACGATTACAGCAGCAACAGCTCTTCAAAGACAAGCTTGTGCTGATTGGGCCAACGGCGGCCTTTCTGCAGGACGTGCACGCTACACCATTTGGCGAGATACCGGGCGTGGAGATCCATGCCAACGCGATCGCAACCATGCTCGAAAATCGGTCGATCGCCCAGGCTGTGCCCGATGCTCGCTGGCGAGGCATTTGCCTGTTTTTTGGGATTGCTGGTGTGGGTCTAGCGATTGGCCTCGTTTCCAGACGGGCAACGCCCCGGTTCTTCCTTGCGCTGGGCGTGGCGGCGGCCTGGGCGATCGCTGGCTACTTGAGCTTTACCAGCGTGCGCCTGATTCTTCCCGTAGCGATGCCGATGGCGGCGATCGTGCTCAGCGGGGTTTCGTACTTGAGCACGGGCGCAATTAATGACCAGGTTGAAAAGCTGCGCCTGCGCCGAACGCTGGAACGGTACGTGGCCCCACCCGTCGTCGAAGCGATCTTGAGTCAGCCTGAGGACTTCCAGGCATTGCTGCAAGGCCGCAAGCTCAATGCCGCAGTCTTGTTCTGCGACATTCGCGGGTTTACTACGCTTTCATACAGACTGCCTCCAGAACAGTTGGTGGCCCAACTCAATACCTACCTCAATGCGATGGTGGAAGCGGTGGTGGAGGCCAGCGGGACGATCGACAAATTCATCGGTGATGCGGTGATGGCGGAATTTGGCTCACCGGTGTCGTACGGGGAACAGACCGATGCCTTAAACGCGATTCGTGCGGCACTCGGTATGCGTCAGGCATTGGCAGACCTGCGATCGCGCTGGCAACAGGAAGGCAAAACTCCGCTCTACCACGGGATTGGTATTAGCTACGGTGAGGTGATCGCAGGCAACATCGGTTCGCTGCGACGGCTGGAGTATACGGTGATGGGGGATACGGTCAACGTCTCCAGCCGGGTTGAAGGCCTGACCAAAAACTTTTGGACGGATATTTTAATTACGGAATCGCTCTATCAGCTTGTGCAGGATCGGGTTGAGGTGGTGTTTGTGGGCGAGCATCTGCTGCGGGGGCGAGAAGACAGCCCGACCGGACTGTATAGCCTTGTGGGCTGGAAAGGCGAACCGCCAACGCTTTACCATCAGGTGCATGAGGAACTGCGGTGCTATCTTGGTAGTCCGCCAGTCTAGGCCAGTTCCAGAAAAAATTTATGCCCACAAATCGTAAGGGCTTGACACTCGGGCGAAGACTTTTACGCTGATCCAGAAATTATCGACCGAATGCTAAGCCCGTACAGGGGTAATTGCTTTCTCAGAAATCTCCCTAAGGATCGTGAATTAAATCACATCGGCAAATCCAATCGTAAGGGCTTAGCAGGCGGCAGGTACGCTTCCGGTGATGACAGCGGTTTTTGCCCGCCTGCTAAGCCCCTACAGAATTACCGGGTTTATTTTGTTCTCGTTCCTAAAGGTGATTACATTGAAGTCGATCGCCCTGAATGCCCCGTTCAGCAATTGACCGATCGCGTTGAAATCGATATAACTTGAGGTGCGATCGCAGCCGCGCCTAGAGAACGGTTGCCGTAGCCTGCTTGCTGATTGGGAATGCGACGTGAATGGCTGACTGCTCATTGAAGCCTGCGGATTGATTGTCTATCACTTCTTGCAATGAACGCTCCAGACGATTCGCGATCAATTCGCCAAAATTCACTGCTGGCGTCCTTTCAACTCTCAAACCGTCAGGTTTGGCTGTTCGCGTTGGGGCGTTTGCTCTGTCAGATTGGTTCGGGACTGCTGAATTTTTACATTCCGCTGGTGTTTGTGAACCAGGTCGGGCTATCGGCGACAGCCGTAGGCTTTAGCATCGGATTGAGTTCGATCGCCGAAGTGATTGGGCACTTCATCGGTGGCGCACTATCCGATTCGCCGCGCGTTGGCCGCAAGCCCACGCTGCTGCTGTCGATCGTGTTGGGCATTGCGGTATCTGGTGTTCTGACCGTGACCAGTAGCCTGCCGCTGTTAGTCCTGGCCTGTCTGCTGTTGGGACTGGGCGTGGGGGCTTACTGGACGGCAGCGGATGCAGCCATTATGGATGTCACCGCGCCCGATGAGCGCAGTCAGGCTTTTGCGGTGGCGACGATGGCAGACAACCTGGGGATCGGTATTGGCGTCCTGGGCGGCGGTGCACTGCTGTTGCAGGTCAGCCAAACGCCACAGTTACTGTTTGTCGGCTGTGGACTCATATTTGTGGTTTTTCTACTGGCTCAGACCGTAATGCCCGAAACGCGATCGCCCGTTATGACCGAGACCACTGCCACGCAGGGAATTCTGACGGCGCTGAAAGACAAAGCGCTGATCATCCTGTTTTTGGCGAACGCGTTATTTACAACCTATATTGCGCTGGTCAGCAGCACCCTACCGCTGTACTTCACCAACTTTGTCCCGATTGGTGCGGCATCGGGCACGTCCGTGGACAGCACAGCCAACTTATTTACCTGGTGCTATATCGGTGTGGGAACCGTGCTCCAACTGCCGATCGCCCATTTCCTGAGTCGGTTTCGTCGTGTCCGTGTGCTCATGCTGTCAATGGTGCTATGGGCCGCAGGCTTTCTCCTGATCTGGGTAACGGGAACGGTGACGACGACGCAGTTCGCCTGGGCAGTGACGGCACTCTGCACCATGTCGATCGCGGCCACCATGCACAAACCATTTACGGCGGCAATTGTGTCTGATCTGGCTCCCGCATCGCTACGGGGTGCTTACATTGGCGTGAATTCACAAAGCTGGGCGGTTGGCTTTTTCATCGGGCCTGTGCTGGGCGGTTGGGCGATGGATCAGCCACAGGCAATCGCCGATAATGCGTGGCTGATCGCAGCGGCGAGCACCCTGCTGGGATTACTCATCCTGTACGGACTGGGACGCATTCATCCAGAAGCAGATCCCATGCCCGCAGCACCAGAACGGCTGTCGTAGATCACGAGAAGCGTCAGCAGTCGGGGCGCAACCCAGTCGTCACCTGGTGAGGCGGCTGCTCCCCAACCGTTACAACGGGTTGAGGAGGACTACCGCGGATCTGATACGGCTTTTACCGCAGTCCATCAACGTAGCTCAATCCATCAACGTAAGCAGCTTTTTGAACTGGTCGTTGTGATTGGTCGTGTAGGGTTCGGCGTAGTCGGCTGACCAGCAACGCTCAAAATACTCGGTGCGCTGTTCATACATGTGTTCGCGGGCCAGTGCATTGAGCAACGATCGCCAGAGGAAGGCGATCGGAAATGCCGCAAGCTGTAATGGTGTTCTAACTTTGGGTTCGGGTGCAGAGTCAGGAACCAGCTCAAGTTCTCTATAGTGCTGCCATTGCCTATTCATTCGTAAAACCTCGAGTGTTATATTGACCGAGCCACCGCCTACGACCACGCTGCTCCTCAGTGTCACTATTTGCTGTAGACATGCAGAGGGCGATGAACGCGCGTGTAGTGCTAATCTGGCTGTCCCCTAACAATATTTATTGTTTCGACACTTTCTAAAGTAAGCGGGTTT
>Ga0070738_10005811_pt1 | contig 13393 bp, 12 predicted proteins | sample Coa_R2_2_FD_66446 | JGI IMG/M metagenome (GOLD analysis project Ga0070738, IMG submission 66446) | Surface soil microbial communities from Centralia Pennsylvania, which are recovering from an underground coalmine fire - Coalmine... | ecosystem: Environmental > Terrestrial > Soil > Unclassified ... | reverse complement strand
CGTAATACGATTTGTTGTCTATGCCGCGAAGGCTGAGCGTCGGGCCGAGCTCGTTACCTTCGGCGGTGTGGTTGAAGACGACGTCGAGTATGACCTCGATTCCGGCATCGTGCAGCCGCGTCACCATCGTCTTGAACTCGCCCAGATTCGGCTGCGAGAGATACCGCGGATGCGGCGCGAAGAACGAGATCGGGCTGTATCCCCAGTAGTTGCGCAGACCGCGCTCGACGAGGTGCCGGTCGTCGGCGAAGTAGTTGACCGGAAGCAATTCGACGGCGGTGACGCCGAGGTTGGTCAGGTGCTCGATCGCGGCCGGAGAGGAGAGCCCGGCAAAGGTGCCGCGCAATGCGGGTGCGACGTGCGGGTGGCGCATCGTAAAACCGCGCACGTGCAGTTCGTAAAGAATCAAGTCGTGCCAGCGCGTGTGGAGCAGGCGGTCGTTGCCCCACGTAAAGGCCGTATCCACCACCACGCACTTGGGCATTCCCGCCGAGTCGTCGCGCCGGTCGAACGACAGGTCGGCGCGCGGCGAGCCGATGCGGTAGCCGAAGTGCGCGTCGCTCCACTGCAGCGATCCCGAGATCATGGCCGCATACGGGTCCAGCAACAGCTTGTTGTGGTTGAAGCGATGGCCGTTGGCGGGATCGTAGGGTCCGTAGACGCGATACCCGTACAGCAAGCCCGGCCGCGCGTCGGGCAAGTAGCCGTGCCAAACCAAGTCGGTGTATTCCGGCAGAGCGATGCGCGCGATCTCCCGCCGGCCGCGTGGGTCGAAGAGACAGAGCTCGACCTTCTCGGCATGCTCGGAGAATAGCGCGAAGTTTACCCCCGCGCCGTTCCAGGTTGCGCCCAGCGGATACGGGCGCCCGGGCAGCACCGCAGCCTTGCGTACGGCGATCATCGTGCGGCGTCCCGTTGGGCGGAGTCGAAGGCGAGCGCGATGAGCGCGAGCGGCGGAAGCGTGAGCTCCAAGGATTGCGGATAACCGTGAGAAGGAATCGCCTGCGTCGCCAGGACGCCTAGATTCCCAACGTTGCTGCCGCCGTAAAAATGCGAATCCGTGTTGAGCGCTTCGCGGTACTCGCCGCGGGCCGGCACGCCGATGCGATACCCCTCGCGCACGACCGGCGTCGCATTGATTCCCACGATTACGTGCGCCGTCTCATCGCGATCGAAGCGCGCGAAGAAGAGCACGCTCTGCGACGCGTCGGCAAAATCCAGCCAGCGAAACCCGCTCGATTCCGCGTCGAGGCGGAACATTGCCGGCGAGCCGCGATAGAGCGCGTTGCAATCGCGTACGAGCCGCTGCACCCCGGCGTGAAGCGGATCGTTGAGAGAAGCCCAATCCAGCTCGCCGTCGTGATCCCACTCGCGCGTCTCGCCGAGCTCGGCGCCCATGAACAGCAGCTTCTTACCCGGATGAGCGAACATCAACGCGAGAAGCAGGCGCAGATTGGCGAAGCGCTGCCAATGGTCGCCGGGCATCTTGCCCAACAGCGGCCGCTTTCCGTGCACCACTTCGTCGTGCGAAAGCGGCAGAACGTATCGCTCTCCGAATGCGTACACCAAACCGAAGGTGAGGTTGTGCTGATGGTACTTGCGATAGATCGGATCGTAGGCGAAATACGCAAGCGTATCGTGCATCCAGCCCATGTTCCATTTGTAATCGAAGCCCAATCCGCCCGCCGCGACCGGAACCGAGACGTTCGGCCACGCCGTCGACTCCTCGGCGACGACCACCGCGCCGCTCCCGCGCGCGGCGAGCGCCTCGTTGAGCCGGCGCAAGAACGCGATCGCCTCGAGATTTTCGTTGCCGCCGTACTCGTTGGGAACCCACTGGCCCGAGCCGCGGCTGTAATCGAGATAAAGCATCGAAGCGACGGCGTCGACGCGCAGTCCGTCGGCGTGAAACTCTTCGATCCAAAAGAGCGCGCTGGCGATGAGAAAGTTGGCGACTTGCGGGCGGCCGTAATCGTAGACCAGCGTGTTCCAGTCGGGGGCAAATCCGCGCCGCGGGTCGGCGTGTTCGTAGAGGTGCGTGCCGTCGAATAACGCGAGCCCGTGCGGATCGTTGGGAAAGTGTCCGGGCACCCAATCGAGGATCACGCCGATTTCCAGCGCGTGGGCCCGGTCGATGAAGGCGCGCAGGTCGTCGGGCGTTCCGTAGCGGCTCGTCGGGGCGAACATTCCCGTCGGCTGATAGCCCCACGAACCGTCGAACGGGTGCTCCGTAATCGGCATCAATTCGACGTGCGTGAAACCCATGTCGCGCACGTACGGAAGAAGAACCTCGGCCAGCTCGCGATAGCTCGGCATGGCACCGCCGGGCGCGCGGCGCCAGGACCCCAAATGCACTTCGTAGATCGAGATCGGCTCCGTCGGGCGCGTACGCTCCGCGCGGCTCTGCATCCACGCGTCGTCCGACCACGCGGCCGGCGCGCCTTTCCAAACCACCGAAGCGTTGGCGGGGCGAATTTCGGCGAAGCGCGCGAGCGGATCGGCGCGCAGCGGCAGCAGTTCTCCGCTCGGACCGGCGATTTCATATTTGTACCGAGCGCCGGCCGAGGCGCCCGGAACGAAAACTTCCCAAACGCCGCAGGCGGCGTTCTTGCACATCGGATCGCGTCGTCCATCCCAAGCGTTGAAATCGCCGACGACGCTGACGCGCTGGGCGTTGGGCGCCCAGACGGCAAACGTGGTACCTTCGACCCCGCCGATCGTCGCGACGTGCGCGCCGAGCACGTCCCACAGCCGCAGATGCGTTCCCTCGGAGATCAGGTATGCGTCGAGTTCGCCCAGCATCCTAAGCCGGACGAACCATCAGTCGAGCGGCGAAGACGCCCGCGTAACAAGCCGCGACGCCGAGCACGAGGCTGCCGGCGGCATATGCGAACGAGAGCGCCCACTCGCGCTCGCCCGTCAGCGTGCGCACCTCGAAGGCAAAGCTCGAAAAGGTCGTATAACCGCCTAGAAAGCCCGCCGTCAAGGCAAGCCGGACGAGCGGATCGATGCCGACGACGCGAGTTTGCGTCAGCTCCCCGATGACTCCGATGAAAAACGAGCCGGTGACGTTGATAAAGAACGTGCCGAACGGAAAACCGGGCCCGAACTGCGCGACGAACAGCATAGTAATCGCATATCGGCAAATTCCACCCAAGCCCGCTCCCAGGCCGACCGCGGCATAACCGAGGAATCCCGGGTTCATCGTCCCTTCGGCGCCCCGGCGCGGTACGCGATGATCTCGACCGTCTCCAACGTCAGCAGTCCCTCTTTGACCATCCCGTCGAGTTGGGGAAGAAACTGCCGGATGCGCTCCTCGCTGTCGACGATCTCGATGAGAACCGGGAGATCCGTCGAGAGATCGAAGACGCGCGCGGCGTGCACGACGGAATGTCCCCCGTATCCTTCGATACCTTTAAAAACCGTGGCGCCGCCCAAGCCCGCCTTGCGCGCCGCTTCGACGATCGCCGTATAGAGCGGTTGAATTCCCCATCGGTCGCTTTCGCCGACGAAGATCCGCAGCAGCTTACCCGAGCCTTCAACTTTCATTCATGTACCCGTGCGTTCGAGTGGGCTACGCAACATCGCTGGCGGTCTCCTCGACCGTCTTCCACGCGCGCAGAATTTCGCCCACGGACCAGGCCTGGGCGATCGCGCCGTTGGGCCGGAACGGCGCGGCGCCGTCGGTAATCTCCGAGATCGTGCCCAATCCGTGGATGCGCAGCTGATCGGCGATCGGCTCCAAAAACGAAAGCGCCGTCGCCCGATCCCCGTACACGCGATAGTGCGCCAGCGCGAACGGGCCGAGCAGCCACGGCCAGACGGTGCCTTGATGGTACGCGGCGTCGCGGTCGTGCGGCGAACCTCCGTAGTGCGCCGCAAAACGCGGATCCGACGGCGCGAGCGTACGCAGGCCGGTGCTCGTCAGAAGGTGCGCCGCGCACGCGTCCACCACGCCGCGCCTGCGCGTTTGGTCGAGCGGCGAATGGGCAAGCGACACGGCGAAGATCTGATTCGGGCGCAGCGACGAGTCGTTGCCGTCCGGGCCGTCGATGACGTCGAAGCAGAATCCGGCCGCGGCGTTCCAAAATCGGTCGAATCCGCTTCGCGCCAGCCGGGCCAGCGCGGCATACTCTGCCGCGGGCTCGCCGAGTAGCGCCGCCAGCGCCGTCATTCGCTCGAGCGCGTTATGCCAGAGCGCTGAAATTTCGACGGGTTTGCCCATGCGCGGCGTGACGACCCAGTCGCCTATTTTCGCGTCCATCCAGGTCAGCTGCACGCCCGGTGCCGCGGCGACGATCGTCCCGTCGTCGTCCATCCGGATGCCGTAGCGCGTTCCGTTTCGATATTTCGTCACGACGTCGTGCAGCGACGGCCAGAGAAGGCGCAGCGCGGCCAGATCGGCGGTCGCGTCGAGATACGCCGCAACCGCCTCGACGTACCACAGTGCGCCGTCCACCGTATTGTATTGCGGCGTCTCACTCGCTTCCGGAAAGAAGTTGGGAAGCATCCCGCCGTCGACGTAGGGCGCAAACGCGAGCAGAATCGCACGCGCGGTTTCGTAGCGTCCGGTCGCCAACGTAAGGCCGGGCAGCGCGATCATTGTGTCGCGTCCCCAATCGCCGAACCAATGGTAGCCGGCGATGATGCTCTTGCCGCCGGGATCGCGCTGCGTGGGTCGCGCGACGATGAACTGCTCCGCGGCAAGCTCCAGCTGCGCGATCCACGCGGGCGTGCTCGCGGCGCTCGGTTCCGGCGGTCCGGCGGGCGCTGCCGGCGCCGGCGCGTTTTCGGCGCTCGCGGTAAACGTAACGCTCTCTCCAGGAGCGAGCGTGAGCGAGAAGTTTCCCGCTGCGAGGTGGTCGTCGCGATCGTCCAGTCCGCGGCGCGTCTCTTCGATCAGGACGAAATCGCGATACCAGACGTTCTCGATCGTGGCCGCACCGCGATCCGCCACCACTCGAAAGGGCACCGCGCCCCCGAAGGCCTCGACCGCCAAGCCGCCCGCGCATGGCGTGACGCCGACGCGCCAATCGCCCGCGTGCGTGTTCGCGTGAAAGTCGCGGTAGTTGACGAGCGCGCGAACGCTGAGCCAAACCGGCTCGGCAGCGCGCAGAACTCGGTATCGAACGTAGGCCGTATTTTCGCCTCGTGCCGCCCAAATGCGCTTTTCGATCAGCGCGTCGGCCACCGCGTACTCCCAAACCGGCGTCGTGCCGTCGAGCCGGAACCGTTCGATCAGTTCGAAGCCGCGCGGCTCGACGTAGCCGTCGCGCCAGCGGTTCGCGGAAAGCGCGTACGTTTGGCCGCGATACTCCACCGACTCGTCGAGCTTCGCGACGAGCAGCGTGCGCCGCAGCGGTGGTGCGAGCGGGGCGATCAGCAGGCCGTGATAGCGGCGCGTGAGCGTTCCGGCGATCGTACCGGAGCAATAGCCGCCCAGTCCGTTGGTTACCAGCCATTCGCGAGCCTCGGCTTGCTCGAGATCCCCGCAGATTTCGCGGCCGAATTCGATGCGTTCGCCGGTCCCCTTAGCCAAACGGATGTTTTCCCTGGCCGCAGTACTCGCCGCATTGCTGCACGAGCTTGGCGACGATCGCGGTCCACCCGGTCTGATGGCTGGCACCCAGTCCGGCGCCGTTCTCGCCGTGGAAGTATTCGTAGAAGGGAACGTAATCGCGCCATAGCGGACTGCGGTTGAACGTTTCGTTTGCGCCGAACACGGCGCGGCGCCCGTCGCCGTCGCGCGTAAAGATCGCCATCAGCCGGTGCGACAGCTCCATCGAGACGTCCCAGAGCGTCATCATCCGTCCCGAGCCCGACGGCATCTCCACCTTGAAATCGTCGCCGTAAAAATAGTGGTACTTTTGCAGCGCCTCGACGATCAGATAGTTGAGCGGAAACCACACGGGCCCGCGCCAGTTGGAGTTTCCGCCGAACAGCCCGCTCGTGGATTCGGCCGGCTCGTAGTCGATGCGATACTCGTGGCCGTCGAGCCACAGCGAGTACGGACGTTCGAGGTGCTCGCGCGAGAGCGAGCGGATGCCGTACGGCGAGAGAAACGCCGCCTCGTCGAGCATCGGGCGCAGCAGCCGGCCGAGGCGCTCGCGGTCGACGATCGCCAAGATATGGCGAATTCCCATGCCGCCGACGTTCATTTCCGCAACGTTTTTGATGAGATCCGGTCGATTGCGGGCGAACCACTCCACCCGTTTGGCGAAGTCGGGAAGCTTCGTGCGAATCGTACCGTCGAACGTCTCGACGGCGAGCAACGGTATGAGGCCCACGAGCGAACGAATGCGCAGCGGAATGACCGCGCCGTTGACGTGGAGGTAATCGTAGTAAAAGCCGTCTTGATCGTCCCAGAGCCCGCGGTCGTCCTCGCCCCCGATCTTGTTCATCGCGTCGGCGATGAGCAGAAAATGCTCGAAAAACTTCGAGGCGATGTCTTCGTAAACGGGCATCTCGCAGGCCAGCTCCAGCGCGATAGCCAGCATGTTGAGCGTGAAGACGCCCATCCAGCTCGTACCGTCGGCCTGGTCGAGACGGCCGCCGTCGGGCAGCGGAGCGCTGCGATCGAAGATGCCGATGTTGTCGAGGCCTAAGAAACCGCCCTGGAAGACGTTGCGTCCCGCGACGTCCTTGCGGTTGACCCACCACGTGAAGGTCAGCAGCAGTTTTTGAAAGACGCGTTCCAGGAAAAAAACGTCGCCGCGACCAGTCTGCTTGCGCTCGATCTTGAAGACGCGATAGGCAGCCCACGCAAGCACCGGCGGATTGACGTCGCCGAATGCCCACTCGTATGCGGGGATTTGCCCGTTGGGATGCATGTAAAATTCCCGCGTCAGCAGCGAGAGCTGCACTTTGGCAAACTCCGGATCGACCAGCGTCAGTGCGATGGCGTGAAAGGCCAAGTCCCAGGCGGCAAACCATGGATACTCCCACGTGTCGGGCATCGCCAGGACGTCGTCGCTGTAGAAGTGATCCCACGCGCTGTTCCGCCCGTGCTTGCGCGACGCAGGCGGTGGAGGTTGGAGCGGGTCGCCGGCGAGCCAGTCGTGCACGACGTAGTTGTAGAATTGCTTGCTCCAGAGCAGCCCCGCGAGCGCCTGCCGCTGGACCGCGCGACGGTCCTCGGAAATCGGGAACTCGTTGAGGTCGCGGTAGAACTCGTCAGCTTCGGCGATCCGCTGTTCGAAGATCTTCTCGAAGTCGTCGAACGGCTCGCCCAACGTCCGGTCCGAGAGCCGCAGACGGACGACTTGCGTCTCGCCGGGACCCACGTCGAGCGCGTAGCGAGCCGCACATTTCGTGCCTCGCCCCGCCGGATTGACAGCCTCGCGCTTGGCGTTGACGACGTAGTCGTTGATGCCGTCCTTGACGTACGGCTGCGCGTTGGCGCCGTTGAAGAGACGCTCGAAGTTCGTCTCGTTCTCGGTGAAGAGCAGCTCGTCGGCCTCCTCGCAGTAAAAGCGATAGGTTCCCAGGCGCGCGTGCTCGGCAGTCACCAGCTTGACGTCGGGCTCGAACGGCTGTTGTGCGAGCGTTGGCTTAGAGATCCCGGGCTTCCACGACCAGGTGTTCCGGAACCAGATCGTCGGTAGCAGCGCGAGTCGAGCGCGCTCGGGGCCGCGGTTGACGACCGAGATACGAACCAGCACGTCGTCCGGTGCCCCTTTGGCGTACTCGACGAAAACGTCGAAGAACCGGTCGGCGTCGAAAATTCCCGTGTCGAAGAGCTCGTACTCCGGATCCAAACGAGTGCGTTTGCGATTCTCTTCGAGCAGCTGCGCGTACGGGTACTCCCGCTGCGGGTAGCGGTAGAGCATCTTCATGTAGGCATGTGAGGGCAGCGCGTCGAGGAAGAAGTAATACTCCTTGACGTCCTCGCCGTGATTGCCTTCGTTGCCGGTGAGTCCGAAGAGACGTTCTTTGAGAATCGGGTCTTTGCCGTTCCACATCGAAACGGCGAAGCACAGTTCTTGGTAGCGGTCGCAAAAGCCGGCGATGCCGTCTTCGCCCCAGCGGTAGGCGCGCGAACGCGCGTGATCGTGCGGAAGGTACTCCCACGCGGTGCCGCCGGCGCTATAATCTTCGCGCACGGTGCCCCACTGGCGTTCGCTCAGGTACGGCCCCCATCGGTGCCAGAGCGCCTTATCGCGTCCCTTCTCGAGCCGCCTCCGCTCCGCGTTCACGTGGCGAACGCTGCGATCGTTTGCGCGATCTCGCGCGGCTTCTCCAAGATGGCGTAGTGCGCGGTGCCGGCAAGCACGGTGTGTTGTGCGTTCGGAATCAGCGCGCTGACCTTGCGCTCGACGTTCTCGGGCGCATCCAGCTCCGGTGCGATGGTCAGCACCGGAACGGCGATCGATCGCGTCGCCTCGGCGAAATCCGCAAAGGCCCACGACTCGAACGATTCCAGCGCCGCGCCGGCCGGCGTTGCGGCCGCAGCCTCGCACAGCGCGTCGAGCGTTGCCTCGTCGGGTTCTTTCGCGAAGGTCTTCGCAAGCCAATTGCGGACCGCAGCCGGATCGCCCACGGTCGCGCGGAGATAGGCTTCTCCCTTGGGCGAATAGCCGCCGCCGCTGGCGGGAACCGGCGCGACGAGCACGAGCCCGCGCGTGAGCTGCGGGTAATCCACCGCGAAGCGCAATGCCACCGTCGCGCCCATCGAGTGGCCGGCGACGACCGCGGGCCCCAAGCCGAGCTCCTCGACGTGGTCGCGCAAGTCCGCGGCAAAGCGCTCGAGCGTATACGGTCCCGGCACGCCGGCGCGTTCGCCGCTGCCGCGCAGATCCACCGCGATCGGGCGAAGCGGCGGTTCGAGCGCCGCGATGACCTCGCGCCAGACGCGGCGGTCGGCTTGCCAGCCGTGAACGAAGACGATCGGCACGGTGCGTTGCATCGCGCGGGCATTCGACCTTTACTCGCGCTTCCGCTGCAGCAACCGTTTCAGGGCTAGCGCGTCCTTCGGTGCGGCGGCCGCCGTATCGTTGTTGAAGTACGCGTACACCTCGCGCGCTTCGTCCGAAAGCTCCCGCAGCATCGCGGCGCGCCGGCGCAGCGCGCCGGGCGGATAGGACCCCGCGTAAAGCGCCGTATAACCGTGAAAACGCACGTACGCGAGGTCCTCGCGCGTGATCCAGCGCGGTACCCGCAGTCCCGGATAATCGTGAATGCAAAACGCGATGCGTTTGGCCGCCAGCAGCGAGCGCACCGCCGGCTCGAACCAGCTGGCGTCGCGAAACTCGACGACGTAGCGGTACTCCGCCGGCAGCTTGTCGAGGAAAGCGGCGAGGCGCGTTTCGTCGCGGCGATAATACGGTGGAAACTGTATCAGGATCTGCGCAATCTTGGCCGGCTCGAAGCATGCGGCGCGGGCAAAATAATTGGCGATGAACTCGTCGACCCGCGGCGGCAGATCGCGCCGGTGCGTGATGAGGCGGCTGAGTTTGACGGTGAAGCGGAAATCGGCGGGCACCTTCGCGCACCATGCGGCGACTTGCGCCTCCGACGGCAGGCGGTACGTCGTCGCGTTGAGCTCGACGGTGTCAAACCATTGCGCGTAGTGCTCGAGCCATCGGCGCTGCGCGACCTCGCGCGGGTAGAAACGGTCGCGCCAGTCGCGATAGACCCACCCGCTCGTTCCGATTCGAATCAATCTGCCATGTTTTCTTCCCGTTCGGCGCGTATCTTTGACCGCAGTCGCATGAAAAAGCCCCTCGAACTCATTCGGATCGACGCGGCCGCCCCGGACCGGCCGACCATCGTCTTCCTGCACGAGGGGCTCGGCTCGGTCGCGCTGTGGCGAGATTTTCCCGCCGCAGTGGCGCGGCGCGCGAACGCCAATGCCGTCGTCTATTCCCGCGCCGGAAACGGCTTCTCGCCGGTGCTCGGCAGGTCGCGTCAACCGTCGTACATGCACGACGAAGCGTTGAGCGTGCTTCCCGCCTTGCTCGCAGAGCTGCAGATCGAGCGCCCGATTCTGATCGGTCACAGCGACGGCGGATCGATCGCGCTGATCTACGCGGGCGCGCATCCCGCGGAGGTACGAGCGCTGGTCGTATTGGCACCACACGTCTTCGTCGAAGATCTCTCGCTGCGAAGCATCGCCGCCATGCGGCAGACGTACGAAACGACCGACCTGCCGCAGCGCATGGCGCGATATCATGCCGATGCCGCCGCCACCTTTTATGGTTGGAACGACGTTTGGCTGGCTCCGGAGTTCCGCAGCTGGAATATCGAATCGTCCTGCGAAAAAATCGCGGCTCCGTTGCTCGCGATTCAAGGCACCGACGACAAATACGGTACGCCGGCGCAGCTCGACGCCATTGCCGCGCGTACGCACGGGCAAACCGATTGCGTGCTCCTCGCGCGATGCGGTCACGCGCCGCACGTCGACCGGCGCGAGTTCGTCGAGTCGCTGGTCGCAGATTGGTTGCTTGTGCAGACCGGTAGTTCGGCTTAAACAGCCTTAAATCGCGGCAGGAGAAGCGCGGCGCGAGTCTCTAGTTAAGCGGCGCCCCCAGAGCGCTTATTCATTGGAAGCGGAGAGAATTTCGAAATGGGCCTCAACGTACGTCAGGCAATCGCCGCGTGGGTCCTCGTGGCGGTTATCTCCTCAGTCGTCGCGCTAGCCGTCTTTCAGTCGTTCGTTCGATATCGTTACGAACGACTGGGCGGCGTGACCTGGCGCATCGACCAAGTGACGAATCAGCGATGCCGGATGACGCCGCACGGACCGGACTGCACGCCCGTTTCGTCGACGAGCACGAGCACCAGCCTCAGTACCAGCACGAGCACGAGCCTTACCGTCGCGGCTCGCGGCAAGAAAAAAGGTTAGCCCCGCGCGTTAATAGCTCGGGTGCTCTTGGCAGCGTTCGACCGAAGGATCGTCGCTCGGGAAAACGGTGAAGACTGTCCCGCGAGGAACGACGATGTCCTTGCCTTTGTGGAAGTAGTTGAACACGCCGATAGCCGCCCCGACGCCGAAGAGCGGAATCGCGCCGAGATAGCCGGGGATGCTGTCCGTCTTGCCCGATTCGACCAGTTGATCGGTGTTGTGATTCAAGACGACGCCCAAATGGTGTCCGTTCGGCAGCACCAGATACCGTGGCTCGAGAACGAGCGTGCCCGGACGCGCGTCTCGTCCCGCCGGCGCGGCGACCGCGACGATCCCGTAACCCATGGTGCGGGCCGGGATCGCTACTTTGGCGCCGCTCGTAACCGCGTTGATCGTTTCGAAGCGGAAGAAGTCGCCGGGGCGCGCGTTAGACGAGTCGACGCCGTCCATCATTTGCACTGCGACGACGGTGCAGGGATCGATCGCGAGGCAAAGCCCTCGAACCGGCAGGAGCGCGAGCGCTGCGGCCGCGAGCGCGGCCAAGATTTGCGGGTAGCGGCCGCTCACGTCCTGGGAATCAGCCGCAGTTCGGCCGCGGCGTAGTTGAGCTCAACGACGAACTGGGTGAGAAAGCCCGCGCCCAGATGACCGAACGCCGTGCCGCGTAAGAGCTGCGTCGTTCCGATTCGCTGCGGGCCGGTCCGGTACTCTCCGATCGTCACTTGCGGCACCTCTCCGATCATCTCGACGCTGTTTCCTCCGATGCCGCTGACGAAGCGCCGTTGGGTGACGTTGAAAATTCCGGGATGTTTGGCGTAGAAATCGTATGCGAGATTGATGTTCGACTCATCTCCCGTGTCTACTGCGAGCGACGTCTGCACGTTGCCGATCGCCACGGTGACGACGGGCACGAAATTTTCGAAGGTGAGCGGCACGGCAATCGGCGTTCGATCCAGGGAAGCGCTCAAGCGCACGGCGTGGGCCGAGCCGTCGATCGTGATTCCGGTAGCCGCAAGCGCGTCGGCGCCGAGTACGACGTCGTAACCGTAGCGCCGCACGTCGTCGAGCACGGCATAATATGCCGGCGGAAAGGTTGCGTTTCCGACGACCAGTGGTCCGGCGCGAACGACCTGCGTCGAATAGCCGCCCAGGCCCAGCACCTGATACGTGCCGGCCACCGGCGCGTCGAGGCGGCTTGCCAACTCGGAGCTGATCGATATGCCCGAGTTGCCGGTGTCGATCAGGCAATGCGCCGCGATGCCGGCCAGCGTGCAATCGACGATCGGCGTCGCCGAGCGCGCGTCGGTCGCAATGGTTTGCGGCGCCCCGTGGAAGGTGGGAACCAGGCCTCGCGGCGGCGCGAACGGGGACGAGACCGCAGTCCGGTCGTCGTAGCGCTCGAAGGGCCGGCCGTCGTGGAGAACTTCGAACGGCAGCGCGAAGCCCGCGGTCCGGCGGTAGTCGGTGTATTCGAAGCTTTCGTTTCCTCCCAGCTCGCGCGCCAGCCGCACCAGGCCCGATGCGTCCACGTAAAGACGCAGCGGCACGGCGTTGACGTCGGCTACGACGATCGTGCGATAGGGCTTCCCGTGCAAATTGGCGTCGCCCGCGTCGGCGATGCGGCCCCCGTGAGCGGAGAACCCGGGCGCCAGGAATTCGAGCGAGGCAACGAGGCGAAGCGAGCGCAGAAACGGCTGCGGTTCGAGCGCCGCCGCGAGCGCCGTGCCGTTCATGTTGACCGAGTAAAGATGCTCCCCGTCGAAATAGGAGCCGCTGCACAGCTCGCCCGTACAGCGGCGCACCGTAATTCGCAGGCCGGCGCTCTCGCTGAAAACGACGTGCTGCTCGGTGCCGATCTGCAGCCGCGAGACGGAGACGAAGTGTCCTTGCCATACGGGTCCGGCGGCCGCACGCATGCGCTCGAGGAGGCGCGCGAGCCGGCTCGGCTCCGCGTTCGCGCCGATCGTACTCAGCGCCACCACGCAAAGCAAACCGGCGCGCGCGGCGAAGCCCATACACGGTGACCTTCGAGTTGCTCGACGGCTATCTTCTCGACGGCGTTCCGGCGAAAGCCGAAACGGTGCGTTCGCTTCTCGCCGCGTCCCCGCCGGTCGAGGGCGCCGCACCTTTTTACGAAGGGCTGACCCGATTGAAAGAGCGGACGCCGGATCTCGCGTTGATCGCCTTGCGCTTGGTTCTCGCGGGAAAGAAAGCCGACGACGCGGCGGTGACGCGGCTTCGCGACGCAGTGCTGCGCGCGCGCTCCGGCGACGCCGCGGCGCGCGCCGAGTATCGCCGGATCCTTTCGCCGTAGTGCTCGCCGCTCGGGATTTGGTTTTCGCCTACGCCAAAGGCGCGCGTCGCGCGCTGGACCGCGTTTCGATCGAAGCGGCGCCGGGAACCACGCTGGCGGTCGTGGGACCGTCGGGCTCCGGAAAGACGACGTTGCTTCGAGTGCTTGCCGGTCTGGCACACGCGCGTTCGGGCGACGTCCTTTTTGCCGGAGAATCGCTGCTCGCCAAGACGCCGCAGGAACGCCGGATCGCGCTC
>Ga0070738_10005810_pt1 | contig 13396 bp, 10 predicted proteins | sample Coa_R2_2_FD_66446 | JGI IMG/M metagenome (GOLD analysis project Ga0070738, IMG submission 66446) | Surface soil microbial communities from Centralia Pennsylvania, which are recovering from an underground coalmine fire - Coalmine... | ecosystem: Environmental > Terrestrial > Soil > Unclassified ... | reverse complement strand
CGAGTGCTCCCTGCCCGCGCCCTCGCTTCCGGCCGCCATGATGCCGGGGCCGGCGCCGGTCACCACCATCCAGCCGGCCTCGGCCAGGTGGGCGGCAAGGTCCCGTGCCAGTACGTACACGGGGTCCTCGGGCTCGGTGCGGGCCGAACCGAACATCGTCATCTTGCGGACGGTGCGGTACGGACGGAACACGCGGAAGGCCTCGGTCATCTCGGCGAGGGCCGCGTCGGCGATCTTGAGATCGCCGACGCCGATCCCCTCCCGCGCCAACTCCCACACGGTAGCGAGCAGCGAGCGCATGAGGTCGGCCTGGATGGGGGAGAGCGGCCGATCGCCCGCCAGCGCCTCATAGGCAGCGTTGATCACCTCCTCTCGGGGGCGTTCCGCGGCCTCGATGATGTCGTGGAGATCGCGATCGCTGCGGAAGGGCGAGGTGCTCACGTTCCCACCGGCGCCGCTGCGACGCGCCCGTACAGGGTGGTCCGTTGGGCGAGCGGCCGGCCGATTGGCGCCACGAGCTCCTCGAAGTCCGACACATCCATGCGCTGCCCGTGGGTGGCCCCGGCCGCCCGGGAGATGTTCTCGTCCATGAGCGTGCCACCCAGGTCGTTGGCACCTGCCCGCAGGGCCTGCCGGGCACCGTCCATGCCCATCTTCACCCAGCTCACCTGCACGCTGTCGATCGCCCCGCTGTACGCGATGCGACCGACGGCATGCATCAGGAGGGCTTCGCGAAAGGTGGGCCCTCGGCGAGCCCGGCGCTGGAGGTAGATGGGCGTGGCCATGTGGACGAACGGCAACGGCACGAACTCGGTGAAGCCGCCCGTCTCCCGCTGCAATGCACGAGTGCGCACCATGTGCCTGGCCCAGCTGATCGGCTGCTCGACCGACCCGAACATGATGGTGACGTTGGAACGAAGGCCGACCCGGTGAGCTGTCCGGTGCGCCTCCAGCCATTCCGCTGTGTCGATCTTGTCCGGGCAGATGATCGCTCGCACGTCGTCGTCGAGGATCTCTGCCGCGGTGCCCGGCAACGTCTTCAGGCCCGCTTCCTTCAGCCGGATCAGGTACTCGTCGAGCGAGATACCGGAACGGCGCGCCCCCTCGGTCACCTCCAGGGCGGTGAACCCGTGGATGTGGATGTGCTCGGAGCCAGCCCGCACAGCCCGGACCACGTCGAGGTAGTACTCACCGTCGAACGACGGGTGGATGCCCCCTTGGAGGCACACCTCGGTCGCCCCCGCCCGCTCCGCCTCGATCACCCGCCGCGTGATCTCGTCGAGGTCGAGCAAGTAGGGCGATCCCCGCAGGTTGAGAGACAGAGGCCCCTTCGAGAAGGCGCAGAACCGGCACTTGAACGTGCAGACGTTGGTGTAATTGATGTTGCGGTTGACGACGTAGGTCACCTCGTCGCCGATGGTGGACGCCCGCAGATCGTCGGCGACTTCGGCCACCTTGCGCACGTCCGGTCCCCGCGCCGAGAAGAGCGTGACGATCTCGGCCTCGCCGACCTCTTGACCGAGCGCGACCCCGGCCAGGACCTCGTCGACCGGCCCCCTCGCGCTCCCGTTCCTCCCTCGCCGAAGAGGGACCCCAGCTTGCGGGATCGGGCTCGCGCTGCTGGCCGCGCCGACCGGATCACCAGAGGGCGAACCGACGATGCTGGGTGGTGGCACCGCTCCGCCGGAGCACCATTCGCTGTCGCGCGCCAGGCCTTCGGCGTCGCTCGCGTCCAGCACGGAGAACCGCACCCCGGGGTCGAGCCACCGCTCGGGGCGCAAGGCGTACGAGGGGTACAAGGTAAGGCGAGGCGCCAGCGTGTGTCCGCCAGCTTCCGTCGCGCGGCGAAGGACCTCGAGGGTTGGCCACGCCCGCTCGGGGTTGACGTGGTCGGCCGTCACTGGGGACACGCCGCCCCAGTCGTCGATGCCTGCCTCGAGCAGCGGCACGAGGTCGTCGGAGAGGTTCGGCGGCGCCTGCAGGTGCACGTCGGGAGGCAGGATGAGCCTCGCCGCGGCGATCGACCACAGCAGCTCCTCGGGAGGGCACGGCGGGTGCGAGGCCATGGCCGTCCCGGGCTTCGGCAGGAAGTTCTGGATGATCACCTCCTGGACGTGCCCGTAGCGGCGATGGGACGCAGCGATCGCCTCGAGCGCCGCCAGGCGATCGGCTCGGGTCTCGCCGATGCCGACGAGGATGCCGGTGGTGAACGGAACCGCGAGCTCGCCCGCGGCGTCGAGGGTCGCCAGTCGCCGCGCGGCCGCCTTGTCGGGCGAGCGGCGGTGCGCCGGCACCTCGGCCAGCGTCTCGACCATCATCCCCTGGCTGGCCGTCACCGGCCGCAGCGAGGCCAGCTCCTGGCGGTCCAGGGCGCCGGCGTTGGCATGGGGCAGGAGGCCGGTCTCCTCGAGCACGGCCGCGCACGCGTCGGCCAGGTACTCGAGGGTCGACTGGTAGCCGGAAGCAGCCAGCCACGCCCGCGCCGAGGCGTAGCGCAGCTCCGGGCGCTCGCCGAGGGTGAACAGCGCTTCGTGGCAGCCGGCCTTCCGCCCTGCACGCGCGATGGCCAGCACCTCGTCCTTCGTGAGGTAGGGACCCGAGAGCCTCGCCGGCGCCTTGGCGAAGGTGCAGTAGCCGCAGCGGTCCCGGCACAGCATCGTGAGCGGGATGAAGACCTTCGGCGAGAAGGTCACGCGGGATCCGTGAGCACGGTCGCGAACCCGGCGGGCCTCGTCCATCAGCTCGGCAAGCCCTGCTTGCAGGAGTTCGTGGGTCATCGGGCCTCCTCGTACGCCCCCCGGTCGATCAGCCAACGCACCTCCCCGGCCCGCACCCTCGCCGCCGGCAGGTCCTCGGCACTACGCAGCCGGCTCACAGCCTCGCGCTTGGAGGGTCCGGACACCGTGAACACTGCCAGGCGGGCTGCGGCGATGGCCGGGAGGGTCAGCGTCAGGCGCGGGTGGGGATTGGCGCCGCGGGGGTCTCTGGTCGCCACCACCAGCTCGGACGGTCCGGCGTCGAGGGAATCGGAGCCGGGGAACAGCGACGCCGTGTGCCCGTCGGGTCCGAGCCCGAGATGGACCAGGTCGAGACCTCCCCCGGCCAGCACCTCGGCGATCACCTGCTGGTAGGCAGCCGCGCATACCTGCAGGGGCGCGTCGGTCGGAATGGGCCGGAAGGAGCCCACTTGCCCCACACGGTCGAGCAGGGCCTCGCGCACCATGCGCTGGTTGGCGTCTGGGTGGTCCGCCGGCACCCAGCGCTCGTCGCCGAGGTAGACGTCGACTGCCGCCCAGTCGATCCGGGCCACGGCGTCGCCCGCGAGCCGCTCGTAACACGAACGAGCCGTGTCGCCCCCCGACAGCACGAGGGAGAACCTCGGGCCCTGGCGCCGCTCGAAGGCGTCGACCACCACGTTCACGAACTCGCCGGCGACGTCCTCCACCGGTCGGATGCCAGCCAGCGGATCGACCAGGGAGGTCATGGCTCCGGGACCCGCCATGCGTCACCGGACCGCTCGAGCAGCAGGTCAGCGATATGGGGTCCCCAGCTGCCTGCCGGGTAGAAGTGGAGGCCAGCACCGGGTGGCTCGGCCCACGCCTCCAGGTAGGGCTCGACGATCCGCCAGGCCTGCTCGACCTCGTCGGCACGGATGAACAGGGTGGCGTCGCCGCACATGGCGTCGTGGAGCAGCCGCTGGTAGCCGTCCATGGCGGCGGCCGCCTCGAAGAACGAGCGGTAGAGGAAGTCCATGGCCACCGACTGGACCCTGAACGTCTCGCCGGGGACCTTGGCCCCGAAATGCAGGCTGATGCCCTCGTCGGGCTGGATCCGCAGCACGAGAGTGTTCGGCCTGAGCTGGCGGGCCATGACCCCTTCGAAGGCCAGGAAGGGCACCCGGTGGAACTGCAGCGCCACCTCGGTCACCCGGGCCGGCAGCCGCTTACCCGTCCGCACGTACACGGGCACCCCGGCCCAGCGCCAGTTCTCGACCCGCAGGCGCAGCGCCACGAACGTCTCGGTCGTGCTGTGCGGATCGACCCCGTCCTCCTCCCGGTACGCCTTGACCGGCTGGCCGTCGACGACGCCGCGCGTGTACTGCCCGCGCACCGACTTGTCCACTGCCTCGTCGGCGGTGGGGATGTCGACCGCCTTGAGCAACTTGACCTTCTCGTCGCGCACGTGCTGGGCGTCCATCCCCGTCGGCGGCTCCATCAACGTGAGCGACAGCACCTGCATCACGTGGTTCTGGACGATGTCCCGCAATGCCCCTGCCTTCTCGTAGAAGCCGCCGCGGTGCTCGACGCCGATGGACTCGGCCACGGTGATCTGCACCTGCTCGACGTAGCGCCGGTTCCAGACGGGCTCGAAGATCGCGTTCGCGAAGCGCAGGGCGAGGACGTTCTGGACCGTCTCCTTGCCCATGTAGTGGTCGATACGAAAGATCTGGTCCTCGTCGAATGCCTGGTGCACGGCCGCGTCGAGGGCCAGCGCGCTCTGCAGGTCGTGGCCGTAGGGCTTCTCGACCACCAACCTGACGAAGCGCCCGCTGCGCCCCGGTTGGTTGCACCCTTCCTTGGCCAGGGCCCCGGTTATGGCGTCGAACATGTCGGGGACGGTCGCCAGGTAGTAGACCCGGTTGCCCGACGTGCCGTACTCGCGGTCCGCTTCCTCGATGACCTCCTTGAGGCGGTCGAAGGTCTCGGTGGCCGCGTACTCGCCGGCGACGTAGCGGAAACGGGCCACGAGATCTCGCCACGCCGGCCCGGCACCGGGGCAGGCGTCGATGGCCACCCTGCGGAACTCGTCGTCGGTCCAGGGGGTCCGCGCCACGCCGATGACCGTGAACGAGTCGTTGAGGCGCTTCGCATCGGCCAACCCCGCAAGGGCTGGGAGGAGCTTGCGGGCGGTCAAGTCGCCCGACGCCCCGAAGATCACCAGCACCAGTGGTGGTGTCCGCTGCGGAGGCGGCGCGCCGATGTCGACGGTCGTCATCGGTGGCCCGTCGGCCCGAGGCCCGATGGTGGCACGCCCGATGGTGGCACGCCCGACGACCCGGTGCCCACCGCCGCCGGGGCGGCCTTGGCCGCCAATGCCCGGAGCAAATCGTCGAACGACGCGGCGAACGCACGGACCCCCTGCTCCTCGAGGGTCGCCGCCACGTCCGCCATGTCGACCCCGACCTCGCCGAGGCGCTCGAGCACCGAGACCGCGTCCTCCACGCCGGCATCGAGGGTCCGCGACACCGAACCGTGGTCGAGGAACGCCTCGATGGTCCCCTCGGGCATCGTGTTGACCGTGTCGGGCCCGATGAGGGAGTCCACGTAGAGGAGGTCCGGGTAGGCGGGGTTCTTGGTGGACGTCGACGCCCACAGGGGGCGCTGGGTGCGGGCCCCACGCGCCGCCAACGCCTCCCAGCGAGGCCCGCGAAAGGCCTGGAGGAAGTGCTGGTAGGCCACCTTGGCCTGGGCGACGGCCGCTTGCCCCCGCAGCGCGAGGATCTCGGCGCGACCCTCGGGGCCGGCGAGGACCTCCAGCCGGCGGTCGACCTCCGTGTCGACCCGGCTGACGAAGAAGGACGCCACGCTGTGGACCCGCGACAGGTCGGTCCATCCCGAGCGGACGAGGGCCTCGAGGCCCGACAGGTAGGCTTCGACGACGGCGTCGTAGCGGTCGAGCCCGAAGATCAGGGTCACGTTCACGCTGCGGCCGGTGCCGACCAGCTGCTCGATGGCAGTGAGGCCCGCCTCGGTGGCGGGCACCTTGACCAGCAGGTTCGGCAGGGCAATGCGCTCGTGCAACTGGTTCGCTGCCGCCACCGTACCTGCGGTGTCGTGCGCCAGGCGAGGTGCCACCTCGAGGGATGCGAAGCCGTCGCCGCCCTCCGAGCGCTCGTAGAGGGGTCCCAGCACCTCGAGAGCCTGCGTGATGTCGCGGACGACGAGCTCCCAGTACGCGGCCTCCACCGGATCGGCCGGCACGAGCGCGGCGAACTGCTCGTCGTAGGCTGCCGATCCCTCGATCGCCTTGGCGAAGATGGTCGGGTTGGACGTCACCCCGCGGATGCCGGACGCGACGAGGGAAGCAAGGTACCCGCCCTCGAGCCAGTCGCGCACCAGGTTGTCGACCCAGGGGCTCTGACCCTGCCGGTCGTAGAGCTCATGGAGCCGGTTCTGGAGTCCTGTCACACGCGGTCCTCCTGTGCGTCGGGCGATGCAGCGGACCCGTCGCCGGCGGGAGTCACGGCGCCGGCGGGAGTCACTCGGGCTGTGGGCGCCTGGCCGGTGTCGTGCCAGGGGACGGTGCCGCCCCGCTGGGCGGGCCTCCAGGTGCCAGGGCCCCCGGACGCACAGTCCCCGGTGCCACGGTACCGGGTTGCAGGGCGCCGGGCTGCCGGGCACCCGGTTGCAGGGCGCCGGGCTGCCGGGCGCCCGGTTGCAGGGTCCCGGCTCGCACGGCGGCAAGGAGACCGAGTGCCCGCTCGGCGACGTTGCCGGCCGTGAACCCAAGCTTGGCCAGGACGACCGGGCCCGGGGCCGAGGCACCGAAGGCATCGAGCGTGACGGTCGCGTCCACGTAGCGCTCCCACCCCAGGGAGGCCCCGGCCTCCACCCCGAGGCGGGGCACGCCTGGCGGCAGGACGGCGTCGTGGTAGGCAGGGTCCTGTTCCTCGAACCACTCCCAGCACACCAGCGAGACGACCCTGGCCCGCACGTTCCGCTCCGACAGCAGCCGGGCCGCCTCCACGCACAGGTGGACCTCGCTGCCCGAGCTCACGAGCACCACGTCGGGCGGCGAAGCCGCTTCGTCGACGAGCACGTAGGCGCCCCGTGGCACACCGGTGGCGGCGCGAGCGGCCGTCTCCGCCAGCACCGGCACGTCCTGGCGGGTGAGCACGAGGCCAGTCGGACCCGCCGCCTCGACCGACAGGCGCCACGCCTGGGCACACTCGTTGGCGTCAGCGGGCCGCACGACCGCCAGGCCGGGCATGGCGCGCAGCGAGGCTAGGTGCTCCACGGGCTGGTGGGTGGGGCCGTCCTCGCCGAGGCCCACCGAGTCGTGCGTCCACGAGTAGACCACGTGGGCCCTCGAGAGGGCCGCGAGGCGGACAGCCGGCCGCATGTAGTCGCTGAACACGAAGAAGGTCCCACCGACCGGCAACACGCCGCCGTGGTGCGCCATGCCGGTCATGGCAGCCGCCATGGTGTGCTCGCGGATCCCGTAGTGGAGCTGGCGGCCCCCGGGGTCGGTCCTCGACTGGACGCCGTCGCCGCCGGTGTCGCCCGCTGCTGCGCCGAGGTCCATGCCTGTGTTGCCGGTGAGGTCGGCGGCACCGACCACGAGGCCGGGCAGGAGACCGGCGGTCGCCTTGATGCACTCGTTGAGCGCTCGCCGAGTGGCCAGCGCGGTGCCGGCCTCGAACGCTGGCACCTTCGCCTCCCATCCTGGCAGCGCGCGTCCGGCCTGGGCGGCCTCCCAGGCAGCACGGTCACCCTGGTAGGCGTCCAGCCGTCGTTCCCATTCGGCCCGCGCCGTCTGCCCGCGCCTGCCGGCTCTTCGGTAGAAGCCGAGCACCTCGTCGGGAACCCAGAACGACTGCTCGGGGGGCAGCCCCAGGATCTCCTTGGTCGCCCGGACCTCGGCGGGGGGGAACGGCTCGCCATGGGCCCGGGCGGTGTCGGTCAGCGACGGCGACGGCCAGCCGATGTGGCTCCGGAGCACGATCAGCGAGGGCCGGTCGTCGGCCGCCATGGCGCGTCGGAGAGCCGACTCGATGACCTCGAGGTCGTTGGCCGCCTCGCCGATGTCCTGGACGTCCCATCCATAGGCCTCGAACCGCCGGGCCACGTCGTCGCTGCAGGCGAGAGAGGTCGGTCCGTCGATCGTGATCCGGTTGTCGTCGTAGACGCACACCAGCCGCCCCAGACCGAGATGGCCGGCCAGCGAGGCCGCCTCGTGGGACACACCCTCCTCGAAGCAGCCGTCGCCGGCGATGACGAACGTGTGGTGATCGCACAGCTCCGGGCCGAACCTGGCGCGAAGGAAACGTTCGGCGATGCCCATGCCCACCGCATTCGCCAGTCCCTGGCCGAGGGGGCCGGTCGTGACCTCGACGCCTGGGGTGTGGAGACGTTCGGGGTGCCCAGGAGTGCGGCTTCCCCACTGGCGGAAGGCCCGCAGGTCGTCGAGCGAGATGTCATAGCCGGTCAGGAAGAGCATGGCGTACAGGAGAATGGACGCGTGCCCGTTCGACAGCACGAAGCGATCGCGGTCGGGCCAGGCAGGCTCGGTGGGGTCGTAGCGCATGATCCGCGTCCAGAGGACGTGCGCGAGCGGGGCGAGCGCCATGGCGGTCCCCGTGTGGCCCGACTTGGCCCGTGCCGGGGCGTCCATCGCGATGCCCCGGACGACATCGATGCAGGCGCGCTCGATCAGGGCCATGTCAGCCGTCGATGGAGCAGCCTCCGGCACGGCGCTCACCCTATCCAGCACGGCAACGGACGACGGGACGCGTCAGCAGGCAGAGGACCACCTCCTGGCCGACTCGCAGATCGGCCGATCAGCCGATCGAGCGATCTGCGGATCGGCTGACCGGTGCCGGCCACGGCAGAGTGACGACCGTCGTGTCGATCCACCCGAGCTCACCCCGCCGGGCCAGGAGCAAGGTGCCTGCCGACGTTCGATGCTTGCGACCTGGTCGGTTGCCACGTCAGGATGTGGCTGCCGCATCGGCGCAGGGACGGGGTGCGTCGCGGTGGCGCCCCGGTGCGTTACGGCAGGGCACGAGCCGGCGTGGCTGAGAGACGGGCGGGGGCTGAGAGACGGGCGGGTGGCTGAGAGACGGGCGGGCCCGGGAAGGATCGGGAAGCCGGGAAGGATCGGGCAAGGGTGGCCGGGTGGCCGGGTGGCCGATTGTGGCCCGTAGCTCGCCGGCTGCCCGGCAGGAGGATGGCCGACATCACGTCCGGGAGGTGACGGCAGGGAGGGCGAGGAGGAGAGCGAGTGCGGTTCGTCGGGAGCGACAGAGGTGCCGGAGGTGCCGGCCGGCGAAGTGCCGGCAGAGACGGCGGGCGACACAGCAGCGGCATGCGCGAGAGCGGGACGGCCGCCGCCAGGCTCGTCGTCGACTACGTCAAGCAGGAGACGCTCCAACCGCTGCGGGGGCTCGGGCGGTTCATGGTGTTCGGTATCGCGGGGTCCATTGCGGTGGCCGCCGGCGTGGTCCTGCTCCTGATCGGCGTCCTTCGCATCCTGCAGACCGAGACGGGTGCCTTCCATGGGAACCTTTCCTGGGTCCCGTACCTCATCGTCCTGGCCCTTGCCGGCGTGGTGATCGGCCTCGCCGGATGGCGGATCGTGTCGGGCCCGGCTCGCCGTCGCCTGCCGGCCCACGAGCGTGACCGCGACTGACCGGCGATGTGGCCGACAGCATGCCGGCGACCTCACCCGGCGCAAGGCCTCGGGAGTGACGGGCACCTGACTGGTGGCGGGTGCCTGCGTCGAGGTGGCTGGCTCGAGAAGCCGGCAGAGAGACATCGCGGTCGAGAATCCGGCAGAGGGATGCTGCAGAAGAGAGAGATGGTGCACGCATGAGGAGCGACGACCGCAACCGGTACTCGAGCGAGGGGAGCGCGTGACCGATGGCAGCGCGAACCGATGGTCGGAGGATCACCCGCGATGACCTGGAGGAGGCGTTTGCCCGAGTGCTGGGCACCGGGGAGTCGGCGGCCCGTGCTGCCGCGCCCAAGGCAGTGGTCGTGGGCGCTGCAGCCGTGGCGGCGCTCGCCGCCCTCGCCTACATGGCCGGCCGGCGCCGAGGCAGGCGGCGCTCTGCCGTCGTCGAGATCCGGCGCCTCTGACCGGCAACCCGGTGTCTCCGGCCGGCAACCATGAGCGGAGCCTGGCCGCCCACCGCGACCGGCCACCAGAAGAAGAGCGTCGCCCTTTCCGGGTGGCACCACCGAGCCGCGTTGCGCCGGCGAGCACTCGCCACCGCGCCCGGGGGCTGCCGCGGACTCGAGAAGGCGTAGGACGCGTCGAGAAGGCATAGGACCCAACAGGTAGGAGCCGCAGAGACGATGGACGCATTGCTTCGACGACTGCTCCGGACGGCGTTTCGTCGGGGCCTCGGTACGGGGTCCCCGGCCTGGCTCCTCCTCGGGGCCGCGGCGTGGCTGCTCCGCAGGGCCCGGCGGAGGCAGGATGCGCCGGTGCTGTCGGTGCCCGTGCGGGTCGGTGACCGCCTCCTCCTCACGCTTCGTGGCCCCGGGGACCGCCCCGGCGACGAGTCCGGCGGCGTCACTGAGCACGGCAACGACTGACCGGGTGCCATGGGCGAGATCGCGGCAGCAGGCCCCTTCCGCGCCGGCGAGCGCGTGCTGCTCGTCGATCCCAAGGAGCGCCGCTACCTCGTCACCCTCGTGCCTTCCTCGCAGTTCCACACGCATGCCGGTGTCGTCGCGCACGACGACGTCATCGGGCGTGAGGAAGGCACGTTGGTGCAGGGCTCCACCGGTCGCGCCTTCCTGGCCGTTCGGCCCACCCTCGCCGACGTGATCCTCAAGATGCCTCGCGGGGCGCAAGTGATCTATCCCAAGGACCTGGGGGCGATCGTGATCGCGGCCGATCTCGGCCCCGGCGTGCGGGTCCTCGAGGCCGGTGTCGGCTCTGGCGCTCTCTCGATGGCCGCGCTGCGAGCCGGAGCCTCGGTGATCGGCTACGAGGTTCGCGACGACTTTGCCGCCCGCGCCCGTGCGAACGTCCGGCAGTTCCTCGGGGACGACGCCGACTATCGGGTCGAGATCCGCGACGTCACCGACGGGATCGACGGCGTCTTCGACCGGGTCCTGCTCGACCTGCCCGAGCCGTGGCGCGTCCTCCCGCACGCGGCCAGCTCACTCCGACCGGGCGGGATCCTGCTCGCCTACCTGCCGACGATCAACCAGACGTCCCTCCTCCGCTCCGCCTTGGCAGAGGGTCCGTGGGGGCTCAGCGAGACCTCGGAGACGCTGCGGCGGACGTGGCATGTCGAGCGCCGCTCCGTGCGCCCCGACCACCGCATGGTCGGCCACACGGGCTTCCTCACGACCGCCAGGCGGCTCGCCGGCTGACTGGCCGCTGCCGCGCTCGTCGTGGTCAGAGCCGGCATTCGTCCCAGGCCCAGCCCAGCTCAGGGATCCGGCCCAGCTCAAGAGCAGTCCAGCTCAGGAGCAGTCCAGCTCAGGGATCCGGCCCAGCCGGGGGAACTGGCCAGGCTGGGGGAACTGGCCCAGCTGGGGAGCAGGGTCAGACGAGACCCGGGCGGGACTGCCCACGAGCCCCGGTGGAGGGGCCGGCCAAGGTCAATCGCGCTCGATGAAGATGCACTCGCCCGGACACTCCTCGGAGGCCTCCACCACGGCATCCTCGAGGTCCTCGGGCACGAGCGCCATGCTGCCTGAGCCGCCCGGCTCGTTCAGGATGCTGTCGCCCTCTTTGACGTAGGCCAGCCCGTCGTCGAGCAGGGTGAAGACTGCAGGCGCGATCTCTTCGCACAGACCGTCCCCCGTGCAGAGATCCTGGTCGATCCAGACCTTCATTCCTCGCCTTTCTCGCCGCCACTCAACGTTCCTGCCCGCCCCGTCGGACCCGGTCCGAGCCATCGTGCCCGTCGTCGTCCGCCCGGTGGTACGTGCGGGCCGGCCCTCCTGCAACGACTGCCGCTCCGGCTGCGGCCGCCCATGCCGGCAGGCACCCTCCCGGTGCCCAACCCACACCTTATACGAGCCGTCCCAGCGCCTCGGCAACCGGCCGTCAAGACGTTCCTGGCACTGTCCCGCCAGTGAGCTCCGGTCGGGACCGAAGCCGGTGGACGCCGGGGCAAGGGCCGAGCTCCCGCGCGCCACGGGTCTCCGCTCCGCGCAGAACCCAGAGGTCCAGGTGCTGGCTCTCCGACGAAGCGCCAGGACGTGGCGGGGGGTGGGGCAGGTCCCGGCCGCGGAGGCTGCGTGCATCGGCCGTTGAGGCCTCACCTCACTCGGGGGTGCCCCTCCTCGTCTGGTGACACCTGCAGGTTCCCGGTTGGACCCGTGTGCGGGGGGTGACGCCTCCCGGTGGAGGTCCGGGTGCCATAGTGCGCGCGTCCCGTCGGTGCCCGGTAGGGTGACCGCGAGTCGGCCATGTGGGAGGTGATTCCGACGTCTGGACCACAGCACCACGAGCACCAGACCGACCAGGCCGCCGAGATCGAGTCCCTGCGGGCACAGCTCGCCACGGCCGAAGAGGAGGTCCACGCCCTTCGCCGCCGACTCCAGGAGAGCCCGGGGAGGGTACAGGCGCTCGAGGAGCGCCTCCTCGAGACCAAGGGGCAGCTCGCGCACGCGGCGTCGCAGAACGAGAAATTGGCCTTCACCCTGCAGCAGGCCAAGGAGCAGCTCGCCGCCCTGCGCGAGGAGGTGGAGAAGCTCACGCAGCCGCCGGCCGCGTACGGCACGTTCCTCGGGCTCAACGACGACGGAACGGTCGACGTGTTCTCCGGGGGTCGCAAGATGCGCGTCGCCCTTCACCCCGACATCGACCCGACTGCCATCCGCCGGGGGAACGAGGTCGTCCTCAACGAGTCGCTCAACGTGGTCCACGTGCGCGAAGGCGAGCTGTCGGGCGAGGTCGTCACGCTGAAGGAGATGCTCGAGGACGGCCGCCGCGCGCTCATCTTCGCCCGGGCCGACGAGGAGCGGGTGGTCGAGCTGTCCGACGATCTCCTCGGCGTGCACCTGCGCGCCGGCGACGCGGTCCTCATGGACTCTCGGACCCAGCTCCTCATCGAGAAGCTCCCGCGGCCCGAGGTGGAAGAGCTGGTGCTCGAGGAGGTCCCCGACATCACGTATGCGGACGTGGGTGGCCTCGACGCCCAGATCGAGGCCATCACCGATGCCGTCGAGCTGCCGTACCTGCACCGCGAGCTCTTCGCCACGTACCGCCTCCCCGCGCCCAAGGGCATCCTGCTGTACGGGCCGCCGGGGTGCGGGAAGACGCTGATCGCCAAGGCCGTCGCCAATTCCCTGGCCCGCAAGGTGGGGGAGGCGACGGGCAACAAGGACATCCGCAGCTACTTCCTCAACATCAAGGGACCCGAGCTGCTGAACAAGTACGTGGGCGAGACCGAGCGCCAGATCCGGCTCGTGTTCCAGCGGGCGCGCGAGAAGGCGGCCGAGGGCGTGCCCGTCATCGTCTTCTTCGACGAGATGGACTCCCTCTTCCGCACCCGCGGCTCCGGCGTCAGCTCGGACGTGGAGAACACCATCGTCCCGCAGCTGCTCTCCGAGATCGACGGCGTGGAGGGCCTGGAGAACGTCATCGTCATCGGGGCCAGTAACCGCGAGGACATGATCGACCCGGCCATCCTGCGGCCCGGCCG
>Ga0070738_10005809_pt1 | contig 13397 bp, 9 predicted proteins | sample Coa_R2_2_FD_66446 | JGI IMG/M metagenome (GOLD analysis project Ga0070738, IMG submission 66446) | Surface soil microbial communities from Centralia Pennsylvania, which are recovering from an underground coalmine fire - Coalmine... | ecosystem: Environmental > Terrestrial > Soil > Unclassified ... | reverse complement strand
AGGCCATGACGCTGATGATGGCGACCAACAACATCTTCAGCCCGGCCAATGGCAACCCGATCATCAGCCCGACCCAGGACATCGTCATGGGGGCGTACTACCTGACCGTCAACCGCCCCAATGAGACCGGCGAGTACCGCAAGGAGGGGAACGTCGAGTTTGGCGTTTATGCCACGCCCAACGAGGTGTTCCTGGCGCATAGCCAGGGCAAGGTCGGGCTGCACGCCGAGATCAAGCTGCGGCTGCCGGGGCACAAACGGCTGCGGGGTGACGGCGAGAAGGAGTTCACCCCCGGCAAGATCATCCGGACGACCGTGGGCCGGGTCATCTTCAACGACATTCTCCATCCCCGGATGCCCTTCTACAACATGACCCTCGGTCAGAAGCAGCTCCAGGGTATCATCGCCGACTGCTACCAGATCCTGGGCCGCCGCGAGACGATCGGCCTCTTGGACCTGATGAAGGACCTGGGTTTCCGCGAGTCGACCCGATCGGGTCTGTCGTTCGCCACCGACGACCTGAAGACCCCCCATTCCAAGGATGCGATCATCGCCGAGGCCGAGAAGGAGGTCTCCAAGCAGAACAAGTTCTATCAGCGCGGGATCATCACCGACCAGGAGCGGTACAACAAGGTGCTCGACGCCTGGACACACGCCCGCGAGCGGATCACCGCCGAGATGATGGAGGCGCTGCGCAATGACATGCGCGACGGCCAGACTTACCTCAACCCGATCTTCCTGATGGCCGAGTCGGGCGCCCGCGGCGGTGTCGAGCAGATCCGCCAGTTGGCCGGGATGCGCGGCTTGATGGCCAAGCCCTCGGGCAAGATCATCGAGACCCCGATCAAGGCCAACTTCCGCGAGGGGCTCTCGGTGCTGGAATACTTCAGCTCGACCCACGGGGCGCGGAAGGGGCTGGCCGACACGGCCCTGAAGACCGCCGACAGCGGCTACCTGACGCGGAAGCTCGCCGACGTTGCCCAGAACGTCGTGATCACCATGGGGGACTGCGGTACCACGCAGGGGATCACCAAGGGGGTCATCTACAAGGGCGAGAAGGTCGAGGTCAGCCTGGTCCAGTCGATCCGGGGCCGGGTCAGCCGGGTCAACATCGTCAACCCGATCAACGACGAGGTGGTGGTCAAAGAGAATGAGATGATCACCCTGGCCGCCGCAAGGAAGCTGGAGGAAATGCAGATCGAGAAGATCCAGGTCCGCAGCCCGATGACTTGCGAGGCCCCCCTGGGGGTCTGCCGGCTCTGCTACGGCATGGATCTGGCGACCGGCCAGCTCGTGGAGGTGGGCATGGCCGTCGGCATCATCGCCGCGCAGTCGATCGGCGAGCCCGGCACCCAGCTCACCATGCGGACCTTCCACATCGGCGGCGTCGCCACCCGGGCTGTCGAGGAGAAGGACGTCAAGGCCAAGCGCGAGGGGAAGGTCAAGTTCGTCGGCTTGAACATCGTGACCAACAACGAGGGGAAGACCATCGCGCTGTCGCGCAACGGGGAGATCCAGCTCCTCGATGCCAAGGACCGCGAGCTGGAGAAGTTCGACGTGCCCGACGGGGCCGTCATCATGGTCGAGGACGGCCAGCAGGTCAGTCGCGGCCAGATGCTCTGCGAGTGGGACCCGCACAACATCCCGATCCTGGCCGAGGTCGGCGGCACGGTCAAATTCGACGACATCGTCGAGGGGGAGACCATGAAGATCGAGATCGACCCCTCGGGCCACCAGCGGCGCACGATCATCGAGCACAAGGGGGACCTGCACCCCCAGATTATCATCGTCGACGCCGAGGGAAAGACCCTGGACTACAAGTACATCCCCGAGCGGGCCAGCATCGAGGTCAACGACAGCCAGATGATCTCGGCCGGCACCCTGCTGGCCAAGACCCCGCGCGAGGTGGGCGGGACCCAGGACATCACCGGCGGGTTGCCGCGGGTCACCGAGCTGTTCGAGGCCCGGCGGCCCAAGGAACCGGCGGTCATCGCCGAGATTGATGGCCGCGTCGAGCTGCTGGAGGAGAAGCGGCGCGGCAAGCGGACGATCATCGTCCGCAACGAGAGCGGCATCGAGCGCGAGCACCTGGTGCCGCACGGCAAGTACCTGCGCGTCCACGGCGGCGACCGGGTCCGGGCCGGCGACGCCCTGGTCGAGGGGCCGCTGGTGCCCCACGACATCCTGCGGATCTCGGGCGAGGAGGCCGTCCAGCGCTACCTGCTGCGCGAGATCCAGAACGTCTATCGTTCGCAGCGGGTCGAGATTGACGACAAGCACCTGGAGATCATCATCGCCCAGATGCTCCGCAAGGTGCGGGTCGACAGCGTCGGCGACACGCCGCTCTTGCCCGGCTCGGTCATCGACAAGTTCGAGTTCCGCCGCGTCAACCAGGAGTTGATGAGCTGCGTGAAGATCAAGGACCCCGGCGACACCGAGTTCCGGGTCGGGGACATCGTGCCCCGCGACCACTTCGATCAGGAGAACCTCCGGGTCGAGGCGGCCGGCGGGAACAAGGCCGAGTGGATCCGCCCCAAGCCGGCGGCGGCCAGCACCCAGCTCCTGGGAATCACCAAGGCGGCCGTGCAGTCGGAGAGCTTCATCTCGGCCGCCAGCTTCCAGGAAACGACCAAGGTCCTCACCGAGGCGGCGCTGGCCGGCAAGGTCGATTACCTGGTCGGCCTGAAGGAGAACGTCATCCTGGGCCACCTGGTGCCGGCCGGCACCGGCTTCAAGGCCCATCTCGACGCCGAGGTCCGCATCCGACCCGAGGCCCTCGAGGCCCTGGCCGACAAGGGACCGGCCTACGCCCGGTATCGCGACGAGGTGACCATCGGCGCCGGCAAGGATTGAGTCCTGCCGGCACCCGTGTCGGCGTCCCGCCCTGAACCGATCCAAGGACACCGGCCCGCCCCGTCGCCGTGATAGGGCGGGCCGGTGCTGTTTTCGACGGTCCCCAGCAACCTCGGCGATGGGAACTCCCCCGGCTCCTCGATCGCTTCGAGACGCGACCCAGGCTCAGGGTTCGATGTCGATGATCTGATTCTGGGCATCGACCGTGACCGTGAAATCCCTCGTGGGCCAGGGGCGATTCAACGTACTCAAGACCTTTGTCATCAACGCCTGGTTACTCCCCTTGGCCTTGATCTGTAGCCAATAGTCCTCATTCACAAAGAAGTTGACCGAGAAACTCGGACCCCCTCCCCGGCTGGGACCGTTCTGAATTTGCAGTGTATAGCTTTGACACCGGACCTTGTTGCCACTCACACCCTCCACCTGGCTGGCCGGCTTCTTGACGATAACCACCCTTGGGGCACCGGCCGCTCTCCCGGCGCTGGCCTTTCTCCGGCCACCGTGAGATTTCTTCCTGCTCGATGGTGCGGGCATTCTTGCCTCTCCCGAGAACGATAGGGGACACGCAGGGATCAGGACGAATCGAGTCATCCACTCCCACACTGGGGACATTCGCCCGGCGAGGGGAAGATCGCCCGACCGGGACCCCCGTGGATCACGGAGATCAAGGCGGTTTCAAGGTGTTGATGCTGGTGTTGGCACGGATCAAGTCGACATTGGCGCTGATTCGCTTGGCAGTCGGGTCGATGGTGCTCAAGGCGGGCGGATAGTCGTCGGAATAGAGCTGGCCCCTGGCGTTCCTGAGGTTGTTGACGTCGAAGCCCTTCTGCTGGCGATTCCACTGGGCCTGGAGCCGATCCGTCGGCTTGCCGCGAGGCAAAGCTCTCCCGTCGGGTCCGATCGGAACATAATCGACTTTCAGATCGACCTTCCGTCCGTCCGTGAGGGTGATGATCAGCCGCCCACTGCCATTCGGGACTTGAGTATTGAAGAAAATGATCGCGTTGATGTCATCTCCCACGCCGGTCAGTGGGACTGTCGGGTCCAGCATCGCCGATAAGATCGTCACCTGGTACGCACACGGCGCCGCGTTGAAACCCCGCTGGATGGTGGTCTGGAGGATGAGCTCCAGGAAGTCCTGCGCGTATTCACAAGGGATATAATAATAGCAGCCCTGGAACTTGCGCATTAAATGCACGGGAAACCTCGGGGCGTGATCCGAGACCTGGAAGCGGGCCGGGTCCCTGGCGAACGCCAGGTATTTGTCATAGATATCGTCCTGATCCGTGATCGGGTCGGCCTTGAAGCTAAGCAGGTCCTGGCGCTGGGCCGTGCCCCCGAAGCTGAAGTTCGTCCCAACCGTCCGCATCGCCGAGGCGGCCAGCTTGATGAAAGTGAGCGACCGATCGGCCGCGAACGTCTGGGTGTTCGTGAATGTGCCCGTGTACTGGTCGGTCGCCTGGACCAGGAGGTCATGATAGTTAAGCTGGATGAACGGGAGGTTATTGCGGGCCCGGATCAGATTATCCATCGCCTGGTCCGTGTACATCTCGAGGAGCGCCTTCCGGACCTGGTTCCCATCGTTCCGCACCTGCGTGTGGTAGCAGCCGGAAAACAGCGTCAGCGCGGCGATCGGCGCCAGGGCGGTCCCTCGCTTCATCCTTCGGCCCTTTGGGGTTGGCTGAGGCGCCGCGCACAGCGGAAACCAGGAACCGGCCCGACCGATTCCAGCGATTATATCGGATCGATGGGTCGGATCATTTGAGCAAAAACGCCCGGATCGCTCGGCCGCTTAATCAGGCGTGAACGTGGGCCTTCTGGGCCAGGAGGATCGGCCGGGGATGGGTTCTCCGAGACCGGGAATGGTCAGAATGCATCCGCCGAGAGGACCTCGCCGCCGGCGCGGGTCGCGACGGCCCGCCAGGTCCGCGGGTCGACCGTGTTCTTGGCGAAGAGGACATGGCCGTCGCAGCAGAGCAGGTTGACGCCTCCCGGGTGGAAGCTCCGCGCGGCCTTCCAGCCGGGGTTGTGGTAGACGGTGCAATCGGGACGCTGGGCGTTGGGTCTCAGGTAGTGATTGTACAGTGTGTTCTGATAGTTGCCGTCCCACCAGGATGCGCCTTTGTTGAGCAGCCAGCCATCGCCGGCCGCGGCGCAGGCCGGGTCGGTGAGCGGGGCGGCGGCAACGCGGGCCATGGCCCGGATCCAGGGCGAGGGCACTGGCGTGGGCGTGGTCTGCGAGTAGGGCCCGGCGATCCCGAGCAGTTGCTCGGAGGCCGCCGCCGTCTGGCTGGTGCCGTCGGTCAGGGTGGCGACCGATTGCGGCAGCCCCAGGATGAACGCGCCGTCGGCATTGGTCGCGTCGCCGCCATTGGAGCCATCCCCGCTGCAAAAGGCGTAGTTGGTCGGGCCCGTGCCGGCCGCCGGGGGCGGGGCACCGTCGCTCGGACAGAGGAACAGGGCGACCTGCGTGGCCATCGCGGTGGTGTTGGCCGGGAAGTACGGCCAGAACAACGAGTTCCCGCCCGTCGGCATGTGTGCGATCGGGAAGTTGAAATTCAGCGCATTGAACACGTTGGCCTGCTCCAGATAGGGAGCCATCTGCGCCAGCACGGACCATCGATACTGCAAGGGGGATGAGATGGACAAGACCCCCTGATAGGCGTAGAGGAACCCCACCGGGAAGCTGTTCCAGGGCGCGTGATAGTTGTGCAGGGCCACGCCGATTTGCTTCAGGTTGTTGGCGCATTGAATCCGCCGCGCCGCCTCCCGCGCCGCCTGGACCGCCGGCAGCACGAGGGCAATCAGCACGGCGATGATTGCAATCACCACCAGGAGCTCGATCAGCGTAAAACCGTGTCGGCGCGGATCTCGGGCCGCTGCGTCCATCCAACAATCCCTCCCAGGCCGGGCCACACCTGAAGCAAGCTCATCTTCATCCCACCCGCACATTATGAGCCGATCGCGCCGGCTTGACGAGACCTCACCCCGGCCGCGCATGGCTGGCCACGACCGTCGACTGCGCTCGTGCTTCGCGAACTCGGATTGGTAGAATGCCCACCCTCCGCTTCCCGAGCCAACTCGGGGTGCGGACAGGAGCGCCCAAGGATTAAGATGGCGGTGAAAGTCTGTCTCAGAAGCCCGGTCTGACAGTTGTAGGGTTGGTGCAACTCACCAACGGAAGACCTTGGCAGCCTTGATGATCGGTGGGTTTCACCCACCCTACGACAGCGATTTCCAACCCTTCCGGGACAGACTCTTAGTGCCTTGATTCGCTCAGCCGGTTCGGAGACGCCTGGACCATCCCGCCCGGCGTTCTCCTGGCTCGCACTGGATAGTCCATCCTTGAGCTGGTCGCGACGACCTGTCACAATTCTTTGTCACCTCTGCCCGCCTCGGCGCCACTCCCTTGAGAGCCTGTTGCGAACGCCATCTGAGCCCCCGAATGGGGGCGGTCGTCGGTAGCCAGGGGCGTCAGCCCCTGGGACTGGCGCCTCAGCCTCCTCCCCTCGGAGGAGCCCCGGAAGGGGCGACCGACGACCGCTCCTCCGAGGCTGTGGAAACAGACTTTGAGGGCATGCCGATTCGCTGGGCAACGCCCGCCCAGATCGCCAAGATGGAGGGCCGAGGCCGATGATGACAACGACTCCACGCGCCGAGCCGGCCTTCGACTCCGATCCCGACCTCTGGCAGCTCGTCTGCCAGGGGAGCACCTCGGCGTTCGAGACCCTGGTGCGGCGTTACCAATCGCGGGTCTGCGCCGTGGCGTATAGCGCCTGCGGCGACCTGGCACTCAGCGAAGACGTCGCCCAGGAGACCTTCTGGACGGCGTGGCGCCAGCGGGCCTCACTGGAGCAGCCCAGCCAACTGGGCTCATGGCTCTGCGGCATCGCGCGGAACCTCGGGAAGAACGCCCGGCGCCAGGCGGCGCGGCCGGCCGAGTCGGCCCGGACGCTCGAGGTCGCGATGGAATTGCCCGCCGACGAGCCTGAGCCCGCGGAGGCCGCCATTTCGCGGGAGGAGGAGTCTCTGGTCTGGAAGGCCCTCGAACAGATCCCCGAGACCTACCGCGAGCCGCTGATTCTGTTCTACCGTGAGGACCAGTCGATCGCGGAAGTCGCGGCGGCCATGGACCTCAGTGAGGATGCCGTCAAGCAACGGCTCTCCCGCGGGCGGGGCATGCTGCGCGAGCAGGTCGCCGAGCTGGTGGAGGTCGGCCTGCGCCGCAGCCGGCCCGGACGGAAGTTCACCGTGGCCGTCATGACCGGCCTGGCCGCCCACGCGGCCGGCGCGAAGACCGCCCTGGCGGGGGTGGGGGCGGGGGCCTGGAAGGCCGCTGCGGGAGCCGGGGCGCCCGGTGGGGCGCTCGGGGGTCTGCTCGGTTCGCTCGGCGGCCTCCTGGGCGGCTGGCTCGGTACGTGGGTCCCCGCCCAGCTCGCCCCCACCCGCCCCGAGCGCGAGGCGTACCTCCGCGCCGGTCGCCGCATCCTGATTGTCTCCGTTGCCTTCCTCGTCGCCCTGCTCGCCCTGATCGATGCGTTCGCCGGCCGCCCTGGCTACCTGATCGCCTGGGCCGCCTGGATGGTCGCCTTCGAGGCGTACATCGCCGTCGAGTGCGTTCGCCTGGTCCGGGAGGTCAAGCGCATCCGCGCCCAGGCGAGTCCCGCCGCGGAACCGAACGAGACGGCCCTGCGCGCCGGCTTGACCACGCTGGTCGGCCGGTACCGGGGTCGGGTCTACCGCAGCAAGGCCACACTGCTGGGTTGGCCCCTGCTCGACATCAACGTCCGCGATCCCCAGCCACCGCAGGGGACGAAATCCCTCGATTCCTCCCAGACGGACTTCGGCTCCGGGCGCGGGCTCGCCCGCGGCTGGATCGCCATCGGCGATGATGCCCGCGGCATCCTGCTGGCCCTCGGCGGGAACGCGCGCGGATTCATCGCGCTGGGGGGCCGGGCCATCGGTGTCCTCAGCTTCGGCGGACTGGCCCTCGGCCTGGTCGCCCTCGGCGGGGGAGCCATCGGCCTGATCGCGATCGGTGGCGGAGCCCTCGGCGGGTGGGCTTTCGGCGGGTGGTCGATCGGCTGGCAAGCGGCCGGCGGTGGCGCGATCGCCTGGGATGTCGCCTGTGGCGGCGCTGCGGTCGCCTGGCACGCGGCCTCCGGCGGAGCCGCCTTCGCCCACGATTACGCCATCGGCGGCGCAGCCCGCGCCCTCCATGCCAATGATGAGATGGCCAGGGCCGTCCTCCTCAACCACCCGCTCGAACGCGGCATGCACTGGTACATCGCCCATGTCCACTGGGTCAACAGCGCGATCATCGGGCTCAGCTTGCTGATCCCCTGCGCGATGCTGCCGCTGATGTACCGGCGAGCTCGAAAGGAGACCGATTGATGCGTACCGAGATCTTGCTTCTCCCGCTCGCCCTGGCCTGCACGGGTCCGTCATGGGGACAAGAGCCCGGCGGCACGACGCCGGCACCGGGACGCTTCCCACTGAAGAACGGACTGACGGCGATCGTCCGCCCCATCCGGGGAGCGAATGAGGTCGCGCTGCTGGTGCTCTACAAGCTGGGCGGCGACCATGACCCTCAGGGCCGCTCCGGACTCGCCCACCTGGTCGAGCATGTTTACGTCACCGCGGCCGCCGGCTCCGCGCCGGCGCGCTCGGCGGATGCCTTCTTGCAGAGCTATCCCTCCGGCTGCAACGCCCAGACCGGCGAGCGCCACACGGTCATTGCCACCGTCTTCCCCAAGGCCGACCTGGAGAAGGAGCTGACCGAGGCGGCGGCCCGCATGGGCGACCTCCGCATCATGGCCGCCGACCTCGATCGCGAAAAGCCGCGCCTGCTCGCGGAGTTGGCCAACATGTTCGGCCGGATTCCGGCCCTGGGGGCCCTGAACCACGCCCGCGAGCTGATCCGGCCGGCGCCGCGGGGGGGACGAAAAGGGGGACTGCCCGAACACGTTCAGGCCATGACGCTGGATGACGTCAAGACGCACTGGGCGCGGTACTACAAGCCCCGGAATGCGATCCTGGTGCTGGCCGGGGCCGTGGATGAGCCGTCGGCGCGGCGGGCGGTCGCGGCCCAGTTCGCCCAGCTCGACCCCGGCGTGGAGCCGCCCCCGCCGGGCGAGCCCGGGGCACCGCGCGCCGGCGCCGTGCGCGAACTGACCGTGAAACCTCTCCAGGGGCAGGCCGAGCCCCGGGCGTGCCTGGCCTACGCCGTCCCGGAGCCGGGGTGCGACCTCTACGCGCCGTTCCTCCTGCTGGTGGCCCGGCTCTGGACAACCATGACTCAACCCGGCGGCGACGGCGGACCCGGCCGGACCACGATCGACTTCCCCCTGCTGGAAGACCCCGCTGTGCTGGGAGTGAGCGGTGCGGCCAAGGCCGGTGAGACCGCCGCCCAGGCCCTTGCGCGGCTGGAGGCATTCGTCGCCCAGACGACCGCCCCGAGGCTCCGTGACGAGGAGCGCGCCGCGGCCCGGCAGGTTTTCGGGTTCTTCCTGGGGACGGCCGATCTCCCGGACTTTGCACTGGCCCACAACCCCTACGGCGTGGCGCTCGGCCTGGCCCGCCGGGAGCAATTGGGGTTCGATCCAGCCCGGCTCAACCGCGCGCTCGACACCCTCACTGAGACAGAGTTCCGCCGCGCGGCCAGCGAGATCTTCGCCCCGAGCCGGCACGCAGGGGCGTTCCTCAGACCCGGCAGGTAGGTCACCGCGAGGCGGTTCGAGGATTGGGCCTTGGCCGCCTCGGCGCGGGGCTCGAGATTCTCCGTTTTGACCTGGCAACAATCTCCGTTCTTGCTTAAGACTATCCGTTCCACTTCTGCGCCCGCAGTTCGACGGCCCATCTTCGCTCTGGGAATGCGAGAGACTCAGGCAAGGCAAGGAGGCCTGTCATGTCGACCCTGCGCTCCGACCCGGCTCATCGGCCGCGACCGCTGGGCCTGGGCCGCACGAATCGGCCGGTGTGGGATGAACCGTCATGCCCTGCCAACGGCCACGTGTCCTCACCGACGGTGATCGAGGAACGGGCGCGGTCGTTCTTATCCGTCGTGGTGCCGTCGAAGAACGAGGCGGCGAGCCTCCCGCAACTGGTCGAGGAAATTGCCCGGGCGTTGCGCCGCGTGTGCGATCGCAGCGGGCCGCGACGGCTGGCCGGGTACGAGATCATCGTCGTCGATGACGCCTCGACCGACCGGACGAGTTCGATCCTGGAGGACCTGGCGGCGGCGTATCCCGAGCTCAGGGGATTGCGACTGGCTGCCGGTGTGGGGCAGTCGGCGGCGACCGTGGCCGGCATCCGCGCGGCAGCGGGCGACTGGATCGCGACGCTGGACGCCGACCTGCAGAACGACCCGGGCGACCTGGTGCGGCTCTGGGACGCCCTGCCCGGCCACGACGCCGCGCTGGGCTGGCGAGTGCGGCGCCGTGACGTCTGGACCCGGCGGGTCCTGAGCCGATGGGCGAACCGGGTGCGCAACGCCGTGCTGGGCCAGTCCATCCGCGACACGGGCTGCTCGGTCCGGATCTTCCCCCGTGCGGTGGCGCTGCGCTTGCCGGCGTTCCACGGCGTGCACCGCTTCTTCGGGCCGCTGCTCCTGCGCGAGGGATGCCGGCTGGTCCAGGTGCCGGTCCACCATCGACCCCGGCCGCACGGCCGGTCGCACTATAACCTGTGGAATCGGTCGCTCCAGGTGGTCGTCGACCTCCTGGGCGTTGCCTGGCTGCTGCGCCGGCCGTTGCACTACCGGGTGGCCCGGGCGTGGGACCGCTGGGGAGCCACTCTGGAAGACGGGCCGAACCCCACAATTCCGGCTGTTGCGGCCCGGTCCGGCGCCGGCTGGGGCACGGAGGACTGACCCGTGACGAGAAGCCCGGTCTTCGGGGTGACCTTCTGGCTGGCGATTGGCTTTCTGGGTCAGGCGCTGTTCACCGCGCGGTTCCTGGTCCAGTGGGTGGCCTCGGAGAAGCAGCGCGACGCGGTGGTCCCCGTGGCGTTCTGGTGGCTCAGCCTGCTAGGCGGCACGGCCCTCCTGTCCTACGCGATCTCCCGCCGCGACCCGGTGATCATCGTCGGCCAGTCCATGGGGGTGTTCATCTATATCCGCAACCTGATGCTGATCGATAAGGCCCGGCGGCGGGAGGCGGCGGATGGCGGGTAAACGGAGTCACGCAACGGCCGGTCGGGGGAGAGTGCCAGGGAGCCCCGCGACGGACTATGATAGCCCGTGGAAGGAGGCGCTGGATCGCTACTTCGAGCGGTGCATGGTCTTCTTGTTTCCCCAGGCCCACGCCGACATCGACTGGGCCCGCGGCTATGAGATGCTGGACAAGGAGCTGCAACCAATCGTCCGCCAGGCCAAGCACGGCCGGCGCTACGTGGATAAGCTGGTCAAGGTCTGGCTCAAGAGTGGAGAGGAGCGGTGGCTGCTGATCCACGTGGAAGTGCAGGCCTGGAAGGAGGGCGACTTCCCCAAGCGGATGCATGTGTATAATCACAGAATCTTCGACCGCTATGATCAGGAGGTGATCAGCCTGGCCATCCTGGCTGACGACGACCCCGCCTGGCGGCCGAGCCAATATGGCTATGGCCGCTGGGGCTTCCGCACCAGCACTGACTTTCCCATTGTTAAGCTGCTGGACTTCGCGCCGCGCTGGCAGGAGCTGGAGGCCGACCCGAACCCGTTCGCCATGGTGGTGCTCGCCCATCTCAAGACCCTGGAGACGCGGCGGTCGCCGGCCGACCGGCAGACCTGGAAACTGCGGCTGGTCAAGGGGCTGTACGAGCGCGGGATGGAGCCGGAAGATATACGGCAGTTGTACCGGTTCATTGACTGGATCATGGAGCTGCCGGAGGGACTGGAACAGCGCTTCGGAGAAGAGCTCACCGTCTATCAGCAGGAGACAGTTATGCCATTCCTCACGATTACGGACCGGATGTACGCGGAGAAGGTCCTGCTCCAAGGCATTGAGATCGCCCTGCAACTGAAGTTCGGCGACGAAGGCCTGAAGCTCAGTCCGGAACTCCGTGAGCTCCACGACCACGAGTTGCTGAGTGCCGTCCTGAATGCGATTCCGACGGCGGCCAGCCCGGAGGAGCTGCGCCGGTTGTGGACGCGCAAGCGCCAGTCGAAGAAGACGAGTCAAGCGCGTTCGCCGGGCAGCTCGACGCGTCCGCGCGGGGCGTAGGACGTTCAGCCCGGGCCGGGGCGTGGAACCCGGCTTGATCGGGGAGGTCAAGTCTCGACCGGAGCTTCCGGCGCCAGCCCCAGGAGCCGTTCGACGGCCAGGCCGATATCGGGCGCGCGCATCAGCGATTCGCCGACCAGGATCGCGGCGACCCCGGCGGCTTCGAGCCGCTCGACGTCGCCGCGGGTGCGAATGCCGCTCTCGCTGACCAGCACGACCTCGGGGGGAATCCGGTCGCGGAGCCGCAAAGTGTGCTCCAGGTCGGTCGTGAAACTCGTCAGGTCGCGGTTGTTGATCCCGACCAGCTCGGCGCCCGAGGCCAGCACGCGGGGCAGGTTGGCCGGGTCGTGGAACTCGACCAGCGCCGCCATCCCCAGCCGGCTCGCCAGCTCTCGGAGCCGGACCAGCGCCGCGTCGTCGAGGATCTCGGCGATCAGGAGGATCGCGTCGGCACCGGCCAGGCGCGCCTCGACCACCTGATAATCGTCGATCATGAAATCCTTGCGCAAGAGCGGGATCGCCACCGAGGCCCGGACCCGCGCCAGGTGCGCCAGATGCCCCTGGAAGTAGGGCGCGTCGGTTAGTATGCTGAGGCAGGCGGCGCCGTGCTCCTGGTAGATCCGCGCGATGGCCACCGGGTCGAAATCCGCCCGGATGACCCGGGCCGAGGGACTGGCCTTCTTCACCTCGGCAATGAGCTGGATCGGCCCGGGTCCCTCCAGTGCCGCGCGGAAGTCGCGGACCGGTGGTGCCGACGCCGCCTGCGCCTCCAGCTCTTCCAACGGTAGCCGCCGCCGCGACGCGGCCACCTCCTGACGCTTCGACGCCACAATTTCATCCAGGATGGATCTCGTCATTCCAGGTCTCGTTCAATCCAACCATTCAGCCTTCGCCGCGTGCCCGAACGGGGACCGGGTGGTGCCTGCGCCCCTCGTGCCGGTGCTTTCTACTCTATCAAGTCCGCTCCGCCAGGGCAGGGATGAGGCTTTCGGTGAAAGCTGGAAGATTACGATTGATCTTTCGGGATATACGGGTGGCGCGGGCGTTCGGAGGTGCCAGCCACAATCTTGGGTTGAGAAATGGATTGCGAATCGCTCGCGACTCGTTATAGGAATAAGGGCACGACGGGGTCGATCGTCGCTGAAGACCGGCCTCATTATTGCATCCATACTATCTTCAGTTGTGGCCAACCGAGAGGAGCGGACAGGGTTGCGGCTGACGCTGGGGTGGGGTCGTCCCGTTGGGTCGGGGATGAAGCGGATTCTGCTGTGCGGTGACGATCCTGGCCAGGTGAGCGCGGAACCAACGTGGAGACTCGCACGGCAGGAGGTCGGGCGGAATCGAT